>Ga0123353_10000720_pt1 | contig 40384 bp, 39 predicted proteins | sample TergutLab28metaG_3_FD_92763 | JGI IMG/M metagenome (GOLD analysis project Ga0123353, IMG submission 92763) | Labiotermes labralis P3 segment gut microbial communities from Petit-Saut dam, French Guiana - Lab288 P3 | ecosystem: Host-associated > Arthropoda: Insects > Digestive system > Gut ... | reverse complement strand
TTGCGAGGCGCGCGGGTTGCGCAACCAGTGATGATCGACGGTTCGGGCAAACCGTATGAAGGTTTCAATCCTCTTGCGAGGCGCGCGGGTTGCGCAACAAAATTTTAGTATTAGAACAGGAGAAAACTACATGGGTTTCAATCCTCTTGCGAGGCGCGCGGGTTGCGCAACCTTATGCACAAGTTCAGCATCTTCATCGACACCGGCCAGGTTTCAATCCTCTTGCGAGGCGCGCGGGTTGCGCAACCAAAACTATGAAGACCAAAACCTTTGCGACCAAGTGTTTCAATCCTCTTGCGAGGCGCGCGGGTTGCGCAACAAAAATATTGAGATTGGAGAAACAGTATGAAACTCGTTTCAATCCTCTTGCGAGGCGCGCGGGTTGCGCAACAAAGGCACGCACGCCTATCTCGAGTTCAAGGCGTCTGTTTCAATCCTCTTGCGAGGCGCGCGGGTTGCGCAACTGCCGATGGCTGGTACTTCGATTACGTCGAAGAGGTTTCAATCCTCTTGCGAGGCGCGCGGGTTGCGCAACGGTTATCGGGCTGACCGCGACCTCATTGCGAAGCGCGTTTCAATCCTCTTGCGAGGCGCGCGGGTTGCGCAACACTGAATACTCGTGCAAAGTCGTAACGACAGAGTGGTTTCAATCCTCTTGCGAGGCGCGCGGGTTGCGCAACACAACTACCTGGCGGCAAAATTCTGGCTGACGATCGCGTTTCAATCCTCTTGCGAGGCGCGCGGGTTGCGCAACAGGCGATCGACCTCAAGACAATGGAGGCATATGTCCTGTTTCAATCCTCTTGCGAGGCGCGCGGGTTGCGCAACATTCTATTAGACCCATCCCCGCGCCTAATGAGGCGTAGTTTCAATCCTCTTGCGAGGCGCGCGGGTTGCGCAACGAGTTTCCTGGCACTGATCCTGGGGCTTTTGTTGCTGTTTCAATCCTCTTGCGAGGCGCGCGGGTTGCGCAACGGACTTGCCTTGCGGGAGTGTTGCTTCCGAAGTAAAGTTTCAATCCTCTTGCGAGGCGCGCGGGTTGCGCAACCAAGGCCTCAGCTCAGTACACCAAAGTTGATTCCAGTTTCAATCCTCTTGCGAGGCGCGCGGGTTGCGCAACCCTACCGTGCGGAAAGCCTTATGGGCCAAGGGATTCCGAGGGCATTTTTCAATAGGACGCTTTGATGCGAGGCTTTTCAACGAACCGAATGAACAAACTATGAATTTGTTCATTTTATTCGCGCTCACAAAACTCATACAAAGCTCCTATTCTCTCACATATGCTCTCTTTTGCTCTTGTATCCTCCCGCGTCAAAAACGATACAAGAGGATTTGGCCTTAAAAACCTCTTTTGAGTCGGATTTCCGCATGAAAAGTATAGCAGATTTTTGACTGGAATGCAAGGCTTTTTGCTGTTAGGTTGCCTCATATTTCAGGTAGGTATCCACCTGTTTGAGCAAGTGCTTAGCATAGTGGTATATTTTTTGCCGGGAGGGGTTGCGCGAGGGCTTGAGGCGGCGCAGGTCATCAACGCGCATACCATCGCGCAGCAGTTGATATAGCAGACCATTGGTACGGCGGGTGAGCAGGAACTGTGCTGGGGTACCGGCGTTGCCGAGGTAGAGGTCCAGGCCGCAAGCACCGTTGCGCGCGTAGAGCGTCAGACGGTTTGTGCTACAATTCGGTTTCATGCTGGTAGAACCTTCTTTCCGCTTCGTAACAGCACAAGGCTGTCCATAGAATATATCTCCATTCAGCAGAAAGAAGTTAACGGTTTATACTGAAATTTTCCCCAGCAAGGCACATAGGGCCTCCTCGTTTTCTGGCTTTTGATAAAACTGGCGGCTGTAGACGCTGGCAAAATATTTGATGAACTGGGCAAAATCCTCTCGTTCGGCTTCATCCAGATGCTTTCCGTGGCAAAGCGCATTGCGGTAATCCTTGAATGTCAAATAGCGCTCGGCGAATTGCCCGATAATGCTCCTAACATCGTTATCGTTGCTGGTCATTTTCCTTTCGCGCAGACATTTGTGCACCTGATGCTGAAACGCGATGTCCTGTTCCTCCGAAAGGCTCTTGCGGTTTATCTCTGCCAATTCCGCGCAATAGTTCATCAAAAATTCCTGCAATGTGATCGCGGCTTCAATGTAGCGGGCTTTTTCATAATGCCACCGCGCCAGCCGTGCGATCATCAGCGGCATGTTTTGCAGCGCTTCGCCGCCGAAGCGTCGGGCAAGGTCCCGTAGGATATAGCCGACGATCTGCGCCTGTCCTTGGCTTGTATCCAGCTGCTTTACAGCACTCTCGCAGTTTTTAATGAGATTTCGAAACTCCTCCAGGTTGCTGGTGATCATGGGGTCGCCTAGGCGGCGCAGGGCTTTTTGTGATTCCCGGCTGAGTTCCAGTCCGATCCTGTCGCTCGCCAATAGTTCCGCCAATAGCTTTGCCGTGCCGAAGCGGTTATACTCCTCCGCCGCTTTGATCCAGTCCGTCAGGCGCAGCAACTGAGACAAATCCACGATCGGGGAAAGGCCGCCGTTCTCCCTCGCGAATTCAAACATGCCGTAGGATACGAACTCCAGTCGGACGTCCTTCTGCAGCACATTCTGCAGGTAACTCACGGTCAGGTATTCATACAACGCGAGCGAACGGAAGGAGTGGGTAATATCAAAATAGATGCTGTCACCGTTTTGGATGCTCGCGCCCAGGTTGGAAAGCAACACGAAATTCCGTAGGATTTCCTGATCATTCAGGCCGTACTTCAGCACGACTATCTCGCAGCAAAAGGCACCCATTGCCTGCTTAAGCGGCTCCAGTCTGCATCGGAGGTCTTCTGGCGGAAGCTTGTACTTTTCTGGCTGCTCATTGAATTCCAGCAGTTCCAGCAGGTATTCCTCGTCCATCTCGTCTAGCCGACCGGACTTGAACAGGTGCTCATAAAACGCGGCCCACTGGCTGCCCGCTGTGCCCACCAAAATGCACTTGTCGATGTGATAGAGCGCCGTCAGCGCATCGAGCACATAGGCCGATTCCACCACCTGCCCGGCCGCGCCGACATATCTGGCCGGCCGGTAGGTATGTTCTTTTTTCTCCGTGTCATAGGTCCCGTTGCCGATGGAAGTGATAAGAATGTTTGCCATGACAGTTCCCTTTACTTCTTCTTATTTCTGCACGCTTGATGTGTTGGCGCTGTGCCTGTGTATTTCGGGCTGACCCAACATGGTTTGCCGCATACAACGCAAATGCGTTGCTGTTGGTCGTCCGCGGCGGAGGGTTGCGGCGCTTGGTCCTGTGGCGGCACCAGGGCCCTTGCCGTTCTGTCCTTCGGGTTTTCCGGCAGCGCGATGCTTCTGTCCGGGTCTTTCGGGTCGATAACGAAGGGTAGCTTGCAAAAATACTCCAGCTTCGCGGGGCGGTTCTGGGGCGGGCGGTTGGCCGAAAACCATTCGTAGATGGGACCGCCAGGCTGCCTGCGGGGATAGTCGACACGCTGCCCCGCCGCCGCGGCGAAGCGCAGCATCTTCTGCAGTTCGGGGGGCAGCGAAAGGGATGCCGGGGCCGGGATGGTTTTTTCTTCGTACTTTCCTTCTTGATAGCTTCGCAGCACAGTTTTCTCCACCACCACTTTGGCCGAGCCGAAACCCAGGGGCTTGGCATGGCCGAGCTTATGGCAAAGCTCACTGTCTTCCCGGTTTTCGCCTAGGGTCAACGCCGTGAACAACTGCTGCAGCTGCGTCTGGGTGATGCCGTCAAAATAGACCTTGAACGTGAACGTTCTGTTTTCCTTGGCATATTGCATGATAGTCGACATGTTCGGATTGTTGTCGCGGCGGTGCTCGTTGGGGATATGGTGCCAATAGAACTTGCGACCGGCAAGCGCTACGCCGTCGTCATCCGCGTTGTAGGCTTTTTCCTCTGAGCGCAGGTAAAATTCAAGGGAGGATGAGCGCGGCGAGGCCAGCAGCATCGGCGGCAGATAATCGCCCAGCACGTCCATGCTTTTGCTCCACGCGTCCGAAAAACGCACCTTACTGCCCATGGCGCCAGTTTCGCTGCCGTCGCCAACGAAGCCGAACAAGGCGCAGGCGTCGCACAGGGCGGAGCGGTTCTCGCAGGGCTGCAGATTCTTCTTTTCCAGGAAGTCTTTCGGCTTGTTGGCATATACGTTGCGGGAAAGCTGCGATAGCGCGAAGTAATACCTCTCCTCTACTTTCTCATACCACACAGGGATGATTTCGCCGCTTCTCTTTGCTTTCTCATACCAGTCGGCGTATTCCCGGGCAAAATATGTTTTTTGCTTACCCGATTTCTCCTTCGTGCGATTGGACTCCTCTTCCGCCGCGACATATTTTTCGATATTTTTCTCGAATACGGTGATCCATATTGGGTCGATCGTTACGGCGGGCACGCCCTCCTTCTTCTCCATCACGCTCCACGCGGATACATATCGCGTTCCGTCCGGCTTTTTGCCAGGGAATGGGTTCATTTTTAGAATATAACCCGTTTGCAGGCCGTTCGCATCCGTCACATAATACGAATTGCCCTTTGGTATCCCAGTAAACTGAACCTCATCGCCCGTTTTAGCCCTTTGTGTGATGAGCTTTTTGGAGTCCGCATAGCGCGTTGCCGCGTATAATTTCCAACCATCTTCGGTATTTTGGAGCAGGCCTTCTTCTTTCGCAAGCCCCGTCCGCGATGAAAAATAGTAGTCGTCGTTTGTGCGCACGCAGGAGTCCGTCAGTGTCTCGAACACGCTGCGCACCACGCCGCGGATGGAGCTGCCGGGGATCATCGGCTTCTCCTCGCCGCCTATCTCCACCGTCATAAACGGATAGCGATCAGGCGTTACCTTTTTTTCTCCCTCCATCTTTCCTTTTATTTTCTTTTCATGGTCCGGAATGATTAGCGGCGTCCTCGTCACAAGCCTGCATACCAGCTTGCCGGTGAGTTTTTCCCCTTTGGTATACTTCTCATCCTCAAGGCTCAGTTTTTGTACTCTATCTTTAGGCAGCGAGATAAAGTTGTAGGGGTTCACGAACTGCATAGTTAATTCCACTCCTTCCATCCAACGATGCGAAAGTCGAAGGGCTGGTAGAACCCTTTGTCATCCGCGCGGTAATAGACCTGGATGACCATCTTCTCTGGCATGGGCTCCGTCAATCGGTATTTCCCGCCGCCTGTGGCAAGAACCTCGTCAGGCTCAATGCCTCCTTCATCCCTCTCCCTGTATTCGCGTGTCTTTTTCGTGTCGATGTCCAGGTAGTGCGTTTCACAGCGCCTTTTGTCAAATTGAATATCCACGCTGTCGCGCACTTGAAAGGCTTCGCCCAATCCACCGCGCACCCACTTGATCTCACGCATCGGCGTAAAGGCACGCAGTTCCAACAGATTCGCCTCATCCACTTGGTCGTCGATTTCGCTTATCGGCCCGCTGCGAAATTCCCGTGCACCCATGGCAATGAACCAGCCGCCCTGCATCATAGATTTTATTGTATCAAACACAGCAAAGCACCTCCTCAAAAGTTCCGTTGAAGGGTTCCCCATTGACTTGCGTGATCTTGAACAGCCCGCGCCCTACTGCGGTCAGACCACCCACGGTAGCATAGCCGTTGTTCAAATCCATGATCGTAACGCACAGCGCACGTTTCACGTCCGGGGGAATGTCTTTATCCAGCGTGATTTCCAACGCGGTTGTACCGTCATAGACTGTCAATTCTGTGTAAAGCGCGCCATCTTTCGTGCCATTGGTGAAGCGGTCGATCATGTTGCGGGTAAGCAGCTTGGGCTTGCCGTTTTTAATCTGGCTTTCGCTGAATGCGATTTTTGCCTTTTGGCAAGTCCTTTCTTCCCTCTTTTTAGCCTCCTTTTCTTTCTCGTCCGTGAGTACAAAGCCGAACGCTTCGGGCAGTTCTTTGCCCAATAGGGCTTCCATATGATGCTTGAACATACCCGCCCAGCTGGTGCCTGGAATAACTGGCGTGCCATCACGCAAGGACACGGGGCCGTAATCCGCACTTTGCTGTTCATTGGTTGATATATCTGTCTGATACTGCCGGATAGAAAGGCCTCCTTGTTGCTTTAGTTGCAGTTTCAATGTGATACCATTCGAGTTGATTGGCGGCTGAACGTCAACCCAATCTCCATCAGGCCAATTGAACATATCGAAGTCAAGCCACTTTTTCAAGACCTCCTGCGCATTGGTGCCCGATACATTCGGATTAAAAACTATGCACTGGTAAGACAATTCGACTTTTCCATATCCTCGTGTCGTTTTGGAACCAAAGCTGAGCGCATTATTGAGCAGCTTTTCCAGTTCGACCTTCGCGTCTTGGTCACGCGCCTCGGCATAACCGACGAATACTGCATCAGTCTCCACCGCCTGGAAATCGAATTTGGACCCGGCCCTTGCGGTTTTGTACTCGTCCAGCGCGACACAGTCGCGTGTGGCGACACAGTCGCAGGCTTCGTTCGCGCTGTCCGTAACCAACGCTGCGTCATAGAAGATCAGCTGGCTGTCCTTCTGCGGCTTTTTCATTACTTTTTTGCCGTCTTCATATTTGTATTCAGCAATGCAGCCGAACAGCGCGTCCTTGTTATCGCCCGCAAGTGACCGCAGAACCCCGGCAATCGAGGTCGCGGGAATCACAGGCAGCCCACGCGAGTCCAGGATAATATCTTTGTCGGTCTTTTCACTAAAGGAATCGCCGATAGAAAGCGGCGACAGCAACTTAAACTGCAGCTTGAAATATGCCCTGTATGTCACCCTGCATCGCCTCCTTTCGCGGCTGCGTCAATCTTTCGCTGGTATTTGTTCCAGCGCAGCACGGTGTCCCAATACGCCTTGTAGTCGCTGTTTTCTTCCCGGATATATGCCTGCAGTGCCTCCTGCACGGTTTTTGCTTTGATGGATTCAATGCATTTGCGGAAATCCGCCCAGCTTGTTGATTGCTCTAGCATCAGCAGCACACGACCTATCTGCGAGGACGTGACGGCCTCGTCCAGTTTGTTCTCCCTCGCATATGCGATGGCGTCTGCTTTCAATTTTTCGCTGTCTGTTTCCTGGTATTCGGCCTCGTCCCGTTCTGGCTTCCAGGCGATTGGCATATCCGCAAGCGGCATCACCCTGCAGCGGCCAAAGCCTTCATGCTGGCGTTCGCCGATGGAAAATTCCTCCGACAAGGCCTTAGAGGGGTTATCAAACACCAGGACGCTGCCCGCTTTGAAGGCCCCTGCGTGCGGCTTTTTCAGGTTCCACACACCGCGGTAGCCTGAAACAACGCGGTAAGCCAGGCTGGAAGCCTCCTCGTTTAAAATTGCTCCAGGCTGGATTACCTCCGACAGAGCTTTCGGATCGATCGTGTATACACTGTCTTGTAATAGCAGCACATCAGACAGCAAGACCACTGCAATTTTTTGGCCTGACTCAACGAGCGGCACGAGCGGCAGAGGATCGCCGACCTTGATTTCACATGTCGCATACTGTGCGGTTTTGGATTTCCCGATACGCAGCATGCCCGATAACAGTAAAGGCTGCAACTGCTTAAGGTGTTTGCCCTTGCCCGAAATGGTACCATTGAACGTCTGGCCGGTACTCAGGGCCGTTTGCATGTAGAGCAGGGCAGCTTCTCCCGTACGATGGTGATAGATAACCTCCTTCTTGGCTTCGATGACCTGGCCGTCCCCAGCAAGATATTTGCCCTTGAGGGGCTTGGGCGTATCATCCGGGATAGCGTCTGTCGCCAGGTTTTTGTAGCCTCCCGCACGCTTCATTTTCGCGTAACACAGCGGCGCGGGCATGGCACCCAGTACACAGTTAGAAAATCTTACACTGCCATCTAAGAATAGTTTTGCAAAATCTTCGTCGGAAGCCGCTTTGCCTTCCATTCTCAAATACATCCAAGCCAAGGCCCCCAGCACCTGCCCGCCGCTGATATACGTCTCCGTTTCATCGTCGTTCTGGCCGGAAAGCACCAACGGAGCGGTGTTGGTGATGGCAATGGGTAAGGTGTAGTCCGCGTCATTTCCCAAATCGGGAAAATAAGTTTTTTTCTCATCCTCCGCAGATTCAAAGCAGCAGCGCACCGCGCCGAATCCCCGGTTGCGCTTGTAGCCGATATTGCGCAGGGCCCTGCAAATGTCCTTCATCGCTTCGTCATATTGGGAGTCGATTTCGCATTCGGCCACGAATTTCAGGGACTTCTGGTCTGCCGGTGAATATTGTTTTACCACGCGGATAAAGCGTAGGCTTTCGGGCTTCACTGTTCCGTCTGCGATTTCCGTACCCGCACGGGTATAGGTAAACATGTCCAACACCTGTTCCGGGTAAAAGACGCGAAGTTCTTCGCTTGCGGCAGAGTAATCCGCAATACGCGCGTCCGAAGAGAAACGCAGAGAGCCGCCTGTTTCGGCGCCAACATTGCCGAAAATCTCGTCAATTGCGTCACAGCCAATGAAGACCGCCGTCTCACGCAGGCATCCTTTCAGCCGCCGGGAAGGAATATACGGAAATCCCAGGGCATCATAACACACGTCGGTATCGATCACGGAGCCAAAGCCCGCACCGCTGGCAGGGCACAAATCCGAGCAAAGCTTAAGTGTAATCTTAGCCATTTGCCTCACCTCCAAACCAAAGGTCATAGAATGTGCAAACATCACAGAGCATGGCGCGGTCCTTTTCTTTTATATCAAGCCCTGCACAGTTCGATTTTATGCGCATAAGCTCCATCTCAAAATCCGCCTGGGAGCGGAACGCCGCGTCGCGCAGAGCCTTTACGTTGCTGCGCTTGATCTTTATGAGATCATTGCCGATGGCTTTAAACCGCCCCAGTTCGCAATTGATACAATAAGGCATACAGGTGCGCGCCGCACCGATCTGTTTACGCATCTGCTCCAGTCCGCCGGTGATGGCGCCTTGACAGAAATGCGCGTCAAGATAACAGGCACTTGCGACGCCATCTTTTTTCATGCGTTTTTTGCCGCTTTCGCAACACTGTTCAGCGATGTCGTACATCGCCGCGAAAGGGGCATGTGCGTGGAATATGGCAATACCCATGCAGGCGGAGTAACCCTCGCCTATGTTTGCAAAATAGATCCCCGCAATTTTCAGTGCGTGGCGGGCATTGCAGACGATGGTTACATCATCGCCGCTACTGATGATACGCCGCATGGCGGGTTTTTTATTTTCGGGCGCTGTCTGCTGAAGCTCCGTGAGATAATCCACAATGGCCTTCATGGGGCTAGTTACAAGGACTTCGTTAATTTCCCACGTGAGTTTACGCTGCTCATTCACGCCTTCTTCAAACAGCATGGTCTTCGATATGTGCGCTTTCACGTGCTCGCCCATGCCGTTGCCGTCCGCGTGTAGAATTGCCAGCAGGCTTTCCGTACCCTTGTCGGGGGTCATGTCGTCGAAATTGCAAGAAAGCACCGCTTCACTGTTCTCTCCCGGCTTGATGCGGGCGCGATATACCTTCAATTTTGCAACACTTTCCGCCGAAAGTGATTTCTGTGTACCCTTGTCTTTATATACCACCGGCTGCGAAATCCTGCGGTCAATCTGGGTGATGGGCAGGACGGTATCGCTCAACAGCGGAGGGGCCAAGCGCTTGTACCTGCTTAGGTCGTCGAACACCTTTTTCATCTCTGGCCTGAATTTGCCGTTCACATCAATTTCTGCGCTGCCGCAGATAGGTGTCAACCCCGGCGCGTTGTCAATCAGCCACAGGGAAAAGTAGTTGTTGAAGGCCAGGAGCGCCTCTTTGTCTCTGAAAAGCAGCACCAAATTACCGCCACCCTCATAGAGCACTGTACCCTGATCGCCTGATGTCTCAAAGTCGCTGAGCTTGAATTCGTCTTTCAAGTAGTCCTCTAATTTGATTTTTCTGTCCCATCTTCTGTCTATCGCTTTGTAGTCTTTCAACGCTCCTTCATAGGCGCCCGCAATCAGTTCCGACGCGCCCATGATTTCCTGCACCCGGTTGGTGCGGTAGATGTAGTCCTGCTTGCTGCGGAAGTCGTAGACTGCCGCGATGTAGTTGCCCGTCATAGGGAATAGCCCTCCTTCCAGAATTGTTCTTCCGCGGTAATTGATAAAAGCCAATCGTCATATGTGTCGCGTTTTTTATATGCCGTTTGACGGGTGATCTGATATTTCGGATGGCCTTCATAGGCGTCTGAGACCAGCTTGCCTCTATCGCCTTTTTGGCGCAAGGTCTTTTCAATGAGCGGATGCAGCGCGCTGAATATGACCTGTTCCATGGATCTGGGCGCCGGTGTCATCATGTATACTAGTATAACATCGTCCATAGCCGGGTAAAAAACGTCATTGTGCTTGCAAACGTCCTCTGCGTCAATCTCCGACATGTCATCCATAAGAGCTCCGCCAAACCTTGCGCACCGAGTGATATCCAAAGTGAAAAACGATTCGATGTAGGTCTTGGAATTCTTTTTGCAACTCGCTTGAATCTTTTTATGATAAGCTACAATTCCGGCAATGTCGCGATTTCTTTGGTTTGCCTCCCAGATGAGGAAAGGATTTTCCCCATCTGGAATTTCCGGAATGACTGGCGTACCATCTTCGCCCGTCTCATGGACCGATACGGTTGTGACCTCCACGAATTTGTCGCCATCCGTTACAGAGTAACGTTTTTTACAATACTTTGCAAAATCATCGTGCAATATTTTTGTAAACAAAGTGATAAAGCTCGCCCCTTTTGTGGAATCATACTTCTCCAGGCAACTCAAAAGAGCCTCGTTGTAGACACGTATGGGGACTCTCTGCTTTAGCGGTCCATAGTAGACCCAGGTATCCTCTTCGCTGTCACAGCTGATATAGAGCTTTTCTATGATGTCATGAAAGACTCTGGTGTTGCCCGATGTCATTTGCCTTGCCAACGCATTGACATCCTCGTTCAGAGCTTTGAAATCCACAGCCATTTTTAGTCCTCCTCCTGTTCCTCTAACCCCAGCATAAGCCGGATCGCTTTTTCGGGGTCGCTCGCACGCATTTCGGCGAGCTTATTTACGATGGAATCCATATAGAACAGGGATGTGGTATCATAGATGTAGCCGAGTTTTTGCTCGTTGTGGAAGTATTGTCCATAGACAATGCATTCCACAGAGGAGCCTTTCTTCAGGCGCTGTGCGTAATTCAGTGCCATGGAAAGTACGATGGGCGTCGGTTTGCGCCCGTAAGTAATGCAGGCATACAGCTCCTCATCCGTTGCGAGCTTTGCCACGATATCGCTGAATAACTTCAGCTGCACCTCGATGGTTTCTTCGTCCGGTGAGGATATCACCTCCACCCCTTCAAAGCGCAAGCCCATGCTCTCGCACAGCGGCAGCACTTCCTTGAGGAAATACTGGTTGAAATTCCGTTCGTAATTTTCACCCTCCGTTTTGACGGCAATGACACGCACAGTATCACCCGGCCGGGCGTACCCTGCGATGACGGAGATGATTGGGTAGTGGGTCTCACCGTAAGCCAGCCTGTCATTTCCGACGGGCTGATAGCGCACGGCGTCCAGCTCGTTTTTCCCCTGGAAGGGGATGACGGTCAGGAAGGTTTTTGTTTTGTTGCTCATAGTTGATCTCCTCTTTATTCTATATTTCGCCCCAGCAAATGTATTTCCTTTGCTCACTTCTCTCCTGAATGCAGGAACATCCTGCACAACCATTTTCTCGTCGAATTTGAGTGATGATGAAAATACGTGCCGTTTATCCAACGGAATATCAGGATAGTTGGCTTTCACGTAACTGCTGACCTGCGGTTCTATCGTGCCTTCACTGAATATCTCCTGAACCTAACAAATGAGAACTCTACTCTTTTTCCAGCGCTCCCGTCTTCATTCACATATTCTTCCGCCTTGCGCTCGCTGCAGGCGCACAGCACGGTAACCCCTTTTTGCTGCAGCAGTTGTGTCACCGCAAAGCACAGCGAAAATTCCCCCTGGCACATCACGGCGGCGGGATCCAGCCGCAGGATTGCTCCGGCGCACCGCTCCGCGAGCAGCAATATTTCGTTTTCGTCCAAGGCGGGCTCTACGGATGGAAAGGGCAGATCCCGTACTTCGCCGTAATGCGCGGCGGCAGCCAACTGCGTTTCAGACCAATGGGAGGAGGGATGGTTGCTGAAATTCACGAAGCAAGACACGCGGCACACCCCCTTTATTCTTTAACATCCGCACGTTTCTCGCGAAAGGTAAAAATTTTTAAACAATTTCTATTTCAAACTGCCCACAGCCCCGCGTCGTCTTTTTTCCAATATGCAGCTGCGTACCTAAATCCAGATAGGGAAGGTATCGCGTGACATCGCCTTCATACACGATTTCGCCGATGATACCGTCCACCCTCTGCCCATGGTCCTGTGGGATGGTAATCCGCCGCGCGGAGAATTTCGCTGCCACTTGGGGCTTGCGGCCTAAAAGCCCATAAGGCAGCGTGAACACATCCTCGCCGTAAATATCAATCATAGCCGCGATGCGGGCGAACAGGCTGTCTATAAAAAGAGAAAAATCCGGTTTGTCCGTCACAAAATGCGCCTGAAAAATTTGTGTCGGCGACAAAAACCGAATCTTTACGGCCTGCGCCGGTGGGATGTCCGGAGCCCCGGCATCACTCCATACGGCAACCTGCAGGTCTTTTGGGGTGCTCTGCCCGGTGAAGCCATCACGGATGGTTTGTAGCACGAAAGCGCCCTCCGTTTGGGCAAAGCGCCCTTCGAAAATTGCTGAGGCCGCCTGCAATACCTCTGTGCTTCGGCGAATAGCTGTGCCGAACAGCATCACCGTAAATGATAACGTTTCGCCTGAACGCCACTGCCGCTTGCCGAATTCCGGCGCACGAATAACAAAAGGCGCGGGCATGGTAGGAAATTCCGCCGTGCTCTGCGCCACTTTGAATACATTTGGATAAATACAGGCCTCGCGCTGCGAACAGATCTCACAAACAGGCGAAGCCAAGCTGCAATTTTGGCGCAGTAAGGCACGCCCAAGGCAGCCCCGCAGGGTGTTGCCCAAGAAGCCCGGCAATTGCACGTCCCGCAGCACGGCGGCCTCCAAGTCAATCCGAACCATCTGAAGCTGATTCATCGCTTTAACCCTCTTTAAGGCAATTTTCGTCAGTATAGCACATATTTTTTTGAAATGCAAGAATTTCCCAGCAGAAAACTAAAATTTTTCTCGTGGACCGGTCCAGCGATTACGACACTATCGCCGATCTCCTGCAACGCAATCATATTCGCCAAAAGATGCTGCAGCGCGGCTGTCATGTTGTTCAGTTGATCTCCCTCAAGCACGCAAAAAAATACGCTTTTTTGTATGCGCTGGCCAAAGTTTTTTAACGCCTTTTCGATTTTGCGGCGAAGTTTGTTGCTGGTGATATCATAGGATACAAGATAAAAGCTACATGCAGCGATAGGGTTCATAGGGTTCACCTGTCATCACCGTCCTTTTTAGGTTTTGCGCTTGCCCACGAAATCGCAGTCTCCAATTACCTTCTTCCAGATGCTCGTGGTACAGCGCAATGAATTTGGCAAAGCCGTCCGAAGTGAGATAATATCCGTTTTCCTGGCCATGAAAGTGCGACTCTTTCAAGATGCTCTTGTTGAATAGTCCCAACAACCAGGCATCGGCAAACGGTGAACGGAATTCCTCCATCAGGTCCAGGGGAAGCGAGTTGCGGCCATAATGAATGCTGTGCAAGAAGCCAATTTCAAGATCAAACCGCTGCGTGGCAAGGCACATGGTGAGCTCGCTGTTCAGAAAGGCATAGGCGAGATTCAGCGCGGAATTGACGTAATCAGGCGCAGGGCGATACGCGCGGCGGGCAAACGAAGGATACTTGAGAAGATGCCGATATCCTTCCCAATAGACACGCGCACTGATGCCCTCCAGTCCCATGACTTCATCAATGCTCTGGGCCTGCGGCAGCTTTGAAGCGTATTCTTTCATTTTCAGAACCAGCGCCTTGTATTCCACCAATGAATAGTACCTTTGATATGTTTCTAGCAAATACCTCTGGTTCGCGATTTTCCCGGCAACGATGGATTTTGCTATGGCCAACCGTGTATCCTGCGATATGAACGCGTGGTGCTGGGCGATGCGAACCACTGCCCCGTTGCCAGATTGCGACTGCAGGCTTCCTTTGATGTGACCGCTGCGTGAAGCGTATATGACGTCGATTTGTTTTTCAAACAGCATGTCGAGTGCTGGGGACGTAATCTGTACGCTGCTGATCAGTACAATACACTTCACATTCAACAGCGGGATAGTGCCGGCACATTTGCCCTGCTGTCTTAGAATCAAGTGGTCTTCGCTGCGGTGGAGCACGCAATTTTCCTGTGTTATGTATACCGTTTCCATGGCTAAATCACCTTCAAAAAGAATCCTTCCTCTGTTTTGATCAGCAGCCCTTGGGGCGTCTGTATTTCGGTAAGGCTGTTACGGCTGAATAAGCTTTCTATTTGCCCGTTGCAGATACCGCGCTGCTGCCGCAATTCATATTCCTTTTTATTCAGATCGATCAGGCGGCGCAGGGTGTCATCCACGCTTTCTTTCACGGGCGCTTGTTTGAAATGCCCGGTACGTTCTTCTTGCTTTGGCAAGCTGAAGCAATTGGGCAGTACACGGACTGCGTGGATCACTGGAGAAGGGTACATGCTTGCATTGGTGAAATTGCACGTGCAGCCATTTTTGCCACAGGTATCTTCAAAGCGGTCTGAAAGCTTTTTGCAACCGATGGGATAAGGAAGATTGCAGCGGTCTATGTAGTTTTGTGTGACTTCAAAACTATAGTTGATGCATTGGCGCATTATGCTATGAATGAAATCAGCGCCGTCCTGCCCAAGGCAATGGAACACATGCAGCAGAGCCATTCGCTCATGGTATCCGATAAACTGATTGCTTTTCGCCTTATCCACAATGCTTCGGACGATATGGCACTTGGAATAAACCGCTTGAATATGCGCGGGGATGTCCTGTGCCTTCTCCGTTTTTAGTTTGACCGCCGGCCTTTCGCCGAGATATTCGCTGCGCTCTATCGTTTCAATGTAAGTCATAGGCTCTGCTTGCGCTTCTATAAACATTGCCAGTTTTCCGCTTATGGTGTGATGCGAAAAGGGCAGCTTGATCTTTTGATCATCGTCACAAATAGGGAATTTTTCGATGTGCAGACCAGCCGGAACTTCCATATGTTCGCATACCTGCTTGAAAAACATCTTTTGCATGGGCAGGGAAATTGGTCGTTTCCAAAACGCCCAGACATGATAGCCTTTGTATCCGCTGAATTCGATATACCCCTTTACGCCCATCGCTGCAAGCCGTTCTACAAGTTGTTTGGCCACTGTCAGCGCCTGTTCTGAAAGCTGCTCAAAGGTTTTGCCGTCGTCGCCGTGGGCTAAAATGATTTCTCGGTTGATATCTATATCGAGCACCGCAAAGGAACATAAACCGCCTTTGTTCAATGTGGGGACCGCAAATTCCTTTTTCTCCCGCAGAAGCGCCTGGAGCACAGTGGCGTCCAACTGTCCTTCGCGCGGCATATAGCGCTCCTGTGCAGAATCGGAAACATAGTATTCGGTCGTGTCACGGACAAACAAATCGAAATATGCGCCGCGTGGAAGCAATTCAGTCGAGAAGGATTGTTCCTCTTGGCAGAGCAATTGATCCGCCTCCGTATATTTCCGCTGCTGAAGCAACCGCTCCACCGTCTGGTTCTGCCTGATGTCGAAGCCCAAATATTGAAATCCTTCGTCGGCGTTTACGATCCTGCTTTTTTCCAAATTGGCCTCTAAACGCAATTCCCGCAGGGCGCTGTGCATATCATCAATCACGGAAATCATGCTGCGGTTATCTTTGGGAGCTATCAGGATATCATCAACATAACGGGAGTAAAAACCGGCACCGCGGTCGAGCTTGTAATCGAAATCCAGTAGAAAGACATTGCTCAGCACCGGCGAAAGGCAACTGCCGGTGGAGATTCCCATTGGATGGTTTTTCATAAGCAATTGAACCAAGCGCAAAAAGCGAGGATCCGGGATCATTTTCTCCAACCGCTGAAGCAGCAGGCGGCGCTCAATGCTTTCGTAGAACCGTTTTATATCGGTCTTATAGTATTCAGTAACGCTGTACGCAATGGCATCACACAGCCGCTTATGTGCGGTATAAATGGAACGTTGCTTGATAAAGCCATGCACCGAAGCAGAGAACTGCATGGTCTCGGAAATGACGGTCGCAGCCGCGGTTTGAACTATTTTGTCTTCCACGCAAGAAATAAAGATGCTGCGCTGGTCTTTTGCTACATATTGTTTTTCAGCGTAAGGGACATAGCTTTCAGAGGTTAGGGCATAGTGCAGTGCCTGCAAGTTATCCATTACGTTTTTGCTGTAGTCGGCCACGCTGACTTGATCCAACCCGGGTACTGTCTTTGGCTTTGCGCTGATTCGTTTCCAAGCGGCCTGCAATCCAAGGATACCGGTGGTGCGTTCAAACTCAAACATGCACTGAACCTCCTCTCTTTTACTACATCATCGATTTTCTTGCCAAAGTTAATCTTTTCTCCACAAATCGCAAAAAATTTGCGCATCACACTTGACAGCATCACACAAACATGCTATTATCATTACGAAGCCAATTCACCTTCTTTTGAAAGGAAGCAATTTTCCCAATGACCATCGACCATCTCACCCAACTCGTACGAGAAATAACCACCCAGCGTTGTGAAACCCAGCACGTCGAACTGAAAAAAGCCGAAAAAGGCACTCCCATGCGCCTGTTCGATACGCTGTCCAGCTTCGCTAACCAGCCGGGCGGCGGGGTGATTCTGTTCGGCATCGACGAGAAGAACGGCTATGTCGTTACCGGGGTATACGACGCGCAGGACTTGCAAAACAAGGTCAGCGAGCAGGCCCTGCAGATGGAGCCGCAGCTGCGCCCGGTGTTCACCGTAGCGGAAATCGAAGGCAAGACAGTGGTCGCCGCCGAGATTTCCGAGTGCGAAATCCACGACAAACCCTGCTTCTACAAGGGCAAGGGGCGGCTGAAAGGCTCCTATGTCCGCGTGGGCGAGCGCGACGAACCCATGACGGAATACGAGGTTTACAGCTACGAGGCCTTCAAGCGCAAGCTACAGGACGAACTGACCTCGGTCGAGCGGGCCGACTTGGACGACCTGGACAGCGGCCTGTTGCAGGAGTATTTCATGCATCTCCGGCAGGAAAAGCCGAATCTCTCCCGCGAAAGCAACGAGCGCGTTTTGTCGCTGCTGGGTTTTGTGGACAAGCATTCGGGGCACCCGACCATCGCCGGGCTGATGCTGTTCGGGCGCTATCCGCAGGCATTTTATCCGCAGCTGTGCGTCACGGCCATGGTGGTGGAGGGCACGGAATTCGGCGAGCTCGGCGCGGGCGGCGAGCGCTTCCTCGACAACAAGCGCATCGAGGGCACCATCCCGCAGATGCTGCAGGAGACCCTCGCGTTCATCCGGCGCAATACCCGCGCGGCGACCATCGTAGAGGATGGCCAGCGCGCCGACCGCACGGAATACCCTATGACCGCCGTGCGCGAGGCCGTGCTCAATGCGCTCATCCATCGCGATTACAGTTTCCATACAGACGGCTCGCCTATCCAGGTGATTCTCTATTCCGACCGTCTGGAGATCGAAAACCCCGGCGGGCTGTATGGCCGCATCACGCTTGACATGCTGGGCAAAGCCAAGGCCGATACCCGCAACCCCTACATCGCCGGGGCGATTGAAATTCTCGGAGACACGGAGAACCGTTACTCCGGCATCCCCACCATGCGCCGGGAACTGGCCGCCGCGGGGCTGCCTGAGCCGGTGTTCGCGAATGAGCGCGGGGCCTTTAGAATCACATTTTTGAAAACGAAGAGAAAAATCACAGAGGCAGATTTGCTGGATTTCTGCCGCGAGCCCCGCTCCCGCGATGAGATCGCCGGGTTCTTGGAGATGCTCTCGGTCTATCATGCTGTCCGCAAATACATCAAGCCGTTGCTGGAGAGCGGCAAGCTAGTGATGACGCTTCCTGATAAGCCACAAAGCTCCAACCAGAGGTATATCGCAACGCGAGTTTCGTAATGGAGCTTTTCTCGTTGCGAAATTTTCGCAACGTTTCAAGACTCGTTGCGAAACTATCCCCAGGGGATATATCTTCAAAAAGCAACTTCGCAACGCCGTTACGAAACTGCGTTGCGAAACTCTTTATTTTCGTCAAGCCTTTATGTACCACCGTTTCTCCAGCGCAAGCATGGCCATCAGGAATTTGTCCGGCTCTTTCCGTATTACCAGCAGCGGGTCGCCCTCGCGGATTCTCATGGTCCTGCGGATCTCTTTCGGTATGACCACGCGGCCCAGGTCGTCGATGCGCCGCACAATTCCCGTTGCCTTCATGTTTCCATCATCCTCCGTAGTTTAAGTCTGCTCCGCAGAGCAGTATGGTTACAGAAGATAGTATTTCTGCTTATTGGAAGGTTATGCAGGCTTTGGGAATGGCGGGCGGGTGGGAAATATTGCTTGCGCTCAAAGGCTACTGGTCGTCGGAATTTTTGCTAATTTCGATAGAGCCTCTACGCTTACTATCTTCATAATTCCCGCGAAATTTACCGCCCAAATAAAGCACTACTATCGCGACGATGCCTAATACAATAAATCCTATTTCCATTTAACAAAATCCTCCTTAAACTGGTTCATCCAATAGCTGTTGCAATGTATCAATATATTTTTTCACTTTATTCTGTTCCTCCAAAAATGTTTCTGGCGTCAATGTTCTGATGTCCGTCATCGAGGCCGATATAAGCCTCGTAATGGTATCTTTTAGAACCAAATCATATTTATCCAAATGAACTTCTTTGCTTTCGATGCAAGATGCCTTTTGGTATATGCCGCGTCGGATTCGCTGATAGATATCTTCCCGGACGAGGAGGTCGTTCAACGCACCGGCGATCATCGCCTGCGTGAATTCTTTCCCTGCAGCCGCATTTCTTACATACTCATGAATTTCAGTTGTGGATTTTTCCGCTCCACCATCCAGTACTTGCTTAATGTAAAACCTGATTTCATCGGCATTGGAGCTGAAGCTCCTCTGATCATCTGATCCCATGTTTAAATCCTTTCTTTATTCGCTTTGTCCTCAATTTCATTATAGCATAAGTTAATTTGATTGTCAATAGTTAATTTATAAATATTTTAGTTAATTAATTAAATTGAACAATCGGACGGGAGTTGCCCCCGCCCGATTGTGCGGCAGCAGACCCGCTGTGCTGTCGAACAGATCCCTTTGCCCGGAGCAGAACACTGCCACTTTATACTTCTGGGCTTTATAGTTTGAGTAGACCGGCTGGGTTCCAGCCGGGTATCCATGAGGGTTTCGCCACATTGAATGCTCGCATTGAGGATTCAAGCGCTATCGCCAGGAATGAAAGCGCCCCGGCAGGATTTCTCCTGTCGGAGCGATGATGGATGGATTTGCTTGGGATCAAGGCGAACAGGAATTAAAGTGGCTTTTCTGCATATTACTACAAGATTTTATCAAAGCAAAGCAAGAAATGGCCCCAGCAGGAAAGCCCGCCAAGCACCAACGCATAAGGCTGTAAGGGCGGCCCGCAAGCCGCCCGCAACCCCGCATATTAAGCCTTCCGGTCTTTTACGCGATCTTCGCGCCGTCCTTCAGCTTGAGCTTGCCGATGAACGGCACCTTCAGCACGCCCTCGGCGGTGTCGCCGTCGAAGGTGACAGAGCAGGGGATCTCCTTGCCCTTGAGCAGGTCAGTGGTGGCGATGCCGGTGAGGGTGCTGTCCTCCTCCGTGATGCTGCCGATGACGATCTCCGGGATGTCCATGTCCGGCAGCTTGCACTTGATGTCGTACACGCCGCCCTCGCAGGTGATGTCCAGGATCGCCGCGCCGTTGTAGAACATGGTGTCTACCTGAAATTTCCATGTGCCCAGTCCGATCATTGTATTGCCCCTTTCTGTATTGAAAAAATTTTCGCTCTAACTCAATACCGCGCCGTTGGAGACCGGCCCCACCAGCTTCGCGTAGCGCGCGAGCCAACCGGCCGTGACGCCCGGCCGCGGGCAGACCCAGGCCCTGCGGCGCTCCTCCAGCTCCTCGTCGCTCACCAGCAGCTCGATGGAGCGGTTGGAAAGGCTCAGACGGATTCGGTCGCCGTTTTTCACCAGGGCGATGGGGCCGCCCTGGGCGGCCTCGGGGGCGACGTGCCCCACGACCCCGCCGCGCGAAAGGCCAGAGAAGCGGCCATCCGTCACCAGGGCGACGTCCTTATCCAAGCCCTTGCCGCACAGCAGCGCGGTGAGCACCAGCATCTCCTGCATGCCGGGGCCGCCCTTGGGGCCCTCGTAGCGGATCACCATGACGTCGCCCGGCTGGATGCCGCCCATGAGCAGGGCGGTGAAGGCCTTGCGCTCGCCGTCGAACACTTTGGCGGGGCCCTCGTGCTCGAACATCTCCGGCTCCACGCCCGCGCACTTGATCACCGCGCCCAGGGGGGCGATGTTGCCCTTGAGGACCATCAAGCCGCCCTCGGCAGAGTATGGGGCGGCTATGGGGCGGATGACGTCCGTATCGAGGACCTCCGCGTTGGCGACGACCTCCGCCAGGGTTTTGTTGTGGATGGTGCCGGCGCCGCCGTCGATGATGCCGGCCCCGATGGCCTGTTTCAATACGGCCGATACGCCGCCCGCGGCGTCCAGGTCCTGCATCAGGTGGTGGCCGGAGGGGGAGAGCTTGACGATGTGGGGCGTCTCCCGGCTGAGTAAATCGAAATCTTCAATTGAAATATCAATGCCCGCCTCGTGGGCGATGGCGGGGATGTGCAGGGCCGTGTTGGTGGAGCAGCCCAGCAGCATATCCAGCTTGATGGCGTTGCGGAAGGAGGCCTCGCCGAGGAAGGAAGAGGGGGCGACGTCGTATTTCGCCAATTCGACGGCGAGGACGCCGGAACGCTTGGCCATGTGATAGCGCTTGGCGCTGACGGCTGGGACGGTGCCCGTGCCGGGCAGGGAGAGGCCCAGCACCTCGGTCATGCAGGCCATGGAGTTGGCCGTGAACATGCCCTGGCACGAGCCGCAGCCCGGGCAGACCTCGTCCTCGTAGGCGGCGTACTCCTCCATGTCGAGCGTGCCCGCGAGCACCTTGCCCGCGGACTCCGCGATGTCCTGCACGTCCACGCGCCTGCCTTTGTAATTGCCCGCGAGCATCGGCCCGCCGGTGACGACCACTGTGGGGATGTCCAGGCGCAGCGCGCCCATCACCATGCCGGGGATGATCTTGTCGCAGGAGCAGATGAGCACGATGGCGTCGCACACGTGGGCCGCGGCCATGGTCTCCACGCTGTCAGCGATGAGCTCGCGGCTGGGCAGGGAGTACTTCATGCCCGGCGTGCCCATGGCGATGCCGTCGCAGATGCCGATGGTGGAGAACTCCACCGGGGTGCCGCCGCCCATGTAGATGCCGTCCATCACCGCCCGGCCGATCTTATCCAGGTTGCTGTGGCCGGGGAAGAAATTGGAATACGAGTTGCACACGCCGATGAAGGGGCGCTTGATCTCCTCGTCGGTGAGGCCCGCGCCCTTCATGAGGGAGCGCGAGCTGATCTTCGCCTCGCCCTCTTTGATGGCCTCGCTGCGGAATTCGTCGATGGGTTTGCGGGTCATGGGATACCTCCTTTTTTACCCCCTCTGCCCTTCGGGCATCTCCCCCAAGGGGGCGATCCTGACGGCAGCCGAAAGGTGTGGGTTTTTTACAGGGCTTCCAATCTTACCCGGAAGGCTTCGATGCGCTCCTCGGTCACGAGCTCCTGGAAGAAGGGCAGGGCCACGCTGACCGGGAAGGCGCGTCCGACCTCCAGCAGGGGGTGCTCGAGCAGCTCGGGGCACAGCTCGTCGATGAGGGCGCGGGTCTCGGGGGTGTCGAGCAATTCGCCGATGGTGTTTTCGAAGGAATAGCCGGGCATGGAGCTGGTCTTTTGGTTGGGCATGGTGGGCCTCCTTTTATGGTTGATTTTTTGCTATTTCAAAGCCTTTGCGGAATGCCTCAAGGTTGGTTTTATCCCTGAATTTTTCGGAGAGGGCCTCCATAATCAGCGCCTCGGGCAGGATGTCGCCTGCGCCGACCAGCACGCCGAGGAGGACGACGTTGGCAACCCGTGGGCTGCCGAGCTCGGCTGCGATGGTCTCCGCGGGGACGAAAAGCTTGTTCTCGCCGGGGGAGGAGGGCACAAGATCGGCGTTCAATATCATCAGGCCGCCGGGCGCGAGCTGGGGGGCGAACTTTTTGGCCGAGGGGTCGTCCATGGCGACAACAAAGTTGTATTTTTTCGGCATGGGCGAGAGGATCTCCTCGTCGCTGACGACGATGGTGCAGCGGGTGTAGCCGCCGCGCTGCTCCGGGCCGTGCTCCGGCAGGCAGGTGCAGAAGCCCGCCTTCGCGGCGCATTCGGCAAGGAGGAGGGCGACGGACACCACGCCCTGCCCGCCCGCGCCGGAGATCATGACGGTTGTCCTCATACACCCACCTCCTTATAGACGCCCGGCTTGAAGTAGGCGGCCGTGTGGGTCTCCATGTAGTCGAGGCTGTCCAGGGGAGAGAGCTTCCAGTTGGTGGGGCAGTTGGTGAGCAACTCGATAAAGGCGAAGCCGCGGCCCGCCAGCTGGAGCTCGAAGGCCTTTTGGATGCCCGCCTTGGCGGCCTGCGCGCCCTGCGGGGTGTGGAGCGCGAAGCGGGCCACATAGGCCGGGGCCTCCAGGGCGGCGAGCATCTCGCACATCTTCATGGGGTAGCCCATGCCCTCCACCGTGCGGCCCTGCCTGGCGGTGGTGGCCTTCTGGCCGATGAGGGTGGTGGGGGCCATCTGGCCGCCCGTCATGCCGTAACTGGAGTTGTTGGCGAAAATCACGGTGAAGTTCTCGCCCCGGTTGGCCGCGGAGATGATCTCGGCCAGGCCGATGGCGGCGAGATCGCCGTCGCCCTGGTAGGTGAAGACCAGGCGATCGGGTTGGCAGCGCTTGACGCCGGTGGCCACCGCGGGGGCCCTGCCGTGGGCCGCGCAGACCATGTCGCCCTTCCAGTAGAGCAAATTCAGGGTGGAGCAGCCCACCGCGAGCACGTGGACGGCGTTCTCGGTCTGGCCGAGGTCCCCGAGGACCTCGGCGATGAGCTTGATTGCCAGGCCATGGAGGCAGCCGGGGCAGAAGCCGCTGCGCATCTGCAGGAGATTTAGAGGGCGCGCGTAGCCATTTGTCATGATTGCCCACCTCCGATCTCCCTGATGAACCCGGCCATGGCGTTGTACACGCCCTCGTCGTCGAGCAGGACGCCGCCGGAGCGGCCGTACTCGAAGACCGGGATTTGGCTGCGCGTGGCGAGCTCGATGTCGTCGCGCATCTGGGCGGGGATGGTCATCTCGATGTCTATAATACCTCTGATACGTGTGTAATCGAGACATTTAAAACTCTGTTTCGGGAAGGGGAAGAGGGTGACGGGGCGGATCAGGCCGACCTTGTGGCCCTCGCCACGCAGCCTGACGATGGCCTCCTTCGCCAATCGCGCCGCGATGCCGTAGGCCACGGCCACGTATTCGGCGTCGTCGAGGAGGAATTCCTCGGCTTGGGCGTCGTTCTCCTCCCAGCTTTTCACGAGCTTGCCGCGCTGTTTGTTCTCGTTTTCGAGGATCAGCTCGGGGTAGATGGGGGTGATCACCCGGTGGGGGCGCTTTTCCCCCTCGCGCCGCGCCAGGCTCCATTTTTTTGTTGCATCATCGGACAGTTCTCTCATGGGTGGGAGTTCGACTTGCTCTAAAAGCAGGCCCAGGCAGCCGTCCATCAGGAGCACGACGGGGTTGCGGTCGCGCTCGGCATAGTCGTAGGCCGCGTATGTGAGGTCGGCGGCCTCCTGCACAGTGGCAGGGGCGAAGACGAGGGTCCGGAAGCCGCCGTGGCCCAGGGCCTTGGTGGCGTGCAGGTAGTCAGACTGGGCGGGCTGGATGGAGCCCAGGCCCGGCCCGCCGCGGGTGACGTAGACGATCAGCGCGGGCAATTTCGCGCCGGAGAGGTAGGAGATGCCCTCGGCCTTGAGGCTCACGCCCGGGCCGGAGGAGCTGGTCATGGCGCGCACACCCATACTGGCCGCGCCGTAGACCATGTTCACTGAGGCGACCTCGCTCTCGCCCTGGATGAAGACGCCGCCCACCTCCGGCAGGCGGGAGGAGAGGTACTCCGGGATCTCCGTCTGGGGGGTGATGGGGTAGCCCGCGAAGAAGCGGCAGCCCGCCCGCACCGCCGCCTCGGCGACGGCCTCGTTGCCCTTCATCAGCACTTTCATGGGGCAACCACCTCCTCCGCGATGGTGATGGCACCCTCGGGGCACATCTGGGCGCAGGTGGCGCAGGCTGTACAGCGTTCAGACGTGTAGGCGGGGAGATAGTCCCCCTTTGCGTTGCGCTCCTCACCCATGGCGAGCGCCCCCGCCGGGCAGAAACGCACACAAAACCCGCAGCCCTTGCAGAGCTGTGGGTTGATCCGGATGGTCATGCGCATAGGATGCATTCCCCCTCCCGCGAATATTGTACCGCAACTTTTTGCGGCTGTCAATATCTATATACTTGCAGCCCCGCGGCCCGCAACAGGGGGATGATGTTCCGCGCGATGTCGCGGTCCTTGTCCCGCTCGGCCTCGACCAGGTCGTCCCACGCCACATGCAGCAGGGGGTGGATCTTCCGCGCGTCGTCGCGCACCGGGCCATAGACCCAGCCGTCCGCCACCTTGCCGTCCTCCCACACCTGGTGCGCCTGCCGCGCCATGGCGTCGATCTCCGCGGGGGTGAACGCCTCCACCGCCGGGAGGGCCGCATCATCCGCGCCGCAGCCGCAGCCCACCAGAGCCAGGTACGCCGGGATCTGGCATGCCTGGGCACGGTTGGACTCCCGTATGTTTTCGCTCAACCGCTCCCACGGCACGGCATAGGGCATGCCGGGGTAGTTCCTGCAGTATTCGCCGTGGATCTCCTTCGCCAGTGCCTCCATGGCCCCGGCCGGTGCTGTATCCGCCATTGCGCGCCCCCTTCTGCTCTGTTTCTACCTATATTATAGCACGGCGGCAGAATATTTGCAAGTATAGAAATTTTTCTCTTGACAAACGCCGCGGGGCGGGTTATAATATGTGTTGCTTTTGGGCCTGTAGCTCAGTTGGGAGAGCGTTCGGTTCGCATCCGAGAGGTCGTGGGTTCGAATCCCTTCAGGTCCACCAAACCATCTAAATCCGAACCATCCGGCAATCTACGCAATTGGGGATGCGTTCGGATTTGTCATTCGGTTCTAAGGTTAGCTTGGCCCCGGCGGCGGGTGCATCGCCGTCGGGGCTTTGCGTTATCCAAGGGTTGCAGGGAATCCCTGCGCGGATATGGCTGGCCATATCCAGTGCTTGCGAAAGCAAGCGCTCTGTATCGTAAAAGGCCCTGATAGCGGGAAGGATACAACGGGCGAACGCTTCTACCTCGTGCTGGGGCGGGCGGAAGGGTGGCTCTTTTGCGGGTTTGTTTTTGTTGCCTGGCATTTTGTCTTTCTCCTATGTCCATTGCAGAATTGCAAGTTTCTCTTGCAATTTATATTATATAGCAAAACCTATTGATTTGTCAAGAGTTCGCGAGCCGCCTGCGCGATCTACTGCACCAGCCGGACATGAACCAATCCAAGCTGGCAGACCACATCGGCGTCACCCGGCAGGCCATCAGCGCCTGGTCATTGGGCATTTCTCTGCCCGACATCGAGAAGTTCGGGTTGATCGCCGATTTCTTCGGAGTGTCCACTGAGTTCCTGCTGGGCCGGACAGACGTAAGCAAGCCGGACGCAACCAAGCAGGCCCTGGCTGAATATCTCTGTCTGAGCGAAGCGGCGATAGATGAAATTAAGCGCCTGCAAAGTATGCATCTGGAGCAGAACATGGAGAACGATTTCAAGCTCACGGTTAAGGAGCCGGAGCCGCTGACGGAGGTGTTCAGCGAATGGCTGTCTACTGCCGACTTGTATGTGAGCGAAATTGTGTTGCCCGATATGCTGTAGCTGCCTTTGTAGGTTTCCTCCCAGCTGGTGATATAGTCGCCGATATTAGAGCGTACTTCTTGTGTGAACCCGCCGTTTGGATCAAAATTCGGATATGGTGTAGCTCCACCGATAGGGAATCGACTGCTTCTCTTCCTCGATGAAATGACATTTCCCGCCCACCTCCAGCGTGACTGCGGTTGCCTCGTCCAACGGGACGCCGTCAGGCCGACCCCCCTTGTTCAGGACAATCAGCACCGCAATCAGCACGATAATACAAAGCCCTGCCACGCTTCCGATGATCAGCGGGGCTTTGCTTTTCTTTTTGGCGGGGGAAGGCGGAGGAGCGGAGGATTGTGGAGACTGCCGTATGCTTGGAACCTCGCGGCCTCGGCAAGCCCAGTGCCGCAGTTGGGGCAGAATTTAGCCATGCGTTGTCCTCCTGTGATTTATGGCATTATAACAGGTTCTTTATGATTTAGCTCGTCTAACGGGTGTAAAGCGGCATAATCTATTGTCTGTCTTCGGGACTTTTCTTTTTCTGCGTTTTCAGTGGAGAAGTCGTCAAATGTAGTGTTTTGAAGAAAATCGACGACTCCAATGATTAGGTACTCCCCGTTTCCATCAGTGCCTAGTTCATATTTTGCTGAAAAGCTGTTATTGACAGGCCTTTTTTCCTCAATGTCCCTTGCATCATTATTGCGAACTAAATAGGTATTCAGGATTGTGAAATGGATTTCTCCTCCCGACACGGAATAGTTGCCTTCAACTACAAGAGGGTGCATGATGAGGCTTGTGTGTTTGAATGTCCCGTCATCGTAAAAAGAATAATTCACATATTTGTTCATATATGTCATAGCGCCCAGCGAACCAGTATACAATGTTCGATAATAATGCCTCCAATATCCTACGATACCTTTGCTCGGCGGCTTCGTAGTCGCCGTGGGTTTATTTGTCACATACGGCTGTGTTGGCTGCGTTGCCTCGCTGCCCCCGCCTGGAGGATATGCCGCGAAGGGGTCTTCCAGCACGGCCGCCACATCCCGCGCAGCCACGCGGTCGTAGGTGCTGCTACCGTCCAGAGTCATGGCGTTGCCGCTGAGCTCGCAGAGGAAAGAAAAGTCGTCGAAGGGCTGGCCCGCCTCGTCAGTGATGCCGTAGAAGGCCAGCTCCCGGGCGTCATACCGATAGGACCCGGACAGCTCCCTGACCTCCCCGGCGTAGTGCCTGAGATGGGACGTTATGGTGAAGCTGCGATCCGCGCCCAGCTCGATGAACTGCACGCACTCCTCGTCCTCGCTGCGCCACAGACCGATCAGTGGGCCGGCCGTGGATGTGGGGGCGAGGGTTTCGGCGGCGGTTATGGCCGGGCGGGTGATGGGCGCCGGGCCGGGGGCGCCGCCCTTGCCTAAAACGGCAACGAGGACAATCACCAGCACCAACAGCCCCGCAGCGCCCAGCACGATGAACAGGCTCTTGGATTTTCTCTTGGGTGGCGCAGGCGGCGTGGGGGGATAGGACTGCGGCTGTACGTAGGGTTGGGGCTGTGCTTCTGGAAGCTGCGTTCCACAGCCGGGGCAAAATCTCGCGGCCTCGGCAAGCCCGTTGCCGCAGTTGGGGCAGAATTTAGCCATAGCGTTGTCCTCCTTGTCATTCATCCCTGTCTCATGTTTTTCTACCTTAATATTACTCCTTTTTCAGGAAAATGACAAGAGGGAATTTTGAGAGAAGATGTTGTGGGTTATCTATAGCATTGGCGGGAGCGACGATGCCGTACCCGAGAATATCGGCGGGAACCGCGATACAGTAGCCGAAGGCTTCTTCGCTACTTGCGCGGGACAAGCCTAGATGTTGGCAAAAAGCTGGCTGGTCAGGTACAGCTTGACCAGTTCCAGAAAAAAACCGAGCATGCTATAGTACATTAGGCTATCCTTCCCAAAAGAAAAATGCTGGCCCACGCTTGACACAGGGTTGAAATGATTGTAGAATAAAGTAGAAAGAAAATCCCAGCAGAAAGAGTATAACATTTTTTCGTTCACAAAACAAGCGTCAGATTTTTGGAGGAGGAATCACGATACTTCGCATCGCAATGTGACGACAACGATCATCTCTGCATCCAGATGGCGCATGTCGCTGGCGTGGGGAAAAGTTCCGCAGTTGTCACTGGCAGCAAAGAAATCCCCCTTGCCAAGCGCAAAGCCGCAGTGTTCAAGGAATATGTCGCGGAGCACATAAAATCTATATAGACCTTCGCTCTCCTTGAGTATCATGAGTCAGAGCCCTTTTACGTTCGATCTGCTCCTAGCCTCTTTCCCTCGCAGTCTTTGAATTGATAATCAGATACAAAAAGCACCATGGTTATATTTAAAGGAGGTCTGAAGATGAACCTTCCCTTTGAAATTTCGTTTTCCGCCGTGTTCAAGGAGATCGCCGCCTATATCGTGAGCGTCTTCCTCTCCCTGCCCTTCCTTGGAGGTGCGCAGACACAGAGCTTCGCGCCGCTGGACGCCGCCGGCTTGAAGGCGCAGTTCAGCATGATTTCGGATGCGCATATCGAGATCAACCCGGCCGCGCAGGGTGTTGCCCGCTTTGAGGCGCTGCGGGAGGGCCTGCTGGATATGTCCCGTTCGGCCGCGCCCAACGACGCCGTCATCATGGCGGGCGACAACACCGAAAACGGACAGGTCCTCGAATACATGGCGCTATACAACTACCTCCGGCGGTTTGGCGGGATGGATCTTCTCATCGCCATAGGGAACCACGAGACCTTCGGCCTGGACCACAACCAGGTCTACCGCAGGGCGCTTTCGAATTTCACCTGCCCCTACAACCTGTATTCCCGCGCAAAGACCGACAAGGCGTATTATTATCGCGTGATCAAGGGGTATTATTTCATCGTCCTGGGTACGGAGGACATCATCGACAGCAACACGGCCTATCTCTCCCCGGAGCAGCTGGCCTGGTTGGACGGCGTCCTGGCACAGGCCACCGCGGGCGGTAAGCCGGCGTTTGTGGTCAACCACCAGCCCTTCCTCGGCTCCCACGGCGCAACCCGCCCGGAGGAGGGCATGGGCGAGCAGAACGACGCGGTCTACGTGATTGTCGGCAAATACAAAAATGTCTTCTATTTTTCGGGCCATATCCATCTGGACATGCCATCCTACCAGCGCACGGCGGAGGGAGTCAATCTGGTCGCCCTGCCCGCCTTCGGCAAGAGCGGCGTTCCCGGCTGCGGCGTGCAGGTGGAGGTGTATCCGGGCACGGTGGAGTTGCGCGGCAGAAACTTCGCGCAGGGCCAGTGGCTAGAGGACTTTGCTGCCGGGATTGCGCTGGAATAGGCGGGCCCCTTGTAGCTGTTCCCTCCAAGTTATAAGCTACATGTTCAGAGCCTAGTAAAGACTCTGAACATGTAGCTTTTTCTTATGTATCAAGCAATTCCAGACAAAATAACTCTAGCAGCAAGCGCACAGCGTTGCCGCTCATTTCATTGAAAAGGAGCAGGACATAAATGATTTCCCTCTTGATTGCAATTCTTTTCTATTCGGTCACGACATTTCTTAACCAAATCGTAGGAATTCCTCTACCAATTTTGTAATTCTTCCCGTATACAATAAAAGGCAAGGAGGCTTTCTTTTTTCTCGCGCAGCTGGTATAATAAGACCAGTAACTTCGAATAGGAGAACTGCGATGTACACGGTTTTGGCTTGTGACGACGACCTGGCGATCCTCAATTCCATTGAGATTTACCTGCGCATGGAGGGCTACGAAACCCTCAAGGCCCAAAACGGGCAGGAGGCACTGGACATCCTGGATGCGCGCCATGGCACAGGGCGCGCTGTGCACTGCGCCATCCTGGACATCATGATGCCGGGGCTCGACGGCCTTGCCGTGACGCGCAAGTTGCGCGAGCGCAGCAACGTGCCGGTGATCCTGCTTTCGGCCAAAAGCGAGGACACTGACAAGATCGCGGGGTTGGGGTTCGGCGCGGACGACTATATCACCAAGCCCTTCAACCCATTGGAACTGCTGGCCCGGGTGAAGTCGCAGATCAGGCGCTACACCCAGCTGGGGGCAACCCGGGCGCAGGAGGGCCTTCTGCGCACGGGCGGCCTGTGTCTCGACCCGGCGGCAAAAGAAGTGACCGTAGATGGAGACAGCGTAAAGCTCACCGCCACGGAATATGGCATCGTGCTGCACCTGATGGAGAATCTGGGGCGCACTCTCTCAGCGGAGCAGATATACCAGGCGGTGTGGAACGAGCCCGCCTATGTCAGCGAGAAGACCGTCACCGTGCACATCCGGCGCATCCGCGAGAAAATCGAAATCAACCCAAAAGAACCAAAATATATAAAGGTGGTGTGGGGCATTGGCTACAAAATGGAACGGATTCCTGTATAAGCGCGGTACGAAGGTCCTGGCGTTTGTCATGGGACTGCTCATGGCGGTGGGCTGCGTGTTCATCACGGTGCAGACGCTGCAAGAACAGGGCGACATCTTTACCGAGGAATTCACAAACAGCCGGAAATTCTGGGACTACGCGGGCCAGATCCAAATGCACGCGGAGGAGATGCTGCGGCGCTTCCCCAGTGAGGAGGCCGTGGCGGACGGCTCCGCCTTCGAGCCTGAAAAGCAGGCCCGGTTGGACCAGCTGGAAAAAGATATCATCAGAACCATTCAGCAGCACAAGAACGGCTTGCAGGACTATATCCGCGGCCGTCAGTACAATCAGGACTATTATGAGCCTGAATATTACGAATCCGGTGGCCGGGACGAGGTTGCCACCACCATGGTTCCCTATTATTATAACAGCAATCTCAGCGATGAGTTTTATGCCGTCGTTGAAGGCGAAATCGTTGTGGACGAGGAGGCCATCCGGCGCACGCTTACGGAGCAGGCGCAGCAGGAAATCCGCAGCATGGAGACGAGCTTCAAGCACACCTATGAAGTCGCTAAACAAAATCTGGCGCAGTGTGAATCTTTGAAGTACGCCGTGGTGGACATGGACAGCGGACGCGTGGTGACAAATGTTGAAGGGGACTACAAGGCCGCGATGGAGGCCATGCCCTGGCGCCAGAATAGCGAAGGGGGCATGGTCGTCAAATACGGCGGGTTGCGTTATGCCTACGAGGCGTATGCCGCCGGCACGCAGGTCTATCTCGGCTTCGACGAAGCCGCCGCCCTTGCCATGGACGAGCCGGACCTGCTGGCTGGCAGGGCGCTGGAATTCCATGCCTCACTCAAGACGCGCAACGTGAAGCTTGCCGCCGTCGCGCTGCTGCTTTCGCTGTGTATCCTGTGCGCCATATATCTCATCTGTGTCGCCGGGCAGCGCGAAAAAGGCGGGCCGGTTCGCCTGCGCGCCTTCGACCGCCTGTGGAATTTCATCCATTGGACGGTGGGCGTCGCTGCCGGGGCATTTCTGGCATATGTAGAACTCATGTTGATCGACAACACCCACTTATATAGGCAAACCACGGAGATTTCCATACTGTGTGCCCTTGCGGCCATCCCCGTGATCTGCATCCTGGCGGAGACCGTGCTGTCCATCGCCCGCCACGCAAAAAACAAATCTGTGCTGAAGAACACCCTGTGGTACAAGCTCTGGCAAGCGCTGCGCGGCGTGCGCCCGCAAAGCATGAAGCGAAACACTTTGCTGATCCTGCTGGGCTTCATATTGTGGAATTTTATTGCCCTGTTCATCGCGGCTGTCCTGGGCAGTAGCAGTGGCTTTGGTCCGCCTGAGTTTCTGCTTTTGATTGGAATGGCTTTGGCTAGCGGAGTGGTCGCCTACTTCCTGCTGTTGAAGCACACAAGCGCCCTGGACGAAATCCGCGCGGCCCTGCGGCAGGCCAAGCAGGGAAACCTCAATAGCGCCCTGGATCCCTCGCCTATGCCCGCAGGGATGAAAGCCCTGGCCGAGGGGATCCTCGACATGCGGCAGGGCATGGACGCCGCCGTGCGGCAGGCCGTGGCGGGCGAGCGCATGCGCACGGAACTGATCACGAACGTGTCGCACGATTTGAAAACGCCGCTGACCTCGGTGATCAATTATGTGGATTTGCTGCGCCATGAGGATATCACGGAGGAAGAGCGGGACAATTATCTCATTACCCTGGCGCAGAAATCTGAGCAACTGGGACGCCTGGTGGAGGACCTGGTGGAAGCCTCGAAGGCCAGCAGCGGCAACGTGGAGCTGCACCCCGTGGAAGTCAACCTGCACGAGCTGGCCCTGCAGGCTGTGGGCGAAACCAGCGACGCCCTTGCCGCCCAGGGCATCGATCTGATCATCCAGGCGTCTGAAGAAACCCCCGTGATTTGGAGCGACAGCCAGAAAACTTGGCGCATCATCGAAAACCTGATGAGCAATGTGAAGAAATACACCATGCCCGGCACGCGGGTCTATTTGCAGCTGGCCCGCGAGGGCAGTTTTGGCGGCCTAATCGTAAAGAATATTTCAAATACGCCGTTGAATATGCCGGCGGAGGAACTCACCCAACGCTTCGTGCGCGGCGACATGGCTCGCACAGGGGAAGGGAGCGGCCTGGGATTATCTATCGCCGACAGCCTGTGCAAGGTGCAGGGCGGGCGCTTCGAGCTGCAGGTGGACGGGGATTTGTTCAAGGCGGGGGTATGGTTGCCGCTGGCGGGGTGAAAAAGGAATGCAAAACATTTAGCGGGGGCGCGATGCTCCCGCTCTTTTTGTGTAAAGATTCCTCTTGACAAAGCGAGATTACTGCGGCAAACTTGTCGTAAGATTACTTGAGTAGTCTGAAAGGAGTCTTACCATGCAAAAGAAAATTACGATCAACGATTCCGAACTGCCTATCATGAAGGTCCTATGGAAGAAGAGCGGCATCACCTCGCCTGAGATTCTTGCGCAGCTACGGGGAAACAAGAGCACGCTGAAAACCCTGCTGGGCCGCCTGGTGGGCCGGGGCGCAGTGCGGGTGGAGGAACTCACCCAACGCAGCTATCGTTATTTTGCCGTAATCAGCGAGGTGGAGTACATCGTCGGGCAGCGCAGGAATTTCTTACAGAAGGTATTCGATGGATCGGCTGAAAAAATGCTGCTCAACTTCGTGCGGGAAGAAAATATATCGCCGGAGGACTTGCGCGGCCTGCTTGATCAAATCGAGGAGGAGGGACAGCACGGTGCCCGAGAATTTTCGGCCGGAATTGTCCCTGCCGCAATTACCTACCGAGAGGAAGCTGATGGGTATGCTCTGATCGAGTACAAAGAATCGGGTATGGGGGGAGAGTGGGAGTCCTCCATCAGGAAATACTGCGTGCTGCCTTCCGGGCGGCCTATCCGGGGGCTGGCCGATAAAATAATCAATGACTACCGGGATCACAGCGCGCTGGAAAAGATACAGCAGCAAAAGCGGGACGCCTATCTAGCCGCCCACGGCCTGCGCATGATGCCGCACCAGCTGGGCGAAACAAAGCGCTTTCAATATAACAAACTGGTTCTTGAGATCACCAACGTGGCCTATTCAGAAACCAAAACAGGTCTTGATCACGGCACTGACCCCTATGACTACTCGGTTTACACGCTGTACCCCGGCGCGCAGCTCAATGTCATCAACGCGGACATGCTGGACGACAGCCTGACCGAAGATGGTCAGGCGCGAGGTCGATACTATGCTTTTGATGCGTCGAGAATCTACAGCGAGCAGCCCGAGGAGTATGTGTTTCTCACGGACGGCATGAAGCTTGCACTTACGCCGGATGTGACGCATGTCGGCATTGACATGGTTGGCGTATTGCGGTTCGAATGGGTCGATGAAACCTCAACCGAAAAGCAACCCTCAGCGGCAATGCATACGTGTTGCCGCTTATTGTCGCGTCAGTACAAATTTCCCTGCCCAACGCGCGAGCCTGGAGCAACAAATCCACATAATTATGGCGAGAGCATTAGTGAAGAAAAACACAGCACCGACCTGAAAACAGGGCTTGCGGAAAGCCAAGGTTCGTGGTAAACTATTTGAAGCAGCGGAAGGCCCTTCAGCAATAGTAACGCAACAATACACAAGATTAGAAAGGGCTGCATCATGAAAACAATAGCCCTGCATAAGCACACCATGAAAAAACGGCACCTTCACATGATCGCCAACGCACACTTGGACCCCGTCTGGCTGTGGCGCTGGCAGGAGGGCTGCAACGAGGCCCTCCAGACCTTTCGATCGGCCCTCGACCGCATGAAAGAGGTCCCCGGCTACATTTTCACTTGCTCCTCGGCGGCGTACTATCAATGGATCGAAGAGATCGACCCGGCGATGTTCGAGGAGATCCGGCAGGCCGTGCAGGCGGGCCGATGGGTCCCCGTCAACGGCTGGTGGGTGCAGCCGGACTGCAACCTCCCATCCGGCGAGAGCTATGCCCGCCACGCGCTGTACAGCCAGCTGTATTATCACGAAAAGTTCGGCGTCACCTGCAAGACGGGGTATAATGTCGATTCCTTCGGCCACAACGCCATGCTGCCGCAGCTGCTGAAGCTCGGCGGCATGGGCGCTTACGTGATGGCGCGTCCCGGCACGGACGAAAACCCCGCTATGCCGGAGAATGCCTTCTGGTGGGAATCCCCCGACGGCTCGCGGGTGCTCACCTACCGCATCCCGGAGGGCTACAGCGGCGTGGGGAAGGAGAACCTGGACTGGGGCATCAATGGCCTCATAAAGCGCAGCGGTGAGGCGGGCCACGGCATGATGTTCTTTTACGGCATCGGCAACCACGGCGGCGGGCCCACAAAAGCTGACCTTGCGCATCTTATCGAAAAAATGCGGCAAGAAGAGTTTGCCTGTCTCGAATTCAGCTCGCCGGATAAATATTTCGATGAATTGCGCGCACAGAAGCTCGAACTGCCCGTCTGGAAGGACGAGATGCAGCACCACGCCAGCGGCTGCTACAGCGCGCAGTCGTTGGTCAAACGGCTCAACCGACAGGCAGAGCAAGCGCTCTATTCTGCCGAGGTGTTCGATACGGCGGCGGCCCTGCAATTCGGCATGCCGCCCGAGACAGCGAAAATCAAAAAGGCCTGGGAGGAAGTGGCCTTCAACCAGTTCCACGACATCATGGGCGGCTGCTCCATCATGGAGGCCTATGACGACGTGCGCAACAGCATGGGCCTGGCGCTTATCACGGCGGACAGGGGCTCCAACCGGGCCATGCTGCAATTCAGCCGCAGGATCAACACCTGGCTCGCGGGCTGCTCCGAGCCCACCGATGAGTTGCGCCACAGAGGCATCCCGCGCGAATTTCCCCGGCCTTTGGTGGTGTTCAACGCGCTGGGCTTCGAGCGCGAAATCCCCGTGACGGCCATCCTGGACGCCGATTACTTGGAGGACGCCGACGGCCATCCGGTGCCCTGCCAGATCGTTACGGCCTCCCGCCATGCCTTCGCGGACCGGGGCGATACGCGCTTCCTCGCGAAGGTGCCGGCGCTGGGCTACGCGCTGTTCTGGATGACGCGCGAGAAGCACAGCCCCTCCGCCTTCCCGGATACCGGCGTGCGCGGCAGCGAGGCCGGCTGGGGCGCGCTCTGCATCGAAAACAGCAATTTGCGCGTGGAGTTCTGCCCCAAAACCGGCGGCATCGCCAAACTGATCGACAAGAGAAGCAATCGTGTCGTGAACAGCGGAATCATGGCCGTCCCGACGGTCATCGACGATCACGAATCAGACACCTGGGCCCATAAAATTTTCAAATTCCATGACGTCAAAGGCACGATGCAACTGGAGCGCATCCGCCTGATCGAGGCCGGGCCGGTGCGCGCCACAGTGGAAGTGAAGCACTCTTTCGGCAACAGCTATCTGCTGCAGCGCTTCAGCGTGGAAGCCAAGCAAAACAGGATCGTCGTTGAGGCCAAGGCCATGTGGAACGAACCGCTCACCATGCTCAAGCTGCCATTGCCGCTGATAGGCTCTGATGAGATTTCCACCTACGAAATCCCAAACGGCTACATCAAGCGTCCCTGCGACGGCGACGAGGAGCCCGGCCTGAGCTGGGCTGACCTGGCCGTGACGGACAAAGACGGCAAGCGCCACGGCGTTTCAGTCATGAGCGACTCCAAGTATTCTTATGACTGCCCCGGTACACAGCTACGCCTGACCGTCATCCGCAACACCGTTTATGCCGACGAACACGCCCTGCGCTCCGACCGGGAGCTCAACTATACAGACGAAGGCCTGCAGCGCTTCACCTGGGCGATTTACCCCCACGAGGGCGAGGCAGAGCAGAGCGATGTCATCCGCGAGGCGGCCTGCCTGAACAACCCGGCGATTGTACAGGCGGAGAGCTATCACCCCGGCGGCCTATCGGGCCGGATGAGCCTGATTCAAATCAATCAGCCGAATATCCTCATGACGGCCTACAAGTTGTGTGAGGACGGCTCCGGTGACCTGGTTGTGCGCTGCTATGAGGCGCAGGGGAAGGACACCCGCGCGCAGATTACGTTGCCGCAGGTGAACACAACCATTGAGGCTGACTTCGGCAAATTCGAGGTTAAGACGTTCCGTGTCAATCAAGCGGGCAAGGTCAGGCAGGTAGATTTTTTGGAGGGGATCGCGAAATAACGCTATAATTAACGAAAACCTGAGCAAGAGAAGGAGCTGGAACTCATGGCCAAAATGTCCGAGGAAACCAAGGCGAAAATCCGCGAAGCGATTCGCCACCCGGTGAAATGGTTGAAAAGCGACCACCTGCCCGAGGAGGAAATCCGTCCGTGGGAGTACGGCAACCGGATCATTGCTCCGACGCTCAGCGGCCTGTTCAGCGGCTTCACCGGGATGATCGGCAGGGTGTACAACGGCATGGGCGAGGGCATGGTCCCACCCGTTTGGTCGAGCATTTCGGGAATCATCAACACCATCTGGGATTTCGCCAACGACCCGCTCATCGGCAACTACATGGACCGCCACCGCGCGAGCATCCCCTTCAAGGCCTACCTGGCGATTTGCCGCGTCGCGGCGGTTTACGCACCGCTGATCTCCCTTCTGTCCGCCTTCCGCTTCGGCATGACGCCGCTGCAGCGCGTGATCATCTGGGGCGTGATCGGCTTGATCAACGACCTGCTCTGGACGGCCAGAGACGTGGCGGGCCAAAGGGTGGGCCTGAGCGTGTCCGCCTACGACGACAAGCGCCATAAACTGGCCACCGCCGAGGCCATCGGCAGGCAGTTCGGCGAGGGGCTCAGCGCGATACCGACGTTCATTCTCGCGTTTCAGGAATCAATGGGCTTTTCGCTGTACCAGCTTGTCGTGGTCGGATGCCTGGTTTCCTTCCCCCTCACGGTGCTGGGCAACTGGCTGCCCACCATCATCCGGCGGCGCGTGGACTATTCCCTGAAGGTCCGGGGCGAGCTGGACGCCGGCAAGAGCGACGAGGAGGCCGATAAGCCGCCCACCTTCCGGGAGAGCTTCGCCGTGGTGAAGCACAACAAGTGGTTCATCCTGAACTCCATCCTGAGCTTCGTCCAGATTTTCACGCCCCAAACCGACCAACACCATTTCTACCGCTTCCTGGACCCGACCATCAAAATCGGCAAAAAATTCGAGCTGCGCGGGATGGCGCTGTTCTCCGTGAAGCTCGTCGTCGTCGGCACGCCGAGCATGTTTATCCAGCCCTTTATCCCGCAAATCATCAACTTCTTCGGCGGGGATCTAAACTTTTTGCGGGCACGCCAAGCGGAAAAAGCGATCGTGAACATCTTGATTTATCTTCTGGTCCGCAACCATTATCAAAGTACGCCCCGCCTCCTGCTGATGTATCTTCTGGAAATCATCGACGACTTTTTTCTGAAGGTGGACCGAGTGCCGGGCGGGCAGATGAGCAACAAAGCCCTGGACTACGTGGAGTGGAAAACTGGCCACCGCAGCGAGGGCATGACCATGGCGGTGGGCGCGATTTTCAACAAGCTCATCGCGGGCAACACGAGCCGGCTGTTCGACGGCGTTATCTCGCAGTGGACCGGCTTCCTGGGCTACGACTTCCCGGCGGAGCAGCAGCCGGAACGCTTCATGAAGACGATCTTCCCCTTCACACACCTGACCACTTTCATCGACACCGCGCTTGCGTTCGCTGCCTACTGCTGGTATAAGTACCCCGTGGACCCGGAGATTGTGGAAAAGGATCTGCTCGAACGCCGGGCCCTGGCGGCGAAAATGCGGGAGGAGGCACAAACAGAACCATCGTAGCGATCCAGCCGGAACACCCTGTCCGCCGCAGGGAACCTGCTCACCCCCAACCGCACCGCGCTGACGGGCTGCGCCTCGAAGTGGAACCGCGCCGAGCGCAGCTGGGACTGCCTCTGCCACGACGCCCGCTTTTTTCGGAATTTCCCATAGACATTTGACACAGCCCGAAATAAGAGTTATAATGCTATGCGGGAACACAAAACAGCAGCAGAAAGGGTTTGATCGCATGGCAACCACCAACATGGCCCTGCGCAACCGTTGGGCTTTCTCCCTGGGCACCATAGGGCGGGACGTCGTCTACAACCTGTTCACCGTATCGCTGATGTCTTTCATCCTCTTTGCTAAATCCCTCACCAACGCGCAGTACGCGGCCGTGGGCACCATCTTCGTGGTGATGCGCTTCTACGACGCCCTGATCGACCCCTTCATCGGCGGCATGGTGGACGGCACCCGCTCCCGCTTCGGCAAGTTCAAGCCCTGGATCTTCGTGGGCATGGTGGTCTCCGCCGCCGTCATCGTCCTGCTGTTCACCCTGCCCATCTACGGCTGGGATTTCGTTGTATTCATGGGGGTGGGCTACGTGATGTTCGCCACCTTCTATTCCTTCAACGACATCGCCTATTGGGCTATGCTGCCCGCTCTGAGCAGCGACGCGCCCGGGGAACGGCACCGTCTGGTGTCCCTGTCCAACATCTGCGCGGCGGCCGGCGCGGCGATGGTCATGGTCCTCGTGCCCATGCTCACCGCCGGGGAGCGCACCATCGGGGGCAACGCCCTGCGAGCCTATGCGGTCATCGCCGTTGTGGGGGCGCTGCTGTTTATAGGCTTCCAGTCCATCACGCTGGTGGGCGTGAAGGAGCCACGGCCACAGACTGTGAACAAGGACGAACCCAAAGAAAAGCTCGGATTTAAAAATACAGTACTGACCGTGTGGCGCAACGACCAGCTGCTGTGGGCCTCCGTGGTGCTGCTGCTCCAGGGCGTGATGGGCGGCGTGGGCCCGGTGGGCGCGGGGATCTCCATGGCCTACATATACCTCAAATACGGCTACAACGGCATGCTGATGACCTTTTCCATGGCCGGCGGCATCTCCACCATATTCATCATCGTGTTCCTGCCCAAAATCCTGGAGCGCATCTCCCGCAAGCGCTTCATGTTCCTGGCCTGCGTGGCCGCAGGCGTCGGCGCGGCAATCCTGCTGCTCTCCGGCCTGGTGCTGCCCCGGGAGCCCTGGCTGCTGAGCTTCGGGGTATACGCCTTTTCCTGCGCCTTCACCGTGGGCGGCAACTACGCGTTCTACCAGGTGCTGTTCATCGACATCGCCAACACCGTGGAATACAACGAACTGAAGACCGGGCGGCGCAGCGAGGGCCTGATTTTCTCCCTGCGGCCCCTGATGACGCAGATGGCCTCGGGCGTCACGCAGCTGATCGCCATGGTCGTCCTTCTGGCGCTGGGCATCACCGACATCAACCGGGAGATCTCGAACCTGGAAAACCAGGCGAGCCAATTACTGATCACAGCGGAAGAAAAGCTGGAACAAATCGAGGCTGTCATCGGCGCGGTGCCCGCCGGCAAAACCACCGCCCTGCTGCTGTGCCTTGCCCTGTTCCCCCTGGCCATCGCCCTGGGCGGCTACTGGATTTACAAGACGAAATTCAAGCTGAGCGAGGAAAAATACGCGGAGGTCCTTGCGGCGCTGGAGGCGCGCAGGGCAGACGAAAACCAAAACTGAACGACAGAAAGGAACCGTCTATGTCCAAGATCACCTTTATGGGCGCGGGCAGCAGCGTGTTTGTCCGCAACGTGCTGGGGGACGCCATGTGCACCCCCTGTTTGCAGGACGCCGAGATGGCGCTGTATGACATCGACGCCAAGCGCCTGGAGGACAGCGAGCTCATCCTGGGAGCGCTGAACAAAAACATCAACGAGGGCCGGGCGAAGATCAGTACATACCTCGGGCCGGAAAACCGCAGGGACGCCCTGCGCGGCGCGGACTTCGTGGTCAACGCCATACAGGTGGGGTTCTACGAGCCCTGCACGGTCATCGACTTCGAGGTGCCGAAAAAGTACGGCCTGCGGCAGACCATCGCCGACACCATGGGCATCGGCGGCATCATGCGCGCGCT
>Ga0123353_10000719_pt1 | contig 40387 bp, 31 predicted proteins | sample TergutLab28metaG_3_FD_92763 | JGI IMG/M metagenome (GOLD analysis project Ga0123353, IMG submission 92763) | Labiotermes labralis P3 segment gut microbial communities from Petit-Saut dam, French Guiana - Lab288 P3 | ecosystem: Host-associated > Arthropoda: Insects > Digestive system > Gut ... | reverse complement strand
GTCGGACGCCACCAGTTTGGCCACGTCGGCCGTCGCCGACTCCAACGTTAACATGCGGACGCCTCGCAGAGCGGCCAGGGTCACGGTCATGTCCGGGTCGGCCAGCAGGGACGTCACGATGTCGCCCGCGCGGTCGGCGGGGTATTTCGACGCCGCCAGCGCCGCCGCGGCGCGAACGATGGTGTTCTCGTCGCCGGCCGCCTTGCGAATGTGCTCAATGGCCGTGAAATTCCCCATGTCGCCCAGATCCATTACGGCGTTTTCGCGAATGGCGAAATCCTTGTCCGCCAGCAACGCCGCCACCAACTCCACATTGCGGTTGCTGCCGAACCGGGCGTAAAAATCGTCTTCCGTCCGCCACGAAGACAGGACAGGCGGTTCGGCCCACGCGGCCGTCGTCGCAATGATCGCGAAAATGATCGTCCATTGACGCATTATGGTTTTCCTTATGGAACGTCTTACAACGCAAACAGGCGGAGCCACATCAACATCTCGTAACCGCCGTTACTGAACTACTCGCCGCAACTGGAACACTCTGCCGACCGTCACGACCGCCATCGCCGCGGTGGCGATGAGGAAGACTCTCGTGAACATGGCCATCATTTTTCCGCTGGAGCCGCCGGCGAAGGAAAAGCCCGCCGCGTCCAACGCCGCCGCCACCGGGTTGAGCATCAGCACCTTCGTCACGAAATCGGCCGAGAAACGGTCCTGACCCAGCAGCACCAGAAGCGTCAGCAGCCCCAGGCCGATAATCAACGCGTACGTCCACGCCGTCGCGGCGGAGGTTTTCAGGAACAGACTCGAAAAGAACATGCCCGCCACGCCCGTGAACAGCATCGTGATGAGCACCACCTGCATCACGCGGAGAATGTTCAGCAGCATCGGCCAGGTGCTTTCGACGTACAACAGTACGCCGAAACTGGGGAACGTCGCGAGGATCAGCAGGCCCATGGGAATGACGGCGGCCTGGAATTTTCCCGAGACGATCCGCCAGGAGGACATTCGCGTGGTCCGCAGCAGGTCCCAGACGCCGGTTTCGACGTCGCCGCAGATCGTGCCCCCCGACAAGGCAGGCCCGACCAGCACGACCAGCACGACCATCAGCACGGCCACCGCGTAGAGCATCGAGCTGGACTGATTCACGCCGCCGCTGCCCTCGAACAGCCCGGCGGCGATTTGCGACATCACGAACATCAGCACGATCGACGAGAGCGTGGCGATACAGACGGCCCGCATCATCCATTGGCCTTGCAGCATGGGCCGCGTGCGGCACTCCTTGACGAAGACGGGGTTCTGCCACCACTCGATGGGGCGTTTTCGTTTTCGCGGGTCGATGAGGAAGACGACGTCGCGTGCGGTAAGTTTGCCGTCGCGTTCGATGACCTTGAGTTTTTCGCGAGGCCGTGGCGGCGCGACGGGTTCGTGCAGTTTTTTCAGGCAGAAGACGGCGGCCGCGAAGATCATGATCAGGGCCATCGGCACAAAGGTGACGTGGAAGACGGGCATGCCGGAGCCGCCGACGGCGTACTCGCTGCCGGGCCAGGCCAGCGAGAACATCGCCTGGAGCGGGCTGAGCGACGCGATCAGGTGGAAGACGCCCTGCCAGACGTCCCCGCCCCGGTTGAGGAAGTGCCCGCTCAGCGGCCAGGCGGGCATGGCCAGGAAAAACAGCACCGCGCCGAGGATGGCGTAGGTGACGATGATGGCGCGATAGCTGCGGTGCATGATGGCGCTGACGGACAGGCCGATCATGCCGAGGTAGACGGCCGTCAACATGAGGATGCAGAGACAGTTGATGACGTCGGCGCCTCGGATGCCTCCCAGGAGGAACGGCAAACACAGCGCGATCGTGCCGGAGAAGACCAGGAGGATGAGGAAGGTGAGGGCGCCGACCATTTTTCCGGCGGCGATTTCCCACGGCCTCAGGGCGGTGGTGAAGACGGACTCGAAGGTGCCGCTTTCCTTTTCGGTGGTCAGTGCGGCGGCGGTGAAGGCGGGCGCGAACATCGCGACCATGAGGAGCTGCCCGATCGCGAGGATGTTGAAAATCTGCCGCGACTGTTGGCTGCCGATGTCCTGCATGCCGTTGGCGGGCCAATGCAGATAGACCAGCCCCGTGATGACCAGCAGGAAGACCGCCTGCATGGCCAGGGCTTTTTGGCTGCGGAGACCGGAGAGCACTTCGCGTCGGACGATGGGGTTGCCTCCGGCGGCGACGATCATCGCGCCCGCCAGTCCGACCATCACGAGCAGTTGCCCCAGCGTGGCCAGGGAGAGCTGCGTCGAATCCGCCGGCGTGGGGAAGCAGTTCAGCACGCCGCCGGCGCCCGTCACGAGGGCGGCCAGGATAATCAGGAGGAGTCGACTCATGCCTGGGCCTCCTCCTCGCCGATGCCCGAGATGGACATGTACGCGTCTTCGAGGCTCAGCGGGACTTCGCGCAGGCTCACCACCGGCAGCTTCTCGGCCATCAGATCCGCCAGCAGGGAGGCCATCGCTTCGTCGTCGCCGCTGAAGCGGAACCGCAACGCGTTGGCGACGTCCATCTCCGAATCATCCAGCCGCGACACGCGTTCGTTGGCCCGGAGTTTCTCCGCGGCGGCCGGTGCCTTGGAGAGCAGTTTGACTTCCACCAGCCGATCGCGCTGCAACTGCGAGAGCACGTCGTTGATCAGGCCTGCCGCTTTGAGATGGCCCTGGTGAATGATGCCGATGGAGTCGCTCATCTGCGCCAGTTCGGGCAGGATGTGCGAGCTGACGAGCACGGTTTTTCCCACGGCAGCAAGTTTGCGCAACAGCCGCCGCATCTCCACGCGGGCCTGCGGATCCAGCCCGTTGGCGGGCTCGTCCAGCAGCAGCACGGCCGGGTCGTGCATCAGCGTCCGCGCGATGCCCACGCGCTGCTTCATGCCCTTCGAAAGCGTGTCGACGAAGCGGTCTCTCATGTAGGCGGCCTCGGTGATGTCGAGCACCTCCTCCATGCGGTCGCGGCGTTTGGACTTGGGGATTTTGAAGGCGGCGCCGAAGAAATCCAGGTATTCCCAGACGCGCATCTGGTCGTACACGCCGAAGCTGTCGGGCATGTACCCGACGAGCTGTTTGATGCGGTCGCGGTCGGGCCCCACGCGGGCGTCGGCGATCCACGCCTCGCCCGAGGAGGGTTTGAGCAGCCCGGCGAGGATGCGGATCGTCGTCGTCTTGCCCGCGCCGTTGTGCCCGATGTAGCCGAACACATGGCCTTTGGGGATCGACAGGTTCAGGTCCACCAGGGCCTGGAGTTCGTCATAAATCTTCGTCAGCCCTTCACAGCGAATCATGATGTCGTTGGCGTTACTCACGGGGCATTGTTCCTTCCAGGGAGACTTCAAGGTGTTTGGTCTGCCACAGGGTGGTGAGGTCGGCTGCGTCGGCGACGGCGGGCCGGACGATCAGCCGAAAAACGTATCCCAGTCCGGGATGGTAATACGCTCCGGCGTTGGCGACTTTGACGTCGTACTGGCCCGAGGCGTTTTTGAATGTGTCCAGTTCGTGATCCTGGCCGAGGGTGTCGGTGGCGAATCCCGTCACGCCGGCGAGGGTGACGTTGTGATACGGCGCCTGGATGTCCAGGCGGATGTGGGCGGCGGCATTGTCCAACCGGTCGCCGATCACGCGGGGCGGGCGGACGATGAACGTCCCGCTGCCACCGAACGCCGTGCCCTGCCAGAACTCCCCGCCACGATAACTCATGCCCGTAACGATCATCCGCGTGAAGGCCGACGGAATGTGAACCGCCGTGCCCGGAGGCGGGGCCTGGAGTTTCACCGGCCAGGCCACCAGCCGCCAACCCTGGGGTTTGTGGCCTTGCGGGATCAGCGCGCTGGTTTCGACATAGCCGACGACGAGCGGGTCGGCGCCGTTGACCATCTCGCCAAGCCCGACGACCTGCCGCAGCAGGGCGGCCCGGTTTTTCTCGTCCGACGAAATGTCCACGCGCGTGTTGGAGAAGGCGTCGGTGTCCGGCAGCCGCGTGTTCGCGGTGGCGGCGACGGCCATCTCCGCGTTGGCGGGCAGGTCCGCCATTCGAAACGCCTGCCTCGTGAGGAGATTGGCGGCCCCCGTGATGCCCATGAGCGTGCCGTCGGTTCGCGGATTGTGCGGCGTGTTGAGATTCACGTAGAGCACGGGATTTTTCAGCTCCGCGCCGAGGTGGTTTCGGACGTGGCCTTCCACGCCGGCCGGGCCGAACGTCAGGTGCCCCGACAACCCCTCGCTGCGGATGACGGACTGCATGTAATAGCCGTAGAGTTGATTGGGCTGGGGCGCGACGTTGACGATGGACATGGGCGCGTTGGTGCGGATGCGCGTCAGGTCGAGCGAGCCGCTGCCGGCGGAGCCGACGGCGGGGATCACCATGCTCTGCACGTCGTCGCTGCCGAGGCGGTCGACGTCCTGGCCAGGCCCGCTGTAATACAACGCCACCTCCTGCACGACGGCGTGGCGATCGCCCGCGGCGGTCATCAAGCCGATAAAACTCGTGCGCGGCGGATCGGTCTGCGACAGGCCGATCACGTACATTGCCCCGCCCGCCAGCACCGACACCGGCAGCAGCATCAGCCACAGCCACTCGCCCCGCCGCCGGAACCACAGCAGTCCGCCCACGACCACCGCGCCCGCCGTCAGGGTCAACAAAATGCCCACCGGCCAGACCCGCGCGTAGCCGGGCCTGCCGGCGATCCGGTTGAGCACCACGCCCGCCGTCGCGCCGCCCGTGAGCGTCGGCGTTGCCTGCAACGCGTTGGACTTCTCCCGGCGGGATTTGCTCCGCAAAAACAAGTCGTCGTTCCGCATCGACGCGATCGTGTCGCGCTGCTCCAGCACGGTCGTCCACAGACGCGGCAACGGGCCGAACTTCAACGCCAACGTCGGCACCGCCAGTGTGACGATGTGTCCGTTTCCCACGGCCTGTTCCGTCATCAGCGGCATGCCGTTGGCGGTGTAGAGCACGCGGGCGGTGTCGGGCAGCAACTGCACCATCGGCAGAGGTCCTTCGGCCATCGCGATCGTGCGATCCTCCATCGGCAGCGTTACCGCCTGCCGGGCGGCCACCAGACGCGACGCGTCATTCGTCGTCCGCGAAAGGAACATCTCGTTCCGCCGCACGTCCGTGACGTCGCGCAGTTCGCTGATGCAGTGCAGCCCGGCCACGCTCACGCCGGCCAATTCGCCCAGCTCGCCTTCGAGCATGCCCGCCAGTTGCGAGTTGCCCGCCAGCACCAGCAGTCCGCCCGCGCGAACCCAGTTGAGCAGCGCCTCCCACTGGGCAGGCCTGAACCGCTGCATGTCCGTGCCCGCGATCACGACCATCTGCGCGACGTTGTACGCGTAGGCCTGGTCGGGCATGTCGAAGTATTGCGTGCCGACCACGCCGTTTCTGCGAATCTTTTCGTCGTCGTCGGGAAGCACCTCAGGATTCTGACGATCCCACCCGACCAGATACCCCAGGTCGGCCCCCTCGTCCGACGTGCTGGAGTGCATGAAAAACGTGCCTGTCCTCGACACCGCGAGAAGGGCAAACCGTGACAATTCCCTGGCCGACGAATTCTCCAGGATGTAAATTTCCTCGGCGCTGTCCAGATCCAGCGACGTGCCGGCGACTTCCGGCGCGTGCGGGCGGACGGCCATCGCGAACCGGCGGACGCTGTGGGGCGCGACCTGGCCGTCGAGCAGGAACCGCGTTTTGCCCAGCGTCGAGCCGCGGTCGGCGAATTCGACGCTGTTGTTGGGATATACGCGGATTTTCCAGCCCTGGTCCGCCGCGGAGTGCTCGACGGTGCCGTCGGCAAGCGTACGCTTCGACACCCCCTTGCCGTTGAACGAAACGTCGCCGGTGAAGGGGATCCGCAGCGTCCATTTGTCCTCGATGATCAACTCCATGGCGCCGTCGCGGAGAACCCGCAACGTTTTCCCCCTGCCCACGGGGTGCTCGGTGCTGCCGTCGGAGTGCACGCGCTTTTGCCATCCGTCGCCTTCGTACGAGAGTTTGCAGTCGGATCGGCCATCCGCGACGATGCGCAGCTTCTGCTCCTCGCCGACGAACACCTCCGCGCCGGTGTGGGCCTTTTCGATCCAGATGTCGGTGGAAACCAGCCGGATGGGGGCGTAGTTGGTGTCGAGCCGCACCCGGATGTCGGCGGGCGTGTCGCCGTCGTTGTCGACGAAGACGTACCGCACGTTCCACTGGTCCTCGAACATCGTGGCGGGAATGGCCGACCGCACGGACTTGAACGCCACGTCGTCCGCTCGTGCCGCGACAGCCACCACCCAGAGACACAGCCCGGCTAACAGGCCCACATAAAGATGCTTGTTCATGCCAGATGATCCAATCGTCTAATAGAGTTGATGCAACACCTCGTAGGATATAACGTCACCCCCACCCAACGCAAGGCGGAAAACAAAAACCGGGGGGAGCAATCGTATGTGCATTCCTCTTTTTCGCGCGAAACCGCCCCCTCTGGCAAACCAATGCCCTGTTGTCAGCCGCGGTGGATGGGTTTATACTGGAGGGACCGTACGACGGATTGGCCATTATGTAAGGACTGCCCATGAAGGAAATTCAAGGAAAGCTCATTGCCCCTGCCGACGCGAGGTTTGCGATTGTCGTGGGGCGGTTTAACGAATTCATTACCTCCAAGCTGCTGGGAGGCTGTCTTGACGGCCTGCGGCGGCACGGGGCGTGCGAGGACGGCATCGAGGTGTACTGGTCGCCGGGGAGTTTTGAGATTCCCGTGCTGGCGCAGAAGCTGGCGTCGAGCGGGCGGTACGCGGCGGTGATTTGTCTTGGCGCGGTGATTCGCGGCGGGACGGATCATTACGAGTACGTGGCTTCGGAGGTGTCCAAGGGCGTCGCGCAGGCGGCGATGTCCAGCGGCGTGCCGTGCATTTTCGGCGTGCTCACGTGCGACACCGTCGAGCAGGCCATCGAGCGTGCAGGCACCAAGGGCGGCAACAAAGGCGCCGACGCCGCCAACACGGCCATCGAAATGGCGAACCTGATGGCGCAACTGCCGTAGGGCGATTTTCATGAACAACCGCCACCGCGCACGACGATTGGCCCTTCAGGGGCTTTGCAGCCTGGACGTTCAAGGCGTCAAGGCCTTGGACCTGATTTACGAATTCATCGAGGACAGCCAGGAGCCGACGGAAGTGCTTCAGGACGCCCGCACGCTGCTGCGCGACACCTGGGCCGACCGCGACGCCTGCGACAAACTCCTGGCCGCCCACGCCGCCCACTGGGAACTCAGCCGACAGGCCCTGGTCGACCGCAACATCCTCCGCCTGGCCGTCCACGAACTGCTGGCGCTCAAACTCTCCCACAAAATCATCATCTCCGAAGCCCTCAGCCTGGCGAGAGAATTTTCGTCCACCGAAAGCCCACGCTTCATCAACGGCGTGCTGGACGCCGTGGCGAGGGATATCGCGAAAACGACGGGAAAACCAACGAGCGGGGAGTAGAGGATTGCCGTTTGGCTTGTCAGTGGACGGACGGCGGGGTACACTGAAGTGTACGAAATGAGAGTTGCATGGCCAAAAAACGCGTGTATGTCGAATCGTCGGTGATCAGTTACCTGACCGCCAAACCCGCCAGAAATGAATTGAATACAATGCGTCAGAGGCAGACGGTCCTGTGGTGGGAGCGTCGCCACGAGTGGGATTGTGTCGTGTCGGCCATCGTGATGGCGGAAATTGTCCGAGGCGATCCGGGAGCGGCGGCTCGACGATTGGAAACGGCGCAATCTCTCGTGAAGCTGCCGGCTTTGCCCGAGGCGGCGTTATTGGCGAGGTTGTTGCTATCGCATGAGCTGGTGCCGGAATCGGTGGGAGCTGACGCCGCGCATTTGGCCATCGCGGCGGTCCATAGAGCGGACTATCTGCTGACGTGGAATCAGAAGCATCTGGACAACCTTCACCTTCGTTCCCGTGTCGAGGATTTCATTCGGAAACAAGGCTGGAGGCCGGCGATGGTCATCACGCCCGAACGGCTTTTGCTTGAGGAGCCAACATGAAAAAATCGTATGCCGACATGGATCCGATTGAGGAAATCCGTGCCATTCGCGAGGAACTCAACCGTGAGTTTCCGACCGTGGATGCCCTTTTCGATTACCTGCGGAAAAATTTTCCCATGAAAAATCCGGCAATGGAGCCGCCACGAAAAAGACGGCAGGGCTCGGCGAAGACAAAAGTCAATACACGGCCCGCCGTGCGCCAACGTAAATCGGCGGCCCGCGTGTAACGGAAACGGTACTCCGAAAACGGCACACATCATCCTCTGATCCCAGCAAACAACGAAAACAACAACCTATGGCATTTTTCAAAAAAGCGTTCTCGAAACTCGCGGCCGGCCTGGCCAAGACGCGGGACAAGTTTTTAGGTGGCCTGCGCTCTATTCTTCGTGGCAGGCAGTTGGATGACGCGCTGCTGGAGGAGTTGGAGGAGAAGCTCATTCAGGCGGACATGGGCGTGGCCGCGGCGTCGCGGATTACCGAGGAACTCAAGAAGGCCTACAAGGAGAAGCGGATCGCCAAGGGCGACGACGTGCTGGATTTCCTCAAGGCGGAGTTGAAGAGTTATTGGCCGCCGCAGGACCGCGATCTTCGGCTGGCGGCGAGCGGGCCGACGGTGATCCTGGTGGCGGGCATTAACGGCGCGGGCAAGACGACCTCCATCGCCAAGCTGGCCTACCAGTTGAAGAACAGCGGCAAAAAAGTTGTGCTGGCGGCGGCGGACACGTTTCGGGCGGCGGCCGTCGAGCAGTTGACCATCTGGGCCGATCGCATCGGCGTGGACATCGTCAAGGGCGCTGGCGCCGATCCCGCGGCCGTCGCGTTCGATGCCTGCGAGGCCGCCCTGGCGCGCGGGGCGGACATTCTCCTGGTGGACACGGCGGGGCGGCTTCACACGCAGGACCACCTCATGCGGGAGTTGAGCAAGATTCGTAACGTGGTGCAGCGGAAAATCCCCGGCGCGCCGCACGAGGTCCTGCTGGTTCTCGACGCCACCACCGGGCAGAACGCCATCAATCAGGCCAAGGCCTTCACTGCCGCCATCGACGTCACGGGCATTTTCCTGGCCAAGCTGGACGGTACGGCCAAGGGCGGCATCGTCGTGGCGATCCGTAATGATGTAAATCTGCCGGTAAAATTCATCGGCGTCGGTGAGACGTACGAGGACGTCCAGCCGTTCGACCCCGAAGAATTCGTCGAAGCGCTCTTCGCGGAAAAGTGACCGGGTTGATTCCGCCGTCGAACGCGGGTAGGCTATGAGCATCGGGAGTTTGAAAACCCAGTACATTTAAGGAGTTGTCATGTCCACGTTGGAAATTGGCGTGTTGGTGCATTTGTCGGACAAGGTGGAAGAGAGCCTCGCGAACGTCACCGATCTGGGGCTGCGGGCGTGTCAGATTTGCTCGTGGCAGTCGGAGGTGTGGACAGACGAGCGGGCCGACGCGTTGCGGGCGCAGGCGGCTGCGGCGGGCGTGAAGATCGCGACGTTCTGGGCGGGCTACGGCGGGCCCTGCGAGTGGAATTTTTACGGTGGGCCTAAGACGATCGGCCTGGTGCCCGACGCGTACCGCGCCGGCCGCGTCGCCGAGTTGAAGAAGGCCGCCGATTTCGCCGCGCGGGCGGGCATCGGCTCCATTACGACGCACGTGGGCTTCCTGCCCGAAGACCCCAACGACCCGCTCTTCACCGCGACGGTCGTCGCCCTGCGGGAGATCGCCACGCACTGCAAAGCCAAGGGCCTGGACTTCCTCTTCGAGACCGGCCAGGAAACGCCCGTCAATCTGCTGCGGACCATCGAGGAGGTCGGCACGGGCAACCTGGGCATCAACCTCGACCCGGCCAACTTGATCCTCTACGGCAAGGCCAATCCGGTCGACGCTCTGGAAGTCTTCGGCACGTTCGTCCGCCAGATGCACGCCAAAGACGGCCTGTACCCGACCAACGGCAAAGAACTCGGCCAGGAGACGCCCCTCGGCGAAGGCCTGGTCAACTTCCCGAAACTGATGCCCAAGCTCAAAGCCCTCGGTTTCACCGGCGTCGTCGCCATCGAACGCGAAATCAGCGGCCCCAAACAGATCGAAGACATCAAAAAAGCCATCGCCCTGCTCAAGCCGCTCTGCTGAAAAACCAACGGCACAGGATAAACGGGAAACGGCGGGATGAATCGAAAAACATTCGTCCCGCCGTTTTTCGTTGTTGTCAGACAGCGCGGTATCCCGGAGAGAATGATTCAAGATGACGAATAACGAAGATGCTATACGTGTGGACGTGATTCCGTTCGATGAAAACGTTCCATTGAAACAACTCTATGGTCCCGCGAAAAAATGGGCACGAAGTCAGTTTCAGGGAAAAACGTTTATCAACAAAGACACCGGGCAGCCAATTGAAATTACCGGAAAAGGAATCGACCACACCGTATCCGTGGCTCGAAATCCCGATGTCATTCATTCCCTGTCTGTCCTTCCCGAGATGATTGAACGGGCAACGTGCATCAGTTCTGAACCTCCGAGACCTCCGAAGGAAGGGAAACGCAAGGAACAAGACCTTGTTGCCGTCGAAATATTCGAGACAAAAGTACGGATACGCGAAAAACTGTACACGGCGGAATTGGTCGTGAAAGTGGAAGAAAAGAACAATCGAAGGATCGGAATGGTGAGTAACGTGAGACTTTATTATCACCACCGGCTATATGAAAAATAAGCAGGGTCGCCAGTGCCGAATGGCCGCCGAGGAAACTAGTTCCAACGCTGAGCCGGTCTTCTGACGACCCTCTATAAGTATTATCGTCTACAACCCCACGAAAATCAAGCGCACGCGGTGATTTTTCAGGGCAAACGCATGGAGTATTCCTGGTCGTTCATTGACCTTTCGCACGTGGCGTAACCGGCCGCAGGCCCTGCCATGTTGCGTTGTAAAACGTGGTAAACGCTAAAATTTGGCCCATGACAACGTTCGACAACGCAAACTGGCAGGGCCTGCGGCCGGTTACGCCACGTGCGGTACGCTACGTGCGTTTACTTCCGCACGGCCGCGAGTCGTTGGGCGGCGAAGTCCCAGTTGGCGAGTTTCATGAAGGCGTCGACCCATTCGGCGCGGCGGTTTTGGTATTTGAGGTAGTAGGCGTGCTCCCACACGTCGCAGACCAGCAGCGGCGTGACGCCCCAGACGGTTAGATCCTGGTGCCGCTCGGCCTGGAGAACGAGCAGTTTGCCGGCGAGAGGTTCGTACGCGAGCACACCCCAGCCGCTGGCTTCGACGTCCTTCGTGGCGGCGGCGAACTGGGCCTGCATCGCCTCGACCGAGCCGAAACTCTCGACGCAGGCCTTGGCGAACTCGCCGTCGGGCTTGGCGCCGCCGGGCTTCATCGAGTGCCAGAACAGCGTGTGCAGCACGTGCCCGCTGCCGTGAAAGGCCACGTTCCGCGACAGGGCTTTGACGTCCTCGTATTTGCCGTCCTTGCGCGCGGCGGCGAGTTTGGTCAGATTGGCGTTCAGCCCGGCCACGTACGCGGCGTGATGTTTGTCGTGATGCAGCCGCAGGGTGGCTTCATCGTAAAGCGGTTCGAGGGCGTTGTAGTCGTAGGGCAGCTCGGGCAGAACGTACGTGCCGTCCTTGCAGGCGGCCAATTCAAACGCGGGTTGGGTGGTGGGCATGAGCCAATCCTTTCCATAAGCGAGCACGGACCCGGCGACAGCCGCCACAGCGGCGGCCGCTCCAGCCTTCATCACGTCACGACGTGTGTACATGGCCATGATACGGGCATTGTAGCGTCAAGACGAGGGAAACGGCGACAATCTTTCGGCATTCTTGTCGATGCAACGATGCTGCCGTTCCCGAAACGTGGATCATGCGGTATAATCGTCGCGAAGGAAAACACAGTATGCCAACGTATGACTATGCATGCGGCGCGTGTGAGCACCGCTTTGAGTTGTTTCAGAGTATGACGGCCTCGGCGGTGAAGAAGTGTCCGTCGTGCGGCAAGTTGAAGGTTCGCCGCCTGATCGGCACGGGCGCGGGGATCATTTTCAAGGGCAGCGGATTTTACTGCACGGATTATCGCGGCAAGGAGTATTCCGAGGCGGCGAAGAAGGAGTCGTCCGGCGGCGGTTTGTCGGGTGAGTCTTCGGGCGGCGTAGCGAAAGAATCCGGCGCGAAAGAGCCTGCCGGCGGCGCGTCCACAACGGTCGCTGCCCCGGCCGCTTCCGGCGCGGGTAGCGGGAAAAAGAACGAGACGGCCGCTTCATCAGGAACATGATTACCAAGGCGGTCATTCCGGTGGCCGGGCTGGGCACGCGGATGTTGCCGATGTCGGCGGTGGTGCCCAAGTGCCTGTTGCCGTTGACGGACTCGGCGGGCCGATGCCGGGCGGCGTTGCATTGGTTGTGCGCTGCCGCTCGCGACGCGGGCGTCATGGAGGCGGCGGTTGTGGTATCGCCGTCGCAGCATGAGATGATTGCGCGGTATGTCCAGGCCTCCTGCGGCGAGGGCGGTTATGGGGCTGCCGATCCGCCGTTGCCGACGCTGCATTTTGTGATTCAGGATCGACCTGCCGGGTTCGGCGACGCCGTGCTGCGGGCCGAGCCGTTCGTCGGGCGGTCTCCGTTTTTATTGTTGCTGGGGGATCACGTCAGCGTGTCGCCACCCGGCGTGGCGTCGTGCGTGTCGCAGGTTGCCCGTGCGTTCGCCATGCACAGACCTGCCGCCATGATCGGCATGCAGCCGGTGGGGGAGGCCCAGTTGTGCCGCGTCGGCGTGGCCAGTGGCGTGGCGGTGGCTTCGCCGCGTGACGCGGGCATCTTGCCCGCGTTGCGCGACGAAGGAGGTTTGGCGTCTTCTACTGGCCAGGCCAATGGAACGCACAACGCGGGCGAGACGCCCGCGTCACGTGGCGCGGTTTTCCGGGCCACGGCGTTTATCGAAAAGCCGACGCCCGCCCAGGCCCGCGAGCGGTTAGTCACGCCGGGCCTGCCGGAAGGCCAATTCCTTGCCCACGCGGGAATCTACGCGTTCACCAGCGAAATTTTCACATCGCTGGCTCGCGTCATGCCCGACAAACACGGCGAAATCCCCTTCGCCGCCGCGCAGCAGTTGTTTCTCGAACGACACCCCAAGGACTATCTGCTCTGCCAAATCATCGGCCAGGCGCACGACCTGGGCCACCCCGCCGGCTACGCGGCCGCCCAGGCGGACTTCGCCGCGGGGATTTCCGTTCCCATGGCGCAGGCGAACCATTTGTTCGAGGGAAACAAGCCAATAGCCAATAGCCAGTAGCCATCAGGTATGGCGAGGTTTGTTGTTCATCACACGGTCCCCAACGGCCGCGACACATACGTCCGTTCCCGCTTTCATTGCCTTTTTGCCCTTGCCGTTCCGTACCTATTGGCTACTGACTGCTGGCTATTGGCTTGTTTCCCTCGAACGAGTTTCTCGATGGCGTCACGAGAATGGAAAGGCTCTTCGCTCAGGGCTATCGCATCTACATTCTCTGTTTTTTCGCGAAAAGGCTGTAGGCTGTAGACTGTAGGCTGTAGTCGCGGCAGTTTTTGCGACAAATTTTTCGACACGGCATGTCGCACCTACAGTCTACAACCTACAGTCTACAGCCTAAAAACGGGACTTTTTCGATGCGATGGCCCTGGCTCTTCGCTGCAAACTGATAGACGGGCCGGGCCGGCGAATGGTACAATGCGTCGATTGCGATGATTAAGACGATCCATTGGTACCTCGCGCGTGACCTGGCGCGGATATGGCTGTTGGCGCTGATTGCGCTGACGATCATGTTGACGATTTTTTCCGTCATCGAGCCGCTGCGCAGACAGCAGGGCATCACGTTCGAGCAGATCCTGTCGTTTTTCGGCTTCATGATGCCCTCCATGCTCAGCATGGCGCTTCCGGTCTCCGCGCTGTTCGCGGCCACCGTCACGTATGGGCGGTTCAGTCAGGACAACGAGCACCTGGCCTGTCGGGCCGGCGGGGTGTCCACGATGTCGGTGCTGCAGCCGGCGTTTGTTCTGGGCCTGGGCGTGACGATTTTGTCGCTGGTGCTGAGCAATTATCTTGCCCCGGCCATGATGAAACGTGGCGTGGCGGCGCTGGAGCAGAATCCCAAGAAGATCATTTACAGCCAGTTGGAAACCAAGCATTACTACCAGTATCGCGACAATTACGTTCATGCCGATCGCGTGGACCGGGACAACGACATTCTGCACGGACTGATCTACGCCCGGTGGGGCGATCCCCCCGGCGAGGGCATCCGGGAGAACGACAAGGTTCGCCTTTCCGACGTGTACCGCGTGACCCACATCGGCCTCGACGGATTGTGCGAGATCGTTGGCGTCGACGGCGGGCCTGTGCGGGTGGGCGTCGATCCCGACGACCTTTGGCCGATGGACAAACATCGCGGCGACGACCTGCTCGTGGGCGATGCGGTTCATCTTTCCGACGTGTGGCGCGTGCAGAAAGTCAACGCCGACCACACGTACGACCTCCAGCAGGGCGACGAGATGCGGCTGGGCGTGCCGGCGGATCATGTGCTGCCGCTGACCAAGCATCGTGACGCGCGGATCATGATTGCCTCGCAGGCGCGCGTCACATTGCGTGACGACGCGCCCGAGCCGTTCGTCGAGATCGACTTCGTCAACGTGCTGGGCAAGCGAACCTCCGACGGCGCGGGGAACATGATTTCCGAGGGGCAGCATCAGCGGTTTCGGTACGTCCCGGACAGCACCGTCACGCGGGATCGCGTTCCCTGGTTGACGTGGCGGGAGTTGGTGAACGTCGCGGCCGATCCGCTTCACAGTCCGACGATCACTCGCGAGTTGGACAAAATTCGCCGCGACTTGCGGAACGACCGTTTTCTTCAGGATTTGCGGCAGCATATCGAGGAGTCGCGGGAGTATCGCCGCCTGGCGGGCGCGACGGCGGTGGTGGGTGGCGGTCCAGCCGTCATGCGGGAGTTCGTCGTCAAGGCGGACCAGTTCGAGGAGACGATCGGGCGTCGCGACAAGGTGTCGATGGGCTGCCGGCTGACCAACGCGGACGAGTCGCCCGTGCAGTTGGAAATCTGGGAACTTCGCGACGACGGGCGGGAGCGGATCCTGCGGCAGATCGTGTTCAGCAAGCCGGGGCCGGGCGGCGCGATGGCCATCGGTGTGGAGTACGACGAGCTGACCGATATGTCGCATGTGTACCTGGCCATGCCCGGCGAGGTGGACGTCGTCACGGTGGGCGAGGCGAGGCCTCAGCGGTTCGAGGATTTTTCCGTCGGGCAACTGGCGATTCCTCCGGAACTGCTGCGTGAGGTCGACGAGTACGATTACGAAAAACTCTACGCCGGCGCCGATCCCGGCAAGGAATTGTCGCAACGCTCCACCATCCTGGATAACATCCGCGAGGTGCGGCATGACAAGACCAAACAACTGCTGCGGGCGGTCAAGGCCGAGACGCACACGCGATTGGCCTACAGCAGCAGTTGCCTGCTGATGGTGATGCTCGGGGCGGCGCTGGGACTGATTTTCCGGGGCGGGCAGTTCATCACCGCCTTCGCGACCGCCGCCGTGCCCGGCGCCGTTGTCATCATCATGCTGCTCATGGGCAAGGGGATCGTGAAAAAAGTGGAGGGCGGTTACGGCCTGCTGGCGATGTGGGGAGGCGTTGTTATTTTAGCGGTCGCGACGTGTATCGTGTACGCCCGCCTGGCGAGGAAATAGTCATGAGGACGCTCGACCGATACGTCGTCCGAAGTTTTCTGTGGTCCTTTCTGATGCTGTTCATCGTGATGATGTCGCTGCGCATCATCGTGGACCTCTCGGTCAACCTCGACGAATTCGTCAAGGATCCCAAGCTCACGACTGTCGAGAAACTGTTGAATATCTTCAGCTATTACTCCAACCAGAGCGTGATGTATGTCCAGGAGCTGGGGGGCATCATCATCGTGATATCGGCTGCGTTCACGTTGGGGCGGATGAATCACACCAACGAGCTGACGGCCATGCTCGCCAGCGGGGTGAGTCTGCGGCGTGTCGTGTTCCCGCTGGTGATGGCCGCGATCGTGCTGGACGTGCTGATCGTGCTGGATCAGGAGTACGTGGTGCCGGCGGTGGCGCCCAACCTTGTCCGCAGCCGGACCGAAGCCCAGGACGTGCTCACACGTCCCATTCGTCTGATCACCGACGATGCCAACACCTGCTGGCTGGCGGATCGACTGATTCTGGAACAGCGGAAGATGGAAAACGTCACCGCCATCTGCCGCGACCCGCATGGGCGGTGGATCGGCATGGCGACGGCGGTCCAGGCCTTCGAGGAAAATGACGTCCAGGACGACGACGGCACCTATAACGGCTGGTCGCTGGCCGGGACGTTCGATCAGCCCGCCGTGCTGGAGTTGCCTTTCGTCCCCGGCAGCACCGACGCGCTGTTCGATATCAACCCGCACTACCGCATGCCGACGGGCGACGACGTCTACGCCGCCGGGCCTGACCGCCTGCTGGAAAGCTTCCGCGACGACGTGGTCCGCGACGGCCGACCGCCCGAAGATATCCACAAAATCATCGAAATCCCGCCACCGCCCGACGGAAAACGCTTCCGCCGCGCGATGGACGAAACCTCCAACGTCGAAATCCGATACAAGCGATTCCGCCCCGGCAGGCCCGAAAGCACCGCGCCCGCCGAACTCCACGACGTCCAGTTCGTCTTCCGAAGTCCCGAAGGAAAACTCATCGCCATGATCCTCGCCGATCGCGCCATCTGGCGACAAAAACCTCACGAGGTCGAGGGACGATGGCGGCTGACGCGAGGGAGAATCTTCATCCCCACCGAACTCACCAGCGACGTGCTCGCCCTGCAAAGCTCAAGCAACTGGCTGGATTTCATGTCAACCTCCGCGCTGGCGGACTTGATCGCGTTCGGCCGGGTGAAGAACGAATCCGCCGCCCGGCTGGAATTCTACAGCCGCGTGACCCTGCCCATCGATAACATCATCATGCTGCTGCTGGGATTGCCCTTCATCCTCAGCCGCGAACGAAACATCAAAGCCTCCGCCGCCCTCTGCCTGTTGGTGACGGCTTCGTTCCTGGTGTTCGTCTATCTCTGCCAATACACCCTCGGCGCCACCCCGCTGCTGGCCGCCTGGCTGCCTGTCCTCATCTTCGGCCCCCTGTCGGCGGTCATGCTGGATTCGGTGAAAACGTGACTATTCATCCGGCAGTTCGAGCGTGAACGTTGCGCCGTGGCGCGGAGGACTTTGCAGGGAGATGGTGCCTCCCAGAGAGGTGATGATGTCGCGGCAGATGGTCAGGCCCAGCCCGTGGCCGCCGTCGGTGTCGGCGTCGTCGCCGGGTTTTGTCGAGAAGAACGGCTCGAAGATGCGTTCGTGGAGTTCGTCCGGCACGCCGGGGCCGCTGTCGGAGACGCTCAGCACGAGAGTGGTTTCTTCACGTCGCGCGGCGATGCGGATGTGTTTCTCGCCGCCGTGCCGGCTCTGCAAGGCATGGCGGGCGTTGAGCAGAAGATTCAGCAGCACCTGCTGCAACTCGCCTCGCCGCGTCCGCGCGTGCAGGTCGGCGGGGATATCCAGCGTCAGCTCGATGCCGTCTTTGCCGGGGTCGCGGGCCATCGCCGTCAGCGTGTCGCGAACCAATGCCAGCACGTTTTCGTCGGTTTTTTCCTGATTTTCGCGGGTTAATCCGAGCATCCGCTGGCAGATTTCCTTCGCTCGCAAGCCGCCGTCCACCGCGCGGGCCAAGGCCTTGTCCGCGTACTTGGGAGTCTTCTGGGCCATGTGCGCGTAGTTGATGATCGGCGTGAGAATGTTGTTGAACTCATGGGCAACCATGGCCGCCACCGTCCCGAGACTCGCCAGCCGATGCACGTGACGCAACTGCTGACGCAACGTTTCCGCCTCGGCCAGCGCCGCCGACGCGTGCTGCCGCCCACGACGCAGCTCCTGCCGCAAGGCTCTCGCCTCGGCCTGGACCTTCCTCAATCGCTCCGCCTGATCGACGGGTTTCGCGTGATGCGTTGTGCTCACAAACGTCCTCATGCCCCCCAAATCCGCCGGAGGGTTTCACCATCTACATCGGCCAATGCGAAAAAAAACTTGAGGCCAGCGGGCGGGGCGACATGTTTTGAGGTACACGTCACGTTTGTAGATGGACTCACGCCCGACGTGGAGTACGATGAACGCGTCACGCCTCATCCTCTGGCGCTGCCGGCTGCTTTTTTCGCCTTGCTCACCGACCGCAGATACACGATGCCCGCCACCGCCAGCACCAGCAGGGGGACGCCGATCAGCGGACGGTAGGTCAGCCACGCGATGGCGATGATCAGCAGCGACCACGCCACGCCGCCGACGACGCAAATCAGCCCAATCCCAGCCCCGACAATGCTGCTCAGGAAAGGCAACACTTTCAAGATCGTCGGCACCAGGCCGAACATGGCACGCAATCCGATGACGACCAGCAACGCGCCAACCCCGCGGATAATCCATGTAATCATGCTGTTGGTGTCACGCGCCTGCTTGAACATCGCGTCGGCGCTGACGGTTCCCCTGGCCACGGCCGAGAAGGTTCTGCCGTTGGACGCGATGAACTCTTCAAACGTCGAGCCGTTCACTTTGGCGATCAGCGAGATCTCCGCCGGCACGATCCGGGTCAACGTGACGCGAACATCGCCGATCTCAGGAAGGTCGGGATTTTTTCCCAGGTACACGACGTTGCTTCGCACGTGAACCTTGGATTTATCGCCCAGTTTGTTGTCCCATTGCTGCTTCTGTGCCGGGCCGAGATTCACTTCCGCGGGGTCCTCGCCTCCGATCTTCTGGATGAGAAACTGGGGCAGACTATACCCGCCAAACGTGACGTTTTTGGCGTACAGCCGCTTCTCCTCCACGGGAGTCAACACGGTATTCTTGTTTTGGTACGCGGGGTCTTTGAACTGGGAGGAGTCGATCGGTTTGGACACCCATTTCGTGGGGTATTCATAATCGGTTGTTTTGGTCTCGCTGCCGCCGAGGTTGTCTCTCGTTTTTGTTTTGGAGGACTCTTCGTGCTGGAAGTATTCGACCTTGCGGTTGATCGCAATCGCCACGTCGCTGACACCGAACAAATCGTCCGTCAGCACGTCCTTGGTGTCGGCTTTCGCCGTGGCGTGGATGACCTTTCCGTTCAGCCCGGGATCGACTTTCGCCACGTCGCCAGCCGGCGTGGTGACGGCCTGGGCCTCGTCGATGGCCCGTCCTGTCTTGACATAATTTCCCTCGTTCCAGAACAGCCCGCCGGTGGCGACGAGGAACAGGATCAGGCCAACAACCATGCCTTTGAGCGAATTGCCAATCCGCTGCCCATACCCCGTCGTGGTGGTCACTCGATAGGCCATGATCGATCTCCTTGTTTGTCGATCCCGGCAGGATATGTAGTTTTCACGCCGAAAACAATAGCGTGGCGTATACGTACCATGTGTTCGCCCTGCTCCCGCACATTCCCTCCAGAAACACTCCCGCCCTGGCCGATATTTTTTGAAAGCGGAGAGATTTCACGTGGCGATTTATGTGTGGTTTATCCTGTGGATGCTGTTGATGCTGGCGATGGCGGCGGGCGTGTACGCGTTGCTGGCGAGGCTGATTTCGCCGACGGTTGTTCAGTGGATGTTGTTGCCAGGAACCATCGTGTCGGAGGTGGCGTGCATGGTGGGCACGTTGATCACCGGCGGAGGGATTCGTCGCGGCGCGGGGGGCGGTGGGGAGGGCGGCGAGGCGGCGCCGGCTGGCGGCAAATTGAAAGCGCTCGGCGCGGTCGTGTCGCCGATGTTGTCCATCGCCGCGGTGGTGGCTGTGCTGCTGACGGCATGGACGCTGCTGGATAAACCCGTCATTAAGGATTTCGTCGGGATCGGCATTCCGAAAATCGCGTTGGCCCAAAGCGGCCCCGGTTCCGTGGACGCGGCCTGGGATACGCTCTGGGATCAGGCCCACAATCAGGTGACGCTGGTGCATCGGCTGACGAAGACGCTGGCGAGCGCGGACTGGCGCGACTGGCGGGTGCCGCTGTTTGTGGTTCTCACGTTGTGCCTGGCGATCCGCATCTGGCCTGCCCGCCGTCCGATCCGCCCGACGCTCATCGCCGTGGGCTTCCTCGCCGGCGCCATCGCCGCAACCGGCGCCATCTGGCCCCGCTTCGCGTCGCTCATGGAAGACCTCTGGCCGGTGCTGACGTACGTGTGGACCACGCTGCTCCTGGCGTTGATACTGACGCTCCTCGCCACCGGCGTGGTCGCGATGGTTCGCGCGCTATCGGGCAAGACTACTGCTTGAGGAACAAATAGTACAACTGCCCGTCGTGGTGCGTGTATCCCGCGAGAGCTTCGCCTCGGGCGTCGTCGCCCATGTAGATGTCGCATCGGCCCGCTTTGCGGATGCCGCCGCCGCTGTCCTGGTCCAGCGCGAAGAAGCTCATCGGCCGTTCTTCCAGCATGCCCGTCGGTCCGGCGGCGGGCAGCGTGGCGGAGACCAGCGTCAGGCACGCGCGCGGGAAAATTTTCTTGTCCGTCGCCACGGTCCGCATCTTCGTCACCGGCTCGTTGATGCTCCCCACCGCCGGGCCGCTGCGTTCGACGTGAAACACGAACCGCGGATTCTGCCACGTGTACGTCGGCACGTCCTGCGGGTTGGCGCGGAAATACTCGAACATGCCCTTGAGATTCGTCTGTTTCTTGGTCAATACGCCGTCGGCGACCATCCGGTCGCGAATCGGGTGATAATCCATGCCGTTGCAGCCGGCGTAGCCGATGCCCGCCATCGTGCCGTCGGTCAGCTTCAATCTGGCCGACCCTTGAATCTGCACCACGTACGCCTCGAACGCGTCGGCGAGGTAGAACAGCTCCTGGCCGCGGAGCAGGCCTTGCGATTCGATCTGCTGTCGCGAGGCGTTCGGCATCGCCACGGTGCCTTGGTCGGCCGTGACCTGCGCGTTTTCGGGCAGGCGGTAAATCGGGTATCGGAATTGCGGCGTCTCCGTGCGGGACGCGGTGAATGTCGGCGTGTAGTACGCGGTGAATCGCACGGTGCCCTTGTTGTCGTACCCGACGGACTCGTATACGTCGAACATCGCGCGGATCCGCCGGTTCATCTCCGCCGGCGGAAGGTTTTGGCCAAGCAACTGTTGAAACGCCAGCAGACTCGCCAACGCCTGCTCGTGCGTGATCTCCACCTCCTGGCCAGGCCCGCCGTACGGGAAAAACTTCTTGCTGGCGTCCTTCCGCATGTAGTGGATGCTGTTGGCCAGGGCGACGTCCAGTCGCTGCCGGTCGGCGCAGGCGGCCGTGAAATCAGGCATTCGCGCCGGGTCGGTGATTTTTCGCAGCGCGACCTGTCCCTCGGGCAACTGCCACTCGGTGTCGGGCTCGATTTCGGTTTTTTTCGGGCAGCCAAACAGAGGTAAGCAACACGCGACAATCACGGTGAGAAGGAGTGCGTTTTTCATCCCTGACATCCTTGAAGAGGTACGACGCGAGCGTCCTGCTCGAGTGTGGGATGGATTATCGTACGCGAAGCGATCTTTTTCAAGTGGTGACAAACGTGCCGCGGGCAAAATGCCTGCGGCACGGCACATGCGATGGCCCTGAAACGTGTCGTTTCATCTAACAGGTTTTCGTCCGCCGCCGCGACAGCAAACCCGCCGCGCCGGCCGTCAACACCAACAAACTCGCGGGCTCCGGCACCGGCGTTCCCTGGAGCGCCAACACAAACCCGTTCCTCACGCTGAACGAGGCAAAGGTAAGGTCCTGGTCGCCTCCCACGCGCTGCGGGGTCGAAACCGCGGTCGAAGTTCCAAACGCCAGATCGATCCCTAATTGTCCATAGTTGTTCGCTCCCCACGCCCACAAGGCGCCATCGGCGTCCAGCGCGTAGTAGCTGTTGCTGCCCATGGATCCACACACCGCCACCTCGACAATGTTGGTCAATCCAACTACCTCTTGCGGTGTGGAATAATGACTGCCCATTACATCCGCCACACGACCCCATAGATATACGTGCCCGTCTTTCACCGCCATGTTCGTGTCCCCTTCGGACGCGATGGCGGTCACGCCGCGGTCCATCCCTGTCACCAGCCGCGGGGTGTAACAGTCTGTGTTGTTCAGGGTGTCCCCGACGCCCAACTGGCCGTAGGAGTTCGTTCCCCATGCATATAACGCTCCGTTCTGAATGGCCAAACTACTACTGTTCCCCGCCGCCACGGCCGTCACGTCACGGTCCATTCCCGACACCGGCTGCGGCGTATAACTGTCCGTTTGGGTCCCATTTCCCAACTGCCCCGCGCTGTTTTGTCCCCATGCGTACAACGCGCCGTTCTGAATGGCCAAACTATGGAACGTCCCCCCGGCGATGGCGGTCACGTCGCTGCTCATTCCCACCACTTGCCGCGGCGTGTAACAGGCGGCGTTGTTCAGATTGTTCCCGACGCCCAACTCGCCGTACGTGTTCCGTCCCCACGAGTACAACGCGCCGTCCCGAACGGCCAACCCATAGACATTTCCCGTCGCCACGACGGTCACGCCGCTGCCCATGGTCAATACCGTCCGTGGCGTGTAACAGCTTGCGTTGACCACGTTGTTCCCACGTCCCAACTGGCCGAAGTTGTTATGTCCCCACGCCACCAGCGAGCCGTCCTGAATGGCCAAACCAAAGGTGGCGCCGGCCGCCACGGCCGTCACGCCGCTTTCCAACCCCGAGATCACCGTGGGACTCCAACGACTGGTCGTTGTTCCGTCGCCCAATTGCCCGGACGAGTTGGATCCCCACGCATAGACCGCTCCTTCCATAACGGCTGCGGAGGTGGCCCAAACCATGCCGCAGGCGACCAGTGCCGCCACGACAATACGCCAGTTCGAGAGATGCATCATGAATCGTTTCCCCGGTTGGCTCGCGGGTCGATCCGTTGAGAGCAGTCCCCATGACGCCATGCCACATGACATGAACATACCCTTGACGAGACGGTCCCCGTGTCCGCGAGCCTCCAAGCGGTACCGTACGATTCGACGGCGCGCGAGGCAAACACGCGGCGAAATTTCGTTACGCGAAGTATTTTCTCGCGTTGTCGAAGAACAGTCTGCCGTCGGCGCGGGTGACGTGGCCTCGGGTCCACTGCGGGTGGTGGGTGATGTCGGTGAATCGTTCAGGGTGGGGCATGAGTCCCATGATTCGGCCTGTGGGGTCGCAGAGTCCCGCGATGTCGTCGGTCGAGCCGTTGGGGTTGATCGGATACGGCTGACCGGCGTTGCCGGCGGCGTCGACGTAGCGGAGGGCGATCTGGTCGGCGGCGCGGAGGCGGTCGAGGATGGCGGGTTCACGGGGCACGAATCGGCCTTCGCCGTGTGCCATCGGCAGCGCGACGATTTCGCCCTTGGGCAGAAAGACGCAGGTGTCGCTGTCGGCGCGCAGATGTACCCAGCGGTCCTCGAACCGCCCGCCGTCGTTCCATGCCAGTGTCGCATCGCGGTGGGCTTCGTCGACCCGCACGTTGCCCCACGGCAGCAGGCCGCTCTTGACCATGATCTGAAATCCGTTACAGATGCCCAGCACGAGTTTGTCGGCCTGGACGAACTGGTTCAGCGCGTCAGCCAGCCGGTGCAGCATCTGGTTGGCGAGAATTTTCCCCGAGGCGATGTCGTCGCCGTAGGAAAACCCGCCTGGAATCACGAGAAACTGCGCCTCCGCCAACGCGGCGGACGATTCCATCAATCGAAACACATGCTCACGCCGGGCGTCGAAGCCCGCCTGCTGCAACGCAAACTCGGTTTCGCGATCGCAATTCGTGCCAGCGGCACGCAACACCAATGCCTTGGGAGTAGCCATGCACGGATTGTACGAAAATCGCGGCGGAACTCAAGGGGACGTTGGATGCATGTTCCGTTTGTGGTAGAGCTGTCGCGAAGTCCGAATGACGAAGCTCGAATTTCGAAACAATGACGAAATCCGAATGTCGAATGATCTATCTCAGGCCGCTGGCTGCGGAAAACGAAAAACCATTCGTCATTGATTCGTTATTCTGGTTTCGCCATTCGGGCTTCGCGGTGGTTGTTTCCTACAAACATGACATGTCCCCAACTGCCTCTTGTGACCGTCGCCGGGATTCTGCTAGAATCGTGTGCGGAAGTCGTTGTCAGGGAGTACGATTGGAACTGAGTATTCAACTGGAGCCGTCGCCGCGTCGTGGTTCGTTGTTTGGGCCTGCGGATCGTCATTTGCGGATGATTCGCGAGGCGCTGGGCGTGCAGATTTTCGCGCGGGGCGATCAGGTTCGCGTGACGGGTTCGCCGCGCGGCGTGACGGCGGCGGCAACGGTGATCGAGCGGTTGCAGCGTGCCCTCCGCGAAGGCCGGGATGTGACGGGCGAACTGGTGACGGAGGCGATCTCCTCCGCGACCGGTGTGGCCGCCGAGTCGGCCCCCCGCGGGGCGCTGGACGTGTACGTGGCCGGCCAACTGGTTCGCGCCAAGACGCCCGGCCAGGCGCGGTACATCGAGGCGATGCAGAGCCGCGACCTGGTGTTTTGCAGCGGCCCGGCCGGCACGGGCAAGACGTACCTTGCCGTCGCGGTTGCGGTGCACATGCTCAAGCATCAGATGGCCAAGCGGCTGGTGCTGGTCAGGCCGGCCGTGGAAGCGGGCGAAAAGCTCGGCTTCCTGCCTGGCGACATGCAGGCGAAGGTGAATCCATACTTACGGCCTTTGTTTGACGCGTTGCACGACATGATGGACTACGATCAGATCCGCCGTTTCATGGTGAACGATCTGATCGAGGTGATTCCGCTGGCGTTCATGCGAGGCAGGACGCTGAACGATTCGGTTATTATTCTGGACGAGGCGCAGAACACGACCGTGTCGCAGATGATGATGTTCCTGACGCGCATGGGTCATGGCTCGAAGATGATCGTCACGGGCGACGACAGCCAGGTGGACCTGCCCGAGGGCACCGTCAGCGGACTGATTGACGCGCGGGCGAGGCTTTCGGGCATCAAAGGCCTGGTCTTCATGCAGTTGGAAAAGACGGACATCGTCCGCCACCGCCTGGTGCAGAACATCGTGGAAGCGTATGCAAAGACCGACAGCGGCGACAAGTGACCCGGCTTCGCCGAGGCTACGCCGAGGCAAGCGAGTGACAAGAGTAGGGTACAATTTGCCGATAATAATACTTATGCGTGTTGCGAGGCGTAAAGATATGATGACTTCACACCACCGTACTGCTGCGGTTGATTGGCGCAACTCTTGTCGCTTGCTTGCCCGGCGTAGCCTTGGCGAAGCCGGGTCGCTGGTCGCTTGTCCCTGATCCCCATGTGGCCATTTACCAGAAAATCGTTACGGCGGCTTGAGGTACGGCGCGGGACGCAGGCGGCGACGGTGTCGTTGTGGCGTCGTTTTCGCGAAGCCCACGGCGTGTCGTTGCTGCTGCTGGGCGGGCTGTTTTTCGCGGTGGCGGCCCTGCTGGACGTCTGGCCGATTTCCCCGCTGCGGTATCGCGAGGGGCTTTACGTCACCAGCGACATTCACGCCCGCGTCAACTTCAGCGTGCTGCCCGAAGACGCCCTGCCGCAACGCGAAAACCAGATTGTCGAAACCGCCCCGGCCATTTTCACCCTCGACCAGGACCGCCTCGACCAACTGGTGGCCGAACTGAAAGCGTTTCCCGACGAGATCGAGTCCTTCAAAGCCGCGACGCAACCGTCGAGTCTGCCAGCCAACGTGCGGGATCCGTGGCTGATCGAGGATGAGGCGACGTTGGAGGCCTGGCAGCGAATCGCCACCAATCGCGCCAACCGCCTGCTGTACGACCGGGCGTTGGAGCAGCTTCGCAAGTCGCTCCTTGCCAGGCCGATCGTGACGCGAGACGACGCCGACTTGCAGAAAAACCGCCTCTCCAGCGGCGACGTGCTGCTGGACCGCAAGGACGGCAGCGAGCCGATCTCCGTCCACAAACGCGAGCTGATTTCGCTGGACGACCCCGCCGCGATGCAGGCCCAGATGGAGTCCTGGCTGGATTTCTTCCCCAACGACGCCATCCGCCCCGGCATCCGGGCGCACCTGCACCGGCACCTCGCCCAGCCGATCTACGTCTACGACGGGCTGGCTACGCGGCAGCGCATCGACCAGCAGATCGACGACCTTCGCGCCAACGTCAGCAAACTGCTCCTGACGAAAAAACGCGGCGACCTGCTGGTACAGAACATCGACGCGCTGCATCCCAGTGTGCGGGATCTGCTCATCACGCGAAACCGAGGTGACCGGCTCGTGCCGGCCGACACGCGGATCGACCGCAACCGCCTCCGCCTGCTGGAGGCCGAGCATGCCCAGTGGCGGCTGACCGAATCGCACGACAACCCGTGGCGGACGTTCCAGCGAGTGATGGGGCGGGTCAGTGTCGTGTTGCTGGTGACCGTGCTGATGTTCGCGTACATTTTCCGGTACGAGCGGGATCTGCTCAGCGAGTACGGGCGTGGGCTGGCGGCGGTGTTTATCATGCTGGCCGTGCTGGGGCTGAGCAAGGCGGTGATGTTCACGGAGTGGAACGAGCGCGTCGCGGTGCTGAGCGTGATGCTGGGGGCGGTGGTGTTGTGCGTCGGCTACAACCAACGGCTGGCGCTGATGGTCGCGATTTTGCTGGCGGTGCTGGCGACGTACCAGCTTCGGCTCGACAGTAACCGGATGCTGATTCTGATGGCCGGCGCGACGTCGGCGGTGTTGCAACTGCGTGACATTCGCAGCCGGTCGAAACTTATCGAGGTCGGCGCGATCTCCGCGGGGGTCGTGCTGGTGACGGTGCTGAGCGTATCGGCCAGTGTGGGCATGCCGTTCAGCGTGTCGATCCGGTCGGCCTTGTGGGCGGCGGGGGCGGCCTTGCTGGTGGGGTTCCTCGTTCAGGGTTTGCTGCCGCTGATCGAAAAAGTTTTCCGCGTCGCCACCAGCATGACGTTGCTGGAGTGGACCGACCCGTCCAAGCCACTGCTCCGCCGGTTGGCGATGGAGGCTCCCGGCACATTCAACCACTCGCTGCAACTGGGCATGATGTGCGAAGCCGCCGCCGAGTCCATCGGCGCGCGAGGCCTGCTCGCCAGGGCCGGCGCGTACTATCACGACGTCGGAAAAGTCAACAAACCCGAGTATTTCGTCGAAAATCAGGCCGGGGCGCCGAATCCCCACCACAAGCTTTCCCCGGCGATGAGCCTGTTGATCATCATCGGCCACGTCAAGGACGGGCTGGAGATGGCCCGCGAGTACCACGTGCCCGACGTGCTGCGGGAGTTCATCGTCGCCCATCACGGCACGACGCTGGTGCAGTACTTCTACTACGCCGCTACCGAGCAACGCAAAGCCGACACCGACCGTGCGCCCGACGAAGTGGAATTCCGCTACCCAGGCCCCAAGCCACGCACCAAGGAAACCGCCATCCTCATGCTCGCCGACGCGTCCGAATCCTCCGTGCGCGCCATGCCCGACCCCACGCCAGGCCGCATTGAAACGCAAGTCCATACAATGGTCTCGCGGCGGCTGATGGACGGGCAGCTCGACGACTGCGAACTGACGCTGCGGGAAGTGCACCAGATCGAAGCCTCCATCATCCGCAGCCTCAACGCGATGTATCACGGGAGAATCGCGTACCCGAAACTCGGCGGCAAAAAACCGTCGGCCCTGTCGGAACTGGGTGGCGAGGAGAAATCCGACGACGAGAAACCGGATGGCGAAAAATCCGACGGTGAACCGCCCGTTCCCGCCGCGACCGCGGCCCAAGCCAAAAACGGCACCGCCCAACGCCAGCAACAGGCCGACAAAATCCGGCAGTCCGAGGACCAGTAAGAGGTGCCGCGTGCTAGTAATGGGCAACGAACTTGGCGAGGGAATGAACCACAGGCAACTCCGTGCGGCAGCGAGGGAATATGCCAGGAAAAATTTTGCCGGGAAAACGGTCACGGTCGCGTCAACAGGACATGATGTCTTGATTTCGCAAAATGGGGTGGATCATTCCCTTCGCATGGCGCGAAGGGAGGATGTCATGCACTCGATCGTCGCGTTGCCCAATCTTCTTCAGGCCGCCACGCTTGTCGGCACGGAAGACGACGAAAAAAAACGCGACTACGTCAAGGCGATGGAATTCTATCAAGCTCCCGTTGAAGTTCGCGGGAGACATTACATGGCCGAAATGGTCGTTACCGTCGCAAAGGACGAATCCAGAGGACTTGATGATATTCGTGTGTTCTACAATCAAAAGCTGAAGGGCCGAACGAGTAGCGGAGCGGTTTGAGCTGACGCTCAAAGCGGACTCCAGCAACATTCGACCCTTCGGAGCCGCCGAGCATTGGGGCCATTCAAGCCCGTCATCGGCAGGCTCCACATAGGAATTATCGGCTATAACACGGGATAAATCAAGCCCGCGCGGCGGTTTTTCTTTCACGGAGACCCATGGACACACTCATCACAATTTCCTCATCACAGCAAACTCTTCGTGTGCCACGGCGGGCGATTGGGCGGCTGGTGGCGTTTATCGGCAAGGCCGAGGGGGTGCGGTGGGCGCATGTGGATATCGCCGTGGTGGGTGCGGAAGAGATGGCTGGGCACAATCGGCGGTTTCTTGGGCATCGCGGTTCGACGGACGTGATCAGTTTTGATCTCACCGACGAAACGCCGTCTGACGGGCGTAAACATTCCGCAACGCGAGGCGGTGGGCGGAGCGGGCGCGATGGACGTGGTGGGCATGATGGACGAAGCGAGCGCGGCGGGCTTTGTGCCCAGATCATCGTCTGTGCCGATGTCGCGAAATCGCAAGGCCCGTATCACGGCCTGTCGCCCACGCGGGAACTGCTGCTCTACGTCATTCACGGCCTGCTGCACGTGATCGGCTACGACGACCGGGACATCCGCGCCGGTGCCAAAATGCACGCGCGGGAAGACGAGTTGCTTCGAGCGTTTCTTTTATCCTAAGAATCCCGCGATTTTTTGCAGGACTTCGCCGATGACGATTTCCGGGCTGGATGCGCCCGAGAGCACGCCGACGGTGACGGGGCGTTTTTCGGGCAGCCAGTCGCGGGCGAGGATGGGTTGGGATGTCGCGGCGTCGAAGGTTCGTAGCGTGTGGGCGTCGAGGATCGCGTCGGCGTCCTCGATGAAATACGCAGCCGCGTACGACCGGGCCAGTTCGTGCAGGTGTCGCGTGTTGGACGAGCCGAACCCGCCGACCACAACGACGACGTCGGGTTTTTCCTGGCAAAGCGTCACCGCCGCCGACTGCCTCGCCTGCGTCGCGCGGCAGACCGTCGGCTGAAGTCGCAATCGCCCCTCGGCCCTGTCGACACCGAACCGCGACGCGAACGCCTCGCGCAGTTTCGTCTGCACGAGCATCGTTTCGTCGTAGAGCATCGTCGTCTGACTCACGTGCGCCAGCCGCTCGAACGGCGAAAACTCCGCCGTGTTCGACGCCGCCTTCGCCAGCAGTTCGCCAAACGCCGCCGTGGGTTTTCGACCCGTTACGATGTCGCAAAACCAATCCACCTGCGAGAGTTTGTTGACCACAAGATACCGCCCGCCGCACGCCTCGAGACGGCTGCGGGTGACGACGGTTTCATCGTGAACCGCCCGGCCGAAAATCATCACGCCGTAGCCGCTCTGGGCGGCGCCCTCGGCCCATTTCCACAGCCGCCGCACGTCGCCGCACGAGGTGTCCACGATGCGGCAGCCGATCTGTCGCAGCCGCTCCTCCACCGGCAGCGGCACACCGAACGCGGGGATGATCGCGCAGTCGTCAGCGGAGATCAGCGACTCCAGCCGCCCACGGTCCTCCGTGCGGAGGATCGTCACGGAGCGGTGTTGAAAATAATCGTTGACCCACGGATTGTGGATGATTTCGCCCAGCAGAAACAGCCGTCCGCCCGCCTGCGCGTGCCGGGCCACTTCCTGGTCGAGCATGGCCAGCGCCCGCTTGACACCGCGACAGAAGCCGAACACGGTCGGCAGCACGATCCGCCCGCCGGGCAACGCCAGCACCCCGCCGCGCTGCCGGCAGCGGTCCACCAGGTCGCTGGAAAAATGACTCAACGCGCCGATATGGGAGGAGTCGCTCATCACCTGAACAACGGCCGGTTCGGATTGTCGTTGGGGCGATTCGTGCCCGTGCTCGTCGCCGGCCTGGTTTCGGTGCGCGGCGTGTTGGTGGTCGCCGTCACGGTGGCGGCGTCGGGCAGAATAATTTTTTGGCCGGGCTTGATGTTGTCGGTCAGGCCGGGATTGGCCTTTTTCAGCGCGTCGACCTTCGTGCCGCTTCCGAGTGTTTTTTCGGCGATTTTCCACAGCGAATCGCCCTCGGCGACGATGTATACCTTCGATCCGTCCACCTGGCTGGTGACGCTTCCGGAGTCGCCGGCTTGCGTGCTTCGGGTTGGCAGCGGCGGAACCTTCAGCACCGTGCCCGCCTGCAACGTCCGCGTGTCGACGCCCTTGTTGGCCTCCTCCAGCAACTTCCAATGCTTGCCGTCGCCGTACACCTCCGGCAAGGCCGCGATGCCCCAGAAACCGCTGGTGTCACTGGCTTTGACCGTGTACGACCGCGTCTGGCCCGTTGTGGCCGCATCGTCCGAACCGCCGGTCCGCGTGCCCGCGGTGTTGGTGTTGGCCGTCTCGTTACCCCACAGGCCGGAATTCGTCCAGTCGACTGTGGCGGAGGAGTTATTGGACGCCACGTTATTGCCGGCCGCGTTGGTCGTATTCACCGCCACGTTGGAGCCATTGCCGGCGACGTTGTTGGAGGCCGTGTTCGCCCAGTCGTAGTATCCTCCGGTGCGGGTGGCATTGTTCGCCGCGTTGTTGGCGGCATTGACGGGAACGTCCCAGAGGCTGCCGTTGCGGGCGGCGCTGTTGGAGCCGGCCGTGTTCCGCGAGGCGTTGGCGGTGTTCGATTCGTAGATGATGTTGGGCGCGTTGTTGGCCTTGGCGACCTGATTGCCGGCCGCGTTGGCGGCGTTGCCCGCGGGTTTGGCGTCGCCGCCCCGGTGCAGGACCACGTACCCAACCACAACGGCGGCCAACAGAATGGCAACCCCGATGCCGATTTTAACTTCCGTACGCATCATGTCACTCCTGAAGGGGAACGCTGCCGCCCAGAGAAGCAGCATAGCCCCCATTGTGCCGTTTCCGGGCGGATTGTTCAACCAAATTCGTCGGACCGGCGGCGCGAAACGGTAAAATCGTGCCGCCGGGGTGAGGAAGACAAGCCACAAGCCACCAGCCACAAGCGACAAGGGCTTGCGGTGCCCGGCTGTAAAATCATACCTCGCGGCGGCGAGAGGGGCCCCGATGCTTCGCAGACTCAAGCATCGGTGAACCAATCCTTCGCCAAACCGATCTTCGTGTCCGCGAAGCCACGAGACCCCCCTCGCCTGCGAACTATGGGAGTTTACACCTACGTTTCGCAAGCCCTTGTCGCTTGTGGCTAGTGGCTATTGGCTTTGTTCCCTCGAACAAGCTTCACGAACACCACACGTCTCACCGCGCCAGGTCCGGCCTTCCCGTCAGGGTGGCTTCGAGCACCCGGCCGATGAAAATTTGGCCGCCATCGGTGACGGTGGCGACGCGGTCGCGGATGGCGACTTCCAGGCGGCGTTGGCTGGTGCCGTTGGCGAGCGCCGCCGCCAGCACCTCCACCCGCAGCCGATCCACCGCGTGCGATTGCGCCGCCTCCAACTCCGCGAACGCCGGCGCGTCGGGCAACCCCTCGACCGTGTATCGACCGTGGTCGTTGGGCACGATTTCCACCTGCCGCCGGATCGTCACCAGGCTGGTGATCGCGCCGACCGCGTTGGCGACGTCCGCGTTGGGGGGCACGATGCCCTTCGTGCCCAACCGCCCAGCCGCCGACGACAGGAAAAATCCCACCGGCGCGCCGATGCCAACAATCGGCGATTTGACGCGAACCTGAACATCATAGCCCTCGCCGCCGCCGGCAAGCACATTTTTCATCATCGCCGACGCCGTCGGTGAACGGTCCATCTCGTCCGCGTCGGCCACGTCACGCGACAGCCGCGTCTTGAACAACTCCATCGTCAACAGCTCGACAAACCGCCCCAGCGCCCGCTCGGCGAACGTCTGCTGGTCCAGCCCCAACAGCCTGCCAAAAATCCCCGCGTACCGCTCGCACGCCCAGCCGGCCCATAACGAAAGCTGCCCCTGCGCGTGCAGCAGATCCGTCGGCGTCAGGCCGCTGCGCTGAATGAGGTTCATCGCTTCCAGCCCCGCCAGCGGCATGAATTTGTCCGAGACGTAGCCAAGCCTCCGGCTGAGTTCATGCGCCGACAACGGCCCGCCCGCCAGTTCCTCCACGATTCGCCGTTGCGGTTCGTCCAGGCCCGCCACCGCCTCGCCGCGCGCCAGCCCGTGTTCGTTGCGGAACAACAGCTCCATGCCGGCGGTGGCATCGTCGAAGTGATCGAGGTGATGTTCCACCCACTCCAGCGCCGCCGCGAGGTTGTGCCGCCGCGCGAGCGAACCGACCGGCTCGACGCGGCGCGGGCCAATGCGAAGCTTCCGCCGCTCGTGCGCGATCAGGCTGTCGCCGCCCAACCCCAGTGTCCGCATGTCCAACGCCCGCACGTGCGTCCGCCACCCGCCGACGCTCGCGCCGTCGTCGCACATCTGGACCCGCCCGCCGGAAATGACGGCGGTGTCCGTCGTCGTCCCGCCAATGTCCACGACCAGCGCGTCGTCGCACTTGGCCAGATACCGCGCCCCGGCAACACTCGCCGCAGGCCCCGACAACATCGTCTCGATCGGGCGATCCACCGCCGTCTGCACGCTCATCAACGAGCCGTCGCTGCGGACAACCATGATCGGCGCCGTCACCGCCCGCCGAGCCAGCGACTGCTGCAACTGCTCAAGCAATTTTTCGAGATACGGAATAATCCGCGCGTTGAGCATGGCCGTGTCGGCGCGGACCTTGTACGAAAGCCCCTGGCTGACCTCATGCCCGCACGTCACGCCCAGGCCCGTCTCGCGGCGGATCACCGCCTTGACCGCCAGTTCGTGGGCGGGGTTGGCATGGCTGGCGAATCCGCTCACCGCGAACGCCCGCACCTGGTGCTCGCGAACCATCGTCCGCGCGACGGCGGCCACCTGCTCCAGATTCACCGGCGTCCGCTCCGCGCCGTTGATGTCCAACTGGCCTTCGATTGGCGCGACGGGCTGGTAGTCGAAATCCTCAGGCCAATACATGCCGTACGGCGGCAGCACGAGCAAACCGACCTTCTGTCCATGGCCTTCGACGATCGCGTTGGTCGCCAGCGTGGTCGAGACGCTCACCAGATCCACGCGCGCCAGCGTGGCCGGGTCGAGCGAGGCCAACGCCTCCTCAATGCCGACGCAGTAGTCCCACTTGGTCGTCGGGGCCTTGGCTTTTTGCAGAATCGTGTCCCGCTCGAAATCGTACAGCGCCACGTCGGTGTACGTCCCGCCGGCGTCGATGCCCAGGCCCAGTCGCGCGGGTGGCAACGCGGAGCCACGTGACGCGGGCGTCCCGCCCGCGTTGTGCGTTCCATGGTTCGGATCGCTGGAAGACGATAAATCGCCTTCGCCAGCCGGCGCGGGCAAGATGTCCGCGGGACACGAGGGCGAGACGCCCTCGTCACGCGACCCGGCCGCCTCCTCGCCGTCGATCACAATCACGCGCGACGGCGCCGCGGTGGTCGCCTGCTGCCAGACGGGGACGGCGGCGAGTTTTCGCGCCGCCGCGTCGAACGACGTCACGTAGTGCGGCGGAACCAGGAGAATCTCCTCGCCGCTGTACCGCTCCAGAATCAACGCCTCCAGCAAACTGTGCGTGCCGGTCAGGGCCTCGTACTTCCAGCCGTAATCGCTGGCCATCGCCTGGGCGATGTCAGCGTACTTGCCGCGTTTGGCGTCCACGCCCGTGTCGATGAAGGCCGCCCGCTGGTAATTCCGCTGCCAACTGCTGAGGAAATATCGAATGGCCTGGGCGTTCTCGGGGCCGTGCTGCTCGACGAGCCGTTGGTACTCCGTCTCGGCGTCTCGGCAGGCCTGTGGCGACTTGCTGTTGGGGGGCGGCGTCTTCTCCTCGACCCAGCCCGCCGCGATGTAGTACGTGCCCGGATACGCGGCGAACTGTTTGCGATACGCGGTATCGCTGCCCAGGAACAGCGCGATGCAGTCGTTGACGCGAGGAACTGCCAGCGGAATGTTGCGGGCGTGAAGCCCCACCGCGCCAAGCCCGCACACGCCGTAACCCAGGCAGATCAACTCGCCCTTGCGCTCCGCGGAGGCCTGGTCGATCGCCTCCTGCAGCCGTCGCCGCAATTCCCGCGGCGTGCTGTGCAGCCCGCCTGGCAGAAACTCCAGCGAAATCGACAACCCCCGGTCGCCCTCCTTCGCAGGCCGACTCAACCGCGCCGCCACCTCACGCAAATCCAACCCCAACACGCCGCACGCAATGACGTGCACCTTCGAAATTCCGTACAACATAATTCGTGGAGATCCTTTGTTAGACTATTAGGCTGTTAGACCGTTAGGGAGAGGCTCATGAATGATTAGGCCCAAAGCCTCATAAGCCGGCGCCTAACAGTCTAACTGCCTGATAGTCTAACAGTCTTTTCGCGAAAGATGAACAAATTCGGCGTGATTTCCCCGGGGGTGCACGTTACGTTTGTAGATAGAAAGAAACATGGTGGCGGGGCATGGAAAACGACGGAGCGGCCTTCCCGTCCTCGCGTGGAAGTGCCGGCACATAGCCGCGAAGCGGCGTCGTGTTTAGCCCCGGGTGAGCCCGTACCCGGGCGAACCCGGGGTTCGCGGTTTTGCTCTCCCTGTAATGTTGCCTGACGCCACTGGCCGAGGGCACACCGTCGCGCGAAGACGGCATCGAACGGCTCGCACATTCCCTTGTTCGCGTCGTTCGAAGCCGTACTGGCCCACGTAGGCGACCTCAGCCAGTGGCGTCAGGCACGATGAGGAGAAGATAAAACAGCGTACCCTACAACGGGACATCCGACACGTTCCTTGTCGATTCGCGTGTGCTCTGGAGGCCGATGACCATTTCGCGGTACTCCAGGCCGCAGTTGGGGCAGACGTTTTCTGGAAGCGGCACGGCGGTGTTGAGATGGGCGAAAAGTTTTTGATAATTCTCGTGAACCGCTTCAAGACACAGGCCGCAGTGGGGGCAATAGTTCACCGTGTACTCGTCGAGGCGCGGGACCGGGAATTCAGGAATGAACGTGGGAGGCTTGCTGGATTTGCGTTGAAATGGTCGTTTGGCGGCGGGGTTGGCGTTGTCGGACTTACGGCTCACGAGCGGGCCTTTCTGCCCCAATAAGGTGGAGCGCTGAAGGTGCAGCACTCGAGGCTCCGGAAGAAGCCCACCATACCCACACACGACAGCGCCCCCTGTGCGTAGGCACGGGGACACCATATGCATGGAGTATGGTTGAGCGGGACCAAAAATCTTCCGGATTTCGAGTGCTCAGTACAAAAGATGTCAAGGCAAACTATTCAATATTCTTACAAGACGTCTCCTTGTTACCAGCCTTGATTATGCGCCACATGGGGTGTCGTTTCAAGTAACCCCTTGCATTTTCGCGCGCCACTCGCCATGCTATGCAGCCAAATTCATAAGGAAACACACTATGACTACCCCGACGGTTGGTATCGTGATGGGTTCGGACAGCGATCTGGAGACGATGAAGAAGTGCGCCGAGCAGTTGAAGGCGTTTGGCGTGGCGTGCGAGATGCGGATTATTTCCGCGCACCGGACGCCGGTGGTGGCGCACGAGTATGCCAGCACCGCGGCGGAGCGGGGGTTGAAGGTGATTGTCGCGGCGGCGGGGATGAGTGCGGCCTTGTCGGGCGTGCTGGCGGCGAACACGACGTTGCCGGTGGTGGGCGTGCCGATGGCGTCGGGGCCTTTAGCGGGCGTGGACGCGGCCTTGAGCACGATGCAGATGCCCCCCGGCGTGCCGGTGGCGTGCATGGCCATCAACGGCGCGGTGAACGCGGCCATCTTCGCCACGGCGATTCTCGCGACGTCCGATGCCGCCCTGGCGGAGCGGCTGGCGCAGTTCAAGAAGGACCAGGTCGCCAAGGTGATGGAGAAGGATCGGTCGATCAATCGGTAGGCGAAGTGACGCAGATCTGGCTTTGCCTGTTTGCGTAGCAGAACGTTGTGAACGACAAAACGTTTTGTCATTCACAGCGTTCTACAGCGCAAACAGGCAAAGCCAGATCGAGTCGTTTTTCGATTTCGCAGGGAACAAAAAATTTCGGCTTGCGGATTGATTGTCCGCAAGCCGAAATATTTTTTGCTTCAGAGAACGGGGGTTACTTCGTGTCGGCGAGGTACTTCATTTCCGCCATTTGCTGGATCAGGTGCCACTTGCTCTTGATATCCTTGGCGGCCTGCGCGGCGAGTCGTTTGGCGATGTCGGGGTTGCTCTTGGTGAGCATTTTGAATCGCGTTTCGGTGTAGGCGTAGTCCTCGAAGGAGATCGACGGTTCCTTGGAATCCAGTTGGAGCGGGTTTTTGCCCTGTTCGGCCAGGCGGGGGTCGAAGCGGTACAGCGGCCAGGTGCCGCTGTTGACGGCGAGCTTCTGTTGCCCCATGCCCGTGGTCATATTGATGCCGTGCGCGATGCAGTGTGCGTAGGCGATGATCAGGCTGGGGCCGTCGTAGCTTTCGGCTTCGACGAAGGCCTTGACGGTCTGGGCGTCGTTGGCGCCCATGGCGATCTGGGCGACGTAGATGTTGCCGTAGCTCATCGCGATCATGCCCAAGTCCTTCTTACCCATCGGCTTGCCGGAGGCGGCGAACTTCGCGACCGCGCCGATCGGCGTGGCCTTGGAGCACTGCCCGCCGGTGTTGGAGTACACCTGGCTGTCGAGCACGAGCACGTTGATGTTCTTGCCCTGGGCGAGCACGTGGTCGAGCCCGCCGTAGCCGATGTCGTACGCCCAGCCGTCGCCGCCGAGCGCCCAGACGCTCTTCTTCACCAACATGTCCGCCAAGGCCAGCAGCAGCTTGCTCTTGGAGTCCGTCTTGGTGGCTAACTTGCTCTTGAGCGTCGCGACGCGGTCACGCTGCTGGGCGATGCCCAGTTCGGTGGTCTGGTCGGCGGCCAACAGTTGGCCGGCCAATTCCGCGCCGAGCTGCTCCTTCAATTGCCCGACCAGTTCGCGGGCGAATTCGTTCTGCTTGTCGACGGTCAGGCGGAAACCGAAACTGAACTCCGCGTTGTCCTCGAAGAGTGAGTTGCACCAGGTCGGCCCGCGGCCGTCGGCGTCGACGCTGTACGGTGTCGTCGGCAGGTTGCCGCCGTAGATCGACGAACAGCCGGTGGCGTTGCCGATGATGGCGCGGTCGCCGAAAAGCTGGGTGAGCAGCTTGATATAGGGCGTCTCACCGCAGCCGGCACACGCGCCGCTGTACTCGAACAGCGGACGCAGGAACTGGCTGCCCTGAATGGTGTTGATGGCCAATTGCGTGCGGTCGGGATCGGGGATCGACAGGAAGAACTCGTAGTTGGTCCGTTCGCGTTCGCGCACGTCCGGCTGGAAGGTCATGTTGATGGCCTTCCTGGCGGGCTCGGTTTTGTTTTTCGCGGGGCAGGTATCCACGCAGACGCCGCATCCGGCACAGTCCTCGGGGGCCACCTGGATGGTGAATTTCTTGCCCTTGAATTTCGGCGCCTTCATGTCGGCCGAGAGGAAGCCCGCGGGCACCTTGGCGAGGCACTCGGGATCGTACATTTTCATGCGGATGGTGGCATGCGGGCAGACCAGCGAGCACTTGCCGCACTGAATGCAGACGCTGGGGTCCCAGACGGGCACGTCGAGGGCGATGTTGCGTTTTTCCCACTGCGTCGTCGCGGTCGGCCACACGCCGTCGGGCGGGATGACGGAGACGGGCAGCATGTCGCCTTCGCTGGCCATGATGCGGGCGGTGACGTTCTTGACGAACGCCGGGGCGGCCGCGCTGACCACCGGGGCCTTGCTGAACGTGCTGGTCGCGGTGGCGGGGACGTCCACTTGGTGCAGGTGCGCGATGGATTGATCCACCGCGTAGTTGTTCTGCTTGACGATCTCCTCGCCCTTTCGGCCGTAGGTCTTCTTGATCGCGTCCTTGATGGCGGCGATGGCTTCATCCTGCGGCAGGACGTTGGAGAGGTAGAAGAAGCAGGTCTGCATGATGGTGTTGACTCGGCCGCCCATGCCGGTGGCCTTGGCGACCTCGTTGGCGTTGATCGAGAAGACCTTGAGTTTCTTGTCGATGATGACCTGCTGGATGTTTTTCGGCAGGCGGGCCCAGGTTTCCCTGGTGTCGTAGGGAATGTTCAGCAGGAAGGTCGCGCCCGGCACAGCCATGTTCAGCACGTCGTACTTTTCCAGGAACGAAAATTGGTGGCAGGCGACGAAGCTGGCCCGCGTGATGAGGTACTGGCTGTGGATGGGGCGGGGGCCGAAACGCAGGTGGCTGATCGTCATCGCGCCGGACTTTTTCGAGTCGTACACGAAATAGCCCTGGGCGAAGTTGGGCGTCTCCTCGCCGATGATCTTGATGGAGTTCTTGTTCGCGCCGACCGTGCCGTCGGATCCCAGGCCGTAGAAGACGGCGCGGACGACGTCGTCCGGTTCGGTGGAGAAGGCGGCGTCGTATTCCAGGTGCGAGTAGGTCACGTCGTCCTGGATGCCGACGGTGAAGTGCGACTTCGGCTGGGGCTTGGCGAGGTTTTCAAAGACGGCCTTGACCATCGCGGGCGTGAATTCCTTGCTCGACAGGCCGTAGCGTCCTGCGACGACCTTGATCGTCCGTCCGGCTTCGACGAAGGCGTTGACCACGTCGAGATACAGCGGGTCGCCGGCGGCGCCGGGTTCCTTGGTGCGGTCCAGCACGGCCACGCTCTTGACGCTCGCCGGCAGCGCCGCCACGAAGTGCTTGATGCTGAACGGACGGTACAGGCGGACTTTGAGCAGCCCGACTTTTTTGCCCTGTTTGGTGAGGAAGTCGACGGTTTCCTTGGCCGTCTCCGCGCCGGAGCCCATGAGAATTACGACGTGCTCGGCGTCGTCGGCGCCTTCGTATTCGTACAGTTTGTATTGTCGGCCCGTGATGGCGGCGAATTTGTCCATCGCCTTCTGCACGAGATCGGGGCAGGCGTTGTAGAACGGGTTGACGGTCTCGCGGCCCTGGAAGTACACGTCGGGGTTCTGGCTGGTGCCGCGGATCGTTGGCCGGTCGGGGGTCATGGCCCGCAGTTTGTGGGCGAGGATGAGGTCGTCGTCGATCATCGTTCGCATGTCGTCGTCGGTGAGTTCCTCGACCTTGGCGACTTCATGGCTGGTGCGGAAGCCGTCGAAGAAGTGGACGAACGGCACGCGGGATTCGAGGGTGGCCGCGTGGGCGATCAAGGCCTGGTCCATGCACTCCTGCACGCTGTTGGAGCAGAGCATGGCAAAGCCGGTCTGGCGGACGCTCATGACGTCCTGGTGGTCGCCGAAGATCGACAGCCCCTGGCAGGCCAGCGAGCGGGCGGTGACGTGAAAGACGGTCGGCGTGAGTTCGCCGGCGATTTTGTACATGGAGGGGATCATCAGGAGCAGGCCCTGGCTGGCGGTGAATGTGGTGCACAGCGAGCCGGTCTGGAGGGCGCCGTGCACGGCGGCGACGGCGCCACCTTCGGACTGCATCTCCTGGATGAGCGGGACGGTGCCCCAGATGTTCTGCTGCCCGGCGGCCGACCATTCGTCGGAGAATTCGCCCATTGGGCTTGAGGGGGTGATCGGGTAGATCGCGATGACTTCGGACACGCGATGCGCGACGTGGGCGGCGGCCTGGTTGCCGTCCAACATGGACATTGTGCGAGCGGCCATTTCTGCCTTTCCTTGTTGTTGAAGACCGTTGTGGGCCTTCGCTTGTCGGCCGGCGGCCTGTTTTGCCACCGGCCATGGGTTAAGGGGTTGAAAACACGGCTCCAAAGCGCGACATTGTGCGCCATGGGGGCATTTTATGCAATAGCAAAGACGAAGCCGAAAAAAGCCACTAGCCGCCAGCCACTAGCCAACAGGTATGGCGGGGCGTGTCGGAAAATCACACGATCTTGCGTTGTCGCCACACACCGGCCTGTTCCCGCTTTCGTTGCCTTTTCGTGGCACGGTAGCCTCGTTGCATGGAAACGAGCAAAATGGCCTCTCCGGCCCTTCCACGCGAGACCGACACTATGAAGCAAGTCTCCCCAAGCGGTAGACTCACTGTTGAGCACGGGGTCCGGATGGTCCGGCCCCAAAACATGTGGTCCCTGACCCTGGACGGGCCTCTGCTT
>Ga0123353_10000718_pt1 | contig 40397 bp, 45 predicted proteins | sample TergutLab28metaG_3_FD_92763 | JGI IMG/M metagenome (GOLD analysis project Ga0123353, IMG submission 92763) | Labiotermes labralis P3 segment gut microbial communities from Petit-Saut dam, French Guiana - Lab288 P3 | ecosystem: Host-associated > Arthropoda: Insects > Digestive system > Gut ... | reverse complement strand
TGTTTACTCGGTGGGCTAGTCAGGGCAGCTAGGCGTCGCTTGTAACCCGAAATCGCCGATACGCGGGTGACGAAGCAAAGGCCAGGTATTGCTGACTTTATGACAAGTTCGAAATCTTAACGTTGAAACCTTGTCCCGTTGGGAATGCGGTGATTGCCGAGACAAAAGGAGTTTTGGTTCGGTTTTCTTAATCGTGGGTACCGGTTCAGGCCCGGAAGGGAGCAGACTTACCGCGGACAACAGTCGCTTACGGGGTTGCGGGGCGGAGGAGAGGTTTCGGAGACTGCGTACGGAAGGCGTAACGAACCGATGCGTGCTCACCATTTTTGTCCCGTCCGAAAAACAAAGACCCGGAAAAGCGGCGGACAGTAAGCATTAAATATTCGTCTTTCTTTTATGGGAAAGCATTTTTGAACAGAACGGAAAGAATTTGAAATTTCTGTTGAAATCACTGACGAGATAGCCTAGCTCGGTAGGGCGTAGGATTGCTAATCCTATGTTGCTTTGCAACTCGGGGGTTCAAATCCCCCTCTCGTCGCTTTTTTATTTAGTCTTGTATTCAAATACGGGTACCGGTTTTTCGATTCAAATCACCCTCTTGTCGCTTTTTTATTTGATTTTGTATTCAAACACGGGCACCGGCTTTTAGGTTCAAATCCCCCTCTTGTCGCTCTTTTATTTAACTTTGTATTCAAACACCGGCGCCGGTTTTTTTGTTCAAAACCCCCTCTCATCATTTTTTTACACTGATCCGGACTGAAGAGCTTTGCTTTTGTCAATCGTTAATTTTTGCCAATCGTTTTTCCAATCGTTAATTTTTGTCAATCGTTAATATAGAAGAAAATCCATTTTCTGTTTATGGAAATCGAAGAGACATTTTCAAATTTGGAAGAAATCAAAAACCGGTTAGAAAAAGAAGGATTTACCTTCCGGATTTCTTTTGATGAAACGGATGAAGACGATGACGTCAGTCTGATTGATGTTGAAACGGCGGATTTTGCCGTGGAAGCCGACCCGAAAAAAATTGAAAAGTGGGAGGCTGAGCTTCCCGACAATGACGATTTTGAGGATGAAAACGATGATGACGGTTTTGAGGATGAAACGAGCGGCGACGGTTTTAAGGATGAGACAGGCAATGACGGTTTCGGGGGCGAAAACGGTGATGGTGAACCCGAAGTTGTTTATTTCGATCTTTTCAAAAAAAAGGTATATTTGAAAACTTTAATTTTCCAAAAAGAAGATGAGGCGGGCGGAAAAATTTACAAGCTCATCGGCTTTTGCGAGGCGCCGATGGGCGGGTCATTTGTCTGAACGGATTAATAACCGGCATATTATAAATTCTATATATACTCTTTATATACTTGATAAGCGTTTATGAACATCCGCATTAACTTTGCTTTCAGTTTTGAACGGATTTTGATTTATTTATAGAATCCGTTTGTCAATTATAACATTTATAAAAATCTAACAGTAGCGGTTACAGAAATCAATTGCGGTAACATTTTATTATAAACCAATAGCGGTAATATTTATGACTGATTCTAATCTTAAAATTGAAAATGTCGTTGCTTCCACCAAACTGGCGGAAGAATTCGACCTGAACTTAATCGTTGAAAAATTTCAAACTGCCGAATACAACAAGCAGAAGTTTCCGGGCCTCGTTTACAGAGTTTCCGATCCGAAAGCCGCCTTCCTTGTTTTTACGTCCGGAAAGGTTGTCTGTACCGGCGCAAAAAATGTGTCTGATGTCCACACCGTCATCGGAAGCATGGCCAAAAAATTAAACGGCATCGGCATTAAAACCATCGGAAACCCGGAAATCGTTGTCCAGAACATTGTGGCTTCCGCCGACCTGAAAGCTGTGTTGAATCTGAACGCGATTGCAATCGGTCTCGGTCTTGAAAACATCGAATACGAACCCGAACAGTTCCCGGGACTCGTTTACAGAATCGGCGACCCGAAAGTCGTCGTTTTGATTTTCAGTTCAGGAAAGCTTGTCGTCACCGGCGGAAAGACGCCCGCCGACTGCGCGCGCGGCGTTGAAGTCGTTCGTGAGCAATTGGACAACATGGGACTCTTGTAAGTCCCACGCTTTTCATTTTAAACAAACGTTTATTTAATAATTTTAACAATTTAGACAGCATCGCGGATGTTCGTCATTCATAACAATTTCGTCATTTCATAACAATTTCAGGAATTTCCATGACCGAAGAAGACCACAATTTAATTTTTGACAAAAATGATGTCTGCATCTTCATTCCCGTTCTGAATGAAGAAGATGCCATCGGTGGCGTGATTGAAAGTTTTAAAAAAGTCGGCTATAACAATATCCTTGTTTATGACGGCAACAGCCAAGATAAAACCCGCGAAGTCGCCAAAGCGGCGGGCGCCCGCGTCGTCATCCAAAGCGGCAAAGGAAAAGGCCGGGCGATGATTCAGGCTTTTGACGCCATGACGGAAAAATATATGGTCATGATCGACGGCGACGGCACGGAACTGCCCGAAGAAATCAATAACTTATTGTATCCGGTATTAAAAGGAGAAGCCGACCATGTCGCGGGCGACAGACTTGCCGGCCGGACATCCGGCGCGTTTACGGCGCTGAACCTGACGGGAAACCGTATCATCAATTGGTTCTTCCGGCGCGCTTTTCGCTCAAACATACGGGACATTTGTACAGGATACCGCGCTTTTACGCGCGAATCCGTTCAGGCTTTGGATTTAAAACAGAACGGTTTCGCCATTGAAGCGGAAATGACGGCCGAATGTTTTATGAAAGAACAAAAAATCATTGAAGTGCCGATTACCTATCTGCCGCGTCCCAAAAAAGTCGTAACAAAACTTCACCCGATACGCGACGGATACAAAATCAGTATGGCGATTTACAAATATTCCAGACTGTACAATCCGATTTTCTTCTTCGGCGTCTGGAGTTTTCTGTCATTTCTCATTGCGCTTTTGTTCATCGCCGCGCACCCGTTCATGACAGGACATAATTCTGTGGCCGGAGCGGCTTTCTTCTTCTTTTCGGGCATTTCGGCGGTTCTGCTGATTGCCGGATTTGCGGCCGACATCAACGCAACACTTCACAGAAAAACGCTCAGAGCGATAAAAGCGGCAAAAAGAGAGCAGAATACGAAATACGACCGGTTCTGATTTCTTTTTTATTTATTTTTTCCATTTCTTTTTTCATTTTTTATCCCATTTTTTATTTTTTCCTATTTTTTGACCCTTAAATTTCCTTACCTTTTTTTAATGACCGGCAACAAACCGTCCTTTTTTGAGTATAAAACAGACAGATCGGAATGGTTTCCAAAAATTTCAAACCCGCCCCGCCTGTATGGCGAACTTTTCGGCCGGAAATATAAGACCAAAAGACGCGTAACCAAAAGGCCGGTTAAAAAAACGCCTCTGTTATTGGAAAAAAGTGAGCAGAGAGAAAAAAAACCTGCTCAAAACTCGGAAGGAAAATAGTGGTTATCGGACATTGAATCATTGAAGGGGGAATGGGTGCCCCCTTTTTCAATCCGATATTCGTTTTTGATAGGGGATGTGTTTTTATGACCGGACAAATCCGTTTCGGAAACGGACTCGTCCAATCAGATATATGGGGTAGGTATGGAGGGCCAACAATAAGATTGCTTTTCACCGTTTCGATTTTTCAAAGGAAACGGGCATCTGCGGACGGAAAAAGATTTCCGGCCGGCAACTCATCCGGTTATATTTGCATATCCGGATTATTTTGCCAAATCATAGTGTTGGTTGACAATCTTTAAAGCGCAGAAGTCACCGCACATTGTGCAGGCGTCTTCGTCGCCGGGCGCGCGGCTGTTGCGGACAGCTCTTGCGTGCTCGCCATCAATTGCGATTTTGTACATCTGCTCCCAGTCGAGTTCTCTTCTGGCGCGGGCCATGGCCAAGTCCTCATCTCTCTTGCCGAGACGGATCATGTCGCCGATATGAGCGGCAATCTTGGAGGTTTTAACGCCGGTAATGACATCTTCGAGGTTGGGGAGAGCCAGATGTTCGGCGGGCGTCACGTAGCAGAGGAAGTCACAGCCGTAAGACGCGGAAACTGCCGCGCCGATGGCGGTTGTGATGTGGTCGTAACCGGGCGCAATGTCTGTGACAAGCGGGCCGAGCATGTAAAACGGCTTGTAGTTGCTCATGACTTTCATCAGCTGAACGTTGGTTTTGATTTGGTCGAGCGGAACATGACCGGGGCCTTCGACGATGACCTGAAGGTCGTATTTGTCGTGGGCGATTTCAGCGCATTCGGAGTTGATAATCAGTTCCTGGACCTGCGCGCGGTCGGTTGCGTCGTGGACGGCGCCTGCGCGCATACCGTTTCCTGTGGAAAGAGTCACTTCGTGTTCTTTTAAGATTTCACAAAGGTAGTCGAATTGCGCGTAAAGCGGGTTTTCCTTTTCATTGTGGAGCATCCAAGTGCTCATGAAAGCGCCGCCGCGGGAGCAAAGACCGCCGTATCTGCCGTGCTTTTTCAATCTGTCCAGTGTAATTTGGTTGATACCGGTGTGGATCGCCATGAAACAAGTGCCGGCTTTGGCCTGATCTTCGGTCGCTTTGAAGAGTTCGTCTTCTGTCATGTGGACGATGGAGCCGTATTTTTCGGCCGCCTGAATAAAGGCCTGATAGAGCGGAACAGAGCCGACCGGAAGGGTGATTGAGTCACAAATGGCTTTTCTGATCCCAAGGAAGTCACCGCCCGTGCCGAGTTCCATCAAAGTGTCCGCACCGGCTTTTTCTGCGGCGACGGCTTTGTCGATTTCCATCTGCAGATCAATAATATCTGAAGACACGCCAATCGATGCGTTAATTTTAGTACGGCATCCCTGACCGATGCCGGCGAGTTTGACTTTTCTGTAAGGGCTGACCGGAATAACAATTCTGCCGGCAGCAATGCCCCTTCTGATGAATTCAGGGTCTAAATCTTCTTTTTCTGCAACGATTCTCATTTCATCGGTGACAATACCATTCTTTGCATCTGTTACAATTGACATATTATTATTCCTCTCGTTAACGGTAAATAAACCAGACCGAACGACTCAGGCCCATTGAACCGGAATCGAAAAGATAATACAATATTTATCTTTAGTCACAAAACAAAAAATAAAAGCCGTTTTCAGATATATATCTATTCAAAAAATGGACTTGATTTTTAATCAAGATAATTTGATATTTGTTGAACTCGATATTGATATATTAAATAAATTAAATAAAGTTGACTTGTTGACAAGAAAAATTGAGTACATATGAAAGATATGAAAACAAGAACAGAAGAATGACTCTGAAAATTAAAAAGAAATGAAAAAGAAATGAAAAAGAAATGAAAAAGAAATGAAAAAAGAAGGAACCGGGAAAACGAAAAAAAACGGCCAAAGAAACAAAAAAAGAAACGATCAAATAAAATCAAAATCATTTTCATCCGACAAAAAAACTTAAAGCCATTCATAGCCGTAAAAAGATTCGATGTTGTAATTGTTCATCAGCGTTAATTCGGCGTAACCGAAAAACCGGCAGCCTTCACAGTTTCTGATCATTTCCTTGCGTTTTGCTTTTGTTTTATTCCAAACGTCAGCGATGCCGTTTGTAATAATTTGACCGCCGCCGTCAAATACGGAGTTCTCAATGGCATTGCCGAGCGGTTCATTGAATATCCGGCAATTGTACATTTGATTCAAAGAGTCGATCGCCAATATGCTTTGGTCAACGCGGCAATTTTTAATTGCTTGACCGTCGCGGATTTGTTTCAGATAAGTTTTTGAATTGATGATCGGATAGCCTTCTTTTTTCATTCCGATCAGTTGGTTCATTAAAGAAACGAAAGCTTCTTGCTGAGCGGGGCCGATGATTAAATCATCCCAATCGGTTTCACCGATTCTTTGAAATAAATGAATCGGCTCCACCGCCATTTTAACGTTTCCGAGCTCTTTGGCAAAACGCGCCAAATCGGCAACTTCCTCCGTATTTTTAGAGCTGATGACGCAATTCATCAAAAGCGGCTCATTCAAAAGACCGCTTTCGGAAGCATAACGGACACCGTCAATGATTGCTTCATAATCCGTTCTCCTGATTTCACGCGTCGCCGACGGGCCGTCAACGGAAACGGAAAGGTAATCAACGTCTTTCAGCTCATTCATTCTCTTTTTAAGCAAGGTGCCGTTTGTAATCATAAATGTCTTCATGCCTTTGGATTTGGCGTATTTCATAATCATCGGCAAATCCTTGCGAAGCAGCGGCTCGGCAGACCAAGCGTTGTAAGAACCGATACCAAAGTCAGCAGCCAAATCAATGATTTTGCAGATGTCTTCAAAAGACGGGTCTTTGCCGGATGAAACAAGAACATCGCCGTCAGTGCCGTCAGCGCCGTCAGCGCCGGTACGCGTATTTTTCTTCCATTCATCACAAAAAACGCAGCGAAGATTGCAGCCGGAATTGACGGAATGAGAAATGATCACCGGCCTGCGCCGGATTTTCATCTGCCGGACACTTTTGGCCATAAAGACAGGATCGAATTTGGACACAGTGGAAAAAAGAAATTACAGAGACATAAAGTTTGTTATCGAACAGCGGATTGCTATCGAACAGCGGGGTGTTATTGAACAGCGGATTGCTATCGAACAGCGGGTTGCTATCGAACAACAGGGTGTTATCGAACAGCGTGGTGTTATTGAACAGCACTCTAAAACCAAAAAAAAAGACCCGCGGGGAAATTCCCGCGGGTCAAGAGCGTGTCTTTACAACATTTTTGAATCGGATTAACCGAAGAGCGCGCCGAGACCGGCCATGCCTTCTTCTTCGGAGTGGTCTTCTTCTTCAGGCTCGGGTTCGGCTGCAGCTGCGGGTGCTGCGGCGGCTGCCGCGGGTGCTGCTGCGGCTGCTGCGGGTGCTGCGAATGCTGCTTTTGCGATGGCTTCTTCAATGTTGACGCCTTCAAGGGCAGAGATGAGCGCTTTCACGCGCGCGTCGTCAATGGTTGCGCCGGCGGCCGTGAGGACGGCTTTGACCGAGTCTTCTGTGATTTCTTTTCCGCTCTTGTAGATTAAAAGTGCTGCGTAGATGTATTGCATTTTATTTCACCTTTGATTTATTTTCGTTTCATATAAAGTAATTCGTGGATTGTTTAGAGATTGTTTACGGGATTGTTTATAATTCGAATTTGCTCGTGCTTGCGACGGATGTGGCTTCAGCGTTGGCCTTGGCGATAATCTTATCCATGACCTCAGGTTCACAGACTTCAGCTTCAACGGCTGCGTTAACGGCTTCGGTGTGTGCCTTTTGGAGGAGGGCTTCAATGCTGTCCTTTGTCGGAATAGCAGCGTTCACGGACAAGTTAAAGGCTTCTTGCGCCGCCTTTGAAATGTCATTGAAAATCTGTGCTTCGTCGACATGCAAGACATCCGGAAGATAAATCGTACCGGATTCGTAAGCGGCTCTTAAAATAAGGCCGACTTCGAGCGGGAAAATTTCGAGCTTGTTCAAAGCAACGGCGAGTTTTTGGGAAACTTTATCACCGGCTTTGCAGACAACTTTGGTCTCTTTTACGGCGATTTTACCGCCTTCGACCGATGTCGGGATGCCTGCGCCCTGGAACTCACTGAGCAAGGGGCCCGGCGGGTAGGCGGTCGGCCCTTTGTAGACAGTGATGTCCGCGGGTGCGATCGCGCCGGCCTTAATCGGTGACGGCGTTTTGGTTTGCTCAAGCCTTTTGTATAATTTGAACGGGTTTTCGTTTGTAAAAATCAATGCCGTCTGACCTTCAATGTACTGAATCATGTCGGAGACATTGCCGTCGCATTCTTCGAGTGCTTTTTCATTCAAAGTGTTACGGGTGACTTTTAAAACAGCCGAGTCTTTTAAGTTGCGTCTCATCTTCTGGATCTGGCTGGCAGAGATTCCTTCAAACCCGACGACACCGAAAATGCTGTAACTGCCGACGAGTTCTTTGATGTTTTCAACTTCATCCATCTTCCACTTGGGGATATGTTCTGCGCCGCTGGTCATCATTTTATAATCACCTTTTCGGACTTGCCCATTGTTGTGGTAATGTAAATGGATTTGATGTTCTGCTTTCCTTTGACGAGCGCACGCTCAACACGCGAAATCACGGTTTCGATATTCTGAGCCAATTTCGCGGGCGGCATATCGCGGCGTCCGACGGAGACGTGGAATGTCATTCTGTCTTTGGACCGGATACGGACTGCGCTCTGCTTTGACTGGATCATTTCACCGATGCTTTTTCCCGGAAGAAGCGGAACCGGCATTTTACCGCGCGGACCCAAAACGGTACCGAGCGTCTTACCGATCGCTGCCATGAATTGCGTTTCTGCAATGAAGAAATCACAATCGTCGGCAACAGATTTGGATTTTGCCTTGTCGTCCTTCATTTCCTGAATGTCCGCATCGTCAAAAACGTATGTTGCCCCTGCCTGCTTCGCCTGAAGCGCGACATCGCCTTTCGCAAAAACGCCGACCTTCAACTCTTTGCCGAGACCGTTCGGGAGAACGATTTCTTCGTCAACCCTGTTTTTGGGTTGGTTGAGGTCAATGTTTTTGAGATTGATCGCGAGGTCAACGCTTTCGGAAAAATTGCGTTTGGGCGACTCCTCTAATAGTTTCTTTACAAGTTCTTCGATAGTAACATCTGCCATTTTAAGGCCTCCCCGTAGTCTCGAAAATTAAACGCCCGACATACAAAAAAGAGGCGTATGAATTCACGGCAGCCTTTTTGGCTTTCTACGGATTTATGGATGTATAGATAGATAAAAGCGGTCAAAAACCGCTTTCATAAGTTTGATTGATAAATTCAAATCCGAGCGCTTTGAGCCGCCCGGAATGTGAATGAATGTCAATAAATCTGAATGAATGTTGAATGAATGTTGAATGAATGTGAAACAAAAGAATGGTCAGTTACCATTCCTCATTTGCAAGCACATCATCAAATTGACCGGCATCAATGGCTTTTTGGAAGTCGCGAACATCCATGCCTTCGACGGTGACGCCGACACTGACACCGGTTCCGGTGACCTCTTTAATGGCGGCTTTTAAGTCGTAGGAAAGAATGTCATCTTTCTTCATGCGGGCCACTTTAGCTGCCTGCTGGACGGTGATGTTTCCGACCTTTTCGGCGTTGGGTTTACCGGATCCTTTCTGGATACCCGCCTCTTTCATCAAAAGGGACGCTGTCGGCGGCGTGCCGACTTCGACGGTCACGCTTTTGTTATCGGCAACGATCACTTTGACCGGAACCTGCATACCGTTGAAGTCTTTTGTTTTTTCGTTAATTAAATCGATAACTTCTTTTATATTGACACCGAGAGGACCGAGTGCCGGACCAAGCGGCGGACCGGGCGTTGCTTTTCCTCCGGGGACCAATGCGTCTACTGAACTTGCCATTAAATCACCGTATTGATAAGTTTGTAAGTTAGATAAGTTGTAAAGTTGTAAGTAAGTTGTAAGTAAATAAGATAATTTTGAGAAATTTATCCTGTGAAGGATTCTAATAAATCGAATTCATTGATTTAAAGCTTTCTCATGAAATTCGGGATAAAACGTTTGAATTTAATTTTAAAGAAAGCTGAAGAATAAAAGAAATAAATATTCAGATTATTCTGATGACTTATTCTGATTTTATTCTGATGACTTATTCTTCTTCCTTTTTCAAAACGCGAACGGTATCGCCCCGAATCGTGATCGGAATCGGAACGACGGCGTCAAACAGCTCAACCGTAATTTCATCGTGCTGACCTGTGCCGATACGTTTCACCTTGGCTTTTTCACCTTTGAAAGGACCGGATGTGATTTCAATAATGGATCCTTCGGTGATGCCGGTGGAGATCGGCTTAGGCTTCAGGAAATGTTCGATTTCGCCAATGGTGGACGGGCTTTTGAGCATAGACTTCGCGTGCGGAACCGCCAGAATCAAACTGTCAACGATGTCCGAGCGGGGCGTTTCAACAAAAACGTAACCTTTCAGCTCTTCGGGAGCCAAAATGGCTCTGACATCCAAGCGCTCCTTTTTAGCCACCAATCCCATTGATTTGGCAACGGATTTCTCCTGATTGACCGTTGTTTTCACGATAAAGATCGTGCCGTTATTTTCTGTTTCAGACATTTCGATAACCTGATTTTACACCCTGAGCGGAATGAAGTATTGCGGAATGATGTCCATCAAAACATAGAAGAGGAAGCCGACGATGCCGATCGCGAGAATGCCGAGCGCCGCAACTTTCGCGATGGTCAAGAACTCCTTGCGGGAGGGTTTACGGGCTAACTTTAAAATTCTGAAATAGGAACGAATCGTTGGGCCGATGTTTGAGATTCCTTCCTTGACATTATCGGTCGTACTGTTTTCTGTCAATTTTTCACATCCGTTTGTATAAATTATAATTTTGAATTTGAATATTTTTCGACTCTGACAGATATCCGAGTTACAAACTCAAAAAAGATATCGTGTCAAATACATTTATACTTAATATACTTTGTCCTTTTTCTTCGGAAAAAACAAGAGCCGCAAAGAAAGATAAAAACAGACGGGCAAATGAAAATACCCGGTGAAAATGAAATAAAAAAGAGAAAAAAGAGCTGAAAATAAAAGAAAAGGGATTGAAAATAAAAAAAGGATTGAATTGTTGAATGAAATCACTCAACAAAGTCAATGCCGTATTTGGCGGTAATGAACGTACCGCTGCCTTGGCCGTAAATCTGAGAAGATTTAACGCCGGTCACAATGATCATTGTACGGATCTTGTTTTCAAGTTTCGGGTCAATGCGGGCGCCCCAAATGAGACGGGCGCCGGAGTCGATCCGGTTGTGAACTTCATGAACAACGGCCTGCGCTTCTTCGATGGTCATATCGGGACCGCCGATAACGTTGACAAGCGCGGAGGTCGCGTCGGAAATGTCGACGTCCAAAAGCGGGCTTCTGAGAGCCTTTTGAATGGATTCGATGGCTTTGTTTTCGCCGGAAGCTTCGCCGAGACCAATCATGGCGACGCCGCCGTTTTGCATAATGGTGCGGATATCGGCAAAGTCAACGTTCACGAGACCGTCTTCGGTGATGGATTCGGTGATACCTTTCACGGCGCGCATGAGAACTTCGTCACAAACTTTGAAAGCGGCCTGAAGCGGAAGTTTCGGAACCATTTCAATGAGTTTATCATTCGGAATAACGATAACGGTATCAGCGACATCGCGAAGTCTTTCAAGACCGGCTTCGGCATTTGTTCTTCTGACAATACCTTCTCCCGAGAACGGCAATGTGACGACCGCAATTGTGAGGGCGCCTGCCTGACGGGAAGCTTCGGCAACAACGGGCGCGGAGCCGGTACCTGTGCCGCCGCCGAGACCGGTTGTAATGAAAACCATATCCGCGCCGTCAACGGCACGGCGGATGTCATCCACGTTTTCGATAGCCGCATCCTCGCCGACTTGCGGGAGACTGCCTGCGCCGAGACCACGCGTCTTCTTTTTACCGATAAGAATCTTTTTGTTGGTACCGATTTTCAAAAGGTGCTGAGCGTCCGTGTTGACGGCATACAGTTCAGCGCCGGTAATGCCTTCTTCAAGCATTCTCTGAATACTGTTAGAACCGCCGCCGCCGCAGCCGATAACTTTAATATTTGTCTTTAAACCTTCCAAAAAAGCGCGTAATTCTTCATCCACATCTTCGCCTTGAAGATTGATGTTGGGAGAATAACGGGGCGTTTCACCGCGGTCTTCGCGGGCGCTTCTGGCTAATGCTTCTTCTACGATGGATTTCATGTGTGAACCTCAGATTTTTCCGTCAAATGACATGGTCGGCCGGCATCGTGTGAAAGCCGCCGGCAAACCGTAAACGAACAAATTAATGAATATTAAATGAATAAATGAGTTGAAAAATCAAATCATTAAATCTAAATGGAATCATTAAGTTTCCTGAAATATTTAATTATTCCTATGCTTTGATTTCTCTTTTGGTTTTCACTCTGATTTCCTTCCTTGATTTCCACTCTGATTTCCTTCCTTGATTCCCACTCTGATTTCTTTACTTGATTCCCACTCTGATTTTAACTTATGAGTGAAAACAAAACGAAACGTTTGAAAATTACGACCGCGCGAAGCGGAGGCCGTAATTTTGGAACAAAAGGTATTTATGAGAAAAAGGCTTTCATTGCAATCCTGCCTGAACAGGCGCTTGGGCTCGTGGCTTAGCCAGGATATAGCGTCGGGCTTCTAACCCGAATGCCGGGGGTTCGAATCCTCCCGGGCCCGCTCTTTTTTATTAAAATCAACCCTCTGCCGTTTCAGTTTTCATTCAAATTCTATTTGCAAAACGGTAATTTGAATATCGATTTCTATCGGCGTTTCGGATGTCAGCGTCAAAACGGCAATTTCATCCCTGTAAACGGCTTCAATTTCCGGAAAATTATCCGAAATCGAAACTGCCAGACCCGACAGATAGTTTTCAACGGCAATATCTCTGTTTTCATAGAAGACTAAATCCGGATCAACACTAAAAACCGCCGGCGGTACATACCGAATCTCAACTTCCGAAACGAAATCATGCACATAAACGGTCCGGACATTTCGAAAACAGACGGCGGGATTTGAGACCGAAACAGAAGAGGAGCGGCATTCAATAATACATCCCGACAGCTGAAGCAGTATTTTGCCGCCGTCACCGCGCGATAAATATATCGGCGGCGGCCGAATGAAAGACGCGCCGTCTTCCTGACAAAGAATCAAACCGGCCGGCCCGTAAAAATAAAACTGGTCGGGAATCTGTGTGTAACTGTTTATAAAAAGAACGGAACCGCTGCTTAATTTAAAATTTTGACCCGGAACGGATTCCGTTTTCAGAAGGGAGACGACTTCCGGCGGCAGATTCATTTCGGCCTGAAATAAAAGGAAGCCACCGGTTTCATCCGCCATGACTGTTGAATGGCGGGAGGAAAGAATCTGAGTTTGCGGGTGAAAAGAACCGGAAGCGCCGGACCGGGAGAAAGTATCGGTATTTTCCGAAAATTTCAACACATCGGCATACAGCAAATCACTTTCTTCCGCTTCTTTATGCATGGTCCAAGCCGGCAGCGCCGTCACCAAAAAAACCGAAAAAAGGACGGTGAAGATACTCAAAAGCAGGAGAGCGCCAAATATGACAGAAACGGCGGATTGGTCGAGAGCGTATTTTTTAAAAGACAATTTTAAAGATAAAACGATTTTTTGAAGCATGACCGCCACAAAAATCATCTGATATTAAATCATTCCTTTTTTTTCAAAAGAAAAACAATAATATAATAAACCATAAGCGTATTTAAAAAATAAGTAACATGGACGACATGGCAAAAACGGGATAATATATCAAAAACGGATAACAGTTTCTTCATTTTGAAATTGAAAAATCACACTTTTTAAATTCAAAATACATTTCACACAATCTATTCATTCAACAATTCACCGAGTGCCGCGTATGACAAAAGAACTGAAAATTCTGACCCTCCTTTTTTTAGTTTGTTTAATCCTGACCGCCTGCTTAGCCCTGCCCGCCGCCGCAGCTGCCGTTAAAGGCAGCAATGTCTGGGATTCTGACCAAAGCATGCCCTCGACTTACACATGGACGCCTGCCATATATTCCGGTCTTTGGTACGATATCGACCGGGGCGTTTACACGGAAAACATCACTTTGAGGATCGCCGCAAGCGACCGGCAAATCAACGCCGGAAACGCCGAATATTTCACGGAAGTCAAAACGATCCGTTTCGCATACGCGGAGTGGGGCAGCTATAACATCATCGGCTGGCAAGGAGAGCCGTATTTTGCCGGCTATACGCGCTCGGCCTCGGGCAACAACTCAACGACTCAATTCATAAACAGCAATATCAGCACGCTCTCGGATGAAAAGATTTTCAAAGTGCTTATAGACAGCGACGATGAAAGAAAATTCAATTCCGGCGACACATACTCCTTAGAAAACGGGTATAGATTAAGGATCAGCAACATTAATGAAAGCTACAAAGAATTCAGAATCGTCTTGGAAAGAAACGGATCGGAAGTCAAAAATGAAACCGTTTCAAGCAATGATACGTTCGTTTATGAAAGGTCGTTGGAAGGCGTTGGAACAATTCCGGTTGTCGTCATTCACGTCAAAAATGTTGAAAGCGGAAAAGCCGTGATTAACGGAATTTTCCAAATTTCCGAGAGTTCAACCGATGTCAGTAAAGACAAAAAAATCGGCGCCATGCAGATTACAGAAGTCAACAACACCTCCATTCAAATGAAAAATCCCGACCGGATCCGTTTGAATCAGGATTCTGTCGTGACGCTGATGGGGCACATTAAAATCGATGTCAAAGACACCTCCAAACTGAAATTTGAATTGGTTTCGGACCCAAAGACCGAACATGAAAAGAAATATTCCGGCCGCGGCGCGGTTTATGATGCCGACAACAACACGCTCAAAAATTGGAACGGTATGAATTTCCCCGGATTCAGCTATGATTTGAAAAACATGACCGAGACGGAAAGTTTGACAATTAATATCAGCGGCTCATCCCGAAACGTCGCCCCCGGCGATATCCTCTATCAAACCAACGCCTACAATGTTTCATTCAATTATTCCGATTGGGGAAGCTTTAGAGCCATCAATCTCGGCGGCGATGAATACTTCGTGGGATACGCAAGATACAATTCATCTGACAAGAACAACACCACCCGTTTCGCGGATTCAAACAGCAGTTTGCTGGATGACGGCCTCATCTCCAAAGTCTTAGTCAACAACAACACGAATCGCAGTTATTCCGTAAATTCGAATATCACACTTGAAGACGGATACACGCTTCAAATCGGAAATGAAACAACAAGCGGCAAAGTCAATTTGATTCTGAGAAAGAACGGGGCCACAGTGAAAGAAGCAACCGTTTCCGAAGGCGACACCTTCATTTATGAAAACAACGTCGGCGGCTCAACCGTTCCGGTGATTGCCGTCCACGTTTCAAGCATCTTTATCAGCTCAAGCAACACAACGGTGAGAATCGGCGGAATATTCCAGATATCAACATTCTACACCGACGTCGGCCTTGGAAAAACTGTCGAAAACATGAGAGTGGAATACACCGGCAAAAATTCCTTAATTTTTGTCAACCCCAATACCGTCAGCTTGTCCCGAGGAAATGATGTCCGGCTCATGGAAAACCTGTCTCTGCGCGTTGCGGATTCGAACACGCTTCGGTTTTTCCCGTATGGCGGAACGTCCTCCGGGAACAGTACGGCCGACACATTGAGAATCGATGTACCGGAAACAATCCTCCCGTATCAGGAAATCACAATCAGAGTTTATTATCAGGACGGCAGCGCATGGAGAGAAGCGGCAAACGCCGCCGTGAAAGTGAACAATGCGGCAATCGGTGACACCAATTCCGGCGGCACCATTAATTACACAATCGGCAGCGTCGGCACATATGAATTTAAAGCCGAAAAGAGCGGGTATCAGCAGGCAGCGATAACAAAATCAGTGTCGGGAAGTTCCGGAGGCGGAGAACAATTAAAAATCATGACACCGGATTACATCTTTGCCGATGACTCCTATTATCTTTACACAATAGATGAAAACAACAAAAACGTTTCCGGAGTTTCCGTTTACAAGGACGGCGCGCACATCGGAACCACAAACGACAACGGCATGATTAACGTCACCGCGGATGCCGCGACCGGAACTTACAATCTGACGGCAACAAAACCGGGATATATATCCGCCTCCAAACAATTGCAAGTTTTGGAATACGGACCCTACTTCGCGGTTGTCGCCATTTCCGTCCCGAAGGAAAACATTGAAAATAAAAACATAAAAATCCCGATTGAAATCGCCAATGTCGGTAAGGAAAAGGCGACGCAGGAAGTTACTGTCCGAATCGGCAATGTCACGGAAACAAGGAAAATGACATTGGACGCCGGAGATTCAAAACGTTTCACATTCAATTACAAGCCGGCGGAACCCGGAGTGGAAACGCTTGAAATCGCCAACCAAACATTCACGATTACGGTGACGGAAAAACCGGAGACGGAAATCCCGTGGAAATGGGCGCTGACCGGCGGCGGACTTTTGATCGTGATTGTTTTAGCGGTTGCCGCTTTATTGTATTTCCTTGAAAACAGAGAAGCGGAACAAAAGAACGGCGGCAAAAAACAATCGAAAGGAAAAACAGAAGGGGCAAAATCCTCTTCCGCGCCCAAAGCGTCCGCCGGTTCAAAATCAGCCGATCCGGGCTCATCCGGCTCAAAGCCTTCCGATCCGCGCCGGTTCTCAAGCAATAACAAACAGCCTGAATTGAAGAACAGCCAAAAGAAAGCCCGAAAAGAAAAATAAATTAATTAATTCAGTCATAAATCAATTAATTTCAGCATAAAATCAATTAATCAGTCATAATCAATTAATTTCAGTCATAAATCAATAATTTCAATCAGTTGAGGAGATACGAATGAAAAACGTATGGATGAACGCAACCATGGGAGAATGGGAACAAAAAAGAAACCGGATCACATCGGCAATGGAAGCCGGCGCGGATTTCGTGCTGGCCGACGCCTCTGATATTCCTAAAATCAAGCAGCTCGGAAAGATAAAAACCGCCTGTTTCGCCGAAAACGCCTGTTTCACGGGCAGCCAAAACAATGAGGAGGCGGATGTTTTCGTTTGGAAAATATCTGAACCCCCGGAAGGCGGGGATGAAAAGGCTGAATTGAAACAAATCAAAGAAGCAAAAAAAGCAGGCAAGAGCGTGGCGGTTTATGCGGATATTACAAACAAAAAAATGGAATTATACGCGGCCGAGGCCGGCAAAGATGCCGACTACTTGATTATCGTCGCAAATGACTGGCGCATCATCCCGCTTGAAAATTTGATTGCCGCGCTTGAAAAGTATGATGTTGAAATTATCACGTCGGTTCATACCAATGACGAAACGCAGACCGCGCTTCAGATTTTGGAAAAAGGCGTGGACGGCGTATTGATTGAAACGGGTGACCTCAGCGAAATCAAAAAAATAGCAAAGACGGTCAAAACGAGCGGCTGTGCGTCCGAATCATTGGTTCCGGCAACGGTTGTAACCGTGAAACAGCTCGGCATGGGCGACCGCGTCTGTGTCGATACCTGCAATCTGATGGAACCCGGAGAAGGCATGCTGGTCGGCTCACAATCCGCCGGCCTCTTTTTGATTCATTCGGAAGTGGATGAAAGCCCGTATGTGGCTTCCCGCCCGTTTCGGGTGAATGCCGGAGCTGTTTACTCATACCTGAAAGTCAATGACAAAACACGTTATCTTTCGGAACTGAAAGCCGGCGACGATGTGATGATCATCGCGGCGGGCGGAAAGACGCGTCCCGGAATTGTCGGCCGCGTTAAAATCGAATCCCGGCCGATGATGCTGATCGAAGCGGAAGCGGAAGGAAAATTATTGAAAGTCATTCTTCAAAATGCCGAAACGGTCAAGCTGGTCCGGCCCGACGGGAAAAGCGTTGCTGTCACTCAGCTGAAAGTCGGAGACCAAGTCCTCGTCAAAGCGGAAGAAGCCGGCCGGCATTTCGGGATGAAAGTGACGGAAAAAATTATTGAAAACTGATTTTTAAGTTTTCTTTTTTTTCTTTTTGTTTTCATGATTTCTTATTCTCAAAAAGAGCAAGATTTTTCAAAAATAACGGAGAAATAAAATGAAAAAATCGATGAAGCCGGCGGTCGTCGGAACGATTGTTAAAGATGTCAAAGCAACCGCGGAGAAAGGAAAGAAAGCGGGAGCCGATATGCTTGAAATCCGGATAGACCTTCTGATGAAAAACGACCCTTCATTTGAAAAATATACGAAAGGCGGCTGCGGCGACCAAAAATTGTTTGATCAACTGGCTTTATGGATGAAAGAAGCAAAAGAAAGCGGACTTTCAGTAATCGGAACGGTCCGGTCAAACAAAGAAGGCGGCGCATTTGAAGGAACGGAAGCCGACCGTTTCAAACTGATTCAAAAAATTATTCCCGACGCGGATTATGTTGACATTGAAAGAAAGAGTTCGAAAAAAAACATTTACGAAAGCTCTTTGATTGCTCAAAAGTCAAAAACGAAAATTATTATTTCATCACATTTTTTCAATGAAACGCCGACTCAAAAGAAGATGGAAAACGTTTTGATCAATTCCTTTGAAAAAGGCGCCGACATTGCCAAAATCGCAGTGATGCCGAAAAGCTTTGAAGATATTTGGAAATTGTATCAAGCCGGACTGAAAGTTTCGGGAAAAACGTGTTTAATCGCAATGGGCGATATCGGAAAGCATACGCGTATTACGGCGCCGATTTTCGGCTCGGTTCTCTCTTACGGATATATTGATGAAATTGCGGCGCCGGGCCAATTGAGAGTGGATGAAATCAAAGAAGGTTTCAGAATATTGGGATTAATTGGAGCGGAAGGGCAAAAATGACGGTTCAGAAATTCGGCGTTTTCGGATATCCGATCAGCCATTCCTTGTCGCCGGCAATGCATACCGCCGCGTTTTCGGCGCTTAAGATGACGGATTCTGTCTACGGAGCTTATGCCGTTTTGCCGGAAGAATTAAAAGACGCCGTTTTAAAAGCGCAAGCGGACGGATTCCGCGGCTTAAATCTGACGATTCCGCATAAAGAAAAGATATTGGAATCCGGTATTATAAAACCCGATCCTTTTGCAAAAAAAGTCGGCGCTGTCAACACTTTGCTGTTTAAAGAAGAGGGCATATACGGCTTCAATACGGATGCTGCCGGCGCGTTGGCGGCGCTGGAAACAGCCGGCGCGGACCCGGCGGGAAAAAAGATTCTCATCATCGGTGCGGGCGGCGCTGCCCGTTCCATTTCGTTTTTATTCGGCGAACGCGGAAATACCGTTCGGATCATCAACAGAACGGCTGAAAAAGCGGAGAAACTGGCGGCTGAAATCGCCGTTAAAACCGGAAACCGAGACGTATCGGGCGGCGGTTTTTCAACGGGATGGGAGAATTTGGCACAGGCGGATATCATCATTCAAACAACGGAGCTCGGCATGGGAAAGTATGAAGACGTTTCCTTTTTTGACCAGCTGGAATTGCCGGCGGGAAAAACAAAGGATGAGATGATTCAAACGCGTCTGAAAAGTCAGGCCGTTGCCTTTGATATTGTTTATAACCCCCGGGAAACGAAGTTTTTAAAAGACGCCAAGAAAGCCGGCGCAAAAACATTAAACGGCGTGATGATGCTGGTTTATCAGGGCGCTTTGGCTTTTGAAATATGGACGGGACAAAAACCGGATGTCGGCGTCATGGCAGAAGCCGTTTTGAAAGGTCTTGAAAGGAAAGAATAAATAAAATGAACGGCGAAATGTAAAAATTCATTTGATAAAAAACGGAAATGGAGGGGAATTTTGAACGAATCTGAAAAGACAGACAAAACCGATGAAATGGGAAGATTAATCGGTTTAATTGAAAAAATCGCTGTCTCCAAGCACGCAACAATTGCGATGGGCGTCAGAGACCCTGACCCTGAAACCATTCACTGCGCAACGGCTGCGGTTGAGAAAAACTATGCCGACGTGATTTTGGTCGGCGACCGGAAGGAAATTGAAAAAGCGACCCGAATTCATTTCAACATCGGGAAAGATGACCCGTTCATTCTTCCTTTTCAAATTATTGATACTGAAAGTCCGGAAGACGAACTCGTTTCGCTTCTTGTTTCGGGACGTGTGGACGCCGCCATCCGCGGGACGGCAAAGGCGTCGGATTCCCTTTCCAATTTGAAGAAAGCCTGTCACATCAATAAGATACACAGAATTGCCATTTTACTGACAAAAGACGGCAGCCCTTACTTTTTTGCACCGGTGGGCATTGATGAGGGAACGACAACGGAAGACAAGATTGAATTTATTTGTCTCGGAACGCATTTGCTGAACCGCCTTGGCGTTTCACCCCGCGTCGGATTGATTTCAAGTCCCGAGGAAGCCGGACGAAAGGAAGCGGCTGAAATCATTCGAATCGCCGCCGAGGAAAAAAAACTGCGCGTCGTTGATTACAAAACGGACTTGGAAGAAGCTTTTGAACAATCCAATTATATTATTGCGCCAAACGGCGTCACCGGCAATCTGATTTTTCGGGCGCTTACGTTTTTGGGCGGAGGCGACGGTCTCGGCGCGCCGATTTTGATGGACAAACACGTTTTCGTCGATACGTCGCGGTCGGCGGGACATTACACAAAAGCAATCATGGTGGCAAGTGCGCTTTCGAAAAAGAAAAAGTAATTTAAAAATTGCTCGCTTCGCTCGCAATTTTTCGGGACGGGGGGGAGGCTGCCAAGCTTTTTGGGATGCTTTCGGCACCCCGTCTTCTTTTCTCAATAATACTTCAAAATAAATGACTAATTGCTTCATTTTAAATAAAAATCAAAAAGGGATAACAGAAGAAGACGGGGTACCGAAGGTACCCCCATGATACCCGGGGTGCCGAAGGCACCCCAAAAAAGCTTGGCGGACTCCCCCCGCCCTGAAAAATTGTTCTCTTCGCCAAAGGTGAAGGGAACAATTTTTATGATAAAACGCCAAACATAGAGTAATGATAGGCAAATTGGTAACTTTTGAAGGAATCGACGGCTCGGGCAAGAGTACAATGCGGGCTCGCCTTCAGGCTGTGAATGAAATAAATCCTCTTTCGCCTGCCGGAACTGTTTTTACGCGCGAGCCGACCAAGGACACGCTCACGGGGGAAGCTGTTTACGCGGCCATTGAAAATAATGTTGATCCGCTGTCAGAGCTTTTTTTATTTTTGGCGGACCATGCCGCGCACATTGAAAAAGTTGTCCGCCCCGCTGTTGAAAACGGCAAACTTGTTATTTCCGACAGATATTCCGACAGCCGCTGTGCTTATCAGGGCGCAACGCTTCAAAACGCAATCCCCGACGCTTTTAATTTTGTCCGCCGTCTTCACGAACCGTGGACAATTAAACCGGACCTGACTTTTTTATTTGACATCCCGCCGGAGGTCTCTTGCGAAAGATGCAAAGACCGCGGGGCTCAAACCAAATTCGAACGCGTTGATTTTCTGAATGCCGTCACGGCCAATTTTAGCCGCTTGGCAAAAGATGAGCCGGAACGGTTTGTGATTTTAGATGCGGAAGCGGCACCCGAAGTCAACGAAAAAATCATTCTTGAAAAAATTCGGGAACTTTTAAAATAAACGGCGAAAAAAGAAAGGATGAAAAAAAAGGATGAAAAAAATCATCTGTTTGTTTTGATTTTCCGGCTTTTATTCATATAAACAATCCAAACGATTGTGAAAACAAAAATACAGATCAAGCCGATCAATGCCCACATCATGTTTCCGGCAATCAAGCCCATGAATAACGAAAACGCCATCAGCGCCGCCAAACAAAGCGTAAAAATGCCCATCGCGCGGGTGAGTTCTTTGGTGTTGTAGTTCTGACGCTCTTCTTCGGGCAATGTGTTGTAGCCGGAAATCAGCATTGTGCCGCGGCCGCTGAAAAAATAAAGCGCCAAAATAGCCATCAGCGCCGGAATGATAAAAGCGGAATAAGAAATATCGAATGCCATATGAATTCACTTTCTGTTTTTGATTGCCGCCGTAAAATTAATCGTCGCCGCCCTTGCCGTCAAAATTGTCCAAGTCGTTTTCATCGGCGAACCGAATCAGCGCTTCGCCCAAAATACGGGTATGCTTCGGGCTTAAATTAAAACGGGATCTTTTTTTGCCGGCGCGTTCTTTTGAGATTTCGACATATTCCTTGTCGAAGCGTTCACTTCTTTCGAGGGAAATCGCCATGTACCAGCCGCCTCCCATTTTTATTTCCGTGTAAGCGGTCGGTGTGTCGTTACCGATGTCGGCAACGGCTTCTTCAATTTTGTCCTTCTCTGCCATCTTGAATTCTCCTGAAAAATGATGAAAAGATGATGCCGTTTTAATCGGCAATTTGAAATTAAACTTATAGGACGGGCAAGTCATAAAAAACTTTTTACACCGAAACGTCCGTCACTTATTCCGGTTTTTCGGTATCAGAGTCAGCGGCATCCCTGACCTTTTGAAGATAAACGGGGTCAGAGAGGACGTGCGTTCGTCTCTTTTTCCGAAAAGCCGGTTCCTTTCTCATTTTTTTCCAAATCTTTTCAAACGGCTCTTCTTTGATGCTGCCGTAGGACAGCGGAATGTACGGGTCGGGCCAAACCTCCCCTTCCGTTGTGATATGCGCCCAGCGCCGTCCGGCTATCATTCCGAACATTTCGCCTTCAAAGACCGCATTGGAAAACATTCGCGGACTGCCGTCATCGGAAGCGTTGACGCGTTTATAAAAATCAACGATGGTTTTGCGGTCGTCGTCGCTTACCATCTGTTCGCCTTTCAGATTCGGCACGGATTCCCAAACGGAAAACTCATGAACGCCCAATTCTCCGGCCAATTCCCATAAACCTTTCAATTCGCCGATCCGGTTTGAATCAGTGTGCGTTGCCATTGTTACCAACAGGCCGGCGCGAAGGCCGTTGCGAATGGCTTCAACCGCTTTATCATAAGCGCCCGCAAACCCTCTTTTCTTATCATGTTCAGAAGGATTGGTTGAATAAATACTGACAAGAAGCGTCTGAAGACCGGCTTCTTTGAGCCGCTCGGCTTTTTCGAGACTGAAATCCAGACCCCAAGTGTATGCCATGACGACCGCTCTTTCTTTATCGACGTAACGGACATATTCAACGATATTTTCGTTGAGCATCGGGTCACCCTCGGTAAAAGTGATGACGACGGCGCCTCTGTCCAGAGCTTCATCGATAGCTTTTTTGATTTGAGCTTCCGGCGGGTCCGGCAAATCATCATTGCCAATGCCATGTTTTTCAGCGGATCGCGCGGCGTTGGCGTTGTATTTTCGTGTCACCTCTATGGAAACAGTTTCGGGAACGTAAATGCCCAAAACTGTTCCGATTTCGGCCTTGACAAGCCGCCTGAAAACAGGACTCGGGACCGGCGGAAGCCAAGCTGACGGATAAACAGTGTTTTCAGTCGTTTTGGCAGGCTTTTCCGCCGCCAGATGTTTGTTTGCCGTAGAGAGAAAAGGGCCGGCGGCGAACTTAAAAATGCCTTTGCCGAAAAGACGGATTTTTCCGTCTTCCCCGCGGGTCATATAAACGGACAAACCCGGCATACCGTAAACATTGACAGGCTCTTGCATTTCGGTTCTTTCGGACTCTTGCGTTTCAGTTCTTTCGGACTCTTGCATTTCGGTTCTTTCGGGCTCTTTCATTTTTAATCACGCCGACAATCCGATTCACCGGCAATTTCGCCGGTAATTTCACCGGCCGCCTCAGCGACTCAAAAAAATGTAAAACAATAAAGAATCAGACTTTTTCGGCGAAAGCCAAATATCCTGAAATCTTTTTGATTTTGATGGTCAATGTTTGGCCCTTGGCGGCCCCCGGCACGAAAATCGTGAATTTGTCGAACTTGGCAATGCCGTCTCCTTTGGAGCCGACCGCTTCGATGCTGATTTGATATGTGCCGCCCTCTTCAAGCGTTGTGACTGCTTTGGCTGCCGTCGTCTGTCTCTTCTTCACCGGGCGGTGAGCGCCGCAAGCGGAGCATTGGAGAATCAAAACGCGTTCCATCTTTCCAAGCGTTGTGTCCGGACGGTTGCATTCGGAACACATCACATATTCATCGACATAATTTTGGATGTTGGCGTCCATCTGGTCTCTTGTAAAACGCCCCTGAAAAATAGCGCGTCCGCCTTCGAGTTTGCCGGCGGTGCCGAGTTCGCGCGTCAGATACTTCATCACGTGGTCGGGGTCCCGGCGAAGAACGCCGGCGATATTTGAGAAATTGTCCAAAACCGTCGTCTTTCCTTCCGAAAAGATTTTTGCTTCCGGAACGACGAAACGCTCATCCGTCGTTTTTTCGTCAGGTAACTGTTGGATTGCCTTGTTTAGAAGTGTTTCATAATCATCCATGATTCTATCCCTCTTTGTTTTTGATTGTTTAAACGTAAATGTGAATGCTAAATGTGAATGGTAAATATGAATGGTAAATGTGAATGGTAAATGTGAATATGTAGACTTGATGTCATATAAACTTTGAGAACTGCCTATAAAAACACAAGATATTATAAAAGGCTTTACAATCCGCCGTCAAAAAGCTTTCCGCTCTTGAAAAAGGCAACAGTAAAAAAAGAAAGGAAAGTCCGGAAAAATTCCGGACGGATAAAACAAAACAAAGCAAAATAAAGCGCTTACAAAACCAATTCGGCACCCAGGTCAATAACGATTCTGGTGGGCGTCGGGAGTTTTTGTCCGGCGTTTTGGAGAGCTTTTTTCGCGGCAGAGAAATGTTCTTTATCGACAGAAACGGTAAAGATTTTCTGGAGCGGAACAACACGCGCCGCCGTTCCGACGTTTTTGCCGAAAGCGCCTCTCATACCGCTTGAAACACGGTCGGCACCGGCGCCGGTGGCCTGTTTGTTTTCTCTGAGGACTTCGTGCGGATAGACGCGCAATTTGATGTGGAAGTTGCCTTTGCCCGCCGCATTGCTCATGTGTCTGTTGGCGGTGATACGGGCGGCTTCAAGAGCCGTGTGCCTGATCGCGCATTTTTCTTCAACGAGCAATGAAAGTTTGACGGGGTAATCCTGTCTGCTTAAGTTACCCATGTCGTAGTGGATAATCTGAACACCCGGAACGCCGCCCATGTATTTTCTTCGGGTGAAGGAGCGCTGCCTGATGTTTCTGTACATACTTGCCGGCTTTCTGACCATGATAATTCTCCGTGAATAATGAATTAAATATTGATTTGAAATTTAAGAGCGATGAAAAACGAATACAGCGTCTATGCCGTTTACCCTTCATCTGAAAAATCCGCCGGTGCATCATTGCTTCTTCGGCCATTTCGAAGAAACATCCTATGTATGATGGTTAGCCTCCCGAGGCACGGATTTGACTGACAGGCTTATCAAGCCCGATTCGTAACCCCCTAATACATTCAGGGTTTATAAATGTTGTCTTCAAATGTTTCTCAAATGTTGTCTTCAAATGTTGTCTTCAAATTGTCCTCAAAAATTCAGAACAAGAAATTAAAATCGGGCGCAAACACCGGAAAAAAGACCGAATCGGTTTTATCCTTCCTTTTTGTTGATTTATTTTTCAAGAGAAGATTTATTAAAGACAGAAAACTTTTGGTGTCTTACATTTTCAATACATTTAACAAGGTACACTTTATGGACAAAATGAAACAATACGCGTTAAAAAAGGAGTCTGCAAACCTGACGCCGCTTTTGAGCATCGGGAAAAACGGTCTGTCGGATTCCGTTATTGACGAGCTCAAAAAACAGCTGAAGGCTAAAAAGCTGGTGAAAGTCCGTATTCACAAAAATTCAGGGGAATCGGATGATATGAGTGCGATAGCGGCGGAATTATCCGAAAAATGCGGCGCCTTTTTGATTGACGTCCGCGGAAGAACCGTGACGCTTTACAAATAAGGGTGGTTATGATGCTTGATGAGGAATATACTGATATAAAATATTTTGATGAAAACGGATTCATTCAAAAGGAATGCGAAAAATGCGGCAATGTTTTTTGGACGCGCGACCCCAAAAGAGTCACCTGCGGCGACGCGCCCTGCGACCATTACACATTTATCGGAAAACCGATTTTCAAAAACCCGATGAATCTTTCGGAAATGCGGGAATATTACCTGAATTTCTTTGAAGGATGCGGCCACGCGAGAGTCGGCCGGTATCCCGTTGCCGCCCGCTGGAGAGAAGACATTTACTTAACAATTGCGTCCATTGCCGATTTCCAACCCTACGTCACCTCGGGGCTCGTTCCCCCGCCGGCAAACCCTTTGACGATTTCTCAGCCGTGTATCCGCCTCAACGACTTAGATTCCGTCGGCCGGACCGGCCGCCATCTGACCACTTTTGAGATGATGGCCCACCACGTTTTCAACGGTAAAGAAAAGGTCGTTTACTGGAAGGACAAGACAATAGAACTCTGCGACCGGCTTCTTTTTGAGCTCGGCGCCGACATCAAAGACGTGACATACATCAAAAACCCGTGGGCCGGCGGCGGCAACGCGGGCGCGTCCGTTGAAGTGATGGTCGGCGGTCTGGAGCTGGCGACGCTTGTGTTCATGAACCTGAAAGAATCCAAGGACGGCAGCATTGAAGTCAAAGGCAAAATGTATGAAAAAATGGACAATTGCATCGTGGATACCGGCTACGGTTTGGAGCGCTTTGTTTGGGCTTCGCAGGGAACGCCGACAATTTACGACGCCGTTTTTCCAAACGTTGTCAAAGAACTGACCAATTTAGCAGGCATTGACCACGAATTAAACGACCCGAAATATGCCCGGATTTTATCGAACAATGCCATGTTCGCCGGTTTAATGGATGTCAGCGGCAGCGCCAATTTGATGGAACTCCGCCGGCAGGTGGCCGACAGCATCGGCATGGATGTGGAAGAACTCTCTCGCATCATGGACCCGATCGAAAAGATTTACGCGATTGCCGACCACACGCGGTGTCTTACATTTATGCTCGGCGACGGCATCATCCCGTCCAACGTGAAATCCGGCTATTTGGCCCGCTTGGTGATCCGCCGCACGATCCGTATGTTAAACGACCTCGGTATCCATGTGCCGCTGTCCGAAATCGTTGCGCTTCATATCGAAAATATGCCGGAATACCCCGAATTTGAAGAAAACTTCAAAGTGACGGAGGAAATTCTGGCGCTTGAAGAGGAAAAATACCACCAGACGATTGAACGCGGCAGAAAAATTATTCAAAAGTCCGCCGTCCGCTATCAGGAAAAGGGCGAAAAGCTGCCTCTTGAAGAACTCATGGAAATATACGACAGCCACGGAATCCCGCCGGAAATCGCCAAAGAAGCGGCCAAAGAAGTCGGCGTCGATGTTGATTTCCCCGACAACTTCTATTCCCTTATTGCCGATATGCACAGCGAGGCCGGTGAAAGAGAGGGCGTTTCCGGATTTAAGTACTTGGACAAAATCGAGCGCTTGCCGCAGACGAAACGCTTTTACTATGACGAGCCGGAACGTATGGAATTTGAAGCGGTCATCTTAGACGCTCTTGACGATTATGTTGTTTTGGACAACACTTACTTCTACCCCGAAGGTGGCGGCCAGGAAGCCGACCACGGCATGATGATGGCAGGCACATTCGTTTACGATGTGATCGACGTTCAAATGTACAACGGTATCGTTGTTCACAAATTGGACGTCAGCGAAAAGGAATTGCTGATCAACCGCGGCGACATGGTCATCGGTCAGGTGGACAAAAAGCGCCGGATGGCGCACTCCCGTCACCATACCGCCACCCACATCATTAACGATGCCGCCCGCAAAGTGCTCGGCAATCATATTTGGCAGGCCGGCGCTCAGAAAACGGAGACCCGGGCCCGCCTCGACATTTCACATTACAAGCACATCACGCAGGAAGAGCTGAACGAAATTGAGATGCTCGCCAACAAAACGGTGATGGAAAGCAAGAAGGTCAATTTTGAAATGCTGGAGAGAACGGACGCCGAGCAGAAATACGGTTTTGGTTTGTATCAGGGCGGTATCCCGCCGGGCAAAACGCTTCGCATTGTCAAAGTCGGCTCCGACATTGAAGCCTGCGGCGGTACGCACTGCCTGAACACAGGCGTGATTGGGCCAATCAAAATTCTGAGAACAGAACGCATTCAAGACGGGGTCGAGCGTTTGGAATACGCTGTCGGCGACGCGGCCGTGACGGCGATTCAGGAAATGGAGCGCTTGCTCCGCGACTCCGCCGAAACACTCAGCATTCAGCCGGAGATCTTACCGCAGACGGTTGACCGTTTCTTTGAAGAATGGAAAGAATTCCAAAAGGAAAACGAAAAACTGAAAGAAGAAGTGGCCGGCGCCCGTATGGTGCGTATGCTTCAGGCGTCTGAGAACATCAACGGCTTTTCCGTTGTTGTGAACGTCACCAAAGGCGAAAGCATTGACACGATGAGAATGGTTGCCGTTGAAATCTTAAAGACGGAGAACGCCGTTGCAATTCTGCTCAGCGAAAATGACGGCGTCAAAGCCGTTGCAGCCTGCGGAAAAGCGGCCGTTGCCAAAGGACTGAAAGCCGGTGATTTGGTGAAATTAATGTCTCAAGCCGTCGGCGGCGGCGGCGGCGGAAGGCCGGACCTTGCGATGGGCGGCGGCCCGAACGGCGGCGGCATCCAACAAGCAAAGACGGATGCGATGGCAAAGATTGAGCAGGTACTGAACGCTTAATCTTTTCTTTTTTCTTTTTCTTTTGTTCTCTTTTTTAATTTTTAATTTTTAATTTCTAATTTTTAATTTTCCGGGGATCGAAATGACCGTTTCCAAGAAAGATGTTGAAGCGTGGGATAACGAATATTCACATCTGAAATGGGGAGGAGCGGCGGAACATTCTTGGATTTTGAATCGTTTGCCTTTGGGAAGTCTTTTGCTGGATACGGGGTCGGGCGAAGGCCGGCATTTGAAAAAATTTTGTTTGAAATATCCGTGTATCGGCATTGATTTGTCAAAAACCGCGCTGCGCCGTTCATTGACATTCATTGAATCGGCGGCCGGCGTGAAAACGGCGGGTCCGGATTTCAGTGTTCCCGACCATATGGCCGCGGATGTTTCAATGCTGCCGTTTAGGAATGCCGTTTTTGACGGTCTGCTGTGCTTAGGCGTTTTGCAGCATCTGACGGCGGCTGACCGGAAAAAAGCGGCGGACGAATTTTATAAAGTTTTAAAACCGGGAGGCTTTTTATTCTTTGAAGTTTTCGGAGAAGCGGATATGCGCTGCAAAGGTGACCCGTACCCCGCGGCGGCGCCGGAACCGCGGACATTTTTACGTCAAAACGGAATCATTTACCACTATTTTGAAGAAGGCGAAATCCGGGAACTTTTTGAAAGCAGCGGCTTTTCAACGATTGAAATCAAATCCATAAAAAAAGAAAAGAAATACGGCGGAGAAATTTACATCCGCCATCATTATCGCGCGGTTTTTGAAAAATGAAAAAACTTAAAACATCAGAAGGGGAAGAAACCGAAGATGTTTAAGATAATCAAAACCAATGCGCCGAAAACGCCCGTTAAAGCCGTGACGATAAGCGTCACAAGCGTGGGGAAGGAGAAACTCAGCGGAATGCTGGTGATGCCCAACAGATTGGCGGCAAAAATCAAAAGGAAACCGACAATTATGTTGATTGCGATTTTTTTGGCTGTTTTCAATAATTTGTATAAGGCATAAGCAATGATAATTGCCAAAACGATTAAAATAATATCTATGAAGAGACCCGGAAGAGGCATATTTACAACTCCTGAAAAGTTTCATGAAAATTTTATTATTGCGTATTCTCAATCGTTTTTAGACATTTTTAGACACTATACATACTTTGGTGAAGTTATATATCTATTTCCTCTCATTCTTCTGAAAATGGCGGCCTCCGTTTCGTTACGGTCTCAATTTTCGCGAGGGGGGAGAGGGAAGTCTGCGTTTACGGGAAGACCTTTTGCGCCCATCTGTTTATTTTGCGGTTTTTGTGACACAATAATACACAATATACACAATATAAAAACCGTGACTCAGCAATATCATGAGTTAAATTTATATTGAAACCGCCCGTTTTTCTCATGTCATGACGGACAACGAAGCTTTTGAAAATTTAAAGAAAAGACTTGCCGAGAAAATGGCGGGGGAGATTACGCTTTCCGAAAAGCCCGGCGAATGTCTTAAAAAATGGCGGCTGAATTTTGAAGTGTCTCAAACGGATATTTCAAATTCGTTACAGGTTTCTCCTTCCGTTATCAGTGATTATGAAAGCGGCCGGCGCAAATCTCCGGGAACGCTGATGGTCAGTAAAATTGTCGAATCTTTGCTCGCGATTGATACGGAGCGCGGCGGACAGAAAATCCACGCCTATGAAACCATGCTGACAGCCGACAGCTCCAAGGAATCCATTTATTCCACCTATGAATATTCGATTCCGATTCAGTTCCAAAAGCTTGTTTCTCTTTTAGAAGCGCATGTTCTTTACCGCGGGATGGAACGCCCTCTGTACGGCTTTTCTGTCGTTGACAGTAAACGCTCGATTTTGGAAATGACGTCTTATGAATTCCAGCGCCTTTACGGTTGGAGCACGGACCGCGCCATGATTTTTACAAAAGTCTCCACCGGCAAATCCCCGCTCGTCGCAATCCGCGTCACAAACTTAAAGCCCGGAGCTATCGTTCTTCACGGCTTGTCCAAAGATGAAGTGGATCCGATGGCGTCTAAGATGGCGGAAGTGGACAGAATCCCGCTTTTGTGTACAACGAAAAACTTGGACGATACCATTGCCGAACTGAAAAAATACGGACAGTATTCAATCAAAGGCATTTAACTGCTTTTTTCAGCCGGTATGATTTCATGTCATTCCGGCCGGTATTATTTCATGTTATTTCAGCCGGTATTATTTCATGTTATTTCAGTCAGCCGGATTCTGAGAAGCCGGAGACCGCTGTCGGTTTACAAACTTTCCAGACTTTAGCTTCTCCATTTTCATAATTTTCTTGATAAAAAAGATCTGTCATCATTTTAACCGTTATTTATTTCACTTATTAAATAGCCGTATTTTTTAGCAAAAATTCCTTCTTTTTCACGTCGATCAACGAAGTGACCTTCGTTATATTTATATACCACCATTCCATCCTTTGCACTAAGTGCTTCGGTATGTCGCTTTGATTCATCAGAGAACGCCCGAAGACAAAGAGGTAATGCTCTAAACAGACAGAAGAAATGGTTTAAAAAACGACAAAAAACGAAATTGAGGAAAAACGAAAAATCTGCATCGAAGGGCTGCCGGGAATCACATTGCCGGCAGCTTTCTATGGTTTGTTCGTCTGTTTCAAAGCCAAGACATAACAATTAATAAATCCGTAATAATCGGTCATTTTTTTAATCATTTTCCGATTCGCCACCGAGGGAATATTAATTTGTTCTCATTTCGAGTTAAACAGACGGAAATGTGATTATTATCTCGCCGGTCCGTACGTTTTTATTCATGTTTGAACCGACCAGCTCAAAATAAAAGCTGAAACGAATGTACCAATACATATTACCGGAAAAGATATGAGATGGTTGCTTGTTTTCGAATTCTTTTGATTTCATAAGTCCTCGGCAATCATACGAATCAACACAAAAGGTGAATACATGACAGTTGGAATTGTTTCCTACGGCGCATACATTCCCCGCCACAGAATCAAAACTGAAGAAATCGCTAAGATTTGGGGCGGAGATGCCGAAATTTTAAAGAACGGATTAAAAGTCTATGAAAAATCCGTTCCCGATGTTGACGAAGACGCGGCGACGATTGCCGTCTCGGCAGCAAGAAACGCATTCAAACGCGCAGGCGTTGATGCGCAAAGAATCGGAGCGGTCTACACCGGCTCCGAAAGCCACCCGTATGCGGTCAAACCGACCAGTACAATTGTCGCGGAAGCCGTCGGCGCAGCGCCGCATATGACAGCCGCCGACTTTGAATTTGCATGTAAAGCCGGATCTGCAGCCGTTCAGGTCTGTATGGGTCTTGTCGGCTCCGGCATGATCGACTTGGGTCTTGCCATCGGCGCTGACGTCTCGCAAGGCGCGCCAAACGACGCGCTCGAATACACAGCCGCCGCCGGCGGTGTCGCTTTCATCATCGGCAGCAAGGAATCTGAATTGATCGCCGTTATTGAAGACACATACTCTTTTACAACCGACACCCCCGACTTTTGGAGACGTGAAAGCCAGCACTATCCGAGCCACGGCGGACGTTTCACGGGCGACCCGGGTTACTTCAGACATATCACAAGCGGCGCCAAAGGCCTTCTTAAGAAAATGGGAACCGCGCCGGAAGACTATAAATACGCTGTTTTCCATCAGCCCAACGGCAAATTCCCCGAAAAAGCCGCCCAAATGCTCGGCTTTACAAACGAACAGATCAAACCCGGACTTGTTGTCCCGAAACTCGGAAACACCTATTCAGGTTCCTGTTTGATGGGCATCGCCGCAACACTTGACGTTGCCAAACCGGGAGACCGCATTTTCGCAACTGCTTACGGCTCCGGCGCAGGAGCTGACGCGTTCAGCATCCGTGTCACCGACAAGATCGAAGAAGTCCGCGACAAAGCGCCGTCTGTTCAGAAGCTGTTGTCCGACCCGATTTACTTGGACTATGGCAAATACGCGCACCACAAAGGTAAAATCAATTTCGGATGAGGTGTTAGAAATGAGAGAAGTAGCAATTGTCGGTGCGAAAACAACCGATTTCGGAGAACTTTGGGAACAATCCCTCAGAGACATTGTTGTTGAAGCCGGTGCCGGCGCTATTGAAGACGCGGGCATCAGCGGCGAAGAAATTGATATGATGTACGTCGGCAACATGAGCGGTGGCAAATTCATTGAACAGGAGCATCTGGGCGCATTGATTGCGGACTATTCCGGTCTTGCGAAAGGATTGCACATTCCATCTACCCGTGTGGAAGCGGCCTGCGCTTCCGGCGGTCTGGCCCTTCGTCAGGCTGTGATGGCTGTCGCTTCCGGTTACAGCAATGTGGCCATTGCGGCGGGCGCTGAGAAAATGACGGACATTGACGGATCCGGTGTGACGGACGCGCTTGCGGCCGCCGCTGACCGTGAATGGGAAGGCATCTTGGGCGCCACGTTCCCGGGTATTTACGCAATGATTGCCCGGCTCCACATGGAGAAATACGGAACAACAAGCGAACAGATGGCGGCTGTGGCCGTGAAAAACCACGAAAACGGTTTGAACAACCCGATCGCCCAATTCAGAAGCAAGCTCACGATTGATCAGGTTTTGAAATCCATTATGGTTTCCGACCCGCTTCACATTCTGGACTGCTCACCCGTCTCTGACGGCGCGGCCGCAGTCGTTGTGGTGCCTGCCGATGAAGCGCACAACTACACGGACGCCCCGATTTATATCAAAGCCAGCACTCAGGCCAGCGACACCATCGCCCTCCACGACAGAAGAGACATCACAACACTTGACGCCACGGTGGCTGCAGGTAAACGCGCTTATGAAATGGCCGGCCTCACCCCCAAAGACATCAATTTTGTTGAAGTCCATGACTGTTTCACAATCGCTGAAATTTGCGCGATTGAGGACCTCGGCTTCTTTGAGAAAGGGAAAGGCGGTCCGGCTTCCATGGCCGGCGAAACCGCGCTCAATTCAAAGATTTCCGTCAACCCGTCCGGCGGTTTGAAATCCACCGGCCACCCTGTCGGCGCCACCGGTGTCAAACAGGCCGTGGAAGCTGTTCACCAGCTCCGCGGAGAGGCGGGCAAGCGCCAAGTGACCGGCGCGAAGTACGGCATGACGCACAACATTGGCGGATCAGGCGCAACTGCAGTGGTTCATATATTCTCAAATGAGAGGTGATTACAATGACAGTACCAAGATTTTGGAGAGAACAGCAAAGCAGATACAATCTCGTCGGTTCTCATTGCCGGACCTGTGGCAGCTATTACTATCCGATCAGAAACCTCTGTCCGGACTGCCGCCGCGACGGCGACATGGAACAGTACAAGTTCAAAGGAAACGGAAAGATTGTGACCTACACAATCACGCATACCACCTCCGATGACTTCAGCGACCTCGTTCCGTATGTGCTCGCCATTGTCGAACTCGATGAAGGCGCCAAGCTCACAACACAAATCGTGGACGAGCCCGAAAAAGTTGCCACCGGAAAACGCGTACACGCCGTTTTCAGAAGACTCGGCAGCGACGGCGACTCCGGTATGATTTACTACGGCACCAAGTTCGAGCTGGACAAAGAGTAACTGATTCGAAATCAGATTATAAAAAACGAATTAAAAAAACGAATTAAAATAAAACCGAAAGCCCCGTTACCGGGGCTTTTTCGGTTCAGCATTTTTGATTTCTGTCAATTGACATCAGATTTGACGCCTTCGCTTTACATTAAATATATTTTAACCGTTTTTATTCATACTTATCTTCAATCAAGAAGTGAGAAGTGCCGGTTTCATGACTTCATCGCAATCATGAAGGTTTCAGCACTTCTCCATTGAATTCAGAAGAAACTTTTGAAAAAAACTTAAAAAAAATTCAAAAAACTTAAAAAAAATTCAAAAAACTTAAAAAACTTTGAAAAAACTTAAAAAACTTTGAAAAAATTTTAAAAAAATTTTAAAAAAAATTAAAAATGAAAACATTTTTTTTGAAAGAGCCGTTTTAAGCAAACTGTCTGACGACGTCCAAAATGGCATCCAAGTCTTCATCTTTTAATGTGAACTTTTCTTTCGCGTAAATAGACCTGAGCTCATCTCTGGATTGCGGAAGGATGTCGGCAATTCTGACGGCAACCACCGGTCTCATTTTTTCGAACTCTAAAAGTTTGGCGACCATTTCTTTGGCGTCCTTCGCGCTCAATTTTGCGAAAACTTCGGCGTGATTCAAGGCTTTTCTGAATTCATAAACCTGTTCTTCATCGCTTTCTTCACGTCTTTCGTCCATAATTCGGATGAGCATTTCCTTAACTTCGGCAAGGGTCAAGAGTTCTTCGCCAACGACTTCTTTAACAATCATTTCAAAACACTTCCGGGAATTTTCCATCCGGCCCGCGGATGAATCCTGTTCTGTAAAAAAAAGAAAGGCTTAATCTTATTTAAATAAAAAGATTAAATAAAAAGAAGCCTGTTTCCAGATTTCAATAACTTGAATTTCAATAACTTGATTAATATTTCTGCGGTTTTAAGTGCTGCGGAAGAGAAATGACTTCCTTCATGGACTTGCCGTCTCTGACACTTAAAACATATGCGCGGCCTCTCTGACCGACGACTTTACCGGTGGAACCCTGAAACTTCGGGTTGGGGTGTCCTTTCTGAAGGCTTGCGTCAATGTCAATGTGGACCATTTGACCGTCTTCGAATTCTTGAATGGCTCTGCTCGGCGCAGATGTGCCTCTTTCACGAATCGAGTTTTTGAGCTTATATCTTGTGCAGCGTCTTTCGCCTGCGGATTTAGATGACATTTTTAAAATCTCCTGATTTATGACGTCAATGTTGTCATTAATGATGGGGTGAATGTGATGGGGAATGATTAAGGGCCGCTCATTACCGAGCGGTTTTGAGACCGAGTTTAATCCGGTCAGCTTTGCCGGTTCAATCCGATTTGAGTACGGCCGGCTTGTTCTTCGAAGCGGGACCGGAATGGGGCGGTTCATATGAATTCATATGAAATGAGCCGCTCTCGGCTCTTGTTTATTGATCTTAAAAAACAATTATTTCCGTGCTTCGTTTTGCTTAACTTTAGCATGAATAATTATTTTGATATATTAAGTTTATCAACAGGAAGGAATCAAACAAGTGACCCAACCTTAATAAATATTATCCTTTTATTCCGGTCAAGTACTCTGTTCAATGATACTCTGTTCAATTGATACACTGTTCGATGATACTCTGTTTGATGATACGCTGTTCGATGATGCACTGTTCGATGATGCACTGTTTGATGATGCACTGTTCAATGACACTTCGGCGTTATTCCGCGTCCGCGATATTGACGTCGATGACATCCAGTTCTTCAACTTTCGCGCCGACGCCCAGCAGCCCCGAAAGACTCGGAACCGTTCGCCCCTCGTCGCCCGATGCCAACTCTTTGACATAAAGACCGCCGTCGCAGAGAATCTTAACCCACGCCGTTTCAAACACCTTTTCCGTTTCCGTCTTTTCCAATTCGGCGGTATGAACCGTACGGTTCCGGCACAAATCGGCTCTCCGGTGCTTGACGCGGTTGGGCGTGTTCTGATTGATTTCCTGACCTTCCAATTCTTTTAAAACGGCTTTCAGGTTTTCTTCCGCAACAGGCGATTCAAAACGGATTTTTAAACGGTAGGTTTTTTGCGCTTTCTCGGTTTTTAATTTCTCCACCATGCTTTTGCCGCAGAATGTCAATTTGGAAACTTCGATTTTGCCCTGCGCATATGAATTGATTTCTTTTTCCAGCGTTTTTAAATCTAATTCCCGTTTCAACGGCGCCGTTGCTTCCAAAACGAACGGCCGGCCGGTGCCGAGCATCAGCGCGTCAATATCTTCGCGGCCCGCTCCGTGGAAGACAACATCTTCCGATCCGGCGGCTTTCCACAGCGGGTAGCCGGCCAGCTCGCCGACGGATTCCGGATACTGCTTACCGGTGCCGCCGCACTTCTCGCAGCCGTGCCCGCGGCAGTCCCGGCACGGCCATTTCGTTTGCGGAATGCCCCGTACCTTCTTGAGGTACCGGCCGTAAATATACAAGGAGCGGATGTCAACGGCTGCTGTTTTTGAAGCAATGTCAAATGTAATCATGATGTCGGGGTTTGAAAATGCGACCGATTTGCCGGTTTTTTGAGAAAGAATTTTGCCGATCTCACGATTGAGTTCACTCTTCAGCTGTTCGGCGTAAGCCGTGCCGCACTGTTCCCATAAATATTCTTCATTCTCACTGAGAAGCCCGCTCAGTTTGGTGCCGGCCAAAAATGTTTCGTATTCGATTCCCTGAAGTTTTTCAATTGCCATATCCGCCCAATAATCCAAATTTTTGAAGATGTCCAGACAAATCCGGCATTTGGAAACGATGGGTTCGCTGTCGCCTTCATCGCTCAATCCTTCTTTTCTCATCGTTTTTTGAGAGTGGATGCTTGAGGGCGCCATTTTTTCTAAAAGTGTTTGATCCCCGCTGTCTTTAAAGCGGCGGTCGGCATCCATTGCCATGACCAGTTTGACAGCTTTTCCGCGTTCATCGTTCCCGAGGCCGGTTGACAATTTCGCGAATTGGCGGCCGAGGCAGTGATCACAAATCGGTCCTTCCGAAATAATTTTTTCGGCAATTTCAAATATATCGGTCATTTCCTCTCCCCTCAGCTGAAATGTTTCAACAAATCGTCTCTTTTCATCTTATGGAATTCATTTCTCAGGCATGATATCAGCGGACGGATGTCGCCGCCGCGGGCGATGACGGGCGTCACCAAAGCGCCGCTTTCTTTCCATGCACCTTCATACCCGAAAATATCAACAATTTCATCCAGCATGGCATCCTTTTCATCATCATTGACTTTGTCCATTTTATTCGCGGCGATAATTGTCACAATGCCCATTTCTTCCAAAAAATCATGAAGTTCAATATCGATCGGGATTTCATCCCGAAAATCCCAGCGATTCGCGATTTGGGCAAACGCCGGCCCGTCGATCACCTGAACGGCAATCCGGATTCGGTCGGCATGGTTTTCAATATACTGAACGATTTCATCTTTGACGCCTTCCGCCTTTTCTTTGGTGACGCCGGACATAAAACCGAATCCCGGCATATCGGTGATTAAAAAGTCATCAAAATAAAGGTGTGTCGGCTTCAAAGTCACACCCGGTCTTTTTCCCGTGCGCACAGCTCGGCCGGTCAGGTTTTTCAAAAGCGTTGATTTACCGACGTTGGAACGGCCGACAAAAACGACTTCAAAAGTCACGGCATCGTTCTTCTTTTCGATTTTATCCATTGATTTCGTCTTTTGGCGCGCTTTTAATTTCGCCAGATTTTTCTTTCTTTTAACATCGTGTTTGGGTGCCCGGTGAACCGGAGGAGCGGTCATAATTTTATACCTCTTTCAAATGGCGGTGATTGGCTGATTCTCAAAATTTATGATTGAATCGTATTAAATGATATTTTGCATGAATAATGTCGTCTTCTATTTAAAGGATGCAGACATTTTTACCGTTTATGAAGCAAGAGGAACTTATTCAACTTTTGGAACAAATGGCGCCGCCCGACATCGCAGACAGTTTCGATGAGGGGCGCATCGGTATGATTATAGACCTGCTCTATACAAAAAACCGGCAGGTCAACAAAATCGCCGTCGCCTTGGATGTCACAACGGCCGTTTTGAAAAAAGCCGCCGCGTTTGAAGCGGATATTTTGATTTGCCACCACACGCCTCTTTTCCATCCGGTCACGGCGATTCCCGAAACGCTTGCGAAACGCATGAAGATTATTTTTGACAACAACATTTCGGTGTATGCAATGCATACCAATTATGACCATGCCGAAGGCGGCGTTAACGCGGTTTTGGCCGATATGCTCGGGCTTAAAGACCAAATCATGACAGACTTCGGTATCATCGGAATGATTGAACAGACGCCCGCAGACGTGTTTGCGAAAAACGTATCCGATAAATTAAACGCGCCGCTCGTTTATGCCGGCGACAATCCGATTCAAAAAGTCATGATCTGCGGCGGCAGCTGTTTCAACCGCCATGCCATGTCGGTTGCCCGCGAACACAAAGTTGATGCGTTTTTGTCTTCCGAAATGAAGCACAGCGATGTTCTTCGCGAACGCGGCGATATGACAATCATTGACGCCGGTCATTACGCGACGGAAAATCCCGCCATGAGAGTTTTGGCCGAAAAGCTGGGAAAAGAACTGGCCGGTCAGGCCGAAGTTTTGTTTATTGATGACGACCCCGGATTGAAATCACTTTGACCGGCCCTTTTGTGAATAAAACGGAAAACCATCTCTTGAGATGATTTCCGCTTTTCTTCTTTTGTCACAAAAGGCGTTTTACAGAATTTTTTTTCGTCTTTTTTTCATTTTCAGACGGCTTCCACCCACAAAATCAGGGTTCCGTCAATATTTCCGGTATTGCTGTAATCCGCCGGAACTTTTAAGACGAGTTCGGAGGAAACGGTCCGGCCTTTTTGAACCGTTTTTTCATAGTTCGGCCAGAAGTTGTCATCGATCCACAGTCCCTGTTTGTACAAAACATCCGACGAATCCGTCACTTCCACCGTCACGATGATATCGCATGAGCCGCTGTTTGTGATTGCCATTTCTCTCGGTTCGCTGGTTTGACCGGCAAACAAATCACCGAAATTCAATGAATCCACGGAGAATGAAACGGACAAAGACGGCAGAACATTTGTAATCATTGAAACGGAACCGCTCGGGTTTTTGCCGTCAGGCTGTCCGGGGTCTTGCGGGTCAGGCTGTCCGGGGTCTTGCGGACCTTCGCCGCCGGCCGTGTAGCTTGCAAACGTATTCAAAAGCGGCGCGTTGTCCGCGTAGACGGTTAAAATCGTTTTTGGCGTGCTTCCGATTCCGTTGCCGTTTGTATCGGCGCCGCTATAGTCATTGCCCCAGTAATTGCCGGGGTTGCCTGTCCAAGAAACGCCGTTGTATGAAAGCGTCACCGGCTGCGGGCTGTTGAACAGTACGGATGACGGCAGCGTACCGTAAGATGCGACATTGCCTCCCCCATTACCAAAGATATTGTTCAGGAAGACCGCATTATTTTCTCCGGCGTTATAAATGTAAATTCCTTTTAATGTATTTCCGGAAATTGTATTTTCAGTGATGACGGCATTTGAGGTCTCCGCTTTCCAAAGACGGATGGCCTCACCCGCGTTGTTTGTAATCGTATTTCCCTGAATCAAAGCATTGCTGGCGTTTTCCAAACAGACGATTCTGGCGGCGCTGCCGCTTCCTGAAAGTCCGGTCAGCGTGTTTCCGATAAATTCGACATTATTGCCGGTGATATAAACGGCGTTTGTAAAACCGCTCATATTTTTGACGATATTGTCCTTAAAAACAGCGCCGTCCTTAGCCAGTTTTATTCCGTCGTTATGCGTCATCCCGTCAAAAATACAATTTTCAATCAAAGCATTCGTGGCGTCGGATTGAAGGTTGATGCCGTTTGTGCCGTTCGTCAATGTGACGTTTCGGAGAACAAAATTCTCTTTTTTAGGCAGGATCGAAAAGCCTCCCAAATCTAAAATAACGCTTTCTTTGTCTTCCCCGATCAATGAAATGGATTTACTGACGCTCAAATTCGCGCTGAACGAATATGTTCCCGAGCCGATAGAGATGACATCATTATCAGCGGCGGCCGCGACCGCTTCTTGAATGGTTTGAAAATCCGACCCCGACGCCCCGACGGTCCATTCTTTCGCCGCCGCGGTTCCCGTGAAGGCGAACAGGACAATGAAAGCAATCAGAAGCGTTTTTCCGAATATTAGTTTCATATTTTTCATAGTTATCCTCTTTTTTTATTTTGGGCTTGCCGTTGTTTTTTTCGGCAAGCTTTTCAGGTTTATTCGATGGCAGCAAACTGCGAGGTAAGAACCCGGTTTGCTTCAAACATCCGAATCTTTAAAAGTAGATAGGCATTCTGATTTTTTAAAAATCGGTAACTATATCAACAGAAAAAATAGACGGTTTTTATAAAACCCGCTTCGCCCCTTAATTCTGTCAAAAAAGAAAGGGCAAAAAAGAAAGGGCAAAAAAGAAAGGGCAAAAAAGAAAGGGCAAAAAAGAAAGGGCAAAAAAGAAAGGGCA
>Ga0123353_10000717_pt1 | contig 40404 bp, 29 predicted proteins | sample TergutLab28metaG_3_FD_92763 | JGI IMG/M metagenome (GOLD analysis project Ga0123353, IMG submission 92763) | Labiotermes labralis P3 segment gut microbial communities from Petit-Saut dam, French Guiana - Lab288 P3 | ecosystem: Host-associated > Arthropoda: Insects > Digestive system > Gut ... | reverse complement strand
CTTAATACATAGCCGTCATGCGAGCCGGTGTGAATCTTTGTCGCAGTGGTTTTGTTGTTATGCGTTCCTTTCTTACTGAATTCTTTCTTAAATTCCTATTGACTTCTTATTTGCAGGCTTTATGTTTATATGCGGGCGGGCTGAACCCGCCCTTACTTGCCCACACAGAACTTTTCAAATATCTGCTCCAATACCGCCTCGTTGACGCGCTTACCCGTCAGCTCACCCAGAGCGTCAAGCGCGATTTCCAATTCTCCCAGCGACACATCAGGCGGTATGCCGTCCAATAGGGCTTGCCGCGCCGAGGTTATGCCCTCCAGCGCCCGCCCCATCGCGTACGCGTGACGCGCATTTGTAACGAACGTCTCGTCACTGTCAGGTATATATATTCGCGCTTTTATCTCGTCTGTCAGCTTGTCCAGCCCTTGCCCGGTTAGGGCTGAAACGTGGATTGCATCTGCGTGCGATTGATAATCGCCCCTGCATAACAAATCTGCTTTATTTACAACTAGCAGATTCTGGGGGTTCTGGGGCAGTGCCACCGGGCAGGTGGCCTGCCGGCCAAAGGCGTCTGCGGACGCAGAACGAGGCAGGGTAGCTGAACCATCAATCACATACAGCACCAACTGTGCGTTTTCCATAATCTCCTTCGAGCGCCTTACGCCCTCGGCTTCGATAATGTCCGCTGTGTCGCGCAGTCCCGCCGTATCGTGCAATATCACTTGCATACCGCCGATAATAACGCTCCCCTCGAGGCTGTCACGCGTCGTCCCCGCTATTTCGGTGACGATAGCCCTATCATACCCCAACAGCGCGTTAAAGAGCGACGATTTCCCTGCGTTGGGCGGTCCCGCTATCGCAACGGATACACCCTCTTTAATATATCTCCCACGCTCATAACTGTCAACTAATTTTTGTAATATCTTGGCGGATTTATCAAGCGATGAGATAATGCTATCAAGCGATAGGTTAGGAATGTCATCCTCCGGATAATCGACCTCTGCAGCAACATGCGCCATCACTGCCGTCACCGTTTCCCAGATCTCAGCTGCCTGTCGTGAAATGGCACCCCTAAGATGTCCAAGTGCATTGCGCGCAGACACGGGCGTGTCGGCGCCGATCAGGTCGCCCACGGCTTCCGCCTGCATCAAGTCCAGCTTGCCGTTCAATAATGCTCTGCGCGTGAACTCCCCTGCCTCGGCGGGACGCGCCCCCATCTTATAGAGCTGATCAAGTGTATGCCGTAAAATGGCGGGCGATCCGTGCGCGTAAATCTCCACAACCGTCTGCCCCGTATAGCTTTTGGGCGCGCGCATAACGCAAGCGAGCGCGTCGTCAAACGCCGCTCCGCCGCTGTCGGTAAGGCTAACCCTCGCTATAACGCGATCACGTACTTTATCAAGCCCAGCACAGACCTTGGCGGCAACGGCTTGGGCATCATTGCCCGAGAGCCTTATCACTCCTATAGCGCCGCGTCCGATCGGCGTGGCAAGCGCGGCGATAGTGTCGGTAAAACTAATCATGCGGGTATTATAACATAAGCGAGTTAATTTCGCAATTCAAATTTGCTACAGAAAGTTAATAATACCCACTCGAACGAGAGAGTTCAAATTTTGGGTACCTGCCCGCCGTTCGCCGTTGACGGCAAATATTATATATCTATAATGGCATATTTGAGATAGTCCGTCAATGTGGGTACAGGGGTTAATAAGATTGCACGGACTGACAACAGAACAGTCGTTCTTTAAGGCAACACTCCGCGGTGTGGCGATTATGCCGAGCGGTGTTGTTTGTCGCGTATTGCTTGCAAATTGCATCGCTATATGCTATACTAATCGCCATGATGGAAAAATTAACACACAATAACGGTACCCGAATTGTATTCGAGCATCTGCCGCATGTCCGCTCGGCCGCTTTCGGCGTCTGGGTCGGGACGGGTTCGCGCCACGAGACGTCCTCGCTGGCCGGTGCGTCACACGCGCTGGAGCATATGGCGTTCAAGGGCACTCTAACGCGCAGTTCGCAGGAAATCGCACGTCATATGGATTCAATAGGCGGGCGGCTGAACGCTTTTACCACAAAGGAATTCACCTGCTATTACGGGCGCGCACTGGACACGCATTTAACAGAGGCGCTCGACCTTATCTTCGATATCTACTTCGACGCTAAACTCGACGAGAACGACTGGCAGACCGAGCGCGGCGTCATACTCGAAGAGATTAGTATGTACGACGACGCGCCCGATGATTTGGTCTCAGAGCGGCTGTTTAAAGCGGTCTTTCATGGCTCACCTCTTGCGCGCCCGATACTGGGGACGCCGAAACGCCTTGCCGGTATATCCGCCGCTGATTTACGGGCATACCGCGATAATGAATACCGTCCGAGTGAAACTGTATTCTCTATAGCGGGGTGTTTTACTGACAAGCATATAGAATATATCACCGAGCGGCTGAACGTCCCATCCAAGCCGAAGAGGAAGCCTGAGCGCCAGGCTGAGTTCAAGCCGTCGCGCGTGACCAAAAAGAAACCCATCGAGCAGAACCACTGGTGTCTGGCATACGAGGGGTTGCCCATCGGTCACGAAGACCGCCATACCATGCAGATCATGTCCGGTATTTTAGGTGACGGCATGTCGTCACGGCTTTTCAGAGCCGTACGCGAAGACGCCGGTCTGTGCTATGAGATAAGCTCTTTTACGACAGCGCACAGAGATATCGGACTAACAGGCGTATATATGGCGTTGGGACGTGAGAGCGAGGACAAAGCGCTCTCGATGGTGCGTGATATTATCGCGGATTTTACCGAACACGGTCCCACGCCCGACGAGGTTGAACGCGCGCGTGAGCAGATAAAATCCTCTATGGTCATGTCTTTGGAATCCACGCAAGCACGCATGAACCACATGGGACAGAGCCAGCTCTTACTGGGCTATACACTATCTCAGGACGAGGTTATAGACCGCTATGACGCGATCACGCGCGAGGGTGTTCACACTCTCGCTCAACGGCTGCTAAAGCCCGCAATGCTGTCATTTTCAGCAGTAGGGAGGGTTGATAAGCCGGAGGAATATAATCAGTTAACAGTTAACAGTTAACAATTGTAATAATTCGCAGGGGCACATTGTGCGTCCGTAATCCCGTAGGGGACGATGCCCACATCGTCCTATTCCAAAGGAGAAAATCTATGTCTATCAAAATTACCAAACCGCGCGGAACGGCAGACGTCCTGCCGAACGAAGCTGCGCGCTGGCGCGTGCTTGAACAGACCGTGACAAACATTGCCCTCAACCACGGGTTCGGTGAACTGCGTATGCCCACGTTCGAGCATACCGAGCTGTTTAGCCGCGGAGTGGGAGACACGACTGATATAGTGACTAAAGAAATGTACACGTTTGAGGACAAAGGCGGGCGTTCTATCACGCTGCGCCCTGAAGGTACGGCGTCGGCCGTACGCGCCTGTATAGAAAACGGGTTGTTTGCCGGCGTAATGCCGCTAAAACTCTTTTACATCGCCCCGATGTTCCGGTACGAGAAGCCCCAGTCGGGGCGTCTGCGCGAACATCACCAATTCGGCGCGGAGTGTTTCGGCACGGCGGGACCTGACGGCGACCTTGAGATAATCTCGCTCGCTAATGCGTATCTGTCAAGCGTTTTTCCTATACATGCGAGAAACACTATCGAACTTCACATAAACTCTATCGGCTGCTCTGACTGCCGCGCGGTTTACCGCGAAAAGCTGCTTGAGTATCTAAAGGACAAACCCGTGTGCAAGCTATGCACAGAACGCGCGGAGCGCAATCCGTTACGCGTACTTGACTGCAAAGACGATAACTGCCGCGATATTGTCAAAAACGCGCCCTCGATGGTGGACGTGCTGTGCGATACATGCACCGTACACTATAAAGAAGTGCTGGGCGGGCTTGACAGACTGGGCATACGCTATGTTCAGGATAACCTGCTTGTACGGGGGCTTGATTATTACAACGGCGTGGTGTTTGAGTTTATTTATAACGGGCTTACGATCTTAGGCGGCGGGCGTTACGATACGCTTGTCGAGCAGCTCGGCGGCAACCCTATCCCCGCTTGCGGCTTCGGCAGCGGCTTAGAGCGCATACTCGCCGTTTTAAGTGAGGCGGGCGCAGATTCGACTGAAAAAAGTCCAAATCTTATATACATCGCCGTCGCGGACACGCCTAAAAGCCCCGCCGCAGTAACTGCGCGTGCGCTGACCGCAGTTCTTCGCCTGACGGGTCAAGTAGAGCGCGACATAACGGGGCGCTCTCTAAAAGCGCAGCTTAAACACGCGGACAAACTGGGCGCGAGATTTCTCATCGTCATAGGTGAGGACGAGGTAAAAACGGGTCAGATAGCTATAAAAGATATGACAAACGGTGAAAAATTCGAATGCGCGTTAGATTCCAGCAAAATTACTGAAGTGATTTCATGTAGGGGCGCACAGTATGCGCCCGCGGGCGATTGATAATCGCCCCTACAACGTGGAGGGAATAACATGTATAGCAAAAGAACTCACTATTGCGGCGAGGTTTTACCAGCGACGAGCGGTGAAGAGATTATTGTCTGTGGCTGGGTCCAACGACAACGTGATCTGGGCAGCCTGATATTCGTAGATTTGCGCGACAGGACGGGTATCGTCCAGTGCGTTTTTGACGATACCGTATCAAAGGACATATTTGAAACGGCTTTCGGTGTACGCGCCGAAACTGTTTTGTGCATAAAAGGCACGGTCAGGATGCGCTCGAACCCCAACCCCAACATACCCACGGGGCTTGTTGAGATACTGGCGAGTGACCTGCAAATGCTATCACGCGCGCAGACGCCGCCGTTTGAGATCGAAGATGATACGCGCGTGGCTGAACTCACACGCCTTGAATACCGCTATCTCGATCTGCGCCGCCCGAGCCTTCAGCATAACATTATACTTCGCCACAAGGTCATGCAAGCTGTGCGCCGATTTTATGACGTCAACGGTTTTTTGGAGATAGAGACACCCATACTCACAAAGTCCACGCCTGAGGGCGCGCGCGACTATCTCGTACCCTCACGCCTGCACGATGGCAAATTCTACGCGCTGCCGCAATCGCCCCAACAGTATAAGCAGCTGTTGATGGCGTCGGGCTTCGACCGCTATTTCCAGCTCGCCCGCTGTATGCGCGACGAGGATCTGCGCGCCGACCGCCAGCCCGAGTTCACTCAGATAGACGTCGAGATGAGTTTTGTCGATATAGACGACGTTTTAGAGATAAACGAGCGCATGATGGCAAGCGTGTTCAAGGAAGTCTTAAACGCTGACATCCCGCTGCCTATGCCACGCCTGCCATATAGGGAGGCGATTGAGCGGTTCGGCTCGGACAAGCCGGATCTGCGTTTCGGGCTGGAGCTTAAAGATCTGACCGCTGTGACGCGAAACTGCGGGTTCAAGGTGTTCGAGGACGCGGCGTATGTCGGCGGCATAGTCGTACCCGACAAGTTCGCGCGCAAGGAGATAGACAAACTGACGGAGTTCGTTAAGGGCTTGGGCGTCAAGGGCCTGGCATGGCACAAAACCGAGACGTCGGCGTTTGCCAAGTTTATCGGCGATATGGAGCCTATTACAGATGCCGCCGGCTTTAACGACGGCGACCTTCTGCTCATCATCGCGGACAAGCCCGCGCTGGCTCGCCCAACGCTGGGTGCACTACGTTTGGAGTGCGCGAAAAGGCTGGCTATGATAGACAATAGCGTTTTCTCGTTTACATGGATAACTGAGTTTCCGTTGTTCGAACTTGACGAGGAGAGCGGGCAGTATATCGCCCAGCACCACCCGTTCACCAGTCCCATGACCGAGGATATTCCGCTGTTTGAAAAGGGCGAGCTGGGCAAGTGCCGCGCTAGGGCTTATGACATGGTTCTCAACGGGTACGAGCTGTGCTCCGGCTCGATAAGAATACATGACAGCGCCATACAGACACAGATGTTCGAACTTTTGGGAATTTCCAAAGAGGAGATAGATTCACGTTTCGGGCATATGGTAAAGGCATTTAAATACGGCGTACCGCCCCACGGCGGCATAGGCTTCGGGCTGGATAGGATCGTCATGGTCATGGCGGGTACTGATAATATCCGCGACGTTATCGCGTTCCCGAAAACACAGACAGCCGTCGAGGTTATGATGGATTCGCCATCAACTGTCGATAAAAATCAGCTTGACGAGTTAAAACTAAAACATATTCACAGAACGCTGGGGCAAGTTGACAAACTGACGTTGGAGGAAGTTGACAGATTAGTGACAGAAGATTTATGATTTACCTAGACCACGCGGCTACCACCCCTCCGTCAAAAGCCGCCATAGACGCGTTTAACGCCGCCCTTAATCTCGCCAACCCTTCGTCACAGCACAGCGCTGGGCGGCAGGCCTCGGAACTTTTAGAGCAATCCAGGGCGGCGATAGCCGAGATTATTAATGCCTCACCCGACGAGATAATCTTTACCTCAGGTGGAACGGAGGCCAACGCGCTTGCCCTGAACTTAAACGGGCATAAGCTGGCCTCGGACTTAGAGCATGCGTCGGTGCGCGAGAACGTGAACAACACCGCAGCTTTCGGCAAACTGATTGACAGTTTAGAACCCGATACAAAAATAGTATCGTGCATCTACGTCTGCAACGAGACAGGAACCATTCAGCCAATCGCCGACTTGGCGCCGGAACTGAAAAAGCGCGGTGTGCTGCTGCACATCGATGCGGTTCAGGCTCTCGGAAAAATCGATTGTGACGTTAAAACTCTCGGAGTAGATATGATGTCAATCTCCGCGCACAAAATCGGCGGCATACGCGGCGTGGGCGCATTATATGTACGCAATGGCGTTAATATTAAACCCCTTTGGCGGGGCGGTTATCAGGAAAACAGCTTGCGCCCGGGTACGGAGCCGCTGCCGCTGATAGCGGCGTTTGCTGCCGCTATACAAGAAAAAAGAGCGGATATCCGCCCATTGCTTGATTACGCACTGGATATTCTGCCGAATTATATACCAAATGTAATCTTTGTGCCGAAACATGACGCGCCGCATATCCTGATGCTCGCGCTTCCAGGATGCCCCGGACAGGTCGTGGTACGGATGTTAAGTGATATGGGTATATGTGTCTCCACAGGCTCGGCGTGCTCTAGGGGTAAGACAAGTCCCGTGCTGAAAGCTATTGGCATAAAACATGCCGACAATGTGATAAGAATAAGTTTCGGCGAGGGTAATAAGCGCGAGGATATTGATGAGCTGGCAAAGGGCTTACAGATTGTATCTCAGCGTCTTGGACAGCAAGGGATACCCCCACATAACAACGCCGCTGAGTAAAGTCCAGATGACGAAATACCTCAGGCACACCTGCCCTAAGATGTGATAGCCGTAGCGCGTGTAATCCCAGACGTTGAGTTTAAGCCACAAATTGACAATACACCCGGCGGCGAACTCCACGGTGCATATAGCCAGCCCGCCGGCAAGGCATTTCCACACAAACGGCATACCGCTGTGTGAGATAACAATCAGAACACAGAAACAAATACCACCCGCGATAAACATACTAATATGCGTGTATCCGCGGTATACTATCTCCATTAGAGCATAGCCGAAGCCGCCGAACATAAATTGGTTAAAATATCTCATAGGTTAAAGTATTAACACAATTAAGGAGGATTACACCGTGAGCAGACTGGAAAAGTACGCCAAGCTGATGATTGAAGAGGGGATCAACCTGAAAAAAGGGCAGCCGCTGTTTCTCACCGGCTATGTTGAAAACTACGAATTTGTCCGCATGGTTACCGAGCAGGCATATGCTGCCGGAGCTAGAGAGGTCTATGTCCGCTGGATTGACGAGGTGGGCGCGCGGCTTAAATACCTCCACGGCGCGGAAGATCTTTTTGAGAACTTCCCTGAGTTTATGAGACTGATGTTTGATCATTACGACGAACAGAACGCGTGTTATCTGCATATCGCCGCCAGCAACCCCGAGGCTCTAAAAGGCGTTTCGCCAGAGCGTTTACAAAAATGGAATATCACCGCGAGTAAAGCGACAAAGTCTCACTCTGACAGGATCATGTCCGGTAAACTGGCGTGGTGCGTGGTTGCCGCGCCAAGTAAGGAGTGGGCAAAAAAGGTGTTTCCAGACTTAGGCGAGACTGAGGGCATGGAGAGACTCTGGGACGCAATCTTGCACTGTTCACGCGTAAGTGGCGATGACCCCTCCGCCGCGTGGCGCAAGCATACGGATACATTGGCGCGCCGTGCCGCGCTTTTGAATAAAGCGCAGCTTACAAGCCTTAGATTGACAAACAGCCTGGGCACTGACTTGACGCTGACACTGCCGAAGAACCATGTGTGGTCGGGCGGCGTTGACAGCATGACTACAGACGGACATTCGTTCTCCGCCAACATTCCCACCGAGGAGATATTTACCGCGCCCCACAGATTGGGAACAAACGGACGCGTCGTCGCGTCTATGCCATTAGTGTATCAGGGCGATTTGATAGAGGATTTCGAGTTGACGTTCAAAGATGGCAAGGTAGTCGGATATAAAGCGGGCAAGAACGAGACGCTGCTTAAAAATCTGCTTGAAACGGACGAGGGTTCGCGCTATCTCGGCGAAATCGCTCTTGTGCCGTATGACTCGCCGATTTCAAAGTTGGGCATACTGTTCTATGAGACACTGTTTGATGAGAACGCGTCATGCCATTTGGCTTTAGGCGAGGCTTATCCCGCATGTATAGAGGGTGCGGCGGAGCTTGACGACGACAAAAAGAAGGCGTTGGGACTTAATGTGTCGTTCTCACACTCCGACTTTATGTTTGGCACGGCCGATCTGGAGATTATTGGCACAAAGCCGGACGGTACAAATATGCAGGTATTTAAGGGCGGTAATTTTGTGATATAAGGCAGTGCAAAACCTGTAGGGGCGACCTTCGTGCGCCCTACAAAAATTCTTTGAAAAATTTGTATGAATTGTCCATTGCTTTAGCATACTAGATATGGTACAATGTTCATTGGTTGCATTTAATTACCATAATATCGGAAGAATTTTTATAAGAGGTGCTTAATGACTCAATACAAAGTGCGCGGCGGGCATGAACTTCGCGGAGAGATAACCATAAGCGGCGCGAAAAACGCCGCACTGGCGGTGCTTCCGGCGGCGATACTTGCCAACGGCGTTTGCCGCGTAGAAAATGTCCCCAAGATTAACGACGTGACCCTCATGCTTGAAATAATGCGTGACTTGGGCGTCTCTATCCGTCTTGTAGAAGACACTGTTATCGAAATCGACGCAAGTGCGATGATTAACATCCCCACCCCTTATGAGACCGCGCGAAAGCTGCGCGCGTCGTACTATCTTGTCGGCGCGTTGCTTGGACGTTTTGGAAAAGCCGAGGTGGCGCTGCCCGGCGGCTGTAACTTTGGCGGCGTCAGACCAATTGACCAGCACATAAAAGGCTTTGAGTGCCTTGGCGCTGATGTAAAAGTGCGCAACGGGCTTATCAAGGCCTACGCGTATAACGGCCTGACCGGTTCGACTATATATCTTGACATGGCCTCGGTTGGGGCGACGGTAAACATAATACTTGCCGCTGTCTTGGCGGAAGGTCTTACCGTCATTGAAAACGCCGCGAGAGAGCCGCATATCGTTGATCTCGCCAACTTCCTTAACCGTTGCGGCGCAAGTGTGCGCGGCGCGGGTACGGACATTATCAAGATAAGGGGCGTTAAAAAGCTTAACGGCTGTTCATATTCTATAATTCCCGACCAGATAGAGGCTGGAACATATATGACCGCCGTCGCGGCGGCGGGCGGCGATATAACCTTGCAAAACGTAATACCGCGCCACTTGGAGTGCATTACCGCAAAGCTCTCTGAGATCGGCGTTTTCGTTGAAGAGTTTGACGAGTCGGTACGTATCGTGCGTGAAAAACCGCTGAAACGCGCAAATGTAAAGACATTGCCCTACCCTGGATTCCCGACGGACATGCAGCCGCAAATCACCGCCGTGCTGTCGGTCGCCAACGGTACAAGCGTTATAACGGAGGGTGTTTGGGATAACCGTTACCGCTATGTCGATGAATTGCGCCGTCTCGGCGCGCATATCACCGTAGACGGCAAAGTAGCGGTCGTCGAAGGTGTCCCCGCTCTCTCGGGCGCACCCATACACGCAAGCGATCTTCGTGCGGGAGCGGCTCTTGTCGTCGCGGCATTGGCGGCGAACGGCGAGACGCGCATATCAGGCGTTGATTATATAGAGCGCGGATATGAGAATATGGTTGAAAAGCTCAGGGGCTTGGGCGCGGACATCGAACGTATCGAAACAGAAACCTTGGTCGCACCGTTGCTCGAACTGGTGGTATCATGATAGATGTTGCAATACGGGGGCTCGGGGGTTGCGTGCCCAGGGCACCTGCATGACGAGAGCTGTTACGTTGTGCAGCGGTTCGTCGGGAAACGCGGCGTTTCTCACCAACGGTCAGACACATATACTCGTCGATTGTGGGCTTTCTCTCAAGCGGCTATCGGCTGGGATTGCACCATTTGGGCTGCGTCCCGAAAACCTTGATGCCGTATTGCTTACGCATGAGCATACCGACCATATGAGCGCTTTGAAAGTGTGGGGACGTCTGGACGTCCCTGTTTACGGTACGGACGGGACACTGAGCGCAGTTAAAAAACGGCATGACATAAATGACGCGCGTGTCCTGATGGACAGTGTATTCAAGATCGGCGGTGTAACCGTGCGCGCGTTTGAGACCAGCCATGATGCCGAGGATAGTTGCGGCTATGTATTCAGCATGGGCAGTACTCGCATTGGGATCTGCACAGATCTGGGCGAGATGACGGACGATGTGATGGACGCGTTGTGCGGGTGTGAATACGCAATACTCGAGTGTAACCACGACATACATATGTTAAAGAACGGGCCTTACCCCCTATTCCTTCGCCGCCGGGTTATGAGCCGTCTCGGGCACCTCTGCAATGAGGATTGTGCTGAAGCGGTGGTCAACTTAGCAAAAACGGGTCTAAAACGCGTCTCACTGGCGCATATGTCCGAGCAAAATAATGACCCTTCGCTTGCTATGGGCGCCATAATGTGGGCGCTTAACAAATATAACGCGGGACATAACGTACAGGTCGACATCGCTCCGAGGTACGAAGCGGGCGTGGTGTATTCTGCGGGTTAATTCATATCCAATTATAGCCTTAAATGGGGAACTCCCCCTTTAATAATTCCCTCGTTTATGACTTCTAAGATTTCTACTCTTAATATAGATTCTTAGTTTATTTAGGAGGTTTCAGTATGTCGTATCAAAAAGAATATAAAAAGTGGCTAGACAGCAAAAATTTATCAGACAGTGAGCGGGCGGAGCTTGAGGGTATCAAGGACGATGAAAAGGAGATTGAATCGCGGTTCTTTGCGCCGCTGGAATTTGGTACAGCGGGGCTTCGCGGCATACTCGGCGCGGGTCTGAACCGCATGAACATACATGTCGTGCGCTGGGCGACACAGGCGTTTGCCAACCTTATCATCCACGAGGGCAGAGAAGCTGTTGAAAGAGGCATGGCTATCTGCTATGACTGCCGCAACTTCAGCGAGGAGTTCGCGCGCGAGGCCGCCTGTGTTTTAGCAGGTAACGGCATAAACGTCAGACTGTTCGACGCTTTACGCCCCACGCCGGAATTATCGTTTGCTATACGCGAATACGAGTGTACCGCTGGCATAAACATTACCGCGTCGCATAATCCAAAAGAGTACAATGGCTATAAGGTTTATTGGAGTGACGGTGCCCAGTTGCCGCCGCACCACGCCGAAATGGTGGCGCACGAGATGGAAAAGATAGATATATTCAGGGGTATCATCTCAATACCGTTTGATGAAGCCATCAAAAGCGGCAGAATTACCATGCTAGACGAGCATACCGACAAAGAATTCTTGGATATGGTTCTGTGCCAATCCATCCAGCAGGAAACCATAAAAAAACACGCTGACACGTTTAAGCTGGTGTTCACACCATTCCATGGCACAGGGTATAAACTCATTCCTGATGCTTTGCTCAAACTGGGCTTAAAACATGTCCTATGTGTGCCGGAACAGATGATAATAGACGGCAACTTCCCGACTGTTAAGTCGCCTAACCCCGAGAATCCCGAGGGGTTTGCGCTGGCGATAGAGCTTGCCAAGCAAAACGATGTGGATCTCATCATCGGTTCTGACCCTGATGCAGACCGCGTGGGCGTTGTCGTGCGCAATGCTAAAGGCGAATTCATTGTGCTATCCGGCAACCAGACGGGTGTACTATTACTCGACTATATAATCCGAGCCAGAAAAGCCGCCAATACATTGCCCTCCAAGCCTGTTGCTATAAAATCCATCGTGACTACTGAGATGGCGCGCGTTGTCGCCGAAATGCAGGGTGTCAAGATGTACGATACGTTTACTGGTTTTAAGTTTATGGCCGAGCTTATCGGCAGTCTGGAAAAAACTACAAAGGAACATTTTATCCTCGCGTATGAGGAGAGCTTCGGATATCTGGTCGGCGACCACGCCAGAGATAAAGACGCGGTAACGGCGTCGATGCTTATCGCGGAGATGGCGACATGGTATCGCGAACAGGGCATGAGTCTCTTTGACGCTATGGAGGCATTGTACCGAAAATTCGGAAATTACAGGGAATCTACTCTTAACATCACTATGATAGGGCTTGACGGTCTTAAAAAGATGAGCGATATTATGTCAAAATTACGTAACGACCCGCCGCAGTCCATGGGCGGGATCAGGGTAATGGCCATGCGCGACTATAAAGTAGGCGAGAGATACGAGATAATGGGCGGCTCGCGCATTACTAAGCTGGATATCTCAGGCTCGAACGTGCTGTACTACGAGATGGAGGACCATACGGTGTTTATTGTGCGTCCCAGCGGGACTGAGCCTAAGATGAAGATATACATCTTAGCAGCAGGCAGAACCCACGCCGAATGCGACTCAAAAATCGAGCATTATACATCGTATGCTAAAATGACGTTTAGGTAGAATAAATAAAAGGCGCACCAATGGGGGTGCGCCTTACGGTTTAATCAATTCTGCACTTTACATATTGGGGGTTCGAGGGCTTGCTCCCGCATTGCCCGGCAGGGCACCTGTCCGCGGCATCGAATACGCCGCCGCCTACTTCTTCACTAAGCCCTTGTTCCTCTCCAGAATATACCTGGTCGCGGCTTCAAGCGGCAATGCAGGACTGTACAGATACCCTTGATAGTGTGTGCAGCCCAATCCCTGCAGCAACCCGCGCTGCTGCTCGTTTTCTACAAACTCGGCAATAACTCTAATGTCCATAGAGGTGCCCAGAGATGTGATAGTAGAGATAATGTCACGGCATGAGGAGTTCGTCTCTATATCCCTGACCAGCGCGCCATCTATCTTGATCACATCTAAATCAAGATCCTTCAAGTATGTCAGCGAGCCATGCCCCATCCCGAAATCGTCAATTGCGAAACGGAACCCCAGCTCTCTCATATCGCGAATGATCTGCACCCGATGCAGTCCACCTAACGCTGTCTGTTCAGTGATCTCTATTTCAATCAATTTTGGATCGATATCATACTTCTTGGCAATCTCCATCACTTCTTCCGCAAAGGACGGGTTATCCAACTGGCTTGGCGTAATGTTGATCGAGATATCGATATTCGCACCGTTATCCCTAAAGTCTTTCAATGCTTTAACGGCGGTGTCAAATATCCACATACCCAAATCGTGGATATTCCCGGATTCCTCCGCGACGGCAATGACAACCGGCGGCGGTATGTACCCTAATTGTTTATGGTTCCACCTGAGCAATGCCTCTACGCTGAACACAATTCCTTCCTCGTTTACCAGCGGCTGATAATTCAAATAGAGTTCGTCAGATTGCATGGCGGACGGTATATCAACCGCGAGAGCCCGCGCCATATTCCCTGCGGCGTCACGGCGATCCAGCAGCACGGTGCGGCGCAGATCGTTTATATTATGTACTGTATCCATAAGACCGATGAGCGCGCGTTTGTTATCACGGTTTAAAGAGTTTTCATACAGCCGCACGAAAGGCAGGTATATCAGGGTACCAACAGCTAAATTGAATACTTGCAGAAGCAATCCGGCAATCGAGCCGCCGGTAGCCATATAACCCCCCATAATGACCGGCGTCGTCCAATCGAGTTGTGCTGCAGCCAGCGGGACTATCTCCAGCGCCATCGCTAAATAAGTAATAATAGTCAGGACGATAGGAATAATTATCATCGGAACCATAAGGAAGAAGTTTAAGACGATCGGGACGCCGTAAGTAATAATCTCATTGACGTTTATAATAGCCGGCAGAACACCCACGCCGGCCACGCGGCGTATATTAGAGCGGCGTACCGCAATAAAAATCGCGATGATCAGGCAAATCGTAGCACCCGAACCTCCTAGATAGACAAATGTGTTAAAGAACTGTATGTTGATGATCTCTGTTGGCGGCAGCCCTTGTGCGACCAACTCTATATTCTTCATCAAGGCCGGTTCTAACACCTCATTCTCAACAGCTACAAAGGCCTGTGTACCGTGGACGCCGAGAAACCAAAAGCCCTGAATCAGCGCTTGCAGAATTATACCTGTTGAAAGTGGTGAGTCTGCGTTGTAGAACAAACCGCTAAGTCCTTCGTACATAGCGGCATGGATGTCCTCAACACCAACCATGCCAAACATGACACGAATCAATGCGAAAATAGATAGAGTGATAGCAAACGGGATCATCGTAGAGACGGCCGCGTTGAGATTGCTGTTTGCGGCTGACATAAGCAAATTTATTCTTAACTTTTTTATTTTACACAGTGCCATATATATTCCCGTTCCGGCGATTGCCGCGAAGAGAGAGACGAATATGCCCCTTGTGCCCAACCAGTTTACAAACGATTCGCCCGTATGTGTTAGTGTGAATAGACAGCAAATGGCGGTAAGGGCGCCCATCATCGGATGTATATCCTGAATTTTCTCCCTGCGGTGCGCCACCAGCGAGTAACCTACCGTCAGGTTTACTCCGAGCGACGCGATCCCGAAGGTCGCCTGTCGTATAAACCCGCCGAAGTTGGTCCAGTTCTCACCAAAAACGGAGCGCATGGCTCTTTGATAAGCCTCATTAGGAAACGCATTGACGAAGATCGCCAGCGAACCCACAAGCATTAGCGGAATCATCAGCACCAGCCCGCGACGAACCGCAATGAGAATCGTGATTTGGTTAGCAGAATCCATAAAATTTTCTAATACAGTGAAATGCCGTTTGAATCCTTTGTCTGTTTTTGGGGGAGGCGTTTTGAGATTGCTCATGTTTATGCACCTTCCTCAATATAGATTTTATGTATTTTTTTAATATTATCATAATCTATAACATAATGCAAGCTATTTTGTACTGTTTTCCCACCCACTTACCTCCGGATTTTGTATCCTCGTTGCAATATTTAATGCAATGTGTTATTATTATTAATATATATTACGGTGGCTGTGAAACAAATTTATATGTTACTGTTAATGCCGCCGTAATATATCAGCAAGCAATGGAGGGATTGAGGGTTGGTAAAATTTCAAAAACTTGACGCTATTTTAGCGGAACAGGAGAGGATCAAGGACGAGCTGGCAAGTGAGATCGCCGCGCTTAGAAAAGACGATCTGTTCGCCGAAATCGAAGGCTTGCGCAGACAAGTCGCGGAACTCAGTGAGCTTAAGTCAAGTCTGTCTGATAAAAACGGAAGCTTGACCGAGGAGAACAAACGGCTTAGAAACACACTGTACGAGCAGCTTTTCAACGAAAAAGCCAGCCTTGTAACACTCTCGGACAACCGTTTAAATGCCTATTTTGCCTCTGAGATAAAAGGCAGGGTGAACCGGCTGTCCTTTTTCGAGAGTTCAATCAAACAACAGATAGACCAACTAGCCGGACGGATAGAGCAGGAACGCACCGAACTGCAAAGCACAGCCTGTACCGAGTTGTTTAAATTGAAGTTAAGCGTCGAGTGTGAGATCTCCGACATTAGGCAAAAAGCCGCTCAATCAGAATACGAGCTGCTCGAACAGAAAGATGAGGGCATCAGGCAGTTAAAAGACGAGCCATTGTCCGAAGAGGCTATTGCGCGGCGCGGCAAGCAGAATAATTTTGAGGCGCTGCTCGGCCTAAAGTTGTTTAACAAACTGGGCATTATACTTATAATCATCGGCGTTATCGCAGCAGCACGGTTTACCTATGTACATATACCGGACACGATGAAAGCCGTGCTTATCTACCTGCTCGGTATTGCGATGCTCACCTGCGGTGAATGGCTGAACCGCAAAAAGCCCGATGTATTTTCACTGGGGCTTACGTCCGGCGGCGTTGCAGTATTGTATATCGCCACAGCTGTTAGTTTTTTCTTGTTTGAAATCATTTCGGTCTATCCCGCTCTGACTCTGTGTATACTGACCACCGTACTATCGTTTTTCCTGTCACGGCGATATGATTCACAGACCATCGCCGTCTTCGCGCTTATCGGCGGGTATCTGCCGCTGTTCTCTATCGGCACGAATGCCGCGCTTGTGTATTTCGCGCTCGGTTATTTTATTATTCTCAATGTATTCGCGCTGTCTGCCGCGTCTCTCAACCGATGGCGTATAACACAATTTGTCGGCTTTGCGCTGAACACAATATCGACAGCGTATATAGTGTCACTGCTCTATGAACATTCGAGAGACTCTGACCCCGTTGCGATACTATATGTGTTTTTCTCATTTGTTGTATATACTGCAATACCAATCATCAGTTCGCTAAAAACTGACAAACATTTGAAAACACCCGATATAACACTATTATCACTGAACACTTTTTTCGGCTCGGCGATTATGTTCATTGTGTTCGCCAGTTATAGTATTTTTGATTATGCGGGATTAATGGCATTGGGGTTCAGTGTTTTCTACTTTACGGCGGCAAAAATGCTTGAGCTTTATATGCTGGACGAAAAAAGCTGCCGAGCGCTATTTTACATAACTGGTCTGACGTTCGCGGTGCTGTTCGTGCCATTGCAGTTCGACGTTGCTTATATCTCGCTCGGCTGGCTTATCGAGGGCGTACTGTTGCTCTCATACGGGATATACAAGGGCTTGAAACCGTTTAAGATTGCGGGATGGGTTATCTCGGCGCTGTGCCTGTTTGTGTTTATAGTCTTAGATTTACCTATGGGCGGGCCGTTATTCTTCTATAAGTATTTGTTTATAACTTTTGGCTCACTTTTAATTTTAGCGGCTATGTTTTACAAAAAGCGTCCGACCGATATCGGCACAACCATATACAAATGCGCCGCGGCAATCAACCTGTGGATTTTCCTGTTGTACGCTATTGGAGGCGAAGTACGCGAACTGCTTTACAGATCAGGCGCCTTTAACCATCTTTATAGTTATCTTCTCGAAGCACTTTTGGTTACGATAAGCTTGGTATACGCCTATCTCCTTATGCGCATAAAACCCCTCGCAAGCAAGAGTATGCAGTGGGTAACTATCGGCATTTACGCAATCGGTTTAATTGGGCTTATTATGCTAAACTCCGCAAAATGGTATGCTCCAACCGGAATGTATCTCCCGCAAATTGATATTAACTCTACACCGTTATACATCATCGGAACCGCTATACTGGTCACGACAAATCTGTTGGCAATATTCGCTATGCGTGACTTGATACTCAGACTGACGCTTAAGCGTAAACTGGGCGTCGAATGGTATCCCCTCGCCCTGTCAGCCTTTTTCGTCTTCCTGTTTATGCAGAACCTTATCGTCATGTTTGACCTCGCGGCAAACAATATCATCCTGACCGCTATCTTCGCCTTGACGGCGTTGGGCTGGATACTGTTTGGGTTTATCAAGCGTTACCTATACATTCGATTGTCAGGACTGGGGTTGAGCTTCATCACTGTTATCAAGCTGTTTATCATTGATTTAGGTTTTCTGGGCGAGGGCATGAGGATAGCCTCTTATTTTGCAATGGGCGTGGTGCTTTTGGCTATATCTTTTGTATATCAACATTTTAATAAAAAGTTGGGAGAATGATTATGAAACGTTCAACAGTCAATTGTATAATAAAGGGTTTCGAGAAGATCATTAAAGAGCGCGGATTTGCCCTCCCGCCATTCTGTGACTGGACACCCGAGGAGTGGCAGACCAAGGGGCATGAATATGACGAGATACGCGGCAACATGCTCGGTTGGGATGTTACCGACTACGGCGGCGGCGACTTTGAAAAGGTCGGGCTCGCGCTAATAACTATTAGAAACGGGAAACAAAATTCCGGGGGTACGGGGGCGGAGTCCCCGCATTGCCCGGCAGGGCACCTGCCCCAAAACAGTGATAAATACCCCAAACCATATGCGGAGAAGCTGCTGTTATCACAAGAGGGGCAAATAGCGCCCATGCACTTTCATTTCTATAAGATGGAGGACATCATCAACCGCAGCGGCGGTATCTTGTGTATGCAGCTATATAACTCAACACCGGACGGAGAGTTTGCGGACACCGACGTGCGCGTTGTATCGGACGGACACGCTTACAACGTCGCTGCCGGAACGACGGTACGATTAACACCGGGGCAGAGCATAACATTATATCCGGGGCAGTATCACAAATTCTGGGCGGAGGAGGGACACGGGGCTGTATTGATAGGCGAGGTGTCGATGTGCAACGACGACAATACCGACAACAGATTCTATGAAGAGATACCCCGTTTCAGCGTGATAGACGAGGACGAACCGCCATATCGCCTATTATGTAATGAGTATCCTGTGGCGTAGGGGACGGCGTCTTCGGCGTCCCGTCTGTAGGGGCGCATATTATGCGCCCCTACATATTTATTTGGAACTTTTGTTTTTTCCACTCGTCAAAGACGGCAAGGAGGTAGAAAAATATGAAAAAAATCAGTGTTTTAATCATCGCAATTCTCATGCTTACAGCGTGCGCGGCAAGTGGCGATAATTTCGCACCTACACCCGCTCCGGACTTAAACGCGAGTACAACGGCTGGCTCTGACAGCATGAATTATGACATCATGGAGTATGAGTATTTAGAAGCAGAATCAGGCGGGGACACAGCATGGGATGCCGGTATAAACGAGACATCTAATGCGAGCAGTCTTCCCGATATATCGGTGACAGACCCCTACCGCAAGCTCATACGCGAGGCGAATCTCAGAGTTGAGACATTGGAGTTCGACGAGAGTGCAGCGAACCTCGAAGCGCTATGCGCGACTTTCCAAGGCTTTGTCCAGGATTCGTCAATCAGCGGCACATCGATAACCGTGCGCGGCAAACAGTATCGCACGGCGTCTTATACCTTTAGAATTCCTAAGAATTTTTATGATCAATTCTTAAGCTCTATGGGGAATGTGGGGAATGTCGTAAGTAAATCCTTGAATTCCATCGATGTGACAGACAATTATTATGACATTGACTCCAGGGTGAAAATCTTAGAGCTGCGGCGCGACAGGCTTTACAAGCTTTTGGAAACCGAGACGAGCAGCAGGGCCATTATCGAATTTGAAGAGTCGCTGTCCCAAACGCTCTACGAGATCGACCGCCTGACAGGAACGCTGAGAAGATATGATTCTCTTGTTGATTACTCTACAGTTTATGTATATTTACAAGAAGTAGAAGAATTAACCGAAATAGATCCCTTTAAACCCGCGCCCAAAACCGCAGGCGAACGCATAAGCGCCGCTTTTGGAGGCTCGATCGATGATATCAGTGAATTTTTGGTTAATGTTTTTGTGTTCTTTGTGGGAAATATAATTTATATATTGATTCTCTTGGCAATCATTGCTATAGTATATATCGGAACGAAAAAATTCCTTTCCCGTCCAAAAAAGCAGAAAACACAAATTGAAAATGATCAAGGAGGAGATCACGAATGAAAAAAACCTTAGCTATCCTGCTCGCCGTCCTCATGCTTGGCGCAATGCCCGTGTTTGCGTGCGATACTTGCGATGATGAAGTCGCAGAAGTCACCGCGCCCATCATCGAAGAGTATGATGATAACCACGACCACGCGATTGTCGGCATCGTGCCCATCAGCGAGAATGTCACTCTCGGCCTGCTCTCTTATTCCGGCGTAGTCACCGAAGTGCAGTCCTATGACGACGGCATTATCGTCTTTATCGAAACGGCGAACGAAGGCACCGTCTCGTTCTACATCGACGAAAACAGCAGTGACATAACCATGTTCCCGCCGACAGTGGGCTGCGATTTCACAGCGTTTTTCGATGCAAGCTTACCCGTACCGTCGATTTATCCCCCGCGTTATCATGCAGTATCTTATGCCGCGTGCCTTGATAAACTTGAATATGTTATCGACGGCGAACTGCTTGATGCCCCGGCTCCTATCCTTAAAGACTTCACGTTAATGGTTCCCGCGCGTGCAGTTTTAGAAGCCCTCGGCTTTACGGCAGCATGGAACGAAGAGCTGAATATCGCTGAAGTTGGCGCAACTATAAGTTTCAGCCTTACTGAAAATTCTTATATCAAAGCCAGAATGGCTCCGATCCAATTAGAAGCAGCGCCGGTCGTTATTGACGGCAAAGCCTATGTTCCGCTAAGCTTCTTTACGACCATCGCCGGTCAGAACAACGCCTATATCTTCGAGGGACAGATCGTTATCGACGACATGGAGAAGATGGAGTAAAAAATAATCAATAAAATAAAAAAAGCAGGGTCGGGCTTCCATGCCCGACCTTTTTTGCGCTAGCGGGCGAGACCACCCCGCCCTGCGGTCGCCCCTCTATAGGAGGGGAATCGCGTACCCTATGAACCCAATAATATTCTTCCGATCTCCATCGGTTCCAGCTTTTTGCCGTCTTTATAAACCCGCATGCTGCTGCCCGAAACCTCGTCGATAAGTATTACTCTCCCGCTGTTTTTACCAAATTCAACTTTTATGTCATACAACTCTATGCCCTTTCCAGCAATCTCATTTTTCACGATAATTGCAATATCACGTGTCATCTTCTTCAGCTTATCATATGTCGCAGCGTTTGTAATCCCAAGCGCTTCAACTATTTCACTAGATACGGCAGGGTCACCGCGCCCGTCATCTTTAAGCGTTACCTCGACAATACCATCTAAATCCTGCCCCTCTTTGACATACATCCCATAACGGCGCATAAAGCTTCCGGTGGACTTAAAGCGGCATATAAACTCCAGCCCGTTCCCAAACATCTCAGCGCGCAGCACTTCCATAGTGCATTTCTCTATGTTCGAGTTTATGTAGTGGGTGGGTATGCCCGCTTTTTCTATCGCCTTGAAAAAATACTCCGTAAGGCGCAGCCACTCCCTGCCGACGCCGTCGATAGCGAACGCGACCTCGTTCGCGCCCGGGTCAAACTTACCGTCCGCCCCTGTCACGTCATCCTTGAACTTCAACAAATAGTTGCCGTTATCCAGCGCGAAAACATCTTTTGTCTTGCCGTTATTCACCAGTTTCATATTAAACGTCCATTCTGCCGCCGCGCACCGGCTCCAAACTTAATGAAATCATCTTATCGCGCGGCAAGGGATAATAAGACGATTATTTTTCTAATCAGTAAAGTCTGAAACTTGTTCAGACTTTACCTATATCTTTTCTATATTGAATACCGCTGAAATTTATGTTCTCCAATGTATTATAAACTATGTGTTTTGCTTTGTAAAGGGTTTCGTCCGCCGCGCATACCGCGAGTACGCGCCCTCCGCTCGTCACAGTCTGCCCGTCTTTAATTGCAGTCCCGGCATGAAATATTTGAACAGCGTCGTCCTTTTCACCGATTGTGACAGGCAACCCCTTCTTAATCTCGCCGGGATAGCCCTCCGACGCGGCTACGACACAGATTGAAAAGCCGTCCTCCCACTCCATATCAATCTTATCAAGCTCCCCGGCGCATACCGCTTCAATAATGTCCAGCAGCGGGGTCTTCAATCTGAGCAAAACCGCCTCAATCTCCGGATCGCCGAATCTTGCGTTAAACTCTATTACCTTAATATCATCGCCGTTTATCATCAGCCCAAAGTATAAGACACCCCTGTAGTACATGCCGCCCATGCCCTTTAGTGTCCTGTTCATTATCGTCTCGGTAAATATCCGCTCGTGTTTCTCCGTATAGGCAAACGCCGGCGATACCGAGCCCATGCCGCCTGTATTAAGCCCCAAGTCGCCGTCCAGCGCCCTTTTGTAATCCTGTGCGCTCACCATGGGCTTTATCGTCTTCCCATCGGTAAAGCACAGCACCGACGCCTCTGTGCCCCGCAAGAATTCCTCAATGACAACCTTTTCACCCGCCGCGCCAAAACGCTTGTCCACCATAATACCCTCAAGCTCTTTTTTCGCTTGGGCGAAATCCTCACAGATTATAACGCCTTTTCCAGCCGCGATACCATCCGCCTTGATAACAAGCGGATATTTTGCGTTCTCAACGGCCTTTACCGCTGACGAAACGTTGGAATATACGTCATATCCCGCCGTCGGGATATTATGCCTGAGCATGAAATCCTTAGCAAACGCCTTACTGCCCTCCAGTTGTGCCGCGTGCTTATCAGGGCCGAAAATCGTTTTCCCTGCTTCGCGGAACTTATCAACGACTCCCAAGGTCAAGGGCAGCTCGGGTCCGGCCACTGTCAGGTCAATCTCATTCTTCACCGCAAACTCTAAGAGCTTCTCGATCTCTGTGACCTGTATGCCGATATTCTCGCCAAGCTCCGCCGTGCCGCCATTACCCGGCGCGAAATACAACTTCTCTACACGGCTATCAAGTGATAGCTTCCAGCCTATCGCGTGCTCGCGTCCCCCCGAGCCTATGATAAGTATTTTCATGGTTTAATTATCCCTCCACCGATTATATATTGCGCCCCCTGCGAATCCCCCTGCCGTTGCGACGACATCCCCCTTTAGAAAGGGGGACAAGGGATCATCTCGTCCCCTTGTCATTACGCCCACAGGGCGTTAGAGGGAATTTAATGTTTAAAATGCCTTATGCCCGTGAATATCATCGGTATACCATTAGCATTACATGCCTTTATTGACAGCTCATCGTTCATAGAGCCGCCGGGCTGGATTATCGCGATAACCCCCGCCTTTGCGCACTCCTGCACAACATCATCAAACGGGAAAAACGCATCTGACGCCATGACCGAGCCTTTTGCCCTATCTCCCGCACGCTCGATCGCCGCCTGCGCCGCCCATATTCGGTTGGTGCTGCCGCCGCCGATACCGACGGCACAGCCGTCCTTTGCCAACACGATGGCGTTGGACTTGACGTGCTTGCACACCTTCATCGCAAACTCCAAGTCCGCCATATCCTCATCACTAGGGCGTTCTTTTGTGACAAACTTACATTCGCTTAACAGGATGTCGTCCTTGTCCTGCACCAGCAAACCGCCCTCAATCCTCTTGTACTCGACTCCAGATGCGGCTTGTGCCGCCACCTGCGGCATCAGCAGAATACGCAGGTTTTTTTTAGTTTTGAGTAGCTCCAGCGCGTCCGCCGTATACCCCGGCGCGATGACGATTTCAATAAACGTTTTGTTTATGTCCTCGGCACACTCTTTAGTCACGATGCTGTTAAAAGCGAGTATACCCCCGAATATCGACACGGGATCTGCGGCAAACGCCCGCGCATATGCCTCAGCTGAATCCTTGCCAATCGCCACCGCGCATGGGTTGGCGTGTTTGACTGCGACACAGCACGGCTCGTGAAATTCTTTGACTATTGCTATAGCGCCGTCCGCGTCGTTGATGTTATTATACGACAGTTCTTTCCCGTGCAAAAACTCCGCCGTTGTGATACACGCTTTATCCTCATATAACTCTGTGTAATATGCCGCTTCTTGATGTGAGTTTTCGCCGTAACGCAGGGTCTGCTTCTTCTCAAAGGTCAGCGTGAGCTGCTGCGGAAACTTTTCCAGTCCCGCCGCTTTAGCCAGATACTGGCTTATATACGCGTCATAAGCGCCTGTGTGCTGAAATGCCTTTGCTGCAAGTTTAAACCGTATATCAGTTGATAGATTGCCGTTGTTGTCCATGTTATCGAGTACCATATTATAATCGTTCGCGTCTGTGACAACAGTGACGTATTTATAGTTCTTTGAGCCGGCGCGGATAAGCGACGGTCCGCCAATGTCAATGTTCTCTATCGCCTCTTCAAGCGTGTGATTCTCTTTAGCTACGGTGTTCTTAAATGGGTATAGGTTGACGCAAATTAAGTCTATCGTACCTATCCCCAGTTTTTGCAAAATTTCCATGTGTAAAGGGTTATCCCTTACAGCCAGTATACCGCCGTGAATCAGCGGGTGCAAGGTTTTAACGCGCCCGTCAAGGCACTCCGGAAACCCCGTGACCTGCTCGGCTTCGAGCGTGGAGATACCCTCTTTGCTTAACAGCGCCGCCGTGCCGCCCGTCGAGATTATCTCATAACCCTTTGACACAAGCCCTTTTGCGAACTCTACGACCCCCGTCTTATCACTGACACTGATGATTGCTCGTTTCATGATGTGACCTCCTTAATACTGGTTTATTTACTGCGTGCCCTCCCACTGCTCTATAATCTTGGCTATTTTTTCGGTAAAGGCACTTTCGCCAAAAGTGTTAATTTTGAAAAACACAGCTTGGCTTCCACCGGAAGATATGACAGATAGGAATAAGTCATCCCCATTGCCCAGCAAGGTAATATTGGCTGCCAGACGATTGCCGCCGATAGCGCTGTAGCGCTCATACACCCGTACGGCACAGCGTACATCGCCCACCGTAAAATCGCTTCCCCCTTGAAAGGATGCAGAAATGCTACGGCCAATGATTTCTCTGTCTAAAGCCTGTAGCAAAGAATTAAAATCACCACGTAAACGACGCTCATATTTTGCCATATGCCAAAGCCCTCCAAGTCTATTATTGTCAATTATCAATTATCAACTGTCAATTGCTTTATCGCCTCGACTATAATCCTATGCTCAACCTCCAGTACCCGCGCCGCCAATGTCTTGGCGGTATCTCCGGCGATGACCGGTACCTTTTCCTGCAGTATTATCCCGCCGGTGTCAACGCCCTCGTCCACATAATGCACCGTTGCGCCTGACTCAGTCTCTCCCGCGGCGAGAACGGCCTCATGCACTTTCATGCCGTAAAACCCCATGCCGCAGAATTTCGGAATCAGCGACGGGTGAACGTTAATGATGCGGTTTTTATACTTCTCTGTAGTTTCCGGCGGCAGTATTGACAAATAGCCTACCAGCACTATCAAGCCGGGCGCGTACTCGTCGATTGTCTCCGCTACTTTTTGGACAAAGTCCTCTTTTTGCGGAAAGAGGTTTTTATCCCATCTGTCAATCTCTATCGCCGGTATACCCGCGCTTTTCGCGCGCTCAAGCGCGAACGCGCCGCGCCTGTCCGCAATAACCGCCGTGATATGCGCATCTATCTCACCACGTGACACCGCGTCGATTATAGCCTGCAAATTCGAACCGCCGCCCGATACCAGAACAACAATGTTCTTCATACAAAGAGGATCTCTGCGTCTGACTTCTCTACGACATCGCCAATAATCACGGGACTCTCGCCTATATCTCTCAGCGTCTCTATTACCCTGTCGGCGCCGTCCGCCGGAACGGCGAGAGTAAGCCCGATGCCCATGTTAAACGTGTTATACATCTCACTTTGCTCGATATTCCCCAGTTTCGCGATAAGATTGAATATCGGCGGGGTCGGTATGGTTTTCAACTCTATCCTCACGGCAAGCCCATCGCCGATGATCCTCGGTATATTCTCGATAAAGCCGCCGCCCGTGATGTGCGCGACCGCGCGCACTTCACAGGTATCCAAGAGCTCTAAAAGCGGCTTTACATATATCCTTGTCGGGATCATAAGCTCCTCGCCCAGAGTCTTTCCCAACTCATCATAGTAATGGCGCAGCTCAACACCAAGTTTTTCAAAAAACAGCTTTCTCACCAGTGAAAAACCGTTGGAGTGTATGCCAGAGGACGGCAAACCGATTAAAATATCACCGCTTTTAACATTCGCTCTACTTAGAATCTCGTCCTTTTCGACTATCCCAACGCAAAAACCCGCCAAGTCATATTCGCCGTCGTTATACAGTCCCGGTAACTCAGCAGTCTCACCGCCTACAATCGCGCAGCCCGCCCTTACACATCCCTCAGCGACCCCCGCGACTATCTCTTCGATTCGATCAGGCAAGAGTTTGCCGCTCCCGATATAATCGAGGAAGAAAAGTGGTTTCGCACCTTGACAGACTATATCATTCGCGCACATCGCAACACAGTCTATGCCGACCGTGTTGTGTATTCCGCTCATAAAGGCAAGCATTATCTTTGTGCCAACGCTGTCCGTTCCCGATACAAGTACGGGGTTTTTATACCCGCTTGGTATCTCAAACATACCGCCAAAGCCGCCGATACCGCCGACCACACCGGGAATCGCCGTACGCGCGATATGCCGTTGCATTCTGGACACCGCGTCATACCCGGCGGTAACATCTACACCTGCTGATTTATACGTCATCTTTTCATCCATTTTTATTTCTCCTGTCTTCAATATTCCCACCCATAAACACCGGGGGCTGGGGGCAGCGCAGGTGCCCTGCAGGGGCAATGCGGGAGTTCCACTCCTGTGCCCCTAGAATACCCCCTACGGAGGGGGTGGCGCCGTAGGCGACGGGGTTGCGTGCCCAGGGCATCTGCTATTCATCGAATAAACACTCAATGCAATATTCGCTTATACCGCCGACAAGGGCTTTCATCAGCCCATCCCGACTAAGAAATCCCAAACTGTCCGCGCCAATCATACCGCGTATCTCCTCCGCGCAGTGTCTGTTGGATATAAGCTCATCTTTGTCGCTGATGTCAATGCCGCCGAACCGGCATATCTCTTTTATCTGCGGCGACAGTATGCGCATATGTACCTCTGTCGCTCCGGCTATTTTCAAAAGCTCGATTATCTTGAGTGTAGTCGTTCCCCTGACAATACTGTCGTCGATAAGCACAACCCGTTTACCCTGTACGATGTCGCGTATCGGGTTAAGTTTCAGTTTAACCGAAAGCTCGCGCAGCCGCTGCGTCGGCTCGATAAAGCTGCGCCCTATGTATTTGTTTTTTATCAGCCCTATCGCATACGGTATGCCGCTCTGCGCCGCGAACCCTATCGCTCCTGGTATCCCCGAGTCCGGTACACCTATAACGCAGTCCGCTTCGATAGGGTACTCCATGGCTAGCTGACGTCCCGCGCGCTCTCTAGATTTATACACGCTTATCCCGTTAATATTCGAGTCGGGACGGGCGAAATACACGAACTCAAAAGCGCATAACTTACCCTTTGCCGGCTCGGCAAATTCGATAATATCCAGCCCTTTGTAGTCGATGACCGCCATCTGCCCGCGTTCGAGTTCGTAGATAAACTCCGCGCCGATGATATCAAACGCTACATTTTCAGATGAGAACGCGTATCCCTTGCCGTTTATAAATTCCCCGATACACAGCGGCCTTACGCCGTTGCGGTCGCGCACAGCGATGAGCTTATTATCAGCCAATATACCCAGTGAGAATGCTCCCTCCAATTCACAAACTGCCTCTTTTACCGCCGAAACGATATCATTTTTAAACTTACCGGCTATAAGCGCGCCGATTACCTCGCAATCTGAATCGCTTGAAAACTCCACACCCGCAAGTTGGTATCTCAGCTTGTCGACGTTAGTAATAGCGCCATTCAGGGCAATCGCCATCTGCCCTTTTTTGTAGTCTGAGATAAAAGGCTGCGCGTATACATTCCGCCGCTCCGAGCCGCTGCTGTATTTTATATGCCCAAGGCACATATCGCCCTTGAGTATGCTCAATATCTTCCTGTCAAAGACTTCCTGTACCAGTCCGCTGTCCTTATAGCTGGTTATAAATCCGGTGTTGCTTATCGCTATGCCCGCGCTCTCCTGACCGCGGTGCTGCAGCGCCATAAGCCCGAAATACGCCAAGTTTGCGGTATCAAGATTGTTCTCGTCATATATCCCGATGATACCGCATTCCTCTTTAGGCATTTGCCGGTTATCCCATAGTGTGTTTTGAGGTATGTTTTTATACAGATTGCTGCCGAGCCGCTCGAATGAACACATCTTGCCCATTATTCTGCCGTCGGGGCTAGTCATGCACTCAATGGCAAAGCTCGCTCCGCACGGGTTAAATTCAACGTCCAACGATGGCTCTCCGCTAAAGTCAACATATTGTGCCGCAATCTGACCGTTTAAGCAGAGTTCTTTAAATGTCTTCGCGTCAACAATGACTCTGCCCTCTTGCGCTGAAAACGGTACGGTGAGTATATCCCCCACATTACAGCCGCTAAGCCACGGCGATTTAACACTTGATAGCCTGATATTAACCATACGGCACATATATTTATTCAGCGTATTGCGCTCGATGGCAACCCTTGTCTCATCGGTAAACCTGCCATATGGCAAAAGTCCCGTTTTCACAAGCGCGTTAAATCCCTCACCCACGCCCAGAATACGCCCCTCACGTCCGATAAGTGCCTCTATAGCTCTGCGTACAGGCTTTCTCTTGAGTACTGCCGCTATGAACTTTGCGCTGCCGCCGGGCTCGCAGCCCGCGCTCATACCTGACGGTATCGCAAGTATATCCGCTGAATTTATAGCATTGGCCAGCTCATTGACGCTTGCTTCCTGCTGCTCTAGCGTGCGATTTCTAAATACTATCGCGTTCACAGTTGCGCCTGCCTTGATAAACTCGTCCTCCAGTTCATACTCGCCGTTAGTGCCGGGGAAGATTGGCATAACGACAACGGACTTATCACTCCTCGGCTCGGATATATCACATCGCGCATAACAGTCGGCTTTTTCTGTAATCCGTCCGTTCTCAACAAGCGGCTGAGATGCGAACACATATTCAAGCGTACCCTCCCATGCGCCCTGTACGCTGTCAAGATCAATAGCTTCATCACCGACAACGATAGCGCCAAGGTCATTTACAACGCCCAGTTCCATATATTTAAGTCCGCCTAAATCAGCATTATCTGAGATTTCGAGTATGACCGCTGTATAGTCGGGCGTGAACAACAGCTCATTATCAAACCGCTCGGCGAATGTAAAGCCGCGTTTGTTACCAAAACACATCTTGCTGACTGCCGCCGCAACGCCGCCAAATCCAATCGTCGATGACGCCCTGACCGCACCAATCTTTATCAGTCTGCGGATATTCTTCAAGTTACTTCTAACCTGCTCCCAATCCGGCAGATAATCGTCTGAGATATCGGCATACACTTCGATAACCCTGCTTCCGATATTCTTGAACGCTGATGAGATTACCTCGCTCACATCGGCAGTTGTGACGGCAAATGAAATCAGCGACGGCGGTACATCAATGTCCATAAATGTACCCGACATGCTGTCCTTGCCGCCAATCGACGGCGCACTAAGCTCGTCCTGCGCAAGGAACGCGCCCATCAGCGCCGCATACGGTTTACCCCAGCGTTTTGCGTCAGCGCCCAACCGCTCATAATACTCCTGAAACGTCAGCCTTGCCTTTGAAGTATCGCCGCCCATCGCACCCAATTTTATTATAGATTCCAGCACGGCATATACAGCCTGATGAAACGGGCTGAAGTACCCCAGTTTAGGATTATAGCCCAGTGTCATCATCGAAACAGTATCGCATTTCCCCAAGCGGGTCGGGAACTTCATACAAAGCCCCTGCTCTGGCGTCTTTTGGTATTTGCCGCCAAACGGCAAAAGAACCGTGCCACCCGCCGATGTCGCGTCAAATCTGTCAGTTATGCCGATCTTCGAGCAGACGTTTAAGTCCGAGATATTGACAATCCAGTTTTCGGCAAGCGAATTTTCATCAGATACACCGTCCACGACGATATTTAGCTTGTCCTTTTTCGGCGCGGCAACTTTGATGTTCGTATGCTTTCTAACACCGCCGCTGTTTAGCATCTCCGCTGAGATGTCTACTATTTTATTGCCTTTCCACCACATGACCACGCGCTTGTCGTCAGTGACGTCCGCGACCTTTACACATTGCAGGTTCTCCTTGTCCGCCATATTAATAAAGCTGTCCAAATCTTTTGCGTCTAAAAGACACGCCATACGCTCTTGCGACTCGGAAATTGCTATCTCCGTACCGTCCAGCCCGCCGTATTTCAGCGGCACTTTGTCCAAATCGATAACAAGGCTGTCCGCCATCTCGCATACGGCGACCGAGACGCCGCCCGCCCCAAAATCGTTACATTTCTTTATCATTTTAGAGACTTTTGGGTCTCTGAACAATCTAACAATATTTCTCTCTATTACGGGGTTGCCCTTTTGTACCTCCGCGCCGCCTTTTTCAAGTGAACTTTCATCATGCTCTTTTGATGAGCCAGTCGCGCCGCCGCAGCCATCGCGCCCGGTGTCGCCGCCGATAAGTACAATCACATCGCCCTTTTGCGGAGATAGCCTTGTGACATCCTCTTTCTTCACGCCCGCGACCAGCGCGCCGCATTCCATGCGTTTAGCTGTAAAGCCCTCGTCGTATATCTCGGCAAGATGCCCCGATGCCAACCCTATCTGATTAGCATACGAGCTGTACCCCTCGGCCGCTGTCTTTGTAATTTTGCGCTGGGGCAGTTTGCCCTGAATTGTATCAGCGTGAGCCTTGCGCGGGTCGCCGCTTCCCGTCACGCGAATCGCGCCGTATACATACGCGCGCCCCGAAAGCGGGTCGCGTATGCCGCCGCCGATACATGTAGCCGCACCGCCGAACGGCTCGATCTCCGTCGGGTGGTTGTGCGTTTCATTTTTGAACATGAGCAGCCACTTCTCGGGCTTCCCGTCTACGGTCACGTCAACCTCTACACTGCACGCGTTAACCTCGTCCGAGATCTCCATATCTGATAGCAACCCATTGTGCCGCATCTTTTTCATGCCTATAACCGCAATATTCATTAGGCAATGCGGCGAGGAATCGCCTATCCCATTTTTCGCGGCGTAATAGCGGGCGATAGTGTCTCTGATAGCCGGCGCGTAAACGCTCTCCTCTATTTCGACATTGTCGATTATCGTCATAAACGTACTGTGTCTGCAATGGTCCGACCAATATGTATCGAAAATGCGCAGCTCGGTTATCGTCGGCTCTCTTTCTTCGCTCATAAAATAGTCCTGACAAAACAGCGTGTCGTCTATGTCCATATTTATGCTGTATTCTTTTAGATGAGCCTTCAGCCCGTCACGGCCAAGCGCGCAAAAACCGTTCAACGTCTCGACGGCATGTACCTCTTTATAGTCAACCTTCAGCGTCTTAGGCATTTCAAGCGGCGCTTCGATACTCTCCGTGGGATTTATAAAATACGATTTGATCGTCTTAAACTGCTCGTCCGTAATATCACCGTAAAAAAGTATAACTCTGCCGCACCTGACCGTCACCTCTGCGCCGGTGACAAGGCTTGCGCATCGTGCCGCAAAGTCCGAACGCTGGTCGTACTGTCCCGGCAAAGACTCAATTACCAACTCTCTGTACGGAGGTTCGGGGGCGTGCCCATGCATTGCCCGGCAGGGCACCTGCCCTTCGTATACATTTTCGGTCACGCTCTGTGAAAAAATCTCTCTGACCACTGTCTCGAACTGACCGTCGTCAAGCCCCTCTGTGTCATATCTCGACAATACCCGAACAGAGTTAACGGCGCCGATCTTGAGAAAGGTCTTCACCTCGTTCAAAATATCAAGCGCCTCTAAGTTAAAGCCGTCTTTCTTTTCAACATACGCTCTGTGCATTCGAGTGCCCCTTCCCAAATCTTGCAGAATACGTTGTTTATTTTATCATATGTTACCGTTAAATACAATTGCTTTTTAGCTGTCAAAATACGATTTATCATTATCAACAAAGTATTTCCAAATCCCCCTCAAGTTTCCGTCAGGATATACGATACAAGGCGCGGGAAGTGCGGCGCAAGCCGCACAGCGGACACCGCGACCCGAAGCCGCCGCAAGAGCGGAAGCGGGGCGCGGAGAACGCACAAGCCCGAAAGGGCGCAACCCGCGCCGAACGCTGTGTTTTTCTAACGAACTCATATGAAAAGTATCCAAAACGGGTATAAGTGTAAATCAATACCGCTTTACATGCGGCTATTTGTTGCAAAAACACAAAACAGGCATGTCAAACAACGAGTGAAAACGGTATGTTTTTACACCGTTTCCGTTCATTTTCAACTATAATGTGATAGCATGGGGGGAGAGTATCAACTCTCCCCTGCCCACGCGTCCCAACTGTCACCATAGTAATCAGCGACATACTCGAACACTGTCTGCCGCGCTTCTTCTGTCGAAAGTTCGATACCATGCACGGGCTGTCCATGTAATACCATGTGATGTGAGCGGCACACGGCAACAAGGTTGTTAGGGTAGTTCGTGCCGCCCTGCGACCGATGTACCACGTGATGTAAGTCCGTTGCCGCACGACGGCATAGAACGCATGTGTATGAATCCCGCTCGAAGATGTGCCATTGCTGATAATTCCTGCGCATGTTAATACACTCCTTTCTGCGGTCGTTAGCCGCACACAGAGCGCACCGCCCGATGGTCTGCGGGTCAAGGGTTCTTACAGTCCCTTGACGCGCTGGGCGAGGGTGGTACACTAAAAAGAGCGGCACGAGAGCAGAAACCGTTTCCTTCTAATAAAGCCCGCCAACAGGCGGGCATACCTTTGCGAGGGCGGGCAAGGAAGCCCGACCGAGAGCATAGACCGCCAAGGGAGCGCACGAAGCGCGACCGAAGCCCACAGGGCGCGCAGGAGGGAGCCGACAGGCAACCGACGAGCGGCGGCGCGACAACTCCCGACTGATGAAGCAATTAACAATTGATAATTGATAATTGACAATTAGGAGTAAGAGACGGATCTCAAGATCGGGTAAGAGACGGATCTCAAGATCGGCGCCGTTAACTCTGTAGAACAATCGTTCTATCATGTGATAGGGTGACTCTCCGCGGGGTCTGTTTTCAGCACGAGCGGCACAATATCGCGTGGGGCGATTTATCATTATCAACAAAGTATTTCCAAATCCCCCTCAAGTTTCCGTCAGGATATACGATATGCGTTATGGAGGAGTATCTCGCGGTGAGAGGACGCGTGGTATCCCCAAATGGCGCTGCGGCAAGGAGATACAGAGCATGATGCTTTGTTAGGCCAATGCGTAACACATGGAGGTGTAAAATGAAAATTGAATCGGCCGTTGTTGCTATGCAAGGCAGCAGCGACTACAAGAGAACGGAATTCACAACGGTAACAGCCGTCAGAACCATGTCTGTTGCCACAATGACACTCGATGAGTTAGAGCAGTCCGGACTGTTAGAGCCCGAAGACACATTGACTCTTGGTGAAGAAGACCCCAAAGCCGCAGGGCTTTATTCCCCCAGAAGACTCTCCGGCACCGGCAGTTTCGGTGACTGGCAAAACGAGTTAAGAGCACAGCTTATCCGGGCTTTTTTGCAGGCATTGCAGAACGGCTCGAGATCCTCTCAATTCAGCGACTTGATCGACTCTCTGAGAACTCAGCTCCGTTTAGAGGGTTTCCAAGATGGCCTGCATTCCGGAGATAATCTCTCCAGACTGTGGGATCAGCTTAACGGCAACACATTCGGAAACCGGCCGATAAGCATCGATCGCGGGGCGGACGCCGTTTGGCAGCCGACATTCAATGTAGTCAACTCAAGCAGCTATATCAGGGTATCCCGTGAAACATTTATCGAAAACAGCATGTCATTTTCCACGGTAGCGCAAGTCAAAACCTCTGACGGGCGACTAATCGATATAGATTTACAATTAAATATGTCGCAGTCGTTTTATGAGAAACTTGACTTTGAAGCGCTTTTCAGCAACACCACCGTCACTGAGATCGTGCTGAAAGACCCGCTGGTCATCAATCTCGACATCCCCTCGGCTATGCTTGGCAACACCAAGTTTGAGTTTGACCTCGACTGCGACGGCGAAACCGACCAAATCTCTCGCCTTGCGAACGGCTCAGGTTTTCTGGCATATGATATTCACGGTGACGGCGTGATAAGAGACGGCAGCCAACTGTTCGGCGCCCTCACGGGCAACGGTTTTGCCGAACTGGCAATGCATGACAAGGACGGCAATGGCTGGATCGACGAGAACGATTGCATCTTTGACAAACTGCGCGTGTGGCTCGTAAACGACGACGGAACTCACTCACTGTTCGCGCTGGGCGAGCTCGGTATCGGCGCTATCTTTCTGGGCAGCGTCGAGACAGACTATGTGTTAGGCAGCTTAAACGACCCCGACGGCTATATCCGCCGTACCGGCTTCTTCCTATACGAAGATGGTCGCGCGGGGACTATACAGCATGTTGATTTAAGGGTTTGAATTCCCCTGATGCCCTGCGGGCATCTTTCCCCCCTTTAACAAGGGAGACAAGAAATCATAATAATAAATAAAACCTCCCCGCTCTGCCTCTCGGAGCGGGGAGGTTTTATTTTAGCAGTTCGTCATATGTTGTACCCAAGCGGAAACAGATAATGGCGATGCCTGCTTTTATTATTATTAAAAATTTTTACAATTTTACCTATTGACAAATGTTTCTTTCAATGTTAAACTATGTTTCGTTAGCAGTCGCTCGATTTGAGTGCCAAGGAGGTGGCGCCTCGTGGACATCAGCAGCCGTAAGAGAGAAATATTAAAGGCGATTGTCGAAGATTATATCGAAACCGCCGAGCCCGTCGGTTCAAAGTCGCTGGTAGAGCGGCGCGAATTGGGGCTTTCGTCCGCGACTGTGCGCAACGAGATGGCGGACTTGGAGTCCATGGGACTTTTAGAGCAGCCGCACACCTCCAGCGGGCGTATCCCCTCCATGAAGGGTTACAGAATGTATGTTAACGAACTCATGGAGAACAAGAACCTTACCCCGCAAGAGATGGAGCCGATCAACCACTTGCTCGGGCTACGGATCGCCGAGTTGGATACGCTTCTCACCCGCGCGAGCAAACTCCTGTCGGAATTGACAAATTATACGTCTATAGCCATTACGCCCGCGACTGCGCGTGTACGTTTCGCAAGATTTGAACTGTTCCTCTCAGAGCCAAACTCACTGGTTTGCGTGATGGTAACAGACTCGGGTATTATTAAATCCAAGCTGTTAAGGTTGTCCCGACCGGGCGATGAAGCCAGCGTTCGTAATCTTTCAGCGGCGCTCAATACCGTATTAAGCGGACACACCGACATGACCGACAGACGGCTTGACGAGATAGCGTGCCTCGCAGGTGAGGGTTCGAGGTACTTGCCCGCCGTTGTCAGTTTTCTAAGAGAGTGTTGTGATGACCTGTCCGAGCGCGAGGTTATTATCAGCGGTACATCCCGTTTGCTAACTCACCCCGAATTCCGCAATGCCGACCGTGCGCACGAGCTAATCGAGTTCCTCTCCGAGCGTCAGGAGGTGTCGCGTCTGCCCGCTCCGGCGCCCGATTCGATCAGAGTGCTGATTGGACCCGAAAACGCCGTCAGTGAACTAAGAGATTCCAGCGTCGTTATCGCGTCGGTGCCATTAGGGGATAGGCTTTCGGGTATAATAGGTGTGGTGGGGCCGACACGCATGGAATATAGCAAACTGATTTCACACTTAAATTATTTTACGCGTCAACTTGGGATAAGAGGTGATGACAATTGGAAAGACAAGAAAACCTAGAAGAGTTTGAAAAATTTGAAAATCTGCCGGAGGAAATAGACTTGCCGGAAGATTCAGCCGAGAGCGAAGAGAGCGAAGACGACCCCCAAGCACAAGACGAACTGCAAGATTTGCAGAACAAGTATCTACGGCTTGCCGCTGAGTACGACAACTTCCGCAAACGCACGGCAAAAGAACGTGAGACGCTGGTGACTGAATCCCGCAATTTCGCGGTGATGCAATTGCTTCCTGTACTAGACAATTTAGAGCGCGCTGCCGCGCAAACCTGTACTGATGAAGCATATTCACAGGGTATTTCTATGATCGTGCGTCAGTGGCTTGAAGCTTTGGAAAAATTGGGGATCACCGCTATCGCCGCGCTTAATATGCCCTTTGACCCGAACTTGCACAACGCCGTCATGCACGGCGAGGACGATTCTCTACCCGAGAACACGATTGCAGCGGAATTCCAAAGAGGCTATATATCAGGCGATAGAGTAATAAGACCCAGCATGGTAAAAGTAGTAAATTAACGTAGGGGCGGGGCCAGCCCGCCCGTATGTAGGGGACGCACACCCGGGCGTCCCGCGGATAAACAGAAAGGAGAAAATACAATGCCGAAAATTATAGGTATAGACTTAGGCACGACAAACTCGTGTGTCGCTGTCATGGAAGGCGGCGAGCCGACCGTCATAGCAAACGCAGAAGGCGCAAGAACAACGCCGTCGGTCGTAGCGTTTACAAAAGAGGGAGAGCGTCTTACGGGTACTGTCGCCAGACGTCAGGCCATCACAAATCCTGACCGCACGGTCATCTCGATCAAGCGCGACATGGGAACCGACCGCAAAATAAAAATCGACGCTAAGAATTACTCGCCGCAGGAGATCTCGGCAATGGTACTTCAAAAGCTGAAAGCCGACGCGGAGAGCTATTTGGGCGGCAAGGTCACGCAAGCCGTCATCACCGTTCCCGCGTACTTCACGGACGCGCAGCGTCAGGCCACCAAAGACGCCGGCAAAATCGCGGGTATGGAGGTCTTGCGTATCATCAACGAGCCCACGGCCGCGGCGCTCGCCTATGGTCTTGACAAAGACCACGAGCAGAAAATCATGGTCTATGACCTCGGCGGAGGCACGTTTGACGTGTCCATCCTTGAGATAGGCGACGGGGTTTTAGAAGTGCTTGCCACAGCTGGCAACAATCGCCTCGGCGGCGACGACTTTGACGACTGCGTGATGAAATGGATGGCCGAGGAGTTCAAAAAGTCCGATGGCATCGATCTAACACTTGACAAAGTCGCTGTACAGAGATTGAAAGAGGCCTCTGAAAAAGCTAAAGTCGAGCTGTCCGGCGTTACCAGCACAAATATCAACCTGCCGTATATCACCGCCGACGCGACAGGTCCGAAACACCTTGACCTTACCCTCACCCGCGCGAAGTTCAACGAGTTGACAGCGCATCTGGTGGAGAAAACAATGGGTCCCGTGCGCCAGGCGATGAAAGACTCTGGGCTGGCTCCGAACGAACTGGGCAAAGTGTTGCTCGTAGGCGGATCATCCAGAATTCCCGCAGTGCAGGAGGCTGTACAGCGTTTCACCGGCAAAGAGCCGTTTAAGGGCATCAACCCCGATGAGTGCGTCGCAATGGGCGCGGCGATACAGGCGGGCGTTCTGGGCGGCGAGGTAAAAGACCTGCTGCTGCTCGATGTCACTCCGCTGTCACTGGGCATCGAGACGATGGGCGGCGTGTTTACGAAGATGATCGAGCGCAACACCACCATCCCGACGAAAAAGAACAATGTATTCTCCACGGCCGCCGACGGCCAGACCTCTGTTGAGGTACACGTTCTGCAAGGCGAACGTGAAATGGCGGCAGGCAACAAGACTCTTGGACGCTTTCACTTGGACGGTATACCGCCGGCTCCGCGCGGCGTCCCGCAGATAGAAGTCACGTTCGACATCGATGCTAACGGCATAGTCAATGTATCCGCAAAGGATTTGGGTACTAACAAAGAGCAGAAGATCACCATAACCGGAGGTTCAAATCTGTCCAAAGACGATATTGACAAGGCTGTAAAAGAGGCCGCGCAATATGCTGACGAGGATAAGAAACGCCGTGAGGAAGTTGACACCCGCAATCATGCCGAGCAAATGATCTATCAGAGCGAGAAAGCTATGACTGATATGGGTAATATAAGCGACGAGGACAAGGCGAATGTCAACAGCTATATCGACGAGCTGAAAAAAGCTCTGGAGGGCACGGATACAGATGACATCAAGGCAAAGACCGAGGAGCTTTCCAAGTCGTTCTATGCTATCAGCGAGAAACTCTACGCCGCAGCGGCACAGCAGGCCGCTGAGCAGCAAGCTGCCGAGGGCGGCGGCGCGCCTGACGGCGAGACCGTGTATGATGCCGATTTTGAGCCGATAGACGACGATACAATTGACAATTGATAATGCTCAATTTACAATTGGTATTTGTAAGCAAAAAAAGTGAACAACAGTAAGCAGGGGCTGCCGGCAGATAATTGTCAATTGTCAACTGCCAACTGTTAATTATAATAATGGAGGTAGACAAATGAAACTGAAACCATTGGCGGACAGAGTTATCTTAAAGATGACCGAAACCGAAGAGACTACGAAAAGCGGTATCATCCTTACCAGCGGCGCAAAAGAAAAACCTCAAGTAGCTGAGGTGCTGGCGGTTGGACCCGGCGGCGTTGTAGACGGCAAGGATGTCACAATGCACGTAAAAGTCGGCGATAAGGTCATCATGAGTAAATACGCCGGAACAGAAGTAAAAATTGACGGCGAGGAGCTTGTCGTAGTAAAGCAAAACGACATTCTCGCGATTGTGGAGGGTTAAATTATGTCAAAAGTTATTATCTATGGTGAAGAAGCGCGCCGCGCGCTGGAGAGCGGCGTTAACCAACTAGCCGATACCGTCAAGGTAACGCTTGGCCCCAAAGGGCGCAACGTGGTTTTGGACAAGAAATTCGGCGCGCCGCTTATTACAAACGACGGCGTTACAATCGCAAAAGAAATCGAGCTTGACGACTCGTTTGAGAACATGGGCGCACAGCTTGTAAAAGAAGTCGCCACAAAAACAAACGACGTCGCGGGCGACGGCACGACCACCGCTACGCTGTTGGCACAAGCGCTTATCCGCGAGGGCATGAAGAACGTCGCGGCGGGCGCAAACCCTATGATCATGAAGCGAGGCATCCAAAAGGCTGTCGATGCGGCTATCGACTCTATTCAGGCCGGTTCGCACAAAGTTAACGGCACAAAGGACATCGCGCGTGTCGGCACGATCTCATCGAGTGATGAACTCATCGGCAACCTGATCGCCGAGGCTATGGACAAAGTCTCCGCCGACGGCGTTATCACCGTCGAGGAGAGCAAGACCAGCGAGACCTATTCCGAGGTTGTGGAGGGTATGCAGTTTGATCGCGGCTACATCTCACACTACATGGTTACCGACACCGAAAAGATGGAGGCCGTTATTGACGAGCCCGTCATCCTTATCACGGACAAGAAGATCTCTAACGTTCAGGACTTATTACCGCTGCTCGAACAAGTCGTTCAGACCGGCAAAAAACTCGTCATCATCGCTGAGGATGTCGAGGGCGAAGCCCTTGCGACACTGCTTGTCAACAAGCTTCGCGGCACGTTCACCTGCATATGCGTAAAGGCGCCGGGCTTCGGCGACCGCCGCAAAGATATGCTGAAAGACATTGCCGTTCTAACGGGCGGAGAAGTCATCTCGGATGAGTTAGGCTTTGACTTAAAAGAAACCAAGCTCGACCAATTGGGAAGCTGCCGCCAGATAAAAGTTCAAAAAGAGAACACGATCATCGTTGACGGCGCCGGCGATTCGGCTGAAATCAAAGCTCGTATCGGGCAGATCCGCTCGCAGATCGAGACTACAACCTCTGACTTCGACCGCGAGAAACTGCAAGAGCGTCTTGCCAAGCTGTCCGGCGGCGTTGCCGTCATTAAGGTCGGCGCGGCGACGGAAATCGAGATGAAAGAGAAGAAGCTGCGCTTAGAGGACGCACTCAACGCCACCCGTGCGGCTGTTGAAGAAGGTATCGTTGCCGGCGGCGGCACGATCTATGTAAACGCTATCTCCGCCGTGGAAAAACTGCTTGACGGCGTCGAGGGCGACGAGCGCACAGGTATGCGCATTGTAGCCAGCGCATTGACCGAGCCGTTTAAGCAGATTGTATCCAACGCTGGACTTGAAGGCTCTGTAGCATTGGATAAGATTATTACAAACGGCAAACAGGGTTATGGCTTTGATGTGCTTGCCGAGAAATACGGCGATATGATCGAGTTCGGTATCGTAGACCCGACCAAAGTCACGCGTTCGGCACTGCAAAACGCCGCCTCTATCGCGGCGATGGTACTGACCACCGAGAGTCTTGTCACAGACAAGAAAGAGCCCGCGGCTCCCGCCGCGCCGATGGGCGGCGGCATGGGCGGCATGGATATGTACTAAAATTATATATATACGAAAAGCCGAAGGGTTTGTCCCTTCGCCTCAGACCGAAGACAAAGCCTCCGTTCGGCGCAACCGAATGGGGGCGAATCTTATGCGACGCAATGGATTTCAAGATAATATCGCTGAAGCCACAAAAACAGAGCAAATTATCGGGCAATAACCCGTTAATCCGTTTCCATT
>Ga0123353_10000716_pt1 | contig 40406 bp, 34 predicted proteins | sample TergutLab28metaG_3_FD_92763 | JGI IMG/M metagenome (GOLD analysis project Ga0123353, IMG submission 92763) | Labiotermes labralis P3 segment gut microbial communities from Petit-Saut dam, French Guiana - Lab288 P3 | ecosystem: Host-associated > Arthropoda: Insects > Digestive system > Gut ... | reverse complement strand
GTCTAACCATTTTTTAGTATCGTTGAATATCGGCATATCACTCTTGTCTATTATTTGTTTAAAGAGAGTATTACCGTGATACTTCTGTCCCTCTATCCACAAGCCGATAAGATTATTACCGCCGTCACACGCGAGTGTAAGAGCGCCTATTGGTGATTTATATGTTGTTGAATAATACATAATTAAATAATACAATATTGTTTTGGATTTTAGCATGATTTTAATGAAAATTTTATTCTAATCAAAAACGGCGCAGTGCTTTATATTATATTTAAGCGCATTTATTATCATCATCATCGTGAAAATATCTGTTTTTAACAGGACGATAAACAAGAGGACTTTTATAATGAGCAGCATTAACAAATGGCAGCGCACGCATGCGTGCGGAGAGCTTTGTGCGGCGGATATCGGCAAGGAAGTTACCCTGTGCGGATGGGTTCACACGTGGAGAAATCATGGCGGGGTGATATTCATAAATCTGCGCGACAGGAGCGGTGTTTCTCAGCTTGTTTTCAGCCCCGATTCGCCAACCGGAGAAGCGGCGGCGGCTTTACGCCACGAATATGTTATTTGTGTGAAAGGTAAAGTTTCGCCGCGGCCTCAAACCATGATCAATCCCAAAATGAAAACGGGTGAAATAGAGATAAACGCTTCTGATCTCGAATTGATTAACGCCTCGGAAACTCCGCCGTTTTTAGTCAACGAAGCCGACGCGGATACCGCGCCCTCAGAAGAGCTTCGCTTGCGCTACCGTTATCTTGATCTGCGCCGTCCCTCGCTTCAGCAAAACATAATTTTCCGTCACAAAGCGGCTATGTATGCACGCAAGTATTTATGGAAAAATGGTTTTATAGAGATAGAGACTCCTATACTTATGAAAAGCACTCCCGAGGGGGCAAGAGATTTTCTTGTGCCCAGCCGCATAAATAAGGGACGGTTCTACGCGCTGCCCCAGTCGCCGCAAACTTATAAACAGCTATTAATGGTATCGGGGTTTGAACGGTATTTTCAGATTGCGCGCTGTTTCCGCGATGAAGATTTGAGAGCAGACCGTCAGCCGGAGTTTACGCAGATAGATGCTGAATTATCATTTGTTAATGAAGAGGATATATTTGCGATTTTTGAAGGGATGTTATCATCGATTTTTAAGGATTGTTTGAATATTGACGCGGTAACACCATTTCCGCGGATGACTTATAAAGAAGCATTCTTTACTTATGGAAGTGATAAGCCCGATCTTCGTTTCGGGCTTCCCATACAGGACGTAACAGATAATTTTACAAGTTCGCAATTTAAAGTTTTTCAGTCGGCGATTGAAAACGGCGGCAAAATTGCGGCTGTTAACGCAAACTCATGCGGTGATTTTACGCGCAAGATTATTGACGAATTGACCTCTTTAGTTGGTAAATACGGGGCAAAGGGGCTTGTATGGCTTCGGGTTACAGACGCGGGGCTTGAGGGGCCTTCCGCTAAGTTTTTGTCTGATGTTGAGATGAATAACATTAAAGAGCGTATGAGCGTTAAAACAGGTGATATGATATTTATCATTGCCGATAAAGAGAAAACATGCTTTACGGCAATGGGACAGCTTAGGCTTGAAATCGCCAAATTAAAAAATCTTATTAACAAAGATGAATTCAATTTTTTGTGGGTGACAGAGTTCCCCATGTTTGAATTTAGTGAAGAACAAAACCGCTATACATCTGTTCACCATCCGTTTACTGCTCCGATGGATGAGGATATCGGGCTTTTAAATGGTGATGAGTGCTATAAAGCGCGCTCAAGGGCTTACGATCTCGTCATTAACGGAACAGAAGCCGGCGGCGGCAGTATCCGTATACACGACAGTAGTGTTCAGCAGAAAATATTTGACATTCTTGGAATAAGCCGCGAAGAGGCGCAGGAGAAATTCGGCTTTTTACTGCACGCGCTCACCTTTGGCGCTCCGCCTCATGCGGGACTTGCCTTTGGTCTCGACAGGCTTGTGATGCTTATGCTTGGGCTCGACAGCATAAGAGACGTTATCCCTTTTCCGAAAACAACAACCGGATTATCGCTTATGGATAATGCGCCGGATATTGTGTCTAACGAACAGTTAGCGGAGCTTGGGATAAAAATAACAGCCGGCACAAATGAAATCGGAAAGCAATAACAAAAATTGACGATTACCCGATAATTGATCCTTTTATATAGTGTATACTGGTAAGCGGCACACGCTTACATGCACCGCAAATTCATTCCGTAAAAGCGTTGAAAACTTTGCACCTGCAGTATAATAATGATGTATATTAATTGTTTTGATCAAGGTTTTAAGTTTTCTTATGCCAAAAAACTCCTCATATCACTTACTCAAACCGCTTAAGCTCCTGATTCTTGCGGCGCTTATTACCGCTATGCCGTTAAAAGCGGGCGGAGAAAATTTTGAGCCGCGCCTTTTTAGCAGGGGTAATTTTTTATATATTGTTGAACCGCAGCGAATAGTTTTTCTCTCTATGGATACGCGGACTTCCTACTCTCTTTACTCAGCGCCAATTCCGCAGTTATCTATTGTAAGCGTTGTGCAAAGCGGCGACCGCATTTGGGCGGCTAATAAAGCCGGTGCGGTGATGAGTGTAAATATGCAGACCGGAACCGTTGAGGAGTGGGGCCGAGGGAATGCCGGCAGGGAGGGGGGGCATATTGATGTTGACAGACGCTTTTTATGGCGCGCCTCAGACGACACACTCTACCGCATGGAACTCTCAAGCGGCGAGTGGATATCTATCCCCATAAATTCAAACGCCTCCGATATACACGGTGTTATAAGTTTTAATGATCAAATCCACGTTATCTCTTCACACGCGGTTCATATTTTAAGAACAGCAGCAGAGGACTGGACGACCGTTCCGCATGACAGATTTACACTTGGCAGCGGGGAATTTCGTGTGTTTGAGAGGGCAGGATATTTTATAGAGGGAAACCGTTTTTACAGATATGATCCGTCAAAAAGATTATGGAGCAGATCGCAGATACGCGATTCTATAGTAAGCGTTGATTTTAACAATCACAATATAACCGTAGCCGCGCGAAACCGTACTTATAATTTTAACTCGGCCGCTCTTACGCTTGAGCCGCATCCGGTGATCCCGGCGCTGCGCAATATCCGTTCAATAACAATGCTTCACGCTCACGCTTTATGTGCGCTTGACAGAGGATTTGTAACTTATAACAGTAAAGATATGGCTCTCAGCAATTCCAATTTCGATTTTAATTTTGTTCAGTACCCTGATCATGTAAGGGTGACAGACGACGTATCGGTTTTTACTTTCGGCGATCATTTTATACTGTATACAAATAATAGTTTTGTCATCCATAATCATAACCGCAGGCTTTGGAGCAGTGTAAGAATTCAAAATCGAGACCGTGAGAATATAAAGGAGCGCGGCTGGACTGAAGAGGGCGCGGTTGCCTATTCGGCAAATGATTATATGTCTACACTGCATGGAACGGTTACGGTGTCGGTCACGAAAGAAGCACACAAGCAAGGATCAAATCCTGTGCAGGTTATGCCTTTTGATGTTGAGCAGGGTAATACTGCGCTGAATCTGCACACTGCAGACGCCGACGGCCGCATTCTTGACATTACGCTCGACAATGGAATGTCTGCCGGCCGGCCCCCTCAGGATGGTATTTACTACAGGGGAATTGAAGGCGATATCATTAACCGTGTATCTTATGGAGAGCATAGCTCTTCCGGATTAGCTTCTAATCAGGTAGTTCCTGATTTCCACTCAAAGGGAGTTAACGCGCGGTTTACGAGCAGAACAAAAACCGAAGGCCGCGACCGCAGTTTTTTAACCGCTTCGGCTGGAAGCGCCGGCGTTATATCGAAAGTACAATGGACTGCATTCAGGTATATACCGTCAGGCATCTATCAGATATCCTCAAATGATGACCGTCTCCGCATCATTCCTGAAAGTGTAAAGATGTATGTTGACGGAACAGAGCTTTTTGGAACAGATTACAGATATGATCCTGCTTCGCAGAGAGTTATTCTTTTACGGCGTGACAAAGCGGATCCCGCTTCAATAATACAAATAGGCTACTCCGTAAAAATACACCCGGAACCCGGAAGCGGATTTGAGCTGTTTCCCGAAAATCACATAGGGCATTACGATTACGCGGAGGGAACCGTTTCGCCGCGCTCATGGCTGAGCGCCCGCGCGGGAGTTATGACTATTCACAGAGGTTCGGCATATCTTGGAAGGGGCGGCGGCAGATGGCCCGATCCGGACGGCGTACCTTTGGAAAACACCGTTATTCTCGCCGGCTTGCCTGTAGAATGGCGTGACGCGGAGGCCGGGCGCACATTTCTTTTACATCCTGAAATAGCTTATGACAATGTATGGGGCGCCCACTCGGGAGGCTTAAACTTGGGAGTGCGGGAGAATCGGGCGTTTGGTTCATACAGAGGTTTTTGGGCAAGCCGTGATTTTTGGGGCGTTGAGCAGCCGCGCTCCGCAGCAACTACATCAACAAAACAGATAAACGGCGCACGTGCAGATCAGGAGCATGATATTGACTTTGGCTATGATTTGCGGGATGATTTAAGGGTAGGCTGGCGCCAGCTTCACAGAGAGCGTGCGCAGGACAGCGTTTCTATCTCCATGTTTGAACTGCACAGCCTGTATACAGGAAATCTTTCGCCCGACATTGAGATGTCGGTATCAAGGCGTTATTTTGAAAAAGAGGCCCATATGCCAAATAGAGAGCGTAAAGAGTCATTTAACTTACGCCTCTCTGATATGTCATCAAGCTATTTAAACAAAGTAAGCGGTATACATAATGTAGGTTACGATTTCTCGCTTACCGAGTATAGAACAGACGATGAACAAAACGGGCGCACAGTATACGGCTGGGGCAGTATCTCTCCAACAAACAAACTTACCCTTACTCCTTCTGGAATGTACCGGCTCAATCCGTCAGGTTATCATATCCGCAGAGAGCTTTCTCCGTCACTTACCGTTAACACACGCGATCTTCCCGCGGGTTTTGACATGGAAGCGTCGTACTTAATTTATCACTATGAGAACAATGGCGGCAGCGGGGACAATATTGAGACACTGAGATCGATTTCAACATTTTTTTACCCCGGCAATTACGTTACTGCTTTTGATAAATTTGCAATTTACTTAGGGTATGATCAGCATATGGGTACTTACGATATCATTGGCAAATCATCGGCGAGATATGCTTTTTTGCCAAATAAAAATGACTGGTTAAGCACCAAAGAAACCGGTGGGCTTATTTTCTTTCCGACAGAAAATTTACTGTTAAGCACAGTCAATTCGAGAAGAACATGGAATGTGCGCTCATCGCCTGAGTATTCCACAAATGAACGGATAAAATACTGGTTTGAAAGCGGCAGCTCTGTTGAAGCTAACTTGGAAGCAACAAGGACAAGCGATCACCATCTTCATATTGCCGGTTCTTCCATGTACGAACACCGCTGGGAGGGCGGTCTTATTACAGGAGTTGGGGCGCATGGCAGCAGATACTCTTATCATAACTATATAAGTATAGCCGGCGGTCCCGGGCTTATCGTCTCTTCCACAAAAGATTTAAGCGGATACATAAGAAGCAGAGAGATGAGCCATTCTCTTTGGGTTACTGTAGAAACTAAAGAACGTTTTGGGCCCGACCTTGATTACGCATTCCAGTTACGCCTGAAGATACCGCCTGATATATCAATTGCCGGAGATATTGGCGCGGCCTACAGAGGACAACATAGAAGAACAAACGGTTACGGCAGGCTTTATTTGCATGCTGGGTTTTAGCGGTAAGGGTTTGAAAGCGCAAAATTAATTGTTAGATGTAAAAATAATTTACGAATCAGAAACAGAATCCTCTTCTTCATCTCTCCCCTCGGCGGGAGGCGCCGACTTTTTTGCCGCGGTGTTTTCCATAATTGATTTTAAATAAGCGTCTTTTTTATCCTGCAGGAGCCTGAGTTTAAGCAGATTTCGCGCGCGTTCTCTTTGCGGGAAGTCGCTCGGCATTCTCAAATTTTTAAAAAACAGCCAAACCGCGACTGCCATAAATATAACGCCTATCAACGCAACAGCAGGAACAGGGGCAAAAAAATTATGAAGGGATTCCATCAACTCTCCGAACATGTATATTTATATATAATATAATAAATGGGATAACACATGGGGTTTTACCTGATTTTGCATTTTCCGCCAAGTGGGCCGCCCCCTTCCTAAAATCTCATTGTTTTATTATTTTCCATACAATCACAAAAAACTATTGACTAAACAATTTGCCTATTATATATTTGGTGGATTAAATTCAGATAGAAATTTGTTCTCGCATTTGTTTTGTATGGAGTAGAAAGATGAAAACAGTAGTCGTAGATACCAAGTCGATAAACCGTGACTGGTTCGTAGTAGACGCTTCTGAGCTTACGCTCGGAAGACTTGCAAGCCAGGCGGCTTATGTGCTTATCGGAAAAGGCAAACCCGCGTACTCTCCCAATCAGGATCATGGAGATAACCTTATTGTCATTAACACCGACAAGCTCAAGCTAAGCGGCATTAAGCCCGAAACAAAAACCTATTTCCGCCACTCCCGTTACCCCGGCGGCGACAAGCACAGACCCTTTAAAGAGCAGATGACGATTGACTCGACTCAGGTTGTTATTCACGCGATCAAGGGTATGGTTTCAAAGAACGCCAAGGGCCGGGCTGTAATGAAGAAGCTCCATGTTTACAAAGGCAATGAGCATCCTCATACCGCGCAGCAGCCTAAAGAGCTTAAGTTGGCGAGTGTAAGATAATCTGCGTTTTGAGGCGTCGCGCCTCAAACGCAGAGACAGGGCATGCCCTGTCTGTACGTGATAATTAAAATATGTAGAGTATAAAAGGAGTAAAGATTTTGGAAAACAGATACTTTGGAACCGGAAGACGCAAAAACGCGATAGCTTGTGTGCTTATCCGTCCCGGCAAAGGACAGAGAACGATTAACGGCAAGCCGCTTGTCGAGTACCTCAAGAGCGACGTGCTTGTAATGGACGTTGAGAAGCCCCTTACAATGCTTAACGCAGCCGACAGCTTTGACATTGTGGCAAGAGTAAGAGGCGGCGGACTGAGCGGACAGGGCGGAGCTGTGCGTCTTGGCATCTCCCGTGCGCTCTCGCTTATGAGCGAAGATAACCGCAAATTGCTGCGTAAAAACGGTCTTCTTACACGCGACTCCCGCGTTGTTGAACGTAAAAAGTACGGTTTGGCCGGCGCACGCAGACGCTACCAGTTCTCAAAACGTTAAACTGTGATCACTGGGACGCAAAAATTTGTCAATAGCAGTAAGTTCGTCCTTGAATGACACAAACAAGACTTGCAAATTGCAGTATTGGATAGAGGGGCGGGGCTCGTCCCCGCTCTAACTAAAACACACGGTGAGAATGAAGAGTGGGTGCTATCCTTGGATAGTAGTCTTTTCATGATGATCATCGTGGAAGAACAACCCATATTTACAATTAAGGAGTAGTACAATGGCCTCTTTGACTTTGCAGGAACTGCTTGACGCCGGAACCCATTTCGGCCACCAGACTAAGCGCTGGAATCCAAAAATGAAGCGCTTTATCCTCTGCCCCCGCAACGGTATTTACATTATCGACCTCAACAAAACCGTTCTTACGCTCGACAAATTTATCGCGCGTGTAAAGACAGAGGTTCAAAAGGGCGGCAAGGTTCTTTTTGTCGCGACAAAGAAACAATTACGCGACTGCATCCGCGAAGAAGCGGCGCGCTGCAATATGCCGTTTGTAACAGAACGCTGGTTAGGCGGTATGCTTACTAACTTCAAAACGCTTCGCCAAAGTATCGCTAAACTTGACAAAATCGAAAAAATGGAAACCGACGGCACAATGGAAGCTCTTCCTAAGAAAGAGCGTATGCTTTTGGCCAAGAAAAAAGAAAAATTGATAGCTATCCTTGAAGGTATACGCACTATGCGCCGTCTGCCTTCCATAATATTTGTTGTTGATACTATTAAGGAGAACATCGCTATCGCGGAGGGCAAGCGTCTTGGTATTCCTATCGGCGCTATTGTTGATACAAACTGCGATCCCGATACTGTAGACTTCCCCATCCCCGGAAACGACGACGCGATTAAATCCGTTCAGCTCATCACCCGCGCTATAAGCGATGTGATCCTGGCAAACGCAGTTACAACTGTTACCGCCGAAGAGATGGGCGCAAAGGATGAAGCTAAGGGTAATGAAGAAGCCGCGGCGCCGGCAAAAGAGAAGGAAGAGGGCGGCGAACAGTCCAAACCTAAACGCCGTGTAGTCCACAAAAAAGCGGCCAGATCCACAGAAGATGACGATTAATTAAAAAATGGGTCCGGCAGAATAAACGCCGGGCCTTTTTAATTTTTTCCCGCGTCCCGAAAGGATGCACCGCCCGGTAAAAAAACTATAAAAAATAGAAGGAGTACAAAAATGAGTATAACAGCTTCGCAGGTAAATGAACTGCGCAACAAAACAGGACTTGGCATGATGACTTGCAAGCAAGCGCTTACTGAGGCTAACGGCGACATGGCGCTTGCTATCGAAAATCTGCGCAAACAGGGTCAGGCCACAGAAGCCAAGCGCGCCGACAGAGCGGCAAAAGAGGGCAAGGTTTCAATCCTTACAGACACTTCTTGCGGTATAGTATATGAAGTAAACTCTGAGACAGACTTTGTAGCGCGTAATGATGACTTTGTTGCTTTTATTGATACACTCGGCAAGATTCTCGCCGCTAATAAGCCGGCAGATCACGCCGCCGCGCTTAAGCTCAAAGACGCTTCTATCGGCAATATTACTGTAGAGGAACGCGTTACTGAGCTTATCGGCAAGATCGGTGAAAAAATCGCTTTCCGCCGCTATGCTATAATTAACGCGTCTCCGTCAACAGAGAAGATTTTCTCCTATGTACACGGCGGCGGTAAAATCGGCGTGCTTGTAAAAATGGCGGCTGATTCTGCGGAAGCGCTCGCTTCACCCGCCTTTGCGGAGCTTGGAAAAGACCTCGCGATGCAGATCGCGGCTTCAACTCCTATCACCGTTGCTCCTGAGGATATCTCCGCGGATGTGATCGCTAAGGAGAAGGAGATCTACACCGCTCAGGCGAAAGAGTCCGGTAAGCCGGAAAAAGTTTGGCCTAATATTATTGAAGGCAAACTCAAAAAGTATTATGAAGAGGTCACCCTGATTCATCAGAAGTTTATCCGCGATCCGGAAAAAACTGTGACAGACCGCATTAACGAAGCATCAAAAGCAGCAGGCGCAAATGTCAAGCCTGTAAGTTTTATCAGCTTTGTGCTCGGCGCGGAATAAATCAATTGTGAAATACAAGTACAAGCGCATTTTGTTAAAGCTTTCCGGCGAAGCTCTCGCCGGAAATACTTCTTCTATTATTGATCCCGCCATTGCGGACAAAATCGCTAAAGATATCGCGGAGGTTATGTCTGAGGGTGTACAGGCGGCGATTGTAATAGGCGGGGGCAATATAATACGCGGAGCAATGGCAGAGGGCGTCTCGCGCGTTGCGGGTGATGCTATGGGGATGCTTGCGACTGTCATAAACTCTATAGGATTTGCTGAGCACCTTAAATCTTGCGGAGTAAAAGCGGAGGTGCTTACTGCCGTGCATATCGACAGAGCGGGTGAGTTTTATACGCCTCAGCGCGCGATAGAGCTGATGGAGAATGGATCAGCAGTGGTAATAGGCGGCGGCACCGGTAATCCTTTCTTTACAACCGACACTGCCGCCGCGCTTAGATGCGCGGAGATAAACGGTGAGGCTATTTTAAAGGCTACAAAGGTGGATGGCATTTACGACAGTGATCCTTTTAAAAATCCGCAGGCAAAAAAATTTGACACGATAACTCACGGCGAAGCATTATCACGAAATTTAAAAGTAATGGATTCCACAGCGTTCTCCTTTTGCATGGAGCAAAAGATCCCTATCATAGTTTTTAAACTGCTTGAAGAGGGTAATCTTTCAAAATGTTTGAGCGGTGAGCCTGTGGGAACTACCGTAATAATTTAAACGGGAGGATAAATAAAAATGGGTGCAATGGAAGATATCCAAAAAGAGACAACCGACAGGATGCAGAAAGCAATTGAGAGCCTTAAAAAGGATCTTGTGAGAATAAGAACCGGGCGCGCGACTCCGGCGCTTCTTGACGGGATAAACGTAGATTACTACGGCAATCCTGCGCCGATCAACCAAGTGGCAAATATCTCTGTTCCCGACGCGAGGATGCTCATTGTTCAGCCTTGGGAAAAGAGCATGCTGCACGCGATAGAAAAAGCGATACAGGCTTCAAATCTTGGACTCAATCCGCAGAACGACGGCAATCAGATTCGTCTGCCTATCCCCCCTCTTTCTGAAGAGCGCCGCAAGGATCTTTTTAAGAACTGCGGTAAAATCGGCGAAGAGAATAAGGTTGCGATACGGAACATCCGCCGCGACTCAAACGAAAAGCTCAAAAAAGCGCAGAAAGACAAGCAGATAACTGAAGATCAGGAGAAAAAGGGTCTTGACGATATCCAAAAAACTACTGATAAATTCATTAAAAGCGTGGATGAACAGCTTGCGCTTAAAGAGAAAGAGATTATGGAAGTGTAGTATAATCAGTTAATGGTTCTTCGCTATTTCAAGCGGGTTCTCTGATCTTACATCCCGAACGGGATGCAGAGAGTACACAGCTAAACGCCAAAATTTATCGGTGGGTTTGGTATAATTTTTGGCGTTCAACAGGATGCTCTGTTTATCTCCGCCTCCACATCCTCGGCCCTGTATTCGCGATCATCTCCAAAATCTCCTCCTGCATTACCCAGTTGTCAAATTGACCGCTGCCGGCGTTATTAAAAAATATCGTAAACGCGTAAGCCTTGCCGTCAACAAACATATAACCTGCGAGAGTGGTTACCTTAAGGGAATTTAGAGTACCGGTTTTAGCGCGGACTTTTCCGATCAATTGCGAGCGGTTGAAGCGGGTTTTGAGCGTTCCGTCAATTCCCGCGGCGGGGAGCGCCGCGACGTAGTCGTGGTAGTATGTTTGTTTATGGACATAGCTTAGAAGCTCAGTTATCTGCGCGGCGCTTACGCGGGATACGTCTCCCATTCCTGAACCGTTGCCGAGCTGCAGTTCACCCGGCAAGCCCTGCTTTTCCCACCAGTTTGACATAACCGTTACCCCTTTGGGCCATGTTCCCGGAGCGCCCATCCGCTCCGCCGCCATTGTTTTGAGGAGCATCTCTGAGACGAAGTTGCTTGACCATTTGAATATATGGTTAATAAAAACAGGCATAGGTTCGCTTTCAAACGTATGGAAAGGCGGCTTTGCTAAGAGGGAATCGGGTACTCTGCGGCGTACGGTTTTGCCTTCGATACGTATACCGTTTTCGCTGCATTGAGCTCTAAAGGCGCCGCCGAATGTCTCCCAGGTCTGCCACACTTTACGGTAAGTGTATCTTGGTTTTTCACCCATGGCCATGTTTCCTCTAACTAATATCTGCGTAGTGCCGGATGTCAATGATGTAGATACATCGAGCCTGCCTCTTGAACCGCCGACCGTTTTCGCGGAGGAGCTTATCCTCACCCCCTCAATCTTTGGGAACATATCTACATGAATCGGCGAGCCGATCTCCTGACCAGGGCGCTTATGAACCGCTACGGCGCTGAAACTTACGGATAGCGCGTTAATAATCGACTGATAGGCGCGGCTGCCGTCGGTCGCGGAAAAGCCGGGGCCGACGCTCACCGTGTCATAGTAAAAGTCATCAAGTATAAGATCGCCCTTTACATGTTTAATTCCTCTGTGGCGCAGCTGCTGTACAAAAAGCCATATTCTCTCAGGGCCCAGTCCCGGATCGCCGAATCCTTTTATGTAAAGATTTCCGTTTACAATTCCAGAGTCGCTGTTAAACTCTCCATCGATATAAACGCGTGTGTTGTGAGTGTAACCGAGGCCAAGGAGTTCAAGAGCCGCCGCGCCGGTTACAAGTTTCGCGACCGAGGCGGGGTTTAAAAGTGTATCGGGATTTATTGATACGATGACGCTGTCTTTACTTAGATCTTTGACGACAATGCCTACTCCGCCCTCATATTTACGCGCTTTAAGCAGATCGCTGACACTCTGCTGCATAGAGGCAAAAGCTGCGCTATAGCAGGTAAATATTATAATCGCTATAATTGGGCTGGTTACGCTGCTGAGAGATATTTTTACTTTTTGATTCTTTTTTGTTTCCATAGCCGTTTCCAAATTTTATTTTTAAATACTGTGTTAAATTACACTTGATAACTATTTTCCTTTATAAACAACCCTATAGGGAGCCAAACAAGATGATGAAGTACGTAATCGCATTTGTTACGCCAACTAAAAAAATACAACTTCGCCACAAGATAGTGGAAGGCGAAAACAAAGATAGTGCGCTTAGAAAGTTTTTTAATGAAAACGCAAGCGAGTTTTATTCTACCGACGAGCATGGATATCTATATTTCAAAGAGGACTTTTTTGATGAGGCCAACGGGTCGGGGAGTATTATAGAGTTGTGATAAAAGGAGGGCGGGGGTAAACCCCGCCCTTACAAATCGCGAAACCATCGCGGTTGCCCTTATCCTGATTAACGTCTTACGCCTTAATAGCATCTGCCGGGCAAGAATCAACGCAAGCGCCGCAGTCTGTGCATTTTGACGCGTCTATAGAATAGGGACTGCCCTCTTTAATTGCGTCGCATGGACATTCAGGAAGACAGCTTCCGCAGCAAAGACACTCTTCTGTAATTTTGTAAGCCATTTTTCGGCCTCCTCTTTAGGTTAGTGAATAATGATTTTATGGTATTACGATTTACTGTTATCTAAAATTTATCGTTTATCCGACATAATAAGATACTTTTTGCGGACAGGAAACTACAAATCCCACATACTGTTTATCCTGATCCTGCATTTTCCGCACCCCTTCAGGGGTGCAAGATTGTAACTCCGGGTTTTAGCCCGGGGTTGATCACAAACATCACTCTTCCTCAAAAGTATTATCAGCCAAAGTCTCCGAACGCTCTTCACGCCACGCGAGCAGTTGACGCACGCGGCTCGGGTGCTTTAGCTTGCCAAGCGCTTTCGTTTCAATCTGACGTACGCGCTCACGGCTTATGTTGAATATCTCGCCTATCTCTTTAAGCGTTTTTATACGCCCGTCATCAAGCCCGAAGCGCATCATTAATATCTCTTTTTCTTTTGGAGCAAGAGAGTTCATTACCTGTTTTATCTGTTCGCGCAGATGCACGAGCGATATTTTCTGCGTTGGGTCTATAACGCTTGAGTCTTCTATGTATTCCCCTATAGTTGTTCCGTTTTCTCCGCCGACCTCCATGTCAAGGGAGATCGGTTCCATAGAGTACTCAAGCGCCATTTGCACTTTTGTAACGGAGCATCCAAGAGCTTCGGCGAGATCTTGGTGAGACGGTTCGTAGCCGTACTCCATTACCCACTTGCGGCACATACGCACGATCTTGTTTACAAGCTCCATTGTGTTTGCCGGAATGCGTATCGCTTTTGACTTGTCATTTATGGCGCGGGAGATCGCCTGACGGATCCACCATGTGGCGTAAGTGGAAAATTTGTACCCTTTGCGGTAGTCAAAGTTTTCAACCGCTTTAATAAGACCGCGGTTGCCCTCCTGTATGAGGTCGATAATTTCCATGCCGCGGAGGATATATTTTTTTGCTATGCTCACAACAAGACGCACATTCGCTTCGATGATTGCGCACTTTGCCTGATTGCGCATCTCTTCCCAGTGAGAGAACGCGTCAAACTCGCTCTCCTTACTGTCAATCAAAAGATTTTCTTTGTATTTGTCAAGGATATTTTCAACCTGTTTGCAGTTAAGTCTGAGACTCCTGCACAGAGAGACCGCTTCATCCATAAGTTTCTCCTGCTCTGAAGAGGAGGTTTCGGCGGCGGCTTTGTTTTTTCTTTTGATTATAGCGAGTGTTTTGGTAAACTCTCTGCGGAGTGTTTCGGGGTCTTCTATCTCTTTTGACGACTCTTCGTCAAGCTGCAAAACGTCGGCGCATTCCATCTCGCCGTTTTTAAACTCTTCTCCCAGTATGTAAAGACTCTCAAGAGCTTTAGGGGAGCGGAAAGCCATATCAAAGAGTTTGCTCTGAGCGTACTCCATCTGCATCGCGTACTCTGTCTCCTGCCCCTTTGAGAGAAGCGGAACTCTGCCCACGCTGTTAAGATATGCCCAGGTGGGGTCGGTATAGCGGGGGGGCCTGCCGGCAGAGAGCATCCGTTTTGCGCCGCGTTCGTAAAGAGGAACCGCTTTCTCCTTTACAAAGGAGTTGATGGCGATCTCTTCACGTTCGAGAATCTCTCTGACCCGTTCAAGCTCTGTGCTTGAGGCGGCTACGTCTTCAATCTGCGCCTCAGTTACAAACCCTTGCAGAGTCGCCAGCTTACGCAGGCGTAATGTTACTTTGTCGGCCGGGTGACTTTTTGTCTGCACCGGAGCCGCTTCCTTTTTTTTAATCATTTTCCTACTCGTCCAACTCTTTGAGTTTTGCCGTACACTCTTTGTGGCGTTCCATAAGAGCAAGTTTCTGTTCTTCGGGAACATCGCCGCTAAGCGCGTCCCGCAGCTCCCGCAGCTCTGCCATTAAAGACTTTCGCCGCAGAAGTAAAATTTTCTGCACAAGCTCAGCATGAATATTTTCCCTGAGCGCCGGCTTGACCATCAGCATGGAAATTACGCGCTTAATCTCAGGGTCGTCAGGCAGTACATCACATAAATTGTGAAGATCACCCTTAATATCGTAACACTCCGCTATTATTGAATATATATTCGCGGACAGGCTGTCCGTAAGTGTTTGGGTATCAACAAATCGTTTTGCTAACGGAATTTGTTCTGGGCAAGTTAGTAAAATGCGTAAAAAACTCTCCTCAAGTTTTCCTATTTTTCCTGAAAAAGGCTGTGTCTGCACATCGGATACTGTGTTTTCGCGATTGTCTTTTCTAGAAAAACTGTTAAATATATGATGAGATTCTACGCGCAGCTTTTGAGCGACTTTTGACAAAAAGTCATCACGCACTATCATATCCCTTAGAGCCTCTACGTAAGGAACGAGCTCTTCGATGATAGTACGTTTGCTCTGCGGAGAGGTGCCGTACTGCGATATCAGCTTGTCAATTAAAAAATCCGTTGACTTTTTTGCCTTCGCAATCATCTCTAAAAACGGCTGCGCTCCCTCTCTTTTTACAAATGAGTCGGGGTCGTCATTACCGGCGAGCGTCAGCACGTTCACTTGCAGATTAAAAGGAGCAAGAACGATAATCGCTTTGTACGCGGCTTCTACGCCGGCGCGGTCGCCGTCAAAAACCAGAGTCACTTTGGATGTTTGACGCTGTATCAGGGAGGCGTGTTCAGGAGTAAACGCTGTCCCCGAAGTTGCCGCGGCGTTGCAGATCCCTGCCTGATAGAGAGTTAAATAATCCATGTAACCCTCAACAATAAGCAGCTGCCCCAAATCACGCACCGCGCCGCGTGATTTGTGCAGTCCGTAAAGCAGCGTGCTTTTTTGATAAAGCAGTGTCTCCGGCGAGTTGAGGTATTTTGGCTGAGTGTCGCCGTCAAGACCGCGCCCGGCGAAAGCGACAACGCGTCCGCTTTGATTATAAAGGGGAAACATTATTCTGTCTCTGAAGCGGTCATAAAAACCGCCGCTGTCTCTTTTAACGGCAAGCCCGGATTCCGCAAGTTTTGACGGAGGGATATTTTTACTTTGAAGAAAATCAATTAATCCCGACCACCCTTTAGCCGCGTATCCTAAAGAGAACTCTTTAACCGTTTGAGCGTCAATCCCCCGCGATTTAAAATATTCAACCGCGGCGGGAGTACTCTTCACAAGACTGTAATAATACTGAGCCGCCAGAGCGTGTATCTCGAGAGCTTCTGTTTTTGAGAGGCTCTTTGAGGAGTCCGCATACTCGTGATTATTTTGAACGATGCGGCGCGGTTCAAGTTTAACCCCGGTCTCTTCGGCAAGCATTCTTAACGCTTCGGGAAAATCGACCCGTTCTATCTCCTGCAAAAAACTAAAAACATCCCCGCCTTTATTACACCCGTAACAATAATAAAAGCCCCTGTCCGCATTTACATGAAAGGAGGGAGTTTTCTCCTTATGAAATGGGCAAAGCCCTTTCATTGTCGAGCCGGAACCTTTGAGGGTGACATAGCGTCCGATAATAGCGCCAATGTCCGCTCTTTGGCGAATCTGTTCCTTTATATTGTCGTCAAACCGCTCATTCATGAGAAAACCAAAATTTTATGAAAAAACATCTTACAAAGATTTTACCGTTATTATTGAAAAATATGACAGTCTCACGTGAGTTTCAAATTATTTTTAGAATTAAGTAGAATTAATAAAAAATCTTACGAAGATAGACGAGGATAACAATGGATAATGTTTCAGATATATTAGACCCGCAGTGTATAATTCTTGATCTGAGCGCGCGTAAAAAAGAGGAAGCGATCAGGGAACTTGTCGGGCTTTTTAAGACGGCCGGTAAAATCAGCAAGGCTGAAGATTGCGTCGCCTCAATTTTGGAGCGTGAAAAAATCTCAACAACAGGCATCGGCCACGGCATCGCCATCCCTCACAGGCTTATTGCCGGGGTGAGTGACATTATGATGGCTGTAGGCCGCAAGGGTAAAGGGGTGCCCTTTGACTCCATAGACAACAAGCCGGCGCATCTGATATTTCTAATTATCGGCCCGTCGGGCAGGCATAATGAGTATCTTAAAATATTAAGCAAGCTGTCGCGGCTTTTGAGCGACAGAACTTTTTTTGAAGCGCTCATGAAAGTTGAAAGCGCCGATGAGGTGCTTTCGCTTATAATTGAGAAAGAGTCGCAGTATCAGCCGTCGGTTTGAGTTAGTTTTGCATTTCCGGCAAGCAAAATTTATCTTACATTGTACGGCATCCGTGTAATGTATATGACAATACAGGTGGGCACAATTATGGAACGTAAAATCATAAACGTAACAGGCAGACGTCAGATTACAATACCATCAAGATTTTATGATAAATTACATTTTGGCAAAGAGATAGAATGTTTTCTTACCGATGATGCGATTGTGCTTCGCCCGCTTACAACTTCTGATGATAGTTTTGCTATGGAAATATTGAAGGATTTAGTATCTCAAGGGTATAGCGGTGATGAATTACTTGCAAAATTTGAGCGGCAGCACGCAGACATTAGAAAAGCTATAGACGTTTTGATTGATGAAGCGGATGAAATCGCTGAAGGTAAGCGTGAAGGTATCAGCACAAAGGAAATTTTCGGAGATGAATAACCTATGTATGAGATAAGTTATTCAAAATCTGCTGAAAGATATTTCAAAAAAATCAAAGATAAAAAATTGTTAGCGGTTTATAAGAGTGCGATTGATAAGTTAAAGCTAAATCCTTACATTGGGACACAAAAAAGCGGAGACTTACGGGGTATTTTTGGATATGACGTAAAATACGCGGGGATAAACTATGAACTTGCCTATCGTATCTACGAAGAAAACAGTTTGTTTGTTGTTATAATACTGGCAGGAACACGAGAAAATTTTTATAATGAATTAAAGCGGCTGATAAAGTAATGCCTGACAGTCGTGTAGTTTTATGATTTGACAATATTTTTACATAACGTTAATCACAAAAAAGAGAGGGGTTGCGGTAAAGGCCGGTATCAATTTGTCAATTGACGACTTGGAATCTCATTACTGATCAACAGAGTATACTATGGATCGATGTTCAAAGTGCGGTGTGATTGTAAGCGAAGGTGCAGAGTTCTGTTCCGGTTGTGGTAAATTTTGTGGCATATTTGCCACAAGCGAACGGGTGACGGTTGAAAACCTCTCTCTGTGGGGGTATTTCGTTAAATGTATTACAAAGATTTTTTTCAAGGGTAAGGGCAGAGCGCGAAGAAAAGAATTTTGGGGATTTTGTCTGTTTGACGTACTTACCGTTTTTTTACTTGTTGCTGTATTGCCTACGGTGTTTAAGGATAATGTAAGCAATTTGCTGTTCTCGTTAGCGGGAATTACTCTTCAAGTGTCGTTTCGGGCTGTTCTTTCTAGAAGACTACACGATATTGGCAAGAGTAGTTGGTGGATTATGTACTTTCCGGCTACTGTTTTTGTAGGACTTATGTTGATGATGTTTTTCTTACCCCCTAGGGTCATCTTTGGATTTTCAGTGATGTACAACATTGACATAAAAACAGCGACTATAATGTTAATATATATATTGACGATTATTGCCATGATACCGTTTTTTGCCTGGTTATGCCGAGACAGCCAGCCGGGGGAGAATGAGTACGGGCCGAATCCCAAGGGTATAAATGATGACAACGTCTCGAACAAAAAAGATAAGAGTATTGCCGTCGCCTCAGCAATCGCGCTTCTGCTTATCACCGTTGGATGGGTAGCAATTCCGAACAGCGCGAAAAACGCGATTACCCATTATAATAAAGGGATAGAGTTATTTAATAAGGGTAGGCTTGATGAGGCGATTCGTGAGTTCAATCAAGCGATACGGCTGGACCCAAATTCTGCCGAAATGTATTACAATCGCGGTAAGATCTACTTGCGGGTTGACTTTGATATGGCTATTGCGGACTTCGATCAAGCGTTACGGCTGAACGCAAGTTTTGACGCAGCGTATAATAATCGCGGTTTGGCGTATTTTAACAAGGGTGACATTGATATGGCTATTGCTGACTTCGATCAAGCGTTACGGCTGAACCCAAATTGTGACATAGCGTATAGTAATCGTGGCAATGTGTACTTTTATAAGGATGACTTTGACATGGCTATTGCGGACTACGATCAAGCGTTACGGCTGAACCCAATTTCTGTCGAAACGTATTTTAGTCGCGGCAATGTGTACGTACTCAAGGGTGATTTTGATATGGCTATTGCGGACTATGATCAAACGTTACTGCTGAACCCAGTTTTTGGCGAAGCGTATTTTAGTCGCGGTCTTGCGTATTCGAACAAGGGTGACTTTGATATGGCTATTACGAATTTTGAAACGGCATTGCAGATTAATCCAAATCATGCTTATGCCAAGGATAAACTTGAACTTGCCCGCCAAAAGCGCGGACGTTAAAGAGATTGATTAACCGCGCTCCGTACATTATTTTTCAATTATATGAGGAAAAGAATTAATTCTCATTGTGCTAAAGGACACTATACTAATAGATGGCGTATAAAGATGAATCAGGCATAGCAATAATCACAATGAAATCATAGTGAAATCACAATAAAAGAGAGGGGTTACGGTTATGAATCTTAGTGGCATACTGCCGTTTTTGCTTATTATCATTGTAGTGGGCGTCTTGGTAGTTTTGTTTTTTATCGGTTCTGCGATTCAATTGTGGATGCAGGCGATTTTTTCCGGCTCAAGAGTGGGGCTTCTCAGCATTATATTTATGCGCTTTAGAAAAGTTCCGCCCAAACTCATTGTAGAATCCAAAATTACGGCTGTAAAGGCTGGAATAAATTTATCAATTGACGATCTGGAATCTCATTATCTAGCCGGTGGTAATGTGCTTAGGGTTGTGCAGGCTCTTATTGCGGCTGACAAAGCGAACATCCCGCTCACGTTTAAACGCGCCGTTGCGATTGACCTCGCGGGCCGTCACGTTTTAGAAGCTGTGCAGATGAGCGTTAATCCAAAAGTGATAGAAACACCGGAAGTATCGGCTGTCGCAAAAGACGGAATTCAGCTCATGGCTGTTACAAGAGTAACGGTGCGCGCGAACATAGACAGACTCGTTGGAGGCGCGGGCGAAGAGACCGTTCTCGCGCGCGTCGGCGAGGGTATTGTAACCACTATCGGTTCCGCCATTTCACACAAACATGTGCTTGAAAATCCCGACTCTATTTCAAAGAAAGTGCTTGAAAGAGGTCTTGACGCGGGAACAGCGTTTGAGATTTTGTCAATTGACATTGCGGACGTTGACGTCGGCAAAAACATAGGCGCCGAGCTTGAAACCGACCGCGCCGAAGCGGACAAAAAGATCGCTCAGGCCAAAGCCGAAGAGCGCCGCGCGATGGCTATCGCGACCGAGCAGGAGATGAAAGCGAAAGTTCAGGAGATGCGGGCGAAAGTCGTTGAAGCGGAGGCGCAGGTGCCTCAAGCTATGGCAGAAGCTTTCAGAAACGGTAATCTCGGCATAATGGATTATTATAAGATGAAAAACGTAGCCGCGGATACGCAGATGCGGGAAGCTATAGGCGGACACGGTCATCAATCAAAACCCGCAGATCATAATGACGGCGAGAGATCATAAACAGAGATAATCATGGAAATATCAAGCCTGTTTGATAAACTCGAAGGACTGCTGCCCATATTGATATTTGTCATATGGGCAATAATCTCCGCTGTCGGCGCTGCGGGGAGTAAGACCAAAAAGCGCGGGCCTCAAGGTCAGAGCCAGCAGCAGCACCCGCAGCAGAGGCAAGCTCCCGCCTCGCAGCCGTCTCACTCGTCAAGAGAGCGTGAAAGCGAGAGGCCGTCCACAAGTATCTCCGATGAACTGAATCGCACGCTTGATGTGCTTTTTGGAAATCAATCAGCAGATAAAGGGCAGAGCCGCGGGCAGCCGCGCAGTGAACAGGTGCGTAAGGCTCCGCCTCCTGCGCCGGCTCACAATAAAAAGAGAACTGCACAAAAAGTAAGTGATAGAAGCAGTATGAAAAAGGGTACGTCTGCAGCTGATACGGTAAAAGCTATAGAAAGGTCTGCGCAGATCAATCGCAAAGCTCAAAGCCGGTCAATAGAGCGGCCTGCCGTTTCGCCGGATTTTTCTGCTGCTGAAGCTGTTAAGGGGGTTGTTTGGTCGGAGATTTTGCAGCCGCCGGTGGCTATGCGGGGAGCGAAGAGCCTGTATATTTAATGATATAAATCAATAATATTAATATGAAAGGACTACGATCATGACAAAAAAGATTTACGCGTTTATGTTAGTTCTTGCCGTCGCGGTTTTTTGTTTTGCGCAAAGGACTCCGCCTCCGTCAACAATGACTCTTACGTTAGACGACGGCCGGGATGTGGTTTTACAGCCCGACAGCACTTGGGATTATGTGGGTAACCGGAGTATTTTGGCTACAAAGGAAGAGGATAGATATATCACTCTGAGCGACAACAGAATACTTTGGCTCAAAAGCGACCACACATGGACATTTACAAAAACACAGCCCAAAGTCTCTAACAGACCCAAAGAGTACCCCTCTATGGCCGTAGTGGGAACCGCGACAAGACCCGCGCTTGACGCTGCAACTCACTTCGCGACAGAAGACGCGTTTAATAAGGCTGTTACAAACCTGCGCCGCCACGCCCCAAGAACAAATAAAAACATACAGCCGTTTCTCATGGCGTGTCTCAGAAATGAAGTGGGCACACATGGTGTGGAAACCGCCTTTAGTAAAGTAGGCCAAAACTTCAAATCCGACGCCAAAATCAGCCTGACAAATCTGCAGGTTGCAAAGGTGATGGACTGTCTTGACGTACAGCTCTCGGAGTAGTGCGGAGAGCGTAGTGTAAACACATGCACATAAACGATCACAGTTAAAGAATATGAAATACATAGGCCCCCATGTATCTGCTTCGGGCGGAGTGCACAACGCTCCGCTTAACGCGCAATCTGTTGGAGCGGCAGGTTTTGGCCTTTTTACAAAGAATCAAAGACAGTGGAAAGCCAAACCGCTTGCCGCCGCGGAGATAGACGCGTTTAAAAAAAATATGGAAACTTGCGGATTCGTACCGCAGGCTGTGCTTGCTCATGACAGCTACCTCATTAATATCGGCAATCCTGATAGCGCCGTCAGAGAAAAATCAACAGCCGCTCTTGTTGACGAAGTGAAACGGTGTGAGCTTCTTGGACTGCCGCTTCTTAATATCCACCCCGGCAGTCATCTCACGTCAAGCGTTGATGAGGGTATCTCTCACATTGCGCAGTCTGTCAGCAACGTTCTTGACAAAACAGAGGGAGTGATAATTGTCCTCGAAGCGATGGCGGGGCAGGGGACTAATATCGGCGGACGATTTGAGCATTTAGCGGCTATCATCCACAATATTGAAGATAAAGCGCGCGTTGGCGTCTGTCTTGACACTTGCCACATATTCGCCGCAGGTTATGACATCAGGGACAAAGATAGTTACGGTAAGACAATGCTTGAATTTGATAACATAATAGGATTTAAATATCTGCGCGGACTCCACCTCAACGATGCAAAAGCCCCGCTCGCAAGCCGTCTCGACCGCCATGAAAGCATTGGCAAAGGAACATTAGGGGCAGAGGCGTTCAGGTTATTTTTGCAGGATGATCGGTTTGACAATATACCATGCGTTTTGGAAACTCCTGACGCGGGGCTTTGGTCTGCGGAAGTAGAATTTCTTAAAAGTTTATCAAAATGAAAAAAGTATTAGCCGCAATGAGCGGGGGGGTAGACTCCTCAGTTGCCGCCGCGCTTCTCAAAGAGCAGGGGTTTGAGGTCAGCGGTGTGACCATGCGGCTATTTGGTGACAGAGAGAATTCTGCTGTGAGCGACGCGAAAATTGTCGCAGACGCTCTATCCATCCCGCATCATACCGTAGACGCGGTTGATCTGTTTGAGCGGGAAGTAATCAGCTATTTTTTGAGCGAATACAGATCCGGCCGTACCCCTAACCCTTGTGTAAAGTGTAATCACCGGTTAAAGTTTGGTTTACTTATGGAAAAGGCCGTTTCGCTTGGCTGTGATTTTTTGGCAACCGGCCACTACGCGATTATTGAGGATGGAGATCTGCGGCGCGGGGTTGATCCTCAAAAAGATCAATCATACTTTTTATATCCGATATTTGCGTCGGAAATCAACAAAATACTCTTTCCATTGGGCGGATTAACTAAAGATAATGTAAGAGAAATCGCTAAAAAACTCGATCTCCCCGTAGCTTCAAAAAAAGAGAGCCAAGACATCTGTTTTATACCGTCGGGGGATTATCTTCAATTTTTAAAATCAAGAGGCATTGGCGTTGATCATCATGTCACAGCAGGTAACATCGTTGACATAAACGGAAAAATTCTCGGCAAGCACACCGGCGTCTGCAATTTTACGGTAGGACAACGAAAAGGTTTGGGCGCGCTTGGCAAAAGGATGTATGTCAAGCAGATTATCGTTGATACAAATACCGTGGTTGCCGCGGATGAGGATCAGCTTGAGACAAGTATCATCACGGTAAAAAATCTGCTATGTTCAACTAAGGCAGAATTAAAATCGGGTGATCGTTTTCATGTTCAGATAAGATATAGAAGCAAGCCGTCGCCGGCGTCAATAATAAATTGTGACAGCGAAACGCTCACTCTTCAATTTGACGAGCCTGTAAAAGCCGCCGCCCCGGGGCAGTCGGCTGTTCTTTACGACGGTGATGTTGCGGCCGCGGGCGGGGTGATATTTCCGCATCTGTAAAGAATTCGCTTGATTTACTTATTACAGTATCGTATTTTAGATTTGTTGTAATTTAACCATAAACCGTACCGTCAAACTTGTCATGAAACGGGAGGTGCAGCAAAATGAGGTGTTTTTTCAGTACCGTGCGCTTGCGCACGCTGATGGCCGTGATAGGCGTCTGTCTGTCTTTGGGCCTTGTTACTAACCAAGCCTTTGCGCAGGGGACTTGGGGCGGCGAAGGGTTTTTGTCAGTTCCTTCTGCTTTCGCAGAAGACGCGCCTGCGGCTGAGGATGTTGCCGCACCGGCAGCGGAACCGGTTGCCGCTGAGAGCGCTCCATATTCTGAATCCGAGGAGAGTGTTGCCGTAAATGTCTCTGAAGATGAGGAGAGTGTCGCCGCAGATCTCTCTGAAGATGAAGCGGAAGAGGCGTATGAGGCGCAATCGATCCCGATGCCGACTTTCATCGCGGCTCCTGAACCTGAACCGGTAGTTGAGGTTGCAGAGGAAGAGCCTGCAATTGAGGAAGCGGAGGAAGAAGTTGCCGTTGAGGAAGCGCCTGTAAAAAAAGCAAAGGCGGAAAAGGTCAAAAAATGCAAAGCGCCTAAAGAACCTAAAGAGGTGAGCGAGGGCGGCAATGTGTTCCGCTGCGGGCTGCGTGCCGGGCTTGGCGTTAGCGCGTTTGACGGCCACAAGGCGATCTACACAGAGTCTTTTGGTTCAAGCGCCGTAAGTTTGGGACCGTTCGTCTCTGCAAGCGTTGGGTTGGTGTTTTCGGCTCCTGTAACTGAGCTTATCAGTATAGCTTGGGAGGTGCAGTATTCGCTTTACACTGCTCACGGTGAATTTTCAATCAAAAGAGATGGCCGCGACTTCGGAGAGATGCATCAGGCCGGAGTTGAACTTCACACTGTTGAAATGCCGATTCTCGCCAACTTTAATTTCGGCGATCGTTACTACGCGGAACTTGGTCCGCAGGTTGGCTGGAATTTCTACGGCAAAATTTACGCGAACAGAGAGTTGAAAAAGCCGTATCTCAACGATTTCGCGTTTGGCCCGGCCCTTGGCTTCGGGATGAAAGTAAACAGCGATTTAGCGGTTGGGGTGCGCGGGTATTACAATGTACTCGAATACGCCGAAAATTCAAACGGATACCCTTGGACGGTTCAGGGCAGTATAACGACATTTTTTAGCTGTAAAAAATAGTGAATGATGAACAAAACCATATATACTTTCCTAAAAGGAGTAAGTGCTATGAACAGAAGTAAGAAACTGCTTGCCTTGTTTACGGCGGGCGCCGCCATGCTGCTCTCTTCCTGCGGCGATAACATTGTAGAGAACTATGAGCGCTCAATAAATACAGAAGCGGCTCTGAACATTGTTGTACGCGACGGCGCGACAGGAAACATTATCAACGACGCGGATGTAACGCTTCTCACCGCTCCGACGATTAAAGGCGCCGCGTCATCTGAAAAAGGAACCGTTACTTTTGAGGGCGTGCGCGTTGGTGTGAATCATACGGTATTGATTGAAAAAGAGGACTACACAAACCGTGTGGTTGGCGGCATCCAAATATACGCCCCCGGCGGCAGCACGTACATCGCCGATGACAATACTCAAATTGTTGAGATCTATCCGCTGACCGCGGGCCTTACCGGTCATCTGTTTTTTAACGATAAAGACGGTGTAAAACAACCCGCCGAGGGCGCCAAAGTCCGCCTTAGATTTGTTGGTTTTGTCGGCGAATCTTTTGAAGAGGACAGCAGAGAGTTCATCTCTGAAGAAGTTGACAAAGACGGTCTTTATGAGTTCAAAAATCTGCCGGCCGTAGGAGACGCGATGGGAGTTTCTTATACCCTTTTTGCCATAGAAGACGGTAATTTCAAAGAGCAGTGGATCCCGCACGCAAGTCCGCTTCTGATAAGCGGATCTGTAGCGCGCGTTGACGCGTTTACATACTCGAACAGCTATCTTATCTCTCCATTCTTTTACATGGGTGATTATAACCTTACTGTAGATTCCGACGGCGAGGTTGTTTTGAATTTCAGTGATGAGATAGACGCCGCGAAAATTGCGCGTATTCCGTTCACCGCCGCGGGTCAGGCGTTTGATATTGCCTACGACGGCAGCACTGTGACTTTAACGCCGCTTAAGGAGTGGAGCGCTTCTGCCGGCAGTTTTACATTAAACTATGTATCTGATGCCTTAACATCAAAGAGCGGATATCGTTTGAACGGTTCTTTCAGCATAACAGTAAACGTGCTGAGCGTAGATTTGAGCAAGGAAAAGGTTACCGTGCTTTATCGTGACTCACTCGCGGCAAATGGTATAATTCCAGATTCAAGTTCCGAAACGGCTCTGCTTCGCTGGAATAAAGTTGCCGGTGCTGTAAGCTATGATATTTTTGTTAAATATGACGGCAAAAACGATTACGAGTTCTTAACCAATGTGGTGACCGATACGTTTAGAGTCATTAACATTAATGGCGGTTACGCCATAGCTAACAAAACAAATACCTTTGTTGTTCAGGCGAAGAACGCAAGCTCAAAAAGCTCATTAGCCGGTGCGAAAGAGCTGGCTGTGTTCGCGAGACCGACTGTAGATTTTAATAGTGGTAATATTTCAAAGATTCTTGCGGATTCAACTGTTAATGTTTTAAACTTTGCCTACAGCAGTGTTATTGTAGGAACAATCGAAATAACCAACCCTGCCGCTGCCTATTGCTATGATGCCGGCGGTATTAGTGTTGGTTGTGCCAGTGCGGCAGCTGTAGATTGCTACAATGTTGCAAGTGCCACTGTTGCCTGCCGCATCGACGATGATGTGTTCGAAGACCTGAGTTTGTTGGACAACTGGCTGCTCTATCAGCTCCGTCAGCCGGGATCTGTGGGAAATACAGAAACATACACTTTCGAGGTGCATTTCAGCGAGAGAATGAAAGCAAGTACAGGCTCCGCAGACATCGCTCATGAATTTAATTCAAACAATATAATTGGCGGGCCTGCCGGCGACGGCCGTAACAGAACGACAATCACTTATGTTTGGGGCGACGGTACTATTTTCAGTGATAAGTTTATTACTGTAAAGGTTGCGGTTACTACAGGAAACGTGATTCCTTCAGGCCGTTCTGTAGAAGAGGTGTTATCAATTAAAGGTTTGGAGAGCAGAAGCGGCAATCCTTTCTTTATTCAGTACGGCACCGCTTTGCCTCAGTACACGGCTCGTGAGCTCAACCAAATTATTAGAACAGATTTGGAATTCAGAGTCGGGTTTGATGTACCCTGATGACAATCGCTGCTAAATAAGCTGTTTAGTTACTTTAAAAAAGAGCTCTCATCGCAAGATGGGAGCTTTTTTTGGTGTTATCACGAAGAAGGCGTTTCGCTTTTGAGTGGGTTTGTTCCTGTTCTTTCCCGTCCGCACAGTAGTTTGGGATGGAGGCCGCCAGCCCCTCAAAGTCAGTTATTATCTGTAAAAGAAATCGTGGAATCAACCGGAATGTCGCCGGAGGAAATTGACAAAATGTAGCTTTGATTGTTTAGTATAGATTTCAGCAGAATTTGGCACATCATTTGAACCTCCATTATTTAATTAAGAGACAATAATCAAGGTTCAAAATGTTATTAAGTGATATTATCAAAGAATCGTCACGTTTACATGGAAAGCGCGAAGCCGTTTGGTTTAAAGGCAGATCAATTTCTTATGATGAGCTTGACAAAAAATCCGACGCTTTAGCGTGCGGACTTATTGAATGCGGTATAAAAAAAGGTGAACGGCTCGCTCTTTTATATGAAAACAGCATAGATTACGCGATCGCGTTTTTTGCGATTACAAAAGCGGGCGGAGTGATTACAGCGCTTAGCGCAGAATCATCATCCGAAAATTTATGCGAACTTATAAATCATTGCGGCGCATCGGCGCTCATCATCCAAAATCGTTACATAAATAAGTTGATTGACATTTGCGGAAAATGCGAAACGCTTAAATTTATTATCTGTGATGATCAGCCCGATTTAAAATTTCATCTTCCAATTTACATACTTAAACAATTTTGTGAAGATTATCATCCAACAGCGGCGCCAATTGTTCGTATGATTGATATTGATCTCGCGGCCATCGTATATACCTCAGGTTCAACCGGTAAACCCAAAGGCGTAATGCTGAGCCATCTCAATCTCATCTCAAACACCCGCTCTATTGTTGAGTATCTCAGTCTTACAAAAGATGATAGAATAATGGCGGTTCTCCCTTTCAGCTACATTTACGGAACAACGCTTTTATTAACGCATCTTTACTGCGGCGCAGCTGTTCTAATTGACAATGGGTTCAGTTATCCCAACAAAGTGCTTGAGAGTATGCAAACACTAAAAGCGACAGGCTTTGCCGGCGTGCCGTCAACGTATATGATTCTATTGAGTAAAAGCACTCTTGCGGATATGGAATTTCCATATTTGCGATATGTAACACAGGCGGGTGGAAGTCTGCCGGCAGAGTTACAAAAACAGGCCGCTCAAAAATTTTCACCCGCAAAATTTTTTGTCATGTACGGAGCGACGGAGCTCTCCCCAAGACTTACATACATACCGCCGGAAAAGTTAGACAAAAAATGGGGATCAATAGGTATCGCTATCCCCAATTGTGAAGCATACGTTTCAGATGCTAACGGATATCCGCTCCCGCCGTTTACCGAAGGTGAAATAGTGGGAAGAGGCTCTAATGTTATGATGGGATACTGGAAAGATCCCGGGGTCACAGCAGAGGTTATACGTAACGGTGTTTACTTTACAGGCGACAGAGGATATATGGATGAGGACGGTTTCCTTTATGTAAGCGGGCGCAAAGATGATATGTTAAAGGTCGGCGGTAAAAAGGTGAGCGCGCGTGAGATTGAAGACGCCGTCGCGTCACTCTCATGTGTACAGGAAGCCGCGGTAATAGGGATAAGTCACCCGATACTCGGACAGGCGGCAAAAGCGTTTGTCGTTCTCAAGCCGGCATTTATCCATATTGAAGATGATATAAAAATGATGCTTGACAAAAAACTTCCGCGTTACAAATTGCCCTCGCAAATATGTATCGTTTCAAATCTGCCAAAAAATTCTTCGGGGAAGATTATGCGTAAAGAGCTTGAGAAGATGTGAAGGTTTGGCACATCATTTGAGCCTCTATATAAGTAAATTTCGGACGCGCGATTGTCTCACCATTACCTGAGTAGTGCGCGCCCTCTTTGTAAAAAGGGGAAGGCTCTCCAATGAAAAAGAATACAAAAACATTATCCACAATAATTTTATTCATATTAGCATCGGTGATGCTTAATTGCAGCTGCAGTTTCGCGTCTCAATCACCCTCTGTACCCCAGCCCCGCCCTCAGAGAGGGAGTGTTGTATTCGGCGCGGTAAATAAGCCGGTGAGAGAGAATCTTGACGATATAGAGCGGTTCAGAAATATTTTTGTGCGCATTGCTCAGGAGGTTGTTCCCTGTGTTGTCTCTGTGATTCCCATAAAAGTTGACACAGTCCTTTTTTACCGTAACCCTTTCTACCGTCAATTCAATGAAGACCCCGGTCTTGATTTTTTCTTTGGCCCAAGAAGACGCGCGGAGAGCGGCAGCTCGGAAACATTGGAGCGGCGCGAGCGCAGGAGTCAGGGGCTTGGCTCCGGGGTGATAGTTTCCGCAGATGGATACATACTCACCAACTATCATGTGATAGCGGGCGCGTCAGAAATAGAAGTACGTCTTGTAAACAATCGCAACTTTAGAGCTGTAGTGTGCGGATTCGATTCGCTCAGTGATGTTGCGGTGATTAAGATCGCGGGGAAAGTTCCTGTTGATCTTCCGGTTGCCTATCTTGGCGACAGCGACTCTCTCAAACCCGGCGACTGGGTGGCCGCCGTGGGTAACCCCTTTAGCCTTACGTCAACTGTTACGGCAGGCATAGTGAGCGCGCTTGGCCGTCAGGTTGGTGATCTTACCATGTATCAGAATTTCATCCAGACAGATGCCGCTATAAATCCCGGCAACAGCGGCGGAGCGCTTGTAAATATATACGGTGAACTCATCGGCATTAATACTCTTATCTACTCTCAGACGGGGGGGTTTATAGGGATTGGATTTGCCATTCCTATAAACATGGCGCGGCAGGTTATGGAAGAGCTTATCTATAACGGAAAAGTAACGCGCGGATGGATGGGGATATCAATTCAAGATCTTACCCCTACAGCAAGAGAGGCATTGGGACTTGATTACAGCGGAGCAGGGGTTTTAGTCTCAGATGTTTTTAAGGGACAGCCTGCCGAAAAAGCGGGACTTAAGCAGGGTGATGTTATTTTGTCAATTGACGGAAAGCCAATCCTTAACTCAAACGAGCTGCGCAATGTAGTCGCCGCACTGCAGCCCGGTAAAAGCGTGCCTGTAAAAATTATCCGCAATGGTAAACAGATGACGATAAATCTTGTAGTCACAGAACGCACGGCAGAAAAGCTGCCCGAAAGTACCCCGTCAACAGAGGAGAAAAAGACTCCGTCGGGTATTCCGCAATCGGGTAAAAGAAATGATATTGAAAACAGTACCGGTATAAGAGTAACAACAATTACAACAGAGTCGCGTGCGCGTTACAATATTCCTCATAGCGTAGAGGGTGTGCTTGTTGTAAAAGTAAACCCCGATCTTTCTGACGGCCGCTCAGAACTCAGCCCCGGAGATATTATTACTTTGGCGCATACAAGCGGCGCGGCATCAGAGCCTTTTAAGAGTGAAAATGATTTCAATAGATTTGCAGAAAAAATGAAGACAGGGCAATCGGTGCTGTTTTTGGTACGCCGGGATGGGGCTACGTTTTATGTTGGATTTACGAATTGATGATGTGTGACTATTGATCTTGCGATAAATAAGGGACGATCACCATCGTCCCTTACAATATTGAAGCGGATTTTGTATGGGCGTATGGGCGGATGGGCGGATGGTGATCCGCCCATTGCTGTTTCGATATCTATTCCGCGGACGCTTCTTTCGAATCAACCGCATCAACGACCCCAACAGCTTTCTCTTTATCTTCGTGACATTCATCCTTTTTGAATTTAAAAAGAACCGCGGCCAAAGGCGGCACCGTTACCAAAAGAGACTGGTCATGGCCATGCCACGCCTTCTCCTCTGTCTGCACGCCGCCGGAATTGCCTATGCCGCTTCCGCCGTAATCTTTCGCGTCGCTGTTAAAAATTTCTTTCCAAAAACCGGCCAAAGGCACTCCGATACGGTAGTCGTTTCTCGGCTGCGGGGTGAAGTTGAGCGCTACAAGTATGCGTTCATCCTCTTTTGTCCCTTTCCTTATAAAGCCCAAAATACTCTGCTCCCAGTCGTTGCAGTCTATCCACTCAAAACCCTTGGGATCAAAATCGTAATAGTGAAGCGCACGCTCCTGTCTGTAAATGCTGTTGAGGTCTTTCACCATTTTCTGAAGACCGCTGTGGCGCTCCCATTGGGTAAGCTCCCAGTTGAGAGGGCGGTCGTGATTCCACTCTACCCACTGCGCGAACTCTCCGCCCATGAACAGGAGTTTCTTTCCGGGATGGTTGAACTGATAGCTGAGCAGAAGACGTAAATTCGCAAGCCGCTGCCAGTCGTCGCCCGGCATTTTGTTTACAAGAGAACCTTTTCCGTGCACCACTTCGTCGTGTGACAAAGGCAGTACGTAGTTTTCTGTAAACGCGTAGAGCATACTGAAAGTAAGTTCGCCGTGGTGATATTTACGGTAAACCGGGTCTTTGCTCATGTAAAGCAGAGTGTCGTGCATCCAGCCCATGTTCCACTTCATCCCAAAACCAAGACCGCCTACATAGTTAGGACGCGAAACCATCGGCCACGCGGTTGATTCCTCTGCTATAGTCTGTACATCGGGGAACTCTTTGTATATCTCTTCATTCATCCGCTTTAAAAACGAGATCGCTTCAAGATTCTCTCTGCCGCCAAACTGATTGGGAATCCACTCGCCCTCTTTGCGTGAATAGTCAAGATAAAGCATCGACGCTACAGCATCCACACGCAATCCGTCTATGTGAAACTTTTCTAACCAAAAAATCGCGCTGCTCAAAAGAAACGCCTGAACCTCATTACGCCCGTAGTTGAAGATATAGCTCTTCCAGTCGGGGTGGAATCCTTTTTTCGGGTCGGCGTGTTCGTAGAGGCAGGTTCCGTCATAATAAGCAAGCCCGTGCTCATCGCTTGGAAAATGCGAAGGCACCCAGTCAAGTATTACACCGATATCATTTTGGTGCAGATAGTCAATGAGATACATAAAATCCTGCGGTGTGCCGAAGCGGCTTGTAGGAGCAAAATATCCGGTTGTCTGATATCCCCACGATCCGCCGAAAGGGTGTTCCATAACCGGCAGAAATTCTACGTGTGTAAACCCGATATCTTTACAGTAGTCAGCCAAAAGAGGCGCTAACTCTCTATATGTAAGCCACTGATCGCCGTTTTCGCCTTTGCGCTTCCATGAAGCGATGTGTATTTCGTAAATTGACATAGGCGCATTGAGGCTATTTTTCTCCTTACGCTTTTTCATCCATCCGCCGTCATTCCATTTGTAGTCGAGATCCCACACAATTGGAGCTGTGGCGGGAGGCTGTTCCCAGTAGACGGCAAAAGGGTCGCCGCGGTTTGCGGTGTATTTTCCGGTAGTGGAATCAACGTGGAATTTGTAAATAGTCCCCTTTTCGATTCCCGGTATAAACCCTTCCCAAATTCCTGAAGCGTCCCAGCGTGCGTTGAGGGGATGGCTCTTGGTGTCCCATGAGTTAAAATCACCCACAACGGAGACCGTTTTTGCGTTAGGGGCCCAAACCGCAAAGTAGGTTCCCTTAACTTTGTCTACAATCATCAGGTGGGCGCCGAGTTTTTCAAAAAGTCTGAAATGATTTCCCTCTCTGAAAAGATAGATGTCATAGTCGGTGAGAAGCGTTACCCCATCCTGAACTTTTTCGATCTTGTTTGTTGCTGCTGGAAGCGGCTTCATTTTAGTTACCCTTTCTTTTATCTTTTACAGGCAGTGTATTTTGCGAGAGAACGGCGCTGGTTAAGCGGAAGTTGCAGCAATGCGCCAAACCGTTTAATTAACCGTTTAGATAGATAATACAATAATATAGAATAAAGCAGGGAGTTTTGCTACTTTTTTTTAATTGGGATGGGAGTTGCTCTAAAAATTCGCGGAGATCCGCAAGTTTTAGCAAAGAGCGCATCGTTTAGTTGGAGCGGCAGGGATTGTTTGATTATCCAAACCGCTAAAAGCGTTAAGTAAAAATATCGGCGCGTAGAGTTCTTCGCTGTACCATAAATGCGCAAAGTAAAGCCCTATCGGTTCAAGCGGGATTATATCGGGATTTTCTATAAATGGACGAAGATATGTTAAACCGCGTTCTACTGCCGATTGCGCTTGCGGATATGGCTTTAACGCGGTAATTACACGGGCGGTTACCGTGACGTCGTTATCGGGTGTATCCGCGCCGCCCCAGCCGCCGCTTGAGTGTTGTTTTGACATAAGGTATTCTCTTGTTTTATCTAAAAAAGCTTTATTTGGGCCGGATAGATGACCGGATAAATGTTCTAACACTACGGCGCTGCCATATACTGGAGCTTCCTTTGTGACAGAACGCTGATCACCAAACCAAAGCGCGGTAAAAGCCCCGTCCTGCCTTTGAATGTTTTTTAAGTAATTGATAATTTTCTTTTTCGCGTTTGTAACTCTTGAGCGTAATTTTGGCGACAGTTTATCCTCGTAACAGGAAAAAGCTCTGAACGCATGAGCCGACAAATCAGGACAGCTCTTGTCGAATGGCAGCCGTCCCCATCCGCGGCAAAAGGTTGGAATACCGCCGTCGCGGTTCTGTAAATCCAAAAGCCATACGATACCGTTCTCAACAGCTTTTGAAGAACTTTCACCGAGCTTGTGAAGCGCGATAAGCGCAGCGCACGTATCGTCTGCATCGGGTACGCTTCCTGAATGCGTAGTCCACCCCCAACCGCCGGGAGCGGAGCGGGTAAATGGGTGAATCTCTTTTGTCTGATGCTCTATAAGTTTGTTGCGATAAAAATTCTTTTCATCATCACTAAGATACGAAGCAAGAGCGGAGAGTGAAAGCGAGGTCGTCCACTGCCGCAGATCACGGTCTATAGGCCACGCGCCGTTATCCCGCTGAGTTTCTAAAAGAAAACGCAGTGAATTGACCGTTGCGCCATGTTCCTTTAATCCCGCTTTGCAAAGACACATCGCACAAAAACCAGTTAAAGGAGCCGCTTCAAGAAATCCACCGCTCTCTGGCTGTTTTTCTGTTAAGACTCGAAGTGATTTCTCCTTGGCAAGTGATCTTATTTTCTTAACGATACCGTTTTTGGTATGATGAAGCTGGGCGAGTCCCACACAAATGAGTGCAGGTATGGCGTAACTGACAACAGGTAAATTCATATATTTAAAAAAGTTTTCAGGGATTACAACCGCCTCAAACGGAAACTTCGGCATTTTTCGCCACGCTTCATTTTCATTCTCAAAAAATTTGGCTGCTGTTGCCATTGCCAATATGGGAACAGAGAAAGTGAGGTCTTGCCCGTACTCTTTAAGAAATCCGCGTTTGACCGACGCAAAAGAGAAATCACCAAAATAGTTGAGAAGCCAAAGCCGCAGGTCTTTTAATTCGTGTTGATATTCATCGTTGCGGTTAAGCGCGGCGTAAGCGAGAAATGATGCTGTGAGATTAGATGGAGATTCCGGTGAATCACCGTAGAGTCCGTCATCGTTACGATTAGAAATAAGCCAGTGCTTGGCGCGGTTTATCTCATTTGCGTATTTGTGCGCGTCTGCGGTTTCTAACGCGGCACAGGCTACAGCGGTTGACACCGCAGAATCGGAGAGGCGGCCTTCAAAATAACCGTCGGCACTGCGCCGTGAGAGCAGATATTCACGCAATTTTTCTATCACTCTATAATTCCCATCGCTAAAAGGCCATAGACCGTATATTCAAGATCACCAAGCGGATCATCCGGCGTCGCGGCGAAAAAACCGTTGTCACGAAAACATTCACGCAGCAAATTTTTCACAGGGATTCGCGGTGTTTTTCCGTGTTGACTAAGTGCGAAAAGCGCGGTTGCTGTTGATAACAGGTCGCCTTGAGGAGCGCTGGCAGCTGCTTTAAATGAACCATCTTCCTCTTGTAAAGAAATCAGCGCATCTGTACTATCACCGTTTTTATCTGTTGGGATCAAAAATAACGCGGCACTCGCAGCGTTTAATCCGTATTCTGAATGATTTTTAAGATTTGCATAAAGCCCGTTAGACAAACGGTACTTTTCAAAATCAGGTGAGGATGGCTTTTTCCCAAAATCCGTATAAAGCGTTGACAATAGAAACTGTGAATATGGAGAATTTTTATCTTGATGCGGAAAATCCACAGCCGGAAGAGTGTCAAGACGTCTAAATATATTTTTGTCCTTAATGTCCTTGTTGTCCTTATTATTGCCAAAGACACGTACAATGAAAAAGGTAAATTGATTTCTCAATAAATGCGGAACAGTAATCCACCCAAGTATCTTTTTTGCGCGAAGCCACGCGCAGGCGTGAATTAAATCCAAAGTGTTAAAATCAACGCGGTCAAGTTGTTCACCGCATTTTTTTCTATTAATTTTAGCGCCTGTCACTGCCGCAAGTAAAGTACCAAAAAAAGTGTAATACAAATCTTCCTGATTCGCCCGTCCATAAAAGAAACCGCCGCTGCCCTGTGCGGATTTTACGGAATCTCTCATAACAGCTTGCGCTTGCTGCGACATCCGCTTATATCCCTTTAAGCAAGTTTGATAAAATAGATTCGTGAATTTTATATTCATATATCAATAAAACCTAAAAAATGTCACAGTTCGCTCAATGTATTACCGCTATACATCATCTTTTGGTTCATAAAAATAATCAATCTGTTTACGAACCTCCCCGCCAACAATCATGCGTTTTTGGCGTTCGACAAAGGTAAAACCGTGGCCGAATTCAAGGATAAACCGTTCAAGCTCTATAAGTATCGCTTTTTCCAAATCAGCTTCGATAAAGTTTTCTTTCAAATCGAGTATGTCAAGAAGATACGGGTCTTTGAACACATTAAATGGGATGACAGAATCCTTCGATAAATTGGCATTTGCAATCTCGCGTCGTTCGTAGGCTTTGCGGGAGATTTGCCGGCGGAGTTCCTTTGCGCCATAATTTCGCGCAATTACGTCATTGGCATAATACATACGCGCATCGCCAGTTTTAAGCGGTAATAGTTCAATTATGTGCGCCCAACTCAATTTTGCCGCCAGTGGCGGCAAAATGTTTTTATCCGAAAAACGATCCGCAAACAGGGTCATTCTGTATAAATTACGCTCGGAAAAGCTATTTCCATACTTTGCAACCAATTTTGCCGCCAGCGCCGTCAAAATTCGTTTACCATACGCAGCGCGCTCACCGCCAAGCAAGACAGAGCTGATGTGCTGACCTACTTCCCAAAACATCAGCGTTACTTCACGGTTCGCGTAAGTTCCCGCGCGAGACTTGCGGTTCTCAATTATTGATGATATGCGCTTGAAAAAGGCGCTTTCGTCTATTTGAGTATTGTTTGGTGAAATTGATTTTTGGTTTTTCTTTGTCATTTTATATCTTTTCGCTTTGGCTATCCAATAAATGCTTTAACTCTTCCTTGTTTGGTAAATACAATTTGTATTTTGAAACAAACAGCTTACTGCTCATTCCATAAGTAGCATATTCCACCAAAAACTGATCTTTCTCTCTCGAAAGGATTATGCCTATGGGTGGATTATCTCCCTCTGCGTTTTCTTCTTTATCAAAATAGCCCATGTACGTATTCATCTGACTTATATCGCCGTGTTCGACCTCATTAATTTTAAGGTCAATGAGAACAAAACATCGTAATATTCGGTGATAGAACACCAAATCCACTCTATATGCTTTATTGTTAATTGTAACACGATACTGTCGGCCAACAAAGGTAAAGCCTTTGCCTAGCTCTAAAAGAAACGTCTCAAGATTATCAATTAAACGGCTTTCAAGTTCATTTTCTGAAACAATATAGGGTTCGGGAATTTTGAGAAATTCAAAAACGTAAATGTCTTTTACTAAATCTTCGGGAGTTTCAATTATCTGACCTTTTTGAGACAGGGCCAATACTTTATCCTTGTCTTTAGAAGCGGCAAGCCGTAAAAATAAACCTGTTTCTTTTTGCCGTCTTAGCTCCTTAATGCCCCAATTTTCCAAGAGATTTTGCTGATAATAAAAAGATCGTTCCAACTCGTCCTCAATTTTTACTAATTCACAATAATGTGACCACGACAATTTGTGAGAAAGTGTCTCACAAATTGGAAAAAATAGGTAAAAACGCCTCATATAGTTCAAATTTGACCTGCTAAAGCCCCTGCCGTGCCGCAATGACAGGTCTTTAGATAGATTTTCCAAAAGACTTGTGCCGTACTTTGCTCTGGGATTTCCGCCCTGTTCAAATTCAACTATGTATCTGCCTATATCCCAATTTGTGCTAACAATAGATTCGTTGACTGCGCGAATTGCTTGCGCTTGTCCATGAACATAGCGTTTCGATATTTTTTCGAGAAGATTTTGATAATGTTTTTGAACAGATTTTTCAATATTATGCTTCATGTTTAGTTCCTGTTTGATATACGCTTGAAAAGGGTGTTTTCGTCTATTTGAGTATTGGTTGTTGGAATTGATTTTTGTTTTTTATTTGCCATTTTTGCCTTGTTGGTTTTAGTGGGTTAGGGGAATATTTGTAAATCCGTCCCCGATTTTATTGCTTTGTCCATGTATCTCTCCGTGTTTATTTTGATAAAACAGACTCGTCTATTATTTCCAAGTTGTCAGATTTTGCAATCTTTTTGTTTAGCTTTTTATTATTTGGAAAGAAATAAATGCTTGTACTTAAATATAAAATATTGCCGGAAGGTGTACAATGGGGTGAAAGGACTTAAAGGACAGGAAATTTGAGCAGAGACATATCATATCACCTAATTAATAGTATGATGTGATATGTCTCTAAGTGCAGTGGAGGAAATCTTAATCTTTAACACAGCGCACAGAAAACGGGTATACCTTTAATTCATTTCTCCGTTGCACACCTATAGAGCTGCTCATGATCCTGGACCACGCATGACTTGTACCGTCTTCCGTTGCGCTCCACCAATAGCCGCCCTCGCCAATATAACTGCTGCCAACACCACCGGGTAAAGCCGTAAAATCGAATTCATCTGTACCGTTACCATTGTCGAGCCACCCTTCTCGGGATTTAAGTTTGGTACCCGCATTGACACCAACAAAATTCGTCAATATCGTCCACTCTGCGTCATTGGGAACATGCCAGCCAACAGGACAAATTCCTTGATGATTTGTACTACTTCCTTGAGAACCGGTGCCCATAAACTCTATCCAAGTATAGAGTCTGCCGTATTTAGCACAATTATCAGGGTTATTACCGTTACAAACACCAATATCATCACTGGAGCCAGCATAATTCAAATTTTCCGCCATCCAAGTTTGTGTACCTATTGTCACAGTACGATATTCCTTATTGTCTCTTGGATCAATCAAACTGCTGGTTTTTTCAAAATTGGCAACCAGCGTTTGATTGCTGTTCATTGTGATCGTGACAGTACGATTTTTAGATTCTGACGCTCCTGTCCACCCGACAAACATATAGCCGCCATTTGGCGTTGCCGTTACAGTAGCCGTCGCTCCAACGTTATAATTTATAATTCCTGCCGGTGATACTGTTCCGCCCTCCGCCGGATTAGCGCTGATATTAAGACTGAACGTAGTAACACCGCTCCCGCCGCAACTATTGACCACCGTACCCACTCCCGGAGTACACTGACTTGATGGCACCTGATTACATACGCCATTCCCGAAATCGCAGAACACCAATGGGTCGCTGATGCCGCCACAACTGTTGACTACCGTTCCTCCACTCTGAGTGCATAGGCTTAGCTTTACCTGATTGCATACACCGTTCCCTAAATCGCAGAATACTACCGGGTCGCCGCCGGTAGAATTATTGCTGCTATCATCACATCCAACCAAAAACAACATAAAAGAAGCTGCCGCCAATACAATTAAAAATATGCGTGTTTTATTGTAAACCGTTGCGCTCATACTGTCTCTCCTCAAAAATAATCGCGTAAAAACCTATTATCGTATAATTATAAAATACTTTTTGGCGGTTAGAGGTACTGTTATTTTTTTAAAAATTACTCATGTACATCTTTCAATACTTTTCCAATGAGACGGTAAAGATAAATTTTAACTGCCGGTTCATCAATTTTTTCTAATACGATATAAGTTTTCTCCCGATACGTTTTGTAAAGAACGGCAATTTCATCGCGTGCCGTATCACGCGAAATGTTTTTTTCACTCATGAGACAATCAACAGCAGACGCCGGATTTTCAGAAGTATCATCCAAATCATCTTTGAGCTGATACGAAATTCCAAACAGATCGGCGAATTCGTAAAAAATATCCCCGTAAACATCTAATTTACCCGCGGCAATAGTCCCCATGAGAAGAGCGGCGCGAAATGCCGGAGCTGTTTTAAGACGGTACGTCTCAATTCGTTGATCAAGCGTAAATTCTTTATTGTACAGCTCAAATTCATGAGCCTGTCCTATAGAAAGTTCACAATGAGCTTGCGCCGCTTGAGTCAAAAGTTCAGTTTTTATATCATCGGGAACAAGCGGATGAGCAAGCAGGCGATACCCTTCGCCAATCAAAAAATCCCCGGTATTTATAGCCGCCGCTATTCCTATACGGTAATAGAGCGTTGGCTCGCCGTAACGAATCGTATCGTTATCCTCAATGTCATCATGGATAAGCGACGCTTTATGAAAACACTCTACTGCCAAGGCTATGGGATTTAAAAAATCAGGAAAATCAGCTTCATTTGTTATCGCGCAAAAAATACCGTAAACAATCATTGGACGGTAATGTTTGCCATGAGCGCACAGAGCGTGATAAACTTCACGGGGCAGCTCCTGTATATCGAGTGGAAAGCTGTGAAGATATTTTTTAACTTCATCAACAGTGAAAAGTATTTCTATTTGTTCGCTGATTTTGCTGTATGGAACATCAGAGAATGGGACAGTACAGTTAAGCGCAATCGCGTCATTCAAAAGTTCTCTGTCAAAAGCAGTGTCTTTACAGCCGTCTTTAACAAGAGGGATAGCGATGCTTGGAATAGCAAATCGCAGCATATCAGGAAACGCTTTTCGCAGAGATTCCATACAAGACACGCCGATAACCGCCTGAATCTCTCCGCTCTCGACCCACTCCGCAACCCGTGAGCTTGATTCAGCGACTAATACAGACATTCCATTTTCTTCTGCTATATTGGAAAGATTGAGAATTGTACACGAACCGCACTCATTACAGATAAGACCGAGATCGTCTCGCGGCGCTTTACATTTAGATTGATTGCGGAGACAAAAGGGAAGCAATAATAATCGCTGATCATTAGGAATGCCCGTAAAGTATTGTTCCCAAAGAGCATTGTTTAACATAACAATCGTAAAATTATGAAACCCTGTCCCGCAAAGCCCTAACTTCTCAATACAGCGGTCAGCGAAGACTCGCAAACGTCCAAGCGTTTGCGGCGCGATAAGTTTTTCTTCCTTAACAAATGAACGTGCGGCGGCTAAAATCTTCTCGCGGATTACGCTATCGTCAGGAACACCGTTTTGCGCTTTGTCATCCCTCATCCGTAAGCCCCGAATCCGAAAAAGTAATATTTTTTCCCGAAACGATACGCTAACGATTTTTCAGGTATCTCTTTACCTTTAAGATCATGGCAGACAAGCGG
>Ga0123353_10000715_pt1 | contig 40423 bp, 32 predicted proteins | sample TergutLab28metaG_3_FD_92763 | JGI IMG/M metagenome (GOLD analysis project Ga0123353, IMG submission 92763) | Labiotermes labralis P3 segment gut microbial communities from Petit-Saut dam, French Guiana - Lab288 P3 | ecosystem: Host-associated > Arthropoda: Insects > Digestive system > Gut ... | reverse complement strand
CTTGTTGCGGAACAGCAGGTTTCCTGATTTCCGCAATGCACAATATGTTGCAAAAAACGGACAAGTCGGAACAACAGCGAAAAATCAGAAAAGACCAACTGCACGGTTTAGAAATGCAACCCTATATGTTTACCATTGCTACTACCAATATGATTTTGCGTGGTGATGGGAAAAGCAACCTCGAACAGGAAGATTTTTTGAAACAAAACCCCGCCCAGTTACAAGAAAAAGGTTGTACAGTCGGAATGATGAACCCGCCCTATTCAATGGGAAGCAAAAATAATACAAGTTTATACGAAATAAATTTTACGGAGCATTTGCTCAATTCCATAACGCAAGACGGAAAAGTAATTGTGATTGTCCCGCAATCATCAATGACAGGTAAAACCAAAGAAGAACAGGCAATTAAGGAAAATATACTGAAACGCCACACTTTGGAAGGTGTAATTACGCTCAGCAAAAATGCATTTTACGGAGTGGGAACAAATCCTTGCATTGCTATATTTACTGCAGGCATTCCGCACGACAAAGACAAAGAAGTGAAGTTTATTAACTTTGAAAAAGACGGGTTTGAAGTACAAAAACACAGAGGATTAGTGGAAACTGTTGAAGCAAAGGACAAAAAACAACACTTGCTTGATGTTTGGTTTGACCGCATTGAAAGCGAAACCAAATTTTGCGTAAAAACCACCATTGAAGCCGAAGACGAATGGCTGCATTCGTTCTATTATTTCAACGACGAAATACCCACAGAGGCGGATTTTGAAAAAACCATTGGCGACTATCTTACCTTTGAGTTTAGTATGATTATGCAAGGTCGTGGCTATTTATTTGACAATGAAAAGGAGGTGAAAAATGGAATTGACAAATAAAGAATGGAAATTTTTTTCATTGAAGAACTTATTTAGTGTTGAAAGAGGAACGAGATTAATTATACGAGATCGCGTTGATGGAAAATACCCTTTTGCTACTGCTGGATTTACGAATCAAGGTGTTGTTGAATATATTTCAAACGATTCGAATAAAACTTTCAAGGATTCTATAACGATAGATATGTTTGGGAATACTTTTTTCCGGTTTTATGAATTTAAATGTGATGATAATATTCACGTATTGCAGTCGAGTAACTTATCTCTTTACGCGATTAAATTTATAAAAACAAGTATATCTAAATCTATATCAGACATTTATAGTTATGGAAAACAATTTAGATTAAAATCTTTTTATTTGCTAAAAATCCCACTTCCTGTTAATTCCAAAGGCGAACCCGACTACGCTTTTATGGAAGATTATATAAGGCAAAAAGAAACGGAACTTTTGCAGCAATACAAAAAGCAAGTATTAGTATTTGAAAGCGTTGTTCCGTTATCTGAAAAAGAGTGGAAAGAGTTTTTTATTGAAGATATTTTCAATATAAAATCAGGGAAACGACTGACCAAAGCAGAAATGGTTAGTGGCGACATTCCTTTCGTTGGAGCAACCGATTCAAACAATGGAATTACTGGATTTGTAGCAAACAAAAATTCTTCAATGGACAAAAATGTTCTTGGAGTAAACTACAATGGTAGCGTTGTGTACAATTTCTACCATCCCTACGAAGCTGTTTTTTCAGATGACGTTAAACGTTTATCATTTAAAGAATTTGAAGGAAGTAAGTATTCCTTCCTTTTCGTAAAAGCGTTAATTATGCAACAAAAATCAAAGTATGAATACGGATATAAGTTTAATGGCGAAAGAATGAAACGTCAAATAATTTTACTTCCCGTTAATCATAAGGGTAAGCCCGACTATGCCTATATGGAAAACTATATGAAAGTGTTGGAGAACGAAAAGATAACGCAATATTTGGGGTTATGACCAAAATTCTCATTACCGGTTCAAAAGGACAATTGGGGCAAGCGCTGATGGGTGTAGCAATGCGTTTTCCTGAGTGTGCGATTGTGGGGTATGATGTTGATAAGTTGGATGTTTTGGATGTTGATGCTGTGTATGGAGGGGCAAAGAGCCAAGGGGCGGAGGTGATGATTAACTGCGCGGCCTATACGGCGGTGGACAAGGCGGAGGTTGAGGCGGATGAAGCCTATTTGCTCAATGCGAAGGCGGTTGAGGGATTGACAAAGGTTTGTGGGCAATTGAATATGCTTATGATTCACCTTTCAACCGATTTTGTGTTCGATGGGTTGGCTTCGGCACCCTACACAGAGCGCGATCAACCCCGTCCGTTGTCGGTCTATGGGGCTTCGAAGTTGGCGGGAGAGGCGTTTGTGTTGAAGTATGGGCGCGGTGTGGTGGTGCGAACGTCTTGGTTGTATGCGCTACATGGACACAACTTTATGTCTTCCATTTTGCGTTTGGGCGCTGAGCGGGATGTGATAGAGGTGGTGAACGACCAAATTGGGTCGCCCACCTATGCACCCCATTTGGCTGAGGCTTTGTTGCAGATGGTTGGGCAGATAGGGCGCTCACAGGAGCCTGATTCGCTGATGGGGCTTTACCACTTTTCCAACAGCGGATCGTGTGCGCGGTTTGAATTTGCGCAAAAAATCAAGGAGGTTGCACGATTTAAGGCGCGTATTGAGCCTGTACCCTCTTGGACATATCCCACGGCGGCGCCAAGACCCGCCTATTCGGCGTTAAACTGCGAAAAGGTGGCGCGGAATTTCGGGTTTAGGTTGCGACTGTGGGAGGAGGGGTTAAACGATTATTTTAACGAAATGAGGGGTTAAGCGATTATTTTAACGAAATGTACAAAAAGTAACAATAAATATGGCAAAAGGAGACTATTTTCAACGGGCTGAGTCTTGGTTACGAGGCTCTTTTGATGACGCCACCAAAGAGGTGGTGCGGAATATGATGGAACACAACCTTGAAGAGTTGGAGGAGTGTTTCTATAAAAATCTTGAATTTGGGACGGGCGGTTTGCGCGGGATTATGGGTGTGGGAACCAATCGAATGAACAGATATACGGTGGGGATGGCGACGCAAGGGTTGGCCAACTATATGAAGAGGTGTTTTGCCCACCTTTCGCAGATTAAGGCGGTGGTGGCGTATGACTCCCGAAACCTGAGCGCCGGGTTTGCTCGGATCACGGCTGAGGTGTTTGCCGCCAACGGCTTTAAGGTCTATCTCTTTGATGCGCTTCGTCCCACACCTGAGCTGAGTTTTACCATTCGTCATTTGGGTTGCCAAAGCGGGGTGATGATCACTGCGTCTCACAATCCTAAGGAATACAATGGATATAAGGCGTTTTGGGAGGATGGGGCGCAGGTGTTGGCTCCTCACGATGAGGAGATTATAAAAGAGGTGGAAAAAATTACAGATCCCACGCAGGTGCTCTTTGAGGGCAACAGGGAGCATATCGAAATCATAGGACTGGAGATGGACGAAATCTATCTGAATACAATTCAATCCCTCCTCAACCTTTCGCCTCAAGCCATTGCAAAGCACGGCGATATTAAAATTGTCTATACGCCTCTGCATGGGACAGGAGTGCGTTTGGTTCCGGAAGCGTTGAAGCGGTTAGGGTTTGGCTCAATCTATCATGTGCCTGAGCAGGATGTGATTGACGGAGATTTTCCCACCTTAACGTCACCCAATCCCGAAGATCGCGCTGCCCTTGAAATGGCGTTGGAGCGGGCGGAGGAGGTGCAGGCCGATATTGTGATGGCTACCGATCCTGACGCCGACAGGCTGGGGATTGCCGTCAGGGACCACACAGGCGTTTTGCAACTGTTAAATGGCAACCAAACGGCAACGATTCTCACTTACTACCTGTTGAGGCGTTGGAAAGAGTTGGGGAAACTGACCGGTAAAGAGTATATTGTAAAGACGATTGTCACCACCGATCTGCTTAAACAGATGGCCGACTCTTTTGGCGTTCCGTGTTACAACGTCCTCACAGGGTTCAAATATATTGCAGAGGTGCAACGTCTGTTGGAGGGAAAGATGACCTTTATTGGGGGCGGAGAGGAGAGCTACGGCTACAACGCAGGCTCTTTTGTACGTGATAAGGATGCGGTGGTTTCGTGTTCGTTAGTGGCTGAGGCGGCAGCGTGGGCGGCTGAACAGGGCAAAAGCCTCTACGGTTTGTTGCTCGACATCTATGTGGAGTTCGGGCTTTTTAAGGAGCATTTGGTCTCCATAACCAAAAAGGGCATCGAAGGTGTGGCACAAATAGATGCCATGATGAAGCGGTTTCGTTCGGCTCCTCCCCAAACGTTGGGTGGAGCGCAGGTGGTGCTGGTGCACGACTACCTCTTGTCCGAAACCATAGACCTGATCAGCGATTTGCGCTACGTGATTAATCTGCCAAAATCAAATGTGATACAATTTGTTACCAACGACAACGCCATTATCTCCGTGCGCCCCTCCGGAACAGAACCAAAGATTAAATTCTACATCGGCTTGCGTGGAACACTAAGCCAAAAATCTGATTATGACTCAGTAAGCGCTTCCTTAAACGATACATTTCGTGAGATAGAAGAAGAGTTATCTTTCAACCCTTAACCCTTAACCCTTAACCCTTAACCCTTAACCCTTACCCCTTACCCCTTAACCCTTTAACCCATTATGGAATTTACCGCCTGGACCCTCTTCTCCGACTTCGGAATCATCTCAGCCCTACTCTTAATTGGGAAATTTCTGAGAGCCAAAGTAAAATTTATTCAACAACTCTTTATCCCCCCCAGCCTCCTTGCAGGCATCCTCGGGCTGACATTCGGCCCCAACGGATTGGATTGGATTCCGTTCTCCTCTTCGATTAGCGTTTACTCCGCCATCTTAATTGCCATGGTGTTCGGCGCTTTGCCGTTAGGTATGGCCAAAACTTCTTTTTCCGAGATTAAAAACAGGGTAGGAGGGATGTGGGCATACGCCCAGCACGGCATGGTGTTTCAATGGGGATTGGCCTGTCTCTTTGGCCTGTTGGTACTTAACAAAATATGGCCCGACCTTCACCCTGGTTTTGGAGCGATGCTCCCCACCGGTTTCTACGGCGGGCACGGTACGGCTGCTGCCATTGGAAGTTCTTTTGCCGATAAAGGTTGGGAAGACGCCCTCTCTCTGGGAATGACCACCGCCACGGTTGGGGTGATCACCGCCATTTTAGGCGGATTGGTTTTGATAAAATGGGCTGCGCGTAATAAATATACCCAATTTATCACCGACTTTAATGAACTTCCGCCTGAATTGCGCTCCGGTTTGATTCCCGAAGATAAACGCGATAGTTTAGGCTCGTCCACCACTTCCTCCATCTCCATTGAGACCTTTACCTTTCACTTGGCGCTCATCTTTTTGGTGGCGTATGGGGGATATCAGTTCAGTTTATGGGTAAAGGGGATGAATCCAAACTTGGACTTACCGGTGTTCAGTTGCGCTTTTTTAGTCGGCTTAATTCTAAAACAGGTACTCAATACCTCCAAAGCATCCCGATACATTTGCCCCAACTGTACCAATCGCCTCGGGAGCACCTTTACCGATTTTTTAGTTGCCTTTGGGGTGGCTTCCATCAAATTGGGCGTTGTGGTGGAGTATGCCCTTCCGCTCCTTATCATGGTGGTGGTGGGAATTTTGATTGTACTCTTCAGCGCCACTTTCCTTGGGTATAAAATGATGAAAACGTACTGGTTCGAAAAGTCAATCTTTTGCTGGGGCTGGTGGACAGGCACAATGGCGACAGGGATTGCCCTATTGCGCATTGTGGATCCCAAACTCCAGAGCAAGAGCTTGGACGGCTTTGGGATGGCTTACCTGCCGATTGCCCCTGTGGAGATCGTTTTAATTTCAGCTGTGCCCATCGCCTTTTCAGGGGGATGGGGATTGTGGTTCTCGTTGGGCTGTATTGCGATCAGCGTGGCGCTCATCTGTTTGGCGCGTGTTGCAGGGTGGTGGAACAAAAATCCAAAGCAGTAGCGACAGCGCAATGTAGGTAGAGAGCATCAGCAACAGCGTGAAACTCCACGACCATCCAAGGAGGATTGCCAAAACAATAGATATCAACAGAAACGCCGCAAAGAGGAATCTGATTTGATTGCCGCTCCAAGAAAGCGATTTTATCTTTAATGAGAACATCGGCATATTTGACACCATCAAAAGAGAGACAAACGCCGAAAGGAGGGGAATAGCCCAGTAACTGTGCAAAATCGGCAATAACTTGGGCGATACGGTGGTATATACCAACATCGCACAAACAAGCAACGCGGCAGCAGGTGTGGGTAACCCCCTGAAGTGGTCGCTTTGGCCGGCATCGATATTGAACTTGGCCAACCTAAGCGCGGCTGCTACAGCCAAAACGAAGGGGAAGAAAGAGAGTAGCTCCCACGGTACAGATTCGGCTCCGTAACTGATTTTGTGGCTCAACGCTTGTGTATATTCGTAGTGCACCATAGCGGCAGGCGCCAACCCAAAACTGATTAGATCGGCCAAAGAGTCCAACTCTTTTCCGAGGAGGGAGTACGCTCTCAACAAACGGGCAGCCAATCCGTCGCAAAAATCAAAAATGGCCGCCACCATCACCATCGCTACGGCAAAGAAGAGCCATCCCCTTAGGGCAAAGACCACCGCCATACAGCCGAAAAAGAGGTTGAAGCAGGTGATAAAATTGGGAATGTGTCGCTTGATAGACATATAAATATTGTCTATATTCCAAGTTTCTTTCTGATGTCGGAGGGGATGGCGTCTTTGTGCACCATAATGGCAATCGTTTTGGCGCGGACGTAACTCTCTGACATATTGAGGTAGCCGCCAAATTTGTTCCGTTCGGTGCCCCACGAATTTTTGGTGACGTAGTATTTGGTTCCGTTCTGATCTTTGACCATTCCGGTAATGTGCATCAGGTGATCGTCTGTGGTGACAAACGATTCGTAACCGGCCTGACGGAGTTCGGGGGTTACATCGATTTCGGGGAAGGGCTTTTCAAATTTATACACTTCGTTCAGACGTTGCTCGGTGGTGAGGTTTTCGAAGCGGGCGCGGTCGGTGCCTTCAAAACTCTCAATAGAGGGCACTTTTGGATTGATTGCCACACCGTTGGCATGTGAGAACCCCTTTTCGCTTACATCTCCGTCCCACGCAATGGAGTAGCCTTTTTTCAGGGCGTTGTCCATGATGGCCATAAGTTCATCTAACGAAACGTTGTAGCACGCTCCGTGTTGCCAGTTGTCGGGAATCTCCAAAATCCCCTTTTCATACATGGGAATATGGGTAAAACTGGTGATCTCTACATAGTCGTCCATATTCAACCCCAAACTTGCTGCAAAGGTCTTGGGGGTATATTCTTTTCCCTGATAGGTAAACGTTTCGGGAACAGGGCCTAAGAAGATATCGAGCAGGCTGTTGATCAGTTTTTCGTATTGGGGACTTCTCCTTTTGGCATCTACCGACACTTTGGCAATGGCTTCGAGGTAGCGCTGTAACTCTCCGTGGTTATGCTGTTTGGCATCGTTGACTAAACCGGTATAGGCTTCATCGGGAACAATGCCGTACTTCTTGAAGGTGTTTACATATACGTTGCTCACGCTGCCCGGCCCCAAATTGCCGTTGCCGCGGCGCAGGAAGTTGTCGTTCAGACGCTCGATATAGGTGTTGCGTACAATAAACATCTCCGAGAGGTCGTAGGAACCCTTGTTCATACGCAGTAGTTCAGATTCAAAGAAAGAGTCGGTGGCAAAACACCAGCAGGTGCCGGTACTTGCCTGATTCTTAACGGGCGTTGCTTTAACTTCCATAACTGAAGAAAAATGGTATTGCGCCACCATGGTTAGTGGGGACAGTGCAATGAAGCAAACAAAGAGTGTTGCAGTGAGGAGGTGGTTTTTCATTTTTATTTGAGGTTGAGTTTTTGCTTAATGGCGGCAGGAATGGCATTTTTGTGCACCATGATGTCCATGGTTTTATAGGCGGTATATGCCTCAGAAACATACCAAATACCCTTATAATCACCGGTTTCGCCCCATGAGTTTTTAACCATATAGAACTTTTTCCCGGTTTGGTCCTGAGCAATCCCAAAGATGTGCATACCGTGGTCGTCTGTGGTTTGTTTGTTGTCAAACGCCACTTGACGCATCTCCTGAGTGATCACCTTTTCGGTGCAGGGGTTGTCGGCCATCTTGGCCAATTCGGCGTTTCGGGCGGAGGGGGAGAGACCCAACCAGCGTGCCTGATCGGATCCGCTCATGTTTGTCATGTCAGCGTCCGGAACCACGGCAATCCCTTTGCGGGTGAAGCCCACTTCACTCACGTCGCTGGCCCACGATATGGTGTATCCGTTGTTGAGGGCGTTGTCAATAACCGACATAAACTCATCCAATGGCAAATTGTATGACTCCGACCACAGCCAGTTGTCGGAGATTTCCAAAGCAAATTTGGTGTAGAAAGGGTGATGGGTAAAGGAGGTGAGGCTAATGTAGTCGTCCGGATTGATGGCGAGCATAGAGGCGAAACTCTGTGGGGTATATTCTTTTCCCAAATAGGTAAACTTTTGAGGTCTGGCGCCGAGATAGGCGTCAAGGATTCCCTCAACCCCTTTTTTCCACGCGGTTGAGAGTTTGCCGTTGGGGTTTTTGAGGAGCACATCGACGTATGCTTTTAACGTTGCGTCCAATTCGTTATGTACGTGAATCTCCTCTCCGTAGTTAAGGCCGGTCATCACCTCTTCGGGAACAATCCCCCAATTCTTCATCACAAATAGTACATCTTCAAAACCGCCGCCCGGAGCAAAGTTGATGTTGCCGTCGGTGCGGACATATTTATCGGCCTTGGCAAAGTAGGTGTGCCAAACTATATACATCTCCGACAGGTTAAAACTTCCCTTTCCCATACGGATCAACTCAGATTCGAGAAATGAAAGAGCGGAAAAACTCCAGCAGGTACTGCTTCGGCTTTGGTTTTGGATGGAGGTAATGGGCATCTCTTTTACAGTGGTAAAGGTGTAGCCGTTGGTCGTTTGCTGTTGCGCAGGTAGTGTTAGAGCGCACAGGGACAGGAAAATAGCGAGAATACAAATTTTTTTCATAATTAATTATTTTTTGTGAATGACAGTTAAAAAGCGAAAACCTGAAACTAATCACGGGATTCGCATATACTTATGTGTCTGCAACGAAATACTCCACCATGGGAACTCTTTTGTATATGCCACAATATGAGGCATAATACGAGCCGAACGGCTCCATTCCGGTTGCAGGTAGAGCAAGCATTGAGGCGATACTTTGCGGCGATTCTCTTCTGCCCATAAAAAATCGGAAACATCTGAAATAATTACTTTAAGTTCAGACGCTTCCGAATAGATATCGCCCACAGGAGGAAAACGCTTTTTGGGTGAAAGACAAATCCAGTCAAAACTTCCGGAACGCGGGTGCGACCCTGAGGTCTCCAAAAAAATCTTCAATCCATTTTGGTGCAACAGATCACACAACAGACCCAAAGGGTAAAGCAACGGCTCCCCTCCGGTAACCACAATCGATTGGGCGGGATGGCGAATGGCGCGTGCAACAACATCAGCTACCGGCACGGGCGGAAAGAGATCGGGGTTCCATGTCTCTTTGGCATCGCACCACGAACACCCCACATCGCAACCCCCCAAGCGGATAAAGTAGGCCGCTTTTCCCGTATGAAACCCCTCTCCCTGAATGGTGTAGAAATCTTCAACCAAGGGGAGCAATGCGCCGTTTTGGAGCAACAAAGAGTTTTCCTCAATAGCAGCCATACAGCCACTTATTTGGGAGAAGCCGCTTTCCTTACTTCAAACAACTCAACCTCAAAAATCAATGTCGAACCCGGGGTGATATGCGGAGCTCTTAAGCGCTCGCCGTAAGCGAGGTTGGAGGGTATGTACAAGATGGCTTTCGAGCCTTCTTTCAAATGTTGGAATCCTTCTGTCCATCCGGTGATTACTCTATTCAATGCAAATTTAGAGGTTGTTCCACGTTTGTGCGAAGAGTCAAATTCGATGCCGCTAATCAGTGTGCCTCTGTAATGTACAACAACGGTGTCTTCGGCTGCGGGAGTGGCGCCATTCCCCTGGGTGATCATTTTGTACTGTAAGCCGCTGGGCAGCTCTACCACATCGGCGCTCTTTTTGTTGTTTGCCAAGAAATTACTTCCAATCACGATGTTGGATTTTAATTTAAATTCATGGAGTAGTTTTACATATTGCGCACTGTCTTTTTGATAGCGTGCATCGCGATTGTTAAGTTCGTCCGTAATTCCTTGCAACATCATTTGAAGGTCCAAAAGTTCAAAGCCGCCTGTTCTCAATTGTTTTCCCAGATCTACTCCGGTGAAATAACTTACTGAATCAATTTGAGCAGAGGACAATCCTTCAATGGTTCTCTTTTGCGAACAACTTACCGCAACCACTGCAACTAAGGCCGTTGTGCATACCAATAATTTTACTGTTTTCATTTTTTTGTGTTTATAAGTTTTTAAGTGTAGAAATTTTGGGCAAAAGTACAAAAAAATTGAATTGAACCAAAACTATGTTATCTTTGCGGCCAAAGAACAAATGTACTATGTTATTCAACTCCTTTGACTTTGCTATTTTTTTGCCGATTGTCTTTCTGCTCTATTGGTTAGTTTTTAACAGAAATGTTACCATCAGGAACCTTTTTCTGTTGGTTGTGAGTTATGTTTTTTATGGATTCTGGGACTGGCGTTTTATTCCGTTAATTGTCATCAGTTCAATCACCGACTATCTTATTGGATGGTATATGGGTAAAACGGACGACAAAAGCAGGCGGAAGCTCCTTCTCATCGTTAGTTTGGTGGTCAATATAGGCATCTTGGGCTTTTTTAAGTATTACAACTTCTTTATAGAAAGTTTTATAGACACTTTTACCCTCTTTGGGAAGTCATTCAGTTACACCCCGCTCAATATCATTCTGCCGGTAGGAATCAGTTTCTATACCTTTCAAACATTAAGTTATACAATAGACATCTATTACAAAAAGATAGAGCCTACAAAGCAGATAATCAACTTCTTTGCATTCGTCGGGTTTTTCCCGCAATTGGTAGCAGGCCCGATTGAACGGGCAAAGAACTTTCTGCCTCAGTTTGACAACATCAAGAAGTTTGACTATCAAGATGCCCGAAGCGGTTTGTTGTTGATCACCTTTGGACTCTTCAAAAAGATTGTGGTTGCCGACCGGTTGGCTCTTTTTGTCGATAGCGCTTATGGAGACATTGCTTCGGCAAGCGGTCCCGTACTGTTTCTGGCGCTCTTTTTCTTTGCGTTTCAACTCTATTTCGACTTTTCTGCATACTCCGATATTGCCATTGGCACTGCCCGCATATTTGGCTTCAGGCTCTCCATTAATTTCAAAAGACCATACCTATCATCCTCGTTTTCAGAATTTTGGGAGCGTTGGCACGTCTCTCTTTCGACATGGTTTCGCGACTATCTCTATATCCCCCTTGGGGGCAACCGGCGGGGCAAAATAAGAACCCTCATCAACATTTTGATTGTCTTTACCCTGAGCGGACTGTGGCATGGAGCGTCATGGAATTTTGTGGTGTGGGGCATCATCAATGCGCTCTTTATAATTGTTCTGGATAGATGGTTCGGCTTGGCAAAATCGAAAGGTTTCCAACGAATCTTCGCCACAATCTTTGTGTTTGCCTGTTGGGCGTTATCGCTCGTCTTTTTCAGGGTGCCCGACATGGCGGACGTCTTTACCGTTTTTCAAAAGATGGGATTCGGCGAGCTGACCACGCTCTATCAATTTGGACTGAGTGGAACAGAAATCAGGTTGGCGCTCTACCTGTTGGGTGGCTTGATGCTCTTTGAAATCGCCATGGAACATTATGGAGACTATTTGCAGAAATGGTTCTACGCAAGGGGGGTGATTTTTCGCTGGATGGTCTATCTGATCTTGATTCTCTCCATCATATTCCTTGGGTCGTATGGTACGGCAAATGATAACAGTTTCATTTACTTTCAGTTCTAACTTATGGCAACAAAATCAAAATCCAAACCGCATACCATCCGCGACCTCCTGTTTCGTGTAGCCATACTCTCCATCTTCATATTCAGTGTTGTTTTTTTTACCGACCATAAGGGTTGGTTCGATCCCGACAACACCAACAACCATGCAGCACGCAAATGGGACTCCTATTATCAATTTACCCGAACCAACAACGTGGACATCGTATTGATTGGGAACTCGCATATCTACACCGGAATCAATCCCAAAAACCTGTCGTGTGCATTGAACGCCAACACTTTTATTCTTGCAGCGCCCGGAACAACCATCACAGACGCCTACTATTGTCTGAAAGAGGCAATCACCCTCTCAAAACCAAAGATTGCCGTTATCGAAACATTTGCCATTAAAGATTATCGGAGTCACGATTTTACCGAAGGCCCCCTGTCGGATCAACTTCAAAGTTTTCAAGCGCGGAAAAATGTGCGTCAGAAGTTGTGCGCCACTCCCGTACTCTTTACCTCCAAGCACTATTTGGCTGCCTGGTCAAACACCATTCGCAACCACAGTTACCTCCTCAAAGATAGGGAGCAAATAGAGAGAAACATCTTTATGAAGAGGCAAATCAGGAGGCCGCAGGGACTCTACCTTGGACGGTTTGTGACCGATAATACCGGCATGACAGACACAACCTTGCGAAAATACGACATCCCGGGTGCGGCTTCGGTGGTGGAGGGAAGCGAATACGCCATTGGCAAAGAGGCGATTCGTGCGGTTGAAAAAATAGTATCACTCTGCCGTAAAAATGACATTCAACCGATTTTTCTCACCATCCCCATGTATTACCGTCATATAAATGATTATGACGTGTGGAAAGAGCGTTTGGAGGAAGCGCTCGCCCCCCATCAACCTGTTTGGTTTGACTTGCAATCGCCTTTTGATTACGAAGCGTTCATTCCGGAATGTTTCGAAAATTCAGTCCGTGCCAACCAACACCTCTCCTATCAAGGCTCTTTGGTCTCCACCTATAAACTTGCACACTTCATTCATGAAACGTTTCCGGCTCTTCTTCCCGACAGGAGCCTTGAAAACAAGTGGCACAAACTTTTTTATGGCGAAGAGGGCTACTTCCAAAACCACCCCCCGTCACCATCAGATCCTTCGGTAACCATCCTCTTGCGCGACAAGGTAATATCCAACCTTACCCTCAAAGAGGTTTCCCTGTTTCCCGGAAGCGAGTTTCTTTTGATGTACATCAAGATTGACAAACAAGACTTTCCGAACTCACGCGGGAACGTATTGATATTGACGGTGGACATGGAATTTGAGGGGCAGCAGATCACCACGCAGATAGAAGCGGAAGGCACCCATTTATACGATCCGATAAATCATGCCCTCTTTTTCTCCTATCTCAACAAAGGCGTGACGATCCGTGGAATCAGAGAAGTGGAAATTCTACAATAGGCTCGCTACCGAAACAGGCTAAAACAGACTTCCCTGCCAAATTGTCAGCAAACCGGTTTTGGCCGCTTATTTGTTGGAATAAGGGGTATTATGAACGACCATCTATTTACCATCAAGGCACAGGAGTTGCTGCAAAGTGCAGTAGCCGTTGCGCAACAGAGGTACAATCAGCAAATCGATACCGGCCACCTGCTGCAAGCGATATTGAATGATTCCGAAGGAGTCGGAGTGTATTTGTTGCGCAAAATTGGAGTGAATATCAATACTTTGCATCATGGATTGCAGCAAATAATCACTACCTATCCAAGGCAAAGCGGGGGAGAACCCTACATGGGACGCGCAGCCTCCGGCGTATTGCAGGGCGCGTCCGTATTGGCCAAGAAACATGGCGATCAGTTTGCCTCGGTAGAGCACATCCTTTGGGCGCTGCTTAACTATGATGACGCCATCGGACGCCTCCTCAAAGCGGAAGGGTTGAACGAAAAATCGTTTAAAGCCGCTGTAGATGAGATGCGTAAAGGGAGCAAGATCAACAGTCAGTCGGGGGAAGATACCTTTGACGCCCTCAACCGTTACGCCATCCACCTCAACCGTATGGCCAACGAGGGGAAGTTAGACCCTGTGGTTGGGAGGGACGAGGAGATTCGCCGCGTGCTCCAGATTTTGAGTCGGCGCACCAAAAATAACCCCATCTTAGTGGGTGAACCCGGGGTGGGTAAAACCGCCATTGCCGAAGGCATTGCACGGCGGATTGTGGCGGGCGATGTGCCGGAGACGCTGAAATCAAAACAGATCTACTCCCTCGATATGGGCGCCTTGATTGCGGGCGCCAAGTATAAGGGTGAATTTGAGGAGCGCCTGAAAGCGGTGGTCAAAGAGGTGATTGCCGCTGAGGGCGAAGTGATTCTCTTTATTGACGAAATCCACACCTTAGTGGGCGCCGGAAAGAGTGAAGGCGCGATGGACGCCGCCAACATCCTCAAACCGGCATTGGCGCGGGGTGAGTTGCGCACCGTAGGCTCCACAACTTTGGATGAGTACCAAAAATATTTTGAAAAAGATAAGGCATTAGAGCGCCGATTCCAAATGGTGATGGTGGACGAACCCTCTCCCGAAGAGGCGATCTCTATCTTGCGCGGACTCAAGGAGCGCTATGAGAACCACCACAAGGTGCGCATCAAAGACGATGCCATCATCGCAGCGGTAGAGTTGTCGCACCGCTACATCACCTCCCGCTTCTTGCCCGACAAGGCGATTGACCTGATGGACGAAGCCGCCTCCAAACTGCGCTTAGAGATGAATTCGGTGCCCGCCTCCATAGATGAGTCAGACAGAAAGATTCGTCAGTTGGAGATTGAACGTGAGGCAATTAAGCGAGACGGAGATAAAGTCAAGGTTGATGCCTTGAGCAAAACCATTGGCGAACTGAGTAGCGAGCGCGATGTAAAGCGTGCCAAGTGGCTGGAAGAGAAGAGTATCCTTGAATCAATCCAACAAAAGAAGCAGGAGATTGAAGAGTTGAAATTCAAGGCAGACGATGCAGAGAGGCGCGGAGACTACGGTTTGGTGGCAGAGATTCGCTACGGCAAAATTGGAGAGGCAGAGCGGGAGATTGAGAAATTGAACGAGAAAAAAGAGTCATTTAACTATACGCTTATTAACGAAGTAGTAAACGACCAAGATATTGCCGAAGTTGTGGCGCGCTGGACAGGCATCCCCGTCAAGCGGATGTTGCAGAGCGAGCGCGAAAAGTTGCTCCACATAGAGGAGGAACTCCACAAACGGGTTGTGGGGCAGGACGATGCCATTACCGCCATAGCCGACGCCATCCGCCGCTCCCGTGCCGGCTTGAGCGACCCCAAAAAGCCCATCGGCTCTTTCCTCTTTTTGGGCACTACCGGTGTGGGCAAGACCGAACTGGCACGTGCCTTGGCCGACTACCTCTTTAACGACGAAAACCTCATGACGCGCATAGACATGAGCGAATATCAGGAGCGTCACACGGTGAGCCGCTTAGTGGGTGCGCCTCCGGGCTACGTGGGCTACGACGAAGGAGGACAACTGACCGAAGCGGTACGGCGCAAACCCTACTCCGTGGTGCTGTTGGACGAAATTGAGAAAGCACATCCCGACGTCTTCAACACCCTTTTGCAGGTGTTGGACGATGGCCGCCTCACCGACAACAAGGGGCGCGTGGCCGACTTCAAGAATACCATTGTAGTGATGACCTCCAATGTAGGTTCCCACATTATTCAGGAGCAGATGGAAGAGATGACCGAATCGAACAGAGAGTTGGTTTGGGAGCGCTGCAAATTAGATGTGCTTGAGTTGCTCAAGAAGAGCATCCGCCCCGAATTTCTAAACCGAATTGACGAAATCATCATGTTCCACCCCCTGACCCGCGAGCAAATGAAAGAGATTCTCAACATCAGAATCAATGAAGTGAAAGCGATGTTGGCCAAGCAAGATATTGATTTGGAAGTGACCGACTATGCCCTCGACTACTTGGCGCACAAAGGCTACGAGCCTACCTACGGCGCCCGCCCCCTAAAGCGCCTGCTGCAAAAGGAGTTAGTGAACGAGTTGGCCAAAAAGATTCTCTCAGGCGAAGTACAGGCCGGACATTCCGGCGACGCTGCACAGATTAAACATTCCGGCGATGCTGCACAAGATAGACATTCCGGCGATGCTATAAAGGACGGACATTCCGCCGGCGACGCTGCACAGATTAAACATTCCGGCGACGCTGCACGGGCAAACAGAAAGGTGATTGCCGACTGCTTTGACGAGGGGTTAATCTTTAGGAATTGAGGCGAAGAAAAAGGAGTTTTTGGTCAACCAAATGGGGAGCGCTGTGTCTAAATGTATAAAAACCGCTTAATCTTTTGAGTTGCCGTTTTCTCAAACGGGAGAGGCTGCTCGATGATTTCGGCAATGCGGGAGAATTTGTTAACCCGCTCGTTGATGTAGGCCATAAGCTCAACTTTCAATTTTTCAACTCGCTCGCTCATATTCTTAACGGCGTCTTCGCGGAACTGGTGCCACGCCTCAATCTGAGGATAGTTGAAGTGCACCATGGCCACCATCTTTCCCTTTACCTTGGCCACTAACGACTCCAGCACCAAATCGTGCTCATTGATCACCGCTTCAATCTCTTCGGGATATATATTCTCTCCGCTGGGTCCAATAATCATATTGTCTTTTCTCCCTTTAATGGAGACGTTGCCCAATTGGTCGATGGTAACCAAATCTTTGGTCCTGAACCATCCGTCCGGAGTAAAGGCTGTGGCGGTGAGTTCCGGATCTTTGTAATAGCCCACCATGATGTTGGGACCTTTTACCTGAAGTTCCCCAATATGATGTTTATTTGGCTGGGCAATACGTACTTCCAATCCTTTTAGGGCAGGGCCGGTGGATTGAAACTTCACCTTCCCAGGCGTGGCGCCGGCAATCAGGGGCGACGTTTCTGACAATCCGTACCCAATGGCGTAGGGAAATCCTGCATCTCTAAGGAAGCGCTCCACCACACCATCCAACTTCGATCCGCCCACTCCAAAGAAACGCAAATTTCCGCCAAAGGTCTGTAATAACTTCTTTCCCGCCACTTTATGCAACAGGCGGCGCACCGGATGGAACGAATAGATCAGTTGCAAAAAGAAGTTTTTGGTAAAGGTGGGGCGAATTTTATTCTTATAGATCTTCTCCACAATCAGGGGAACGCTCAACATAATGGAGGGTCTTGCCTTGAGCAGCGCCGGCATCAGGAGGCTGGGGGTGGGGGCTCCATCCAAATATTGTACAGACGCACCGAAACAGAAAGGATAGAGCATGCCAATGGTACACTCGTATGCGTGGGAGAGAGGAAGAATCGAAAGGAAAACATCGGAAGGATTTACGGGAAAGAGGTCATAAATCATATCAATATTGGAACACAGGTTTCTATGACTTAGCATCACCCCTTTGGAAGTGCCGGAAGTACCTGAAGTGTAAATAATGGCGGCAAGTGTATCAGGTTCAGGGTCAGCCATCGCAACCGGCTTGGCCGCTGTGGCAGGCGCAGCCGATGTGGCTGATGTAGCTGATGTAGCCATCTCAACCGGTGCAGCCACTATGACAGGCGCAGCCGACGTAGCAATCGCGGCTGGCTTTGTACCTGTATCTATTTTTGCCATAGTGGCCGTTGTGGCAGGCGTAGCCGTTGCGACCGGTTGAATGTGTTCTACTTCAAGGGTGTCCATGCAGATTACGATGGACATCTTTTGCATAATATGTTCGGGCACCTTGTATTTGAGGCGATTGGATACCACAAGTGCTTTGGCTTCAGAATGTTCCAGAATGTTGACAATTTCAAAAGCGGCAAAATCGGGCAGGATGGGCACTGCCGTGCGCGAAGAGGTGACTGCGGCAAAGTAGGCGACACCCCAGTGGGGCATATTTCCGCCCAAAATGGCGACCTTATCTCCTTCGCATAGTCCCGCCTGATCTAAAAGCGAGACAATCTGTTGGGTAAGGATGCCAAATTGTTTGTAATTGAGAGGTTCATTCTCAATGAAAGAGAAGAGCGGACGATCAGGAAACGAGTGGATACTGTCTAAGAATCGGCCCTTTAATGTGTCTGAATGTGTTTGTGGAGACATAAAAATTTGGTATAATCAAGTGAAATCAATCAATATCTGTGCCGGTAACAAAATTTTTCGGGTATTTGCCAACCACCCCTTTATCTTTATACCATTGACGGAGGCGTTTGATGTCAGCCTGTTGGTCATGGGTGAGTACAAATTCTTCGGGTGCTGTGCCTACCTCTTTCTTTCCCCAGTCAAAAAAACCGATATAGACAGGAACGTTGGCCGCCTTGGCAATGGTATGAAATCCGCCTTTCCACTTTGCGGTGGGTTTTCGGGTGCCTTCGGGGGCAATGGCAATTTGAAGGGTATCGTGGGTGCTAAACGCTTCGACCATCTGTTTGACCAACGAAACACCTTTGGAGCGATCGACAGGAATGGCGCCCAAGCGCTTCATTAGCCTCCCGACAGGCCAGAAGAAGAACTCTTTCTTCACTAAAACGGATGCTTTTCCGCCAATTCCGTTGTAGAAGAGGAGGGCAACGATAAAATCCCAAACGGAGGTGTGTGGAGCGCCCAAAATGATGCATTTGGGTACAGGGCAGGGGACGCCGATACTTTTCCACCCCATACGTTTTAACAGGAAGGAACAAAAGCGGCTACCTATCGTTTTTTGACTCATTCAGGAAAAAATAACGGCGCGAAGATAATAAAAGCAATCGTTTCTCCTACAAAAAAAGAGTGAATCGAGATTTTTTTTTAATTTTGCGCGATTCAAAAAACACTTTTTTGCTGCAAATATGGGTATTAATCACGTCATCCAAAAGAGGCTACTGACTTCTGCCAAGTCTTTTGTTCCAAAAGATGGATGGCGCCCCGGAGAGACTCCTCTGCGGATGGTGGGCTTGATTTTGTGTTTGGAAGACTCTTCAGAGTTGGATTTAATCAAGAGGGTGAAGAAGCTCTTTACCGATCAGGGAGCCGCCTGTCACATTTGTATTTTTCGAAAAGATCAAAAGTTGGTCATCCCTGAGGAGGTTATTGATGATGACACGATTTTGTTGAGTAGTGATTCAATCAATTGGTATGGTGCGGTGCGTCCGGGTTGTGCAGAGTTTCTGGTGCACGAGTCGTTTGACCTCATGCTTAATTTGTCGAAAGAGTACTTTTTCTCCACCTCCTATTTAGCCGCACTCACCAATGCCACCATCAAGATTGGCAGGTATATACATCCACATTCATCCTATCGTTTGGTGCTCGGAACCAATGACCATGACAACTCCGATGCGTTTTTTGAATTATTGGAAAGATGTTTGCACTTTGTTAGATTTGAATAGATTTTTGATGAACTGATTATGCAAGACAAGATAGTATCGAAACGTTCTTTGAGGCACTACGTGATGGTGTTGGTAAAGGGCTTATGTATGGGCGCTGTCGATTTGGTGCCCGGCGTATCTGGTGGGACCATCGCCTTTGTAACAGGTATTTACGAGGAGTTGGTCTGCACCATTAAGTCAATCAAGTTCTCCCTTTTTCGCCTCCTCTTTAAGGGGAAGTTCGCCGCTTTTTGGAACGAACTCAACGGCAGCTTCCTGTTGGCGCTCTGCAGCGGAATTATGGTGAGTATCTTCTCACTATCCAAGGTGATAACCTACTTAATACAGACGCACCCCATTCCCGTTTGGTCTTTTTTTATGGGCTTAGTGGCCGCCTCAGCCATCTACATCCTGAAAGACCTAAAAAAATGGAGTGTGCAGAATATCATCTTTCTGCTGATTGGAGTGGCTTTAGCCCTGATAATATGCAGACTGTCTCCCACCGAAACCTCCAACGGCTACCCGTTTATCTTCCTCACCGGAGCCATCGCCATTTGCGTCATGATTTTACCCGGCGTGTCGGGAAGTTTTGTGATGCTCCTCATGGGAAAGTATGAAACAATCATGTACGCTGTCTCCACCCTACAATGGGATCTGTTGTTGGTATTTGCAGCGGGAGCAATCACCGGCATCCTCTCTTTCTCCCGACTGTTGTGGTGGCTCCTCAAAAGATACTACAACCAAACAGTATGCCTGCTCGCCGGCTTCATGTTTGGTTCCATAGAGAAGATATGGCCCTGGAAAGAGATGATTTCCGAAGGTGTACAAAACAATACAACTCCCGCAAAATATTTTGCATACAGCGGTTTACCCCCTCAAACAACCTACGCCGTACTCTTCATGGTGCTCGGCGTTGTGATTGTGTTTGGAATAGAATTCTTATCCAAAAGGGTGAGGAAAGCCAAATAATGTCTATATTTGCCGCTCTTTTTTGGAGGTCCGGTAGCTCAGTTGGATAGAGCAACAGCCTTCTAAGCTGTGGGTCTTGGGTTCGAATCCCAACCGGATCACGAGATGGCCTTTTCAACATATTGATTGATAAGGCTTTTTTCTTTCAATCAGATATTTATGCAAATAAAATTCCATATTTTTTCATAATATTTCAAGATAATACCTACCTTTGCTGTACCCACACTGTACCCGTCACTGTACCGCATAACGACCCTTTAAAAGATCGAAATTAAGGTTTGGGCATCTTGTAAAGTTGATAGGATTGTAACCCGTCTATATGCTCGTGTAAAGAATTGTTTATGTGATGGGCGAACATTGGGTCGAGCACAAAATCGATTCCTTCTCTTCTTGCCATTTTTGCTGCCGGGATAAAGTCAGCATCTCCTGAGATAAGCACGATTTTATCAACGAATCTCTTTATAGACAAAGCAGTTATGTCAATTCCAATTCTCATGTCAATACCTTTCTGTTTAATCTCGAGGTACACATCATTCTCATTGAAATTTGTGTTGTTTTTATTGCCTGCAACTATTTCTTTAAATACTTCTGACTTAAAAGTCCATTCATTATGAGTTTGTAGGTCTCCAAATCTAAGCGCCACCTTGCGTTTCCTTTTAAGCTCTTCAATAAACTTTCTCTTAAAAACCGCTTCAGGTGATGAGTTAAGATTTATACATTTTCTTGTTATGGGGTTGTGTATGCGCTTTTCCAAAGGCATACAATCGTAATAGAAGATTCTGTAAAGGTAATTTTCATTCCCCACGTGCATGTGAGCGAGGGCATATAAAGCATCAGCAACAGTTTGTGGGTCTTGTTTTTTCCCCTTATTGTATAGCGCATTATACCTCTTCATAATAAAGCCGCCATCAATCATTATGGCAACTCGAATCGGCTGTGAAATACAAATGATTTCAGATTTTTGTTTAGGTGGAGTCTTCATAAGATTGATTTAAAAAAACTCTTGGGTCGGCGTACTCATTATTGAGATGGGAGCAAGCGGAGCCAAGAGTATAATTGTGGCGCAAATGTAATACGTTTTTTTCATATACGCACATACTTAATCAACTATTTTCATATCCCATCTGTCAATTCGCTGTAAGACAACGAGGAATTTTTTAGTGGTGAACAATAATTCAACCGGATCACATCTTCTTTATACAGCACATCACTTTGTAAATACGCTCAATGCAGGTGAAAGGGATCTCTTGTTCCTGCTCTGCGTACTCCGTGCTCTTGTTAGATGGAATTAGTTTGAGGTATCGCCGGTTGGTTCCTTTGGCGGCACGCCTGACGATACAAAAATTATTGGTTACAATTCCGTAGATCTCTCCATAGACAATTCCCGCTTCTTTGCCCGACACCTCTTTCATGGCTACGATATCTCCCGGAGCGAGGTCGGGTTCCATGGAGCGACCGCTCACGTGACACCAGAAGTCGGCTTGATTGAATATTTTTATGTCAAAATAGCTATGAATCGATTCCGCAACTCTGCTTTGAATCAAATCATACTCGTGAATGAAGTCCAAAGCGTAGTAGGGTACGCCCAATTGATGGACGTAAGCGCTTGGCGGATCGTCCACTGTGTTGATCATGGTGCCTTTGCCGGAAAAAAGCCAATCACTCTGAACAGACGGATATTTATCTAAAATAGCGTCGGTCATCTCGTATTTGACCATGGGATAGTTCCCATTTTTCTTGTCGGGTTTGAGCAATCTGTCGAATCGTTGTTGGGCAACGTGAATGCTTCGTGCAAAGGCGGCTGCATTTCCTTTTGAGAAGTGTTGAACAAGGGTCACTAACCGCAAGTTGATGTCTGATGATGAATTCATGTGTGTATATTTTTTGTTTTTTGAACCATCTTTTACAAAATAATTTTGTTAATATGATATTATTTGTACATTTGCACGAAATTGTCGCTTTTTCTGATAAATATTAAATTCATCTGACAAAGATAAAACAAAATTGAATAAAATTAAAAAAAATGAAAAGATGTTATGCATTTCGTAAATGTTACGATTTAGTTCCTGCGAAGTATCAGGCAAGTTTTAGAAATGAAATGAGGCAAGCAATGAATGATTGCACCAACGCCGCGTTTTACAACCGTATGAACAAAGGAGTACCGGTCCCCTCAGTGGAAGAGTATGATGATATGATGCAAGTATTTGCAAAATATCAGATAACGAAAAAATTTGACGACGAGTATCCCGACGCTTAGGCGGTAGGGCAGCAAAGAGTCTGATGAACTGATTGACCACTCCCGACAACACAAATGTCGAAGGAGGGTTTTGCGTTTGGTACGCTGTTGGTAAAAAAATTTGTGTGCATAGAGAAGAATAATTAGATTTGCGGCCAATTATGGAACACTACTTTCTCGTTATTCTGGCTTTCTTGCTCTGTCTTGCTGTATTTGACCTCTTTGTGGGCGTGAGCAATGACGCGGTAAACTTTATGAACTCTGCCATCGGCTCCCGTGTGGCTCCCTTTCGGGTGGTTACGGTGGTCTCCGGAATGGGTGTTTTGATTGGGGCAACTTTCTCCGGCGGGATGATGGAGATTGCCCGAAGTGGTGTGTTCAATCCTCAAATGTTTACGTTTCACGAAATTATTATCATCTTCTTTGCGGTGATGATTGCAGACGTTCTCCTTCTTGACGTATTCAACTCACTTGGAATGCCCACCTCAACTACCGTTTCGCTTATCTTTGAGCTTTTTGGAGGAGCAGTCGCCCTTGCCATCATCAAACTTTCCCACGATCCCCATACGAATCAATATATATCCGATTTTATCAACAATAAAAAGGCGCTCGCCATTATTGCGGGGATCTTCAGTTCTGTGTTAATCGCCTTTACTTTAGGGTTTGTTATTCAATACATTACCCGTTTGATATTTACCTTTAAATATCAAAGGATCTATCGCTACGCCGGCTCTGTTTTTGGGGGAATCGCCATTTCGTCCATCCTTTACTTTTTAGTGATAAAGGGCGCCAAAGACGCTTCGTTTATGCACTCCGACTATTTGGCATGGATCAAGACCCACACCTATACCATACTTCTGCTTACTTTCGCTTCCACAGCGTTCATATTCCAAATCTTAATTACATTCTTCAGAATCAATATCTTCAAGTTTGTGATTTTGGCCGGAACTTTTGCTTTGGCGTTTGCTTTTGCCGGAAACGACCTCGTAAACTTTGTGGGCGTACCCTTAGCAGCCCTCGACAGTTTTATGACCTTCAAGAGCAGTGGATTGGATGCAGACGTCATGACCATGGAGTCGCTTAGCGGCGCCGTTGAGACCCCCACCTTTTTCCTTTTACTCTCCGGCTTGATTATGGTTATCACCCTCATGATCTCCAAAAAGGCGAAGAGGGTCATCCAAACCGAAGTGAACCTGAGCAGCAGCAGTCGAGGAGCAAAGGAGAAGTTTGGCTCGTCTGCGGTTTCGAGGGCTATTGTACGCTCTTCTTTCAACTTTGGCAAGGCGCTCCACCAATTCTTTCCCCCCGGGTTGACGCAAGTGGTGAACAAAAGAATGGCCAAGCCGGCTCCGGTAAAGGGGGAGGTACAGGTGCCCTTTGACCATATTCGCGCCTCCATCAATTTGGTGACGGCCTCTATTCTGATTGCGCTGGGGACTTCCCTTAAGTTGCCGCTCTCTACCACCTACGTCACCTTCATGGTGGCCATGGGCTCTTCGTTAGCCGACGGCGCATGGGATCGCGAAAGTGCTGTCTATCGAATAAGCGGGGTACTGAGCGTCATAGCCGGATGGTTCCTCACCGCCTTTTGCGCCTTTACCTTGTGCGGATTAATCGCGGCACTCTGTTTCTATGGCAGAGGCGTAGCGGCCGTTGCCCTCATGTGTATAACCACCTTCCTTTTGGTTAAATCAAACTTCTTTTCCAAACGAGAAGAGAGTTCCCTTACCCCCAAACTCTATGACAGAGTGGATAAAATATCGATATGCAACAGCGTGAACACCTCAGTAGAAACCTACTTTGACTCAATCCTCACCACCTATCGGGAGGCGCTGACTGAATTTCTCGACGAAAACTTGAAGGGGATGCGTAAGGTCAGGGACAGAGCCATCCACCTCCATGAAGAGATTGTGCAAAAACGTGCAGAGTACTATCGTTTTGCCTACGAAGGAGGTGAAGACAGGCTCGATACCGATGCCAGGTATTACTACTACCGTGTCTTTACCAACCTCAAAGAGATCGGTCACGGCTTGCGGAGCCTCATTGGGATGGCCTACAACCACATCAACAACAGCCATTCGGTCTATCACGGCACCCTGCGTGACAACTTGCTCTCCATGATTGCCGATCTGGAAGATTTGCGCAGCTTCCTCAACGACTACGCCTACTCCACCGAGCACCGAGACGAATTGTTGACCGAGCGCACCCAAAACAGCATTGCACTCATCAATTCGCTACAACACCAAATGATTACCCGTATCGAAAAGCACAATCTTTCGTTACGCGGCAGCGAACTGTACCTCAACTACCTCCAATTCACACGGGACATTGTGAACCGCTTCTCGTTGGTGGCGTTACTTCAGTATGAACTGAACGAAAAGTGCAGGGGCGTTTAACCTGTACTGATGCCACAGGGGCGAGTTTAACCTGTACTGATGCCACAGGGGCGTTTTCTATTACAGGATGATTGCCACAGGGGCGTTTAACCGTTGCAGATTGCCACGCTGCGCTTGATGAATTTGCTGAGGGCTTCGCCTTGCAACAGGTTGTTGGCTAAGAGGGCTAAGTCGGTCACCTGACCGATTAATGGACAGGTTTGGGCGAACTCCTCCATCACCTTACGCCTGCAGCCATCCAAATCGGAAATTGTTTCTTGTAGTCTTTCTTCTTCATCTTTTTGCTCTTGGGAGATTTCGTCATGCTTCATCTTTTCAGTCTCCTTATGCAATTGATCTAATGCAGACTGAGGTTCGATGCGCTCGGTGGAGATGGCGGCGAGCGCCTCTTGCGTGTTTTGGCGCTTTTGCTCTAAGATGTTTTGTATCAGTGGATGGTTGCAGTTAACCACTAAGGAGAACGATTCGGGCATAGAGCCGTAAAAGTTCATTCCGCCTCCCACAGCAGACATTTCGCGGTAGCGGCGCATAAATTCAGAGCGGGTGATGAGGACGGGCTGTTCGTCGGCGCGGAGGCTTTCAAATGTGACGTAGTAGTGCCCCCCCTCCTTGGGAACAACCGCCTCAAACGCCATACGCAACTCTTGCTGCTCTTCGTTGCTCAAAGAGGGCTTCTCCAACTCCTCTTTTACAATCAATTTACTTGCCACATCACCATCCACGCGGGTAAAGTGCGAATCTTTCCACTTGCCCTCAAGGAGGTTTACAAAGTGGGCGCTCAGGGGTGTGTTTAGAAGCAACACGCTGTATCCCATATTCTTTGCGCTCTCAATTGCTGAGTACTGCTCCTGCGCATTGCCGGCGTAGAGATAGACAAGCTGCTTATCCTTATCGGTCTGAGCAGGTTCAATCGCCTTTTTATACTCCTCTATGCTAAAGTAGTCGTTATCGGTGGTTTTAAAGAGATAGAACTTTTCGGCGCGTTCAAAAAATTTATCTTCGCTCAACATCCCGTACTCGATAAAGAGTTTCAGGTTGTCCCACTTCTCTTCCAAATTTTTGCGCTCGTTCTTAAAGAGTTCCTCTAATCGGTCGGCTACCTTTTTGGAGATGTGTGCGGAGATTTTTTTGACGTTGGAGTCGCTCTGCAAATAGCTCCGAGATACGTTGAGCGGAATGTCGGGAGAGTCAATCACACCGTGCAGCAGAGTTAAAAAGTCAGGTACGATGTTCTCCACCGAATCTGTTACAAACACCTGATTACAATATAGTTGAATCTTATTCCGCGAAATATCGAGCCGATCTTTGATTTTGGGGAAATAGAGAATCCCTGTAAGGTTAAAGGGATAATCCACATTCAGATGGATGTAAAAGAGCGGCTCCTCCTGCATGGGGTAGAGTTTCCGATAAAAGTCAAGGTACTCCTCCTCTTTCAGTTCCGATGGCTTGCGCGACCACAGAGGTTGCGTTTCGTTCACCGCTTTCTCCTCAAAAAAAATCTCCACCGGCAGAAAGCGACAATATTTCTGAAGCAACTCCCTGATTTTGGAGGGTTCGGCAAACGACTTAGATTCATCGTCCAAATAGAGGGTCACTTGGGTGCCGCGCTCCTCTTTCTCAAGAGGTTCAATGGTATATCGGGGATCGCCCTCGCAACTCCACTTCACGGCAGCATCCTCTTTGCGGTACGATTTTGTCATGAGTTCCACTTTGGAAGCCACCATAAAAGAGGAGTAGAAACCCAACCCAAAGTGCCCGATCATGTTATTGAGTTGATCTTTATATTTCTCCAAGAACTCCCCGGCGCTCGAAAAGGCAATCTGATTGATGTACCGCTCCACCTCCTCCTGAGACATACCAATTCCCCTGTCAGTCACCGTGATAGTGCCTGCCTGAGGATCGGATGTGACCGTTACTGTGGGTTGTCCAATCTCCTCTGATACCTCTCCTGCCGCTGCCAACGCCTTCAATTTTTGCGTAGCGTCAACCGCATTGGCCACCAATTCACGCAGAAAAATTTCGTGGTCAGAATAGAGGAACTTCTTAATAATCGGAAAAATGTTGTCGGTGGTCACCCCAATGGCGCCCTCCACTTTTGGCGTATTGATGTTTTGTTCAGACATGGTAATAAAATTTAAAGACGTCCATATTGACATCCAAATAACGTACCAAAGCAAGACAACCCGACAAAAAGTCAGCCGCCCTACCTCAAAAATTTATACTTCAGCACAATAGTAAGAATAACAAGAAGCACCAGCACCGCGCCGGCGCCCACCAGCAACAATATCGTGCTCACTTTCATTGGTTTAGACTGTAATTTCATCACTTTATCATTTTTTCATTAAAACTTTTTTTCCCGCGAACCTCCCCTGCAACTCTCCCCTGCAACTCTTCCCCTGCAACTCTTCCCCCGTAATTCTCTCCCTACAACTCTCTCCCTGCAACTCTCCCCTGCAACTCTTCCCCTGCAACTCTTCCCCTGCAACTCTTCCCCTGCAACTCTTCCCCTGCAACTCTCTCCCTACAACTCTCCCCTGCAACTCTTCCCCCGTAATTCTCTCCCTACAACTCTCCCCTGCAACTCTTCCCCTGTAACTCTTCCCTGCAGCTCTCTCCCGCGAACCGCAACCCTTAGAACCTCGCCTTTTCCTCTTCCGTTCCTGTCCCCGCTTTCTTCACATTCACCCGCTGCCCCGAATGAAACGAGTAGCGCAACGCCACATTGAGTGTTCGCGAATCCATATTATTTACGATAGATTTATAGTATGTCTCTCCATGAGTAGTAATCTTCAACTTTTTATGCACAATGTTTTTCAGCCTGACGGTGAGCATCAACTTCCCCGTTAAAAACGACTTGGAACACCCTGCATTCAGGTTGTAGAAACTTCCTGTGACCATATTTCCCTGTACCACCCCTGTCATGTACATACCGTCGAGGTCGGGTTTCCATCCGTTGGGCAGGGCAAAATGGGAAGCAATCGTACACATTGCAGTTGGCTTTTGGTTGTGCTCAACGCCCTTGCCTGCATCGTATTGGTCTATGATATAGAGTCCTACAATATTTGGAGTGAGGGTCCACCAACTCTTCAGGTTGATGGATGCATAGAGGGAAGCGCTCCATTGGGTGTGGTTATTTAGATTAACGGTCTGATAATATAGAATATCCGGTTGATCCGCTTTTTCGGTAACAATCTGAGCAAAGTAGTCGTCTTCAAATGAGGCGCCTAAGGTAAGGACATATCTATGAAAGAGGGACTGTGTGATGGAGAGGTTGATTGATTTGGCAGGTTTGAGGTTTGGATTGCCCTCAACAAAGCTAAAGTCGTTCAACGGAACCACGTATGGACGCAGAAGTGAAAAGTTGGGGCGTTTGATTTTACGATTTGCCGACAGGGTAAGAGAGTGCCCCTTTGCGGCATTTTCCAAAAAGGTGAGGTTTACAGATGGGAAGAGGTTCAAATAGTTCTGTGAACTCTTTTCGTCATGTTTCAGGGAGTGGAGGTGGATTGTGGTGTATTCGGCACGAAAACCCGCTGTATAGATCCACTTTTTGGCAAATGAAGAAGAAAAGGAGCCATAGAGGGCGCTAACGCCCTCGGTATAGGTAAAATTATCTGTCCGCAAGTCGTTTTCTACCCACTGTTTCTCTTTGAAATCTTCGTACAGGATGAGGTTATCCATCTGACTTCTGAAGAATTTACCGCCTGCTTTGAGGTTATTCCGGCCTCCGCCCAATTTTAGGTCTAAATCGATATTGGCACTGATGATGTTGTTGTGGCTGCCGAGGATGTTGCGGTAAGAGAGGGTATCGAACGGAAGCACAAAGATGTCGGTGTTTGGATGAACGCAAAAGTATGTATTGTAATCGCCGCCGTTTTCACTTTGGGCGTAGAGATAGTCAAGAATAGTTGTAAAGGTAGAACCAACACTGTCCAATTGGTTGATATAGTTTACAGATAGCCCCAACCGGTTGATGTCTTGGTATTGGTTATTGTCATTGATATAGATTCCTGAATTGTTTGGAGGAAAGACGGTATTTGACACTCCGTTTGTATTGATGCTCCCTTTTACGTTAAGATAGTTGGCCACAAATCCAAGACTCTGCTTTTCAGTCAGGTCGGTAACCGTACTGATTTCGCCTCCGGCAATGTGTAACCTTTGGTCGGTGATATTCTTATTAGAAACAGTCAGTTCGTTGTTTAAGAAGTTGGTATTTTCTTCAAAATCATCCGGCTGACCATAATACCGGTAGTAGGCATTGGAAATAACGCTCCACCTGTTTTTTCTGAATGAGAGGTTAAAATTGGGATTGCTGCCATGCACATAGTGAAGGGCTTGAGCAATATCTGCCGATAGAGACCCAAAGTAGCCAGTTTCGGTTTGTCGCCTGAGGGTAATCTTGAGGATTCCACCCGTTGCATCGGCGTCATACTCGGCGCCGGCGTCGGGAATCACCTCTACCTTTTGAATATCTTCTGCACGTAAATTGCTCAGATACTGTCCGATTTGATCGCTGCTCATATTCAGCATCCGGTTATTCACCATCACCCGCGTCCCCGATTTTCCATTGATACTGATTCCATTGCGCGTAGTCACTCCGGGCAAATAACTGAGCGATTCGTAGAGCGATCGTCCCGCAGAGATTGGATTAGCACTCAGATTCACCACATATCGATCGGAGCGCCGCTCTATGGTTCTCGCCTGAACCACAGCAGCACTCAAGTGAACGCTATGCTCCTCGATTACAATGTCAGGTATGCGTACTGTCAAGGTATCCATTGCCACAAACTCCTCTGTTGTTGAGGGATAGTATCCAAGACAACGCGCCTCCACCAAATAGTGGTTAAAGGGCACTGCAATGGAAAAGGCCCCCAAATCATCAGTAACGGCCGCAAAAAGTTGGGTCGAGTCATTCTTGGCCGTAAAGATTACCGTACCATAAGCCACCGCCTCCCGATGGGTGTCAACCACCTTGCCCGACACAGGCGTCTTTTGCGCCTGCGCCACCCCTTTGGAAACCACCTGCCCCCCCTCTTTGGAAACAACTTGCCCCCCCTCTTTGGAAACAACTTGCCCTGTAACAGGAACAAAATACATCAGAGCAAAGAGAGAAACCATAGCCACCCGTAGTCTCCCCCGACTTCTTAACTTTTTCATCGTTATCAGTTTCATTGTTATCAGCTTCGTCACTATCAGTTTCATCGTTATCAGTTTCATTGTTATCAGCTTCGTCACTATCAGTTTCATTGTTATCAGTTTCATTGTTATCAGTTTCATTGTTATCAGCTTAGTCACTATCAGATTCATCGTTATCAGTTTCATTCCCCGCGAAGCCTTTGGAAGTAGGGCTTAATCTCCTCTATCTCCATCCCCAACAATAGCAAGTTCTTCAAAAATTGGGGAAGTTCATGCTCCAAAAATTGAGACTTCAGATACATCTTCACCTTTGCAGGCGCATCCTCCGACACATAGTAGCCAATTCCCCGCTTATTATATATAATTCCCTGATTTTGAAGAAAATCGTAAGACCGCATCACAGTATTCGGATTTACCTCCAAGTTCACCCCCAACTCTCTGACCGATGGGATTCGCGCTTGGGCTTCCCACTTTCCTATCAGGATGTTTTCGCAGATATAGTCGCTAATTTGCAAGTATATCGCCTGAGTTTCTTTAAATTCCATATCCCAAAAAATGTTTGATTATACCTGCTTCTCTTTAAACTTAAAGTAGGATACAATATACAAATAGAATAAAACAAAAGCAGTTACCAAAATGTTTACAAATGTTAATAGTGCTGAAGATGTCATAATGCCAAAAAGATTCTCCATTTTTAGATTCAGTGCGATTTCTGAAGATGTAGAGACTCCTCCCAAAAAGATTTTGATAAGAATCAATTCCACGACCATCACGGCAAAGCCAAACACGATGATCGAAAGGAACGTCTTGGTAGTGGGATGTTTCTTAAAGATGAGCGAGCCGAGAAAGAAAATGGCATGTAAGAGTAGAAATTGGGTAGCGATCTCCCAAATATTATGCTTCGGAATCAGAACTGAAAGGTCAATGGTGGGGTAATTGAAGAAAGAGGGCATAATCGGCGCCAAGAGATTACCAAAAAGGGTGCCTCCAAATGAGAGCAACAAACAGACCGCAGGGTAGAGCAGGAGGGTAGTCACTCCATTGAACAGAAACTTTTCTAATCGGCTTGCCGGAATGTGAAGAAAGTGCATTCCACCGGATGGGTGGTGGATTTCGTGAAATATTCTTGCCGCAAAACGCACTCCTCCCACGATAAGGATAAGCGAAAAGAGGATAAAAGGGGCGCTGTTGTTATAGTCCGTGATGCGCGGTACGAACGCAAAGGCGATGAAATAGACGGCAAGCGTGATGAGGTCCCTGCGCCAATGCTCTGAAAAAAAGCGAATGGCCAGCAACTTTATTCTGTGAAAACTGAAATAAGCATTCATTTTTAGGATATTTGTATTCATAATAAGTCGTTTCAAAGGATTGGTTTTTTAACAATTTCTGTAATCTTTTCTTTGTTGGCAAAGAGCGCATTAAAGAGAATCTCAATATCAAGCTTACTCTCCACCTGCTCCCTGTTCTCCAACACCGCAGCAACACCCTTGAGGCTCTCTTCGGTATAGAGCGCATCCTGTGGCGTCTCTCCCGTATCGAACCACTTAAAGAGCAACCGTTTGGTAATCTCTTCCACACTGAGGCTCATGACAATGTCGTGTTCATCCAAAATGGTGATGTAGTCAATCAAACTGTGGAGGTCGCGCACCTGATGGGTGGAGATAATCACGCACTGCTCCTCCCCAAACGTATTGGCCACAATGCGGCGAAATTGACTCTTTGCCGGAATGTCAAGCCCATTGGTAGGCTCGTCCATGATGAGCAGACGGGTGTTGGCCGCCAAACTAAAGGCAATCTGTACCTTCTTTTTTTGACCGTGGGAGAGGGTGAACAGTTTTTCCTTTTTGGAAGAGAGTTCAAACTCCTTTAAAATATAGTCAAACTGTTCATAATCAAAGCGAGGATAGAATGGAGCATACACCTTGACGTATCTTTCAATTGAAAGGGCGGGGAGAAAAATCTCTTCAGGCAGGAAGTAAACATCTTGCAACATGATGGGATTGCGCTTGGCAGGTGTATAGCCAAAGGTGGAGATAGTCCCCCTATATGGAAAGAGCGTTCCGGAGATTAATTTCAGTAGCGTGGTCTTCCCCGCTCCATTTTTCCCCAGCAAACCGTGGATACGCCCAGCCTCAAGTTGAAGCGAGAGCGCAGAAAAGATGTCGTTTTGAGAACGATATCCAAACGAAATTTCTTGAATGTCAATCATATTGGTAAATTTTTTATAAGTGCATTAGCGTAGTAGTACACTGCAAAGGTAAAAACTTTTTCATTACCTGCAAATTTTTTGTAAAAATTTACTGCATTTCAGATTACCTTAACCTTTTTGGGAGGGGTCGTAAATCCATACTTCATAGGCGGGCGCTCCACAGAGAAGCCAAGCCGGTAACTATCAGGTAATTCCGGAGTTTTGATGGTAACGGAGCGGGTGATGGTCGCTCCCGCGTCCACACTCTGTTCCATATTCGGGAGCAAATCGTCCAACACAACCCCGTGTTTTGTTTTCCAAACGGCATGGAGGCGCGTCCCTTGGGCTTGAGTAAGCGGAAATGGGAATGAGTAGCGATTCTCTATCTTGATGGTAAGGGTAATGGAATCGCCAGCAGGAACTTGTCCAATTGGTTCTGCGGGTTCAATGGTGATGCCGCTTACCGGAATAAAAAAGTTTACCTTTTTGAGCGATATATAATAACGATTGGGGAGCCTCATTTTAGGCAACGAATCGGGGCACTGCACCCACACCTCCTCTCCATAAAACGCCTCATCAAATTGCAGGATAGAAAATTGAGAATTACGATGATATACAGAACCTTGACTATGGGTTGGCATCTTGCTGTACCAAAGGTAGTGGGAAGCCCTATTGTACTTGCTGTCAAAAATGAGGGGCGCTCCCTGCGTGAGGGCTGCCAATTCGGTGTAAGAATTTTTGTTCTGAGAAAAACCAATATTGGCAGTAACTTTCAAGTTGCAAATCAATAAAATACGCACAATGATAAATACCACGACGCTTATTTTGCCCAAAAGCGTAATCACTCGTTTGGCTTTTGGCGACTCCATTCCGGCGCGGTAAAGCGTCCAGATCATACCAAAACTCAGCGGAAGCATCCATTGAGGCTGCGTATGCCCCCTAAAGGTGGAGAAGAAGAAAAAGATCCAGAACCCCGGCACAACCACGCGCAACGCCCGTTCTATTTTGCCGCCACTCTTTTGGCGAATCCAATAATATACAAAGGGTATCGACAGCAGCGGATTGTACGACACCGGGATATTCCACAGATATTCAATTATATTTCCCCATTGAAAAGCTCTGTTGCGTTCAAAAAGGTGGTAACGGATCGATACCCAATCGTGTTGAGATTCCCACCAAAGATGCGGGAGGTAGAGCGCCAAAGCAAGAGCCCCTGCCAAATAGAAGCGCGGCCGCAGCAATAGACGCGGGTTGGAACCGATCAGCAGGAGGATAAAGAGCGCCGCATGGTACTTGCTGTACATGGCCAAAGCCAATCCCAACGCCAACAACAGCGTTTCCCAAACTCCTTCTCGCTTATTAAATGCTTGATAGGCAAAAAGTATGAGCGCATAGCCAAAGAGCAGAGGTGCGTCTGGCGTAGCCACAAATCCAACAATCTGAATATATGGTATCGATGCCGCAATGAGCAGAAAAAAGAGGGGATCGGAATCTTTTCCCTCCTGCTTGGGAAGGCTCTCCCAAAAGAGCCAAAGGGCAAAGGGCAGAAGAATAATACAAACGAGCCTGATACCCAGACTTCCCCCAATAAGTTCGCTCCCGATTCTCACCAAAAGGGCAATCAGTGGAGGATGGTCAAAATAGCCCCACGCCAAATGATCTGCAAAAAGTGAATAGTACGCCTCGTCAAAGTGAAGTTCGGTAAAGAGGGCTTGGATTACATTGACCATACACCAAACAGCGATGAAGATTGCACCCTTTTTATTCAGTTGTTGATAAGAGTTATACATCATAAATTATTCTGTTACGGCGCAACTTGCAGAAGTTTGTTTATTGGTGCAAATGTACTCTTTTTTCATCATACTTCAACCAAATGGTGCAAATGGATATGGAAATTTATCGCGTTGTTGATTATAGTGGGTTTCCTCCTTCTGATCCCCACGGTGTTGATGCAACTTAGCGGCTTTTGAAATCAGTTGGGCGAATGAATAATTCGCTTATCTTTCCTCAATAAATTTTGAACAGAATTTTCATCTGTCTGTGTGGAATTCGGAAATTTCATGTAAATTTGTCCCATAGAATTTGAAATATTTTTGGTTATGAAAGGTATAATATTAGCCGGCGGGAGCGGTACCCGTCTCTATCCCATCACAAAAGGAACCTCCAAACAGCTCTTGCCGATTTATGACAAACCGATGGTCTATTACCCTTTATCGGTGCTTATGCTGGCGGGAATCAGGGAGATACTCCTGATTTCCACCCCCACCGACCTGCCTCTTTTTGAGCGCCTTTTGGGTGATGGCGCTGACTTTGGCGTGGAGATGCACTATGCAGCACAACCACTACCCGAAGGATTGGCACAGGCGCTCATTATTGGGGAGTCGTTTATCGGAGGCGATGCATCGTGTCTGATTCTTGGAGATAACATATTTTATGGTCAGCGCTTTACCGAAATGTTGATGAATGCGCGGGAGGCGGCGGAGCAGGAGGGCAAGGCTACGGTGTTTGGCTACCGCGTGGAAGACCCTGAGCGTTACGGCGTGGTGGGTTTTGATGCGGAGGGATGTGCTACCTCTTTGGAGGAGAAGCCGGTGCAGCCCAAATCGAACTACGCGGTGGTGGGGCTTTACTTCTATCCCGCCGGAGTGTCGGAGGCAGCCAAAAGCGTAAAGCCCTCTTCGCGTGGAGAATTGGAGATAACAGACTTGAACCGCATCTATTTGGAGCGCGAATCACTCCATGTACAGCTCTTTGGACGCGGCTTCACCTGGTTGGATACCGGCACATTCGACTCCCTCAACGATGCCTCCAACTACATTGGGGCTATTGAAAAACGGCAAGGCCTAAAGGTGGCCTGTATCGAGGAGATTGCGTACGAAAAGGGGTGGATTTCACGGGAAAAGTTGCGGGAAGTGGCTACGCTTATGGCAAAAAATCAGTACGGCCAATACCTTTTAAGTCTGATATAATTTTTGTTGTACATTTCACTCATGAAAAAATCAGAAAGATTGCTGTTGAAACGGTTAGAGGCGATAGGCGAGGGGTTCGACTCTTCGGGCTATAGCCTTGAGATGCTGGTGTTGTTGGTGCAGGCGATTCGTCCGCGAAGCCATGAGATGAACAGCAAGGCGGAGCAACGTTTGTTGTTTTTGATCGAAATCTTGCGGGGCGACTCCCGGCTCCTCTATCACTTTTGCGGTCTTTTGGTGCACGTCTTTGTCCATACCGATCTCTCTGAAGTGTTGATGGAGAGCGGCATCAATAGCGAGCAGCGCTTTTTTTCGGAGTTAAGCAAACGTCTTAAACACAAAATATTACCCTCCCTCAAGAACAAAGGGAGTTTTTTATATGCCATCAACGCTGTATTCTATAAAAAAAGCGACTACCTGTGGATTCGTGACATTGAAGATGCCGCATGGGTTGCCCTGCTTGAACTGATTGGGGTAGAATTTCACATTACCGACTCCAAAACCCGTGCGCAACTCTTTACCTCCATGGTGATTCTCTCAGGGAGGATCAGCGCTTTGGGCATGGAGTCAGATGTCCGGAGGTGCCTCAAAGAATCGGATCAACTCTGGTTTTTGAAGCAGAACCACACCACTTTGCATATTGTGGAGGAGTTGTTTAACGCCGACCTCTCTCTCGCCGACCCCGCTTCTGCGGCTTCCGCCGTTTCTGCCGTTTTCGCCGCTTCTGCCGACCCCGCTTCTGCGGCTTTCGCCGAACACTCTCTCGCCGACCCCGCTTCTGCGGCTTCCGCCGACCCCGCTTCCGCGACTTCCGCCGTTTCTGCCGACCCCGCTTCTGCGGCTTCCGCCGACCTCTCTCTCAATCGGTTGAATCAGAAACTTCCCGACGAATTGCTTCATTGCGAAACCCTCCTGCAACACGTTCAGGGAGAGATAAACCGCTACGGAACGAGCCTTCACCAAACTTACCTGCTCCTCCACATCCGGCAATTGATTGAGCGCATGAGGTTGATTATCGAGATGGTCAACAACGAGGGCAACGTGAACCTCCACAGAATGGTGCGTTACTTTAAAGAGGTGGTACAGAACGAGAATACCAAAAACAGCCTTCGCTCGCTTCTCCGCGGTAACGTTGAATTTTTGGCCTACCGCATTGCCGAGCACGAGCGCAACACCGGCGAGCACTACATCACCACCACCCCTGCTGAGTACCGCCGAATGCTTCGCTCTGCCATGGGCGGAGGCGTAATCATCTCTTTTATTGCTGTAATCAAAGCGCTTTTCCACTTTATTAAGATGGCGCCTTTTTGGCAGGGCTTTGCTTATAGCGTCAACTACGCCATGGGGTTCATTGGGATTTACGCCACCGGCGCCACACTGGCCACCAAGCAACCCGCCATGACCGCCTCTGCAATAGCCAGCTCCCTCGACAGCAGTCAAGACGACGCCCTCAACTTGCCCGAATTGGCCATCTTAGTTTCTCAGGCATGGCGCAGCCAAACCATCTCGTTTGTGGGCAACTTAATGACAGTCTTTCCCTTGACACTTGGCATCGCCCTGCTTTGGAACCTAACCTTTGGTCATCCCATTGCCGACCCGGACTTTGCCCAAACCCTCCTTGACAACCAAAACCCCTTAAAAGGGCTTTGTCTGTTATACGCCTGTTTTACAGGAGTTTTCCTCTATCTTTCAGGTATCATTTCAGGCTTTTTCGACAATAAAGCAGTTTACGGCAACATTCCCCAACGCTTGCGCGAACACCCCGCCTTAAAGCGCTATTTTTCCAAGAAAACGGTGAATAAGATTGCCGATTACACCGGCAAGCATTTGGGTGGCATTATGGGGAACCTCTGTTTAGGTTTCTTCTTGGGGATGGCAGGATTCATCGGTTACATTTTTGGCGTCAGTTTCGACGTCCGCCACATCACCATATCCACCGCCAACTTTGCCATCGGCCTGCAAGGGGTCGGATTTACTGTTGGGCTTTCAGAACTTCTCTGGGTAACTGTGGGGGTGCTGTTAATCGGCTTTCTCAACTTCTTTGTCAGTTTTGCCCTTGCATTCTTTACCGCCCTTGCCTCCCGTAAAGTTAACTTTAAACACTACCAACTATTTATCCGCCATCTGTTGCGGTTGGTGCTTCGCTACCCCCTTGATTTCATCCGTCCACCAAAGAAGCAACGAAAAAGTGAAGATTTTCTCAAGCCGGAACCATTACAGAATATTGACGTCGTATAGGCTCGTTACAGGCTCGTTACAGGCTCGTTATAGAGGTTCATTACAGATTCATTACAGGTTCATTACAGGTTCATCACAGGTTCGTTACAAGCTCAGATAGTGCATCCTGTGTATTTTGTTTCGATATATCCCTTTGACATCCAATAGAAAACCTCTATCTTCGCTTAGGGATTCTAAATAGGCTTCATCCAAATCTTTATAGGCATCATGGGCAACGGCCACCACAATGGCACGGTATTTTCCTGAAGGCGCAGCCACAAGGTCAATCCCATACTCATGCACCACCTCCTGCGGATCGGCAAAGTGATCCATCACCTCAACCGTCACTCCATAATCCTTTAACTCGTTCACAATGTCAACAACCTTTGAGTTGCGAATATCCGACACATTCTCTTTATAGGTGACGCCCATCACCAGAATACGACATGCCACCACCTGAGCGCCGGAGGATATGATTTTCTTTACCAATTTCTTGGCAATATACCCCCCCATGGTATCATTCACAAATCGTCCCGCCCGAATAATCTGAGGATGATATTTGAGGGCATACGCTTTATACACCAAATAGTAGGGGTCAACCCCAATGCAGTGTCCCCCCACCAACCCGGGAGAGAACCTGATGAAATTCCATTTGGTAGCCGCCGCCTCAATCACGTCATAAATATTGATTTGCAAACGCTGGGCAATAATCGACAACTCATTCATCAAGGCAATATTTACATCCCGCTGGGTGTTTTCAATAATCTTCGCCATCTCCGCTACCTTCAGATTGGGCGCACGATGCACCCCTGCCTCCACTGCCAACTCATACACTTGAGCAATATTTTCGAGCGCCTCTGCATCGCTCCCCGACACAATTTTAACGGTATTGGTCAATGTATGCTCTTTATCCCCCGGATTGATCCGCTCGGGAGAGTAGCCCACCTTAAAATCGACGCCGCACGTTAGTCCCGTCAGTCGCTCAAGCAGAGGAACGCACTCCTCCTCCGTACAACCCGGATAGACGGTTGACTCGTAAACAACGTAATCCCCCTTTTTTAAGACCTTTCCCACTGTATTTGTGGCAGAAAGCAAAGGGCCAAGGTCAGGTTGGTTACATTTGTCAACAGGGGTGGGCACCGCTACCACAAAAAAACGCGCCTCCCGCAGCTGCTCCAAAGAGTCGGTAAAACATATATCGGCATCGTTAAACGCCTCCGCCCCCAATTCGCGACTTGGATCCTCGCTCCGCCGCAACTTTTCCAACCGTGCTTGATCAATTTCAAATCCAATAACGCGGCATCTCTTTGCAAAAGCCAACGCAAGGGGCAACCCCACATACCCCAATCCCACCAAGGCAATTTTAACCTCTCTATTTTGTATCTCAGTAAACATACGGCAATAACATAAAAGTTGTATCTTCAAAAAAGAAACAAAGTTAAAGGTTTTTCTTGCAGATTCAAAAAAAGGCGCTACATTTGCACCCTCAAATTAAAAAAAACGATTCGTTAGCTCAGCAGGTAGAGCACAACACTTTTAATGTTGGGGTCCCGGGTTCGAGCCCCGGACGGATCACTCAAAAATCTCGACTTCACACACAGAAGCTTGCAAAATCTGAGCCTTCGATAGGCTTTTTTTTGTAAGTTTTTCATTTTTGTAATAAATATATTACCTTTGCACAATGGAAAACGACAAGAACAATACTTATCAAGGAGGAAATTATATGAAGTTCAATAATGAAAAATTAGCCACTCTTCCCAGAGCCGACGGACATTTTGATGCTAAATATGGCAAACCGAATTCACCGTCAAGGATAGAATTTGAACACAAAGCGCTTGCGTGGTATTATGGTGAAATATTACGAGAAAAACGCAAAGAATTGAAAATTACTCAAAAACAACTTGCTGAAATAATTGGAAAGAAACGAGAGTATGTTGCTCTATTGGAAAAAGGAGAAACTGATATGCAGTTATCCACCTTTTTTAATATTTCGCATGCCTTAGGCCTGAAGTTCACTCTTGCGTAGTACGACATCCCACTTTTTTTTGTATCTTTACCATGCCAAATGAAACCATTTTGCTGCATGGGCAAAAGCAAACAGCGCTTAGTGTAAAAAAGATATGAATGATGTGGTGATAGTAAGATTGTTGAATGAGCACAATCCGCACGGGATGGAACTGCTCTTTGGCCGTTATTATCGTTCATTGGTCTTGTGGGCTGATACCTTTCTCGACAACATTCCCCTATCAGAAGATTTGGTGCAAGATCTTTTTGTATCTCTCTGGAAAAAGAGCGCTACCGGAAATCTTTCTATAGAGAACCTCAAAAGCTACCTCTTTACTTCAGTAAAAAACCTTGCGCTCAATAGGCTCGATAAGCGCGATCCGCTGAAAAACGCCCACCCGGTATGTGAGGTTTTTGCACAGTTGATTGAACCGGAAAGTATTGATGAAGAATTGCTTCAAGCATTAGAGGCTGAAATCGAAAAACTGCCGCCGCGTACCAAAGAGGTGGTGAAAGCAGTGTATATCGATGGACTCAAATACAAAGAGGCCGCCCAAAAACTCAACATCTCCCTTGCTACGGTAAAAACCTTGCTTGTTCATGCACTGAAACGTTTCAGGGTAGCGTTCGGGCAAAACATAAAGGAATTTTGAGTCGTTCATTCAACCGTTTTGCAACTTTTCCTGTCGTATTGGTAAACCGTCCTACGTCACAACATGAAAACCGATGTAACTTCCTCCAAACTCCTCGAATATTTCAACGGCGAACTTTATTGGTAGATAGATGGCACACATGAACAAACGCTCAAACATATTCGTTTCATTTTTAGAATTACTGAACGTAAAACACACCAAAGAGTTTTCCAGTCAGTACTTCAACGAACATCCACACAGAAACAATCTGTATGGACTGTCCAAGATGTTGTCGGACTATGGAATCGAAAACGCAGCCATACGCATTACAGACAAGGAAGAGAATCTTGCAGAAATCCCCACGCCGTTTATTGCTCCCTTTGGCGGTGATTTTGCCACCATACACAAAGTAGAGCCTG
>Ga0123353_10000714_pt1 | contig 40454 bp, 26 predicted proteins | sample TergutLab28metaG_3_FD_92763 | JGI IMG/M metagenome (GOLD analysis project Ga0123353, IMG submission 92763) | Labiotermes labralis P3 segment gut microbial communities from Petit-Saut dam, French Guiana - Lab288 P3 | ecosystem: Host-associated > Arthropoda: Insects > Digestive system > Gut ... | reverse complement strand
CTCCTGAGAAGATTCACGCACCATACACCAAGCCCCGCCACGATTCAAGAGAAAACCGTACAAAATACGTACAAAAATGTCGAATTATTGGAGGTTCCCTATACACGCCCTGCACACGATCTATCGCGCCTGTAGCGGCTGGCTGTTCAGCCTGATGATCGCGATTCCTCTGGGAATTGCCCTGGGAGCCTCCGCCTGGGTGTATGCCGGCGCGGAAGGGGCGATTGAACTGATCCGCTCCATCCCGCCGATCCTCGCGTTTCCGCTGCTGCTTGTCGCGTTCAACTTCGGCGACACCGCGTATCTCGCGACCATTCTGTTTGGCTGCACGCCGATTGTGATCCTCACGATCGCGCGAGCGACGCAAGCCATTTCGCCGGCCCGGCGAGAGATTTTGCGGGTTTATCGCGTCCCCCGGCACCGCGTTGCCGCCTGCTACGCCATGGAACTCGTGCCGGGAATTTTCCTCGGTGGTCGATTAGCCATGTCGATGGCCCTGATTATCACGGTAGTCTCGGAAATGGTCTTCACCCCCCGCAACGGCCTATCGCTGGGCGCATTGGCCAGAGACTCCCAAATCGACTTCAACACCCCCGCCTTCTACGCCTGCGTCCTCTTCGCCGCCATCTTCGGCCTAACCGCCAACATGGCCCTAAAATACGGCGAACACCGCCTCGGCTCAAAAGCAAAAGGCGATGCACTGTAACGGTGTTGGCCTCAACAGGAATGTGGCGTGGAAGGCTGGCCAGCCCGTCCGCTGGTCAACCATCCATGCGCCCGCCAGGCAGGGACTCGAACGGGATCGCGAGGAACCGGCCATATCGTCCGAACAAAAACAAAACACAAAGCGCCCCACTTGACAGGTTTACGTTGTCGGATATGATGTTACCAGTGACACGGATCGTCACGGCAAGGGCCATGGATTCGGTCGGTGACGCTGTACAACCTTGTGCGCAGACGTGACACCACACTGCCCCTGGGACTGCCCTCGGGTAAGTGACAACGGAGTCTGCATGGAGAAAGACCATGCGTGTTCCGTTGGTGCGTCTGTATCCCCAGCCATCCCCCTGCCCCTGCCGTTGGTTTGCGGTTGGCAATCGCGTACCCCTTGACCGTCCATCACGACACGTTTTCGCCGTACGAATCAGTCGCCGGTGTTGTGAGACAGTTAATCAGGCCATCAGCAGCCAGAAAGGGGTGAACCCGTGACGCGCCACGCATTGATCGTCGAAGACGACCCAGTGAGCACTCGCCAAATCTCCGACTCGTTGATGTCGCTCGGCTATACATTCGACACCGTATGCAGCCAGATGGAGGCCATGAAGTGGATCGAAGCCAAGGACTATTCGTTGATCCTGCTGGACATCCAAATCATGGTCCACGCCCAAAGCTGTGAGGCCCGAGTTCAAAATGCCGAGAATTTGTTGGACCAGATCATCGACAGCGGCAAGGCTGTCCCGCCCGTCATCCTCCTCAGCGACTACAGCGTTGAAGGGGTGAAACAAACGGCTGAAGTGATGCGCTGGGCCTTGTCGCTTGGCCGCAAAGGCGTGATGGATGTTATCGCCAAGCCGTTTCCCAAGGCGGGCAGGACGTTGGATCGGGTCATCAATAAGGTGCTGAAACTTCACAGCAAGTCGCTCAAGGATGGCCAGCCGATCCAACTGCCGACCCCGCCGCTGCCCGTGAACAAGAAAACCCCCGTCGGCCAGTACGTTGCCGCCGATGACGACGCCGACGGCTGGATCACCGTGACGCAGGCTGCGCAACATCTGGCGAACGATGTGCCGAAATTTGACCTGGCCAAGGCCCGCTCGCGTATTTCGACAGCCGCTGGCCGGGAGGAGTTCGTGTCCGACGGCAGCCACAAGGAACGCCGCATTGAGCGGGTCAGTTTCGACGCTTGGCTGCTCAAACAGCGTAACCGCGCCCTCGATGCCGAGGACGATGACGAATAGGCGGCGCGCAGGAACGCTCAAAATGGCCCCAGAAGGCAAGAACGCGAAAACACGACCACCGACCCCACCGTTGGCGGCGGGTACGCTTGGAGGCTTGTTACGGTACAGTCCCGGCGTATCGACACAGCCGGAAATTTCCACGACGTTGCGGGATCGGGTTGTGTTGCTGGCTAACGCCGTGCGGCATCCTTGCCAGCTTGCGACAATCTTGCGACACGGCTTGCGACAAACTTGCGACATCGTCCCGACTGTGTAGCGCTTTTGCAGCCGATGCGCAGGCCATATTCGCAAAAATCCCAGTGATTCTTTATGATTAGATTATTGCTTGACACGCAATAATCCGATTATACTGTAGAGCGATATGGCTAGGCGATTGGGACAACTTGAGATGCTTGCTTTGGCGTATGTCCAGATGCGTGACATTCGCACCGTCAAGATGGGCGACCTGGTGGCTGCCCTGCGTATCACAGCCAAGCAGGAGCGGGAATTGCTCAGCCGCATGGCGAGGGCGAGTTTGATCGCCAGCGTCCGCAAGGGGTTGTATCTCTTCCCGGAAAGGCTGCCGCTGGGCGGCGTCTGGACGCCCGATGAGGCCACCGCGATCAACGCCCTGATGGCTGACAAACAAGCCCGCTACCAGATCACCGGCCTCAATGCCTTTAACCGTTATGGCTACGATGAACAGATTCCGCAACGAACCATTCTCTACAACGACGCCCTCGATGGCGAACGCTGCATCGGGCGGGTCAATCTCATTTTAATCAAGGTCAGCCGGGATCGGCTTGGCGGCACCGAGGAGATCAAGACGCCGACCGGTGCGACGCTGGTGTACTCCTCGCGTGTCCGCACGTTGGTCGATGCGGTCTGCGACTGGTCGCGTTTCGATAGTCTGCCGCGCGCCGACGACTGGATTCGGCGTGACATCCAAAGAGGCCGAGTTACGCCGGGTGATCTGGCCGACATGGCCATTCGTTACGGCAACGCGGGTACGATCCGACACATCGCCGATCTGTTCGAGCAAATGGCCGTCGGCAAACGCATTGTCCAGCGGCTGCGACGGGAGCTTTCGCCGACCATGCGTTGGCGAGATGCCGATCCCGCCACACGGAAACGGGCTGTGGAAGAGGCCACCCAAATTTTGCGTGAGTGTGCCCGAACCGGCGGGGATATCACGTATGGCAACCTTCGCGAACGATTGAAAGACCTGATCGACCTTCGCCTTTCCACCCATGAGGATCGGAAAGAATACGGCGATTTTCTGGCGGCGGTGTCTCGCCCGGAGCACAATCGAGGCCGCGGCATGTTGTCGGTGGTTGTGGTGAATCAGAAAACGCGACAGCCAGGGCTGGGATTCTTTATGATGGCAGAAGCGTTCAAGAAATTCCGCCGAGGCGATGACGAAGCCGCGTTCCTGAAGGCGGAAATCACCCTCGTGCGGCGAAGCAACGGATTTACAGAGAAGCCCGTCGCATAGGCGGTGCGCGTGCGACATTGCATCAGTCCAACGGCCTGCCGAACGCCTGGACAACATCGGTGCTGTTGAGATTGTCGATTTGTTTGCCCATGGCTTTGCTTATCAGGGTCAGGAGTGTTTTTGCCCTGAGTGCAAAGAACGTATCGAAATCGTCCGCGCGGAGTGCGGCTATGTCAATACCATGAGAACTGACGTTTGCATCCAGCGCATCGGGAGACACGTTTTTCTCTTCTATCCGTTTCAGGTAGCTGCTCGGCGCGTCGCCGCCAATTTTCTTATTCGTGCGACAAGCAATCGGCGTTTTATTGACGATGGAGTTCCACTTGCGTCTATCGTACTTGTCCTCGCAGTATTTCTGCGGAAAAATGTGGTGAATATCAACACCGTCGTCGACGAAATTCGTGAAGTCCATTTCATCGCCGCTGATAAAGTCACGTGCTCCCTCTTTGAGTATGAGGGCCATCACGCCTTTATATGCGGCTCCGTTTCTGGTCTGGAGCGAGAGAAGCCTGGTCGGATGGAAGAAGGCACGGCGTACAGTGTCCGGTTCTTCGCCGCCGTCGATCCACGCCAAAACGCCGGACACGTCGCCGGCATGGCGCGTTTCGAGGGCTGCCCCGTACATTTCCCCAAACACTCCACACCAATACCAAGTGGCAAGTTTATCCTTCACGACACCATCCTCGGCCCTCCTGCCGAGCATCGCCATAAGAACAGCCAACGGCACAAACTGCGTCAAGTATGGCAGGTCACGTGGAGCAAGTATTCGTTGCTGAACAAGGAACTTCGCGGCCTTGATGTACCCGGCGGTGAGAGCATCGGCGTACCTCTCGTAGTCGGTCAAAGACAACGACAGCACATCTTTGCGTTTGCACATCAGCGTTCTGTTGCCCTTCACCTGCGCCAGCAGCGTCATCGAGGCGAGAAAATCCGTAGGGGCAACATCGGCAAGCAGTTCGAACGTCTCCGCGGCCTGCTCCATCGCACGCTTCCTCTGCTTCCAATCGTCGCGGAGAGCGAAGTCGTCGATGGCAAATGTAGCTGTAACCAACTCGAATACGGTAAGCGCAACGCCGCCCGTGTTGACGTTCTCAAACACCTGACACACCGCTTCCTTCGGAGTGTTCTTGCTAATTGAAATGACCGGCAGCGTATACGTAATAATCGGCATCAGAACCTGCTCATCAAACCGGTCCAGCCGCGAAATAATGTCCTCATTGTATTGGTGGAATTTACGATACCCACTTTTCCACGCATTGGCCTCGGCAGTGTCGTAAACGATGTTCAGCGGAAACCAATGTGCCCGAAACTCGTCTTCGCGGCTGCTCACGTCCGTGACGACCCGGCGTCCGAAATCCTCGCGGACGATTTTGTCGTCGGGAACCGAGATGACGGCGTCCACACGATCTGCCTCCGGGTTAAGACATTCCGCAATGTCCAGGTAGTAATACCGCTTGATGTTCTCTTTCTTTGTCACCTGCGTCGGCACAGGCTCTTTGCTCTGCATCGCACAATAGATGGACGTCAGGCGCTGCTGCCCGTCGAGCACCAGCAGATCGGGAGTTTCGCCATTGTCGCGAACGCTCGTGAACGCACGCGATTTGAAACGGATGCCATCGCCGCCGTATTCCAAAAACATGACCGCCCCAACCGGATAGGAATTGGTGATGCTTGCGATCAGTTTGCGAATGCGCTCGTCATCCCAGACCCAGCCTCGCTGAAAATCGGGCAGGCGCGTCGTGCCGTTACTGATGCCCTTGAGAATGTCCTGTATCAGCGTATCATGCGACTTGGCCACCGTGGGCTCCTTTCGTCCGTACGTCAATCGGTAGCCGGGATTCTACTCGCATCGCTCGCAAGCGTCAAACGTGCAGCAACTCCAAGCAACTTGGCCGACGGCTTTGACACTCGACCATGCGAGAACGTCGGTGAACACGCCTGAAGGTCACGGCGGCATTCCAGCCCAACAACTGCCATATTCCCCAGGTATTTCGGAAATGCACCCGGAGGTCGCGGCTCCATTTTTCACCGAGTAACTGCCAAACTTTTTTAGGCTCTGCTCTGTGGTATCCGAAGGTCGCGGCGGACGTATACGGTATCCGAAAACAGGTAAAAAGGGGTGAAAAACGGCGTATAGAATGAAAAGTCCTTGACAAACACAAAATCCAGAAGTATAGTATTTCCAGTGGCTTACGAAATCCAGATTAGGAGCCTGTTCGTGGCTCATAACCCGGAGGTCGCAGCGGTTCCAAGCTGGCCCCCGCTAAGAGAAGCCCGTCGCACCGGAGGTCGCGGTGTCTGCGTAGTACGTCGCCACACAACCGGTCGCTTCTGTCACGGAGACGCGGTGCACGGCGACGGGGGGGGGGGCGGGGACTATCAGGGCGGCTACGCGGTCGGACAGCCAGTGGGCGACGCGTTCGGCGCTGGCGCCGGTGGCGAATCGGGGGTTCGCGTTCAGGTCGCCGCCGTTCAACTCCTCGCACGCCCGACGCAACGCGGCCTGCGCCTCCACGAAATCCACCACAAACCCGGCTTCGTTCAGCGCCGCGGACCGAAACGTCACCCACACCCGCCACCGATGCACGTGCGAGGGCTCATATCCGCCGCCCGGCAATAACACCGAATGACTCGCGGAGAACGAATCTTCCACTGTGATCTCAAAGTAACTCATCGTTGCGAATCCCAGACGTTAACCGTCCTCAATCCTCCGCCCTCATCGTATCTCGATTTCGCTGGTGTAGAAATTCCGCCAATAACTGTGCCACGGCACGTAGCGCAGTTTGGTCACGGCCTGGCGGTTCACGGTGTAAGTGTTGATCGGGCCTTTCATGAACACGCTGTGCGTAACGGTGTCCCAGTCTTGCGTCTGGTCGTTCCAGATCATGATCTGGGCTTCTCGCGGGAAACTGGCGGGGAACTTCGGGTTTTCGTACACCGTGACGGTCTTGACATCGGTGGGCTGTTTGAACTCGACCTCCACCCAGACCTGCCGCTGGGCGGTGGCGTCGTTGTCCAGGTCGCCGATGGGAACCCAGGGCGTGGTCACGTCGTCCTTCAGGCCGTTGATGAGCTGCTCGGGCTTGACGGTGACCCTTCCGCCGCTGAGCCAGCCCGGCGTTCCGCCGACGCGGACGGTCGCCTTGTCACCGCCGGCCAGCAGGTTTTCGCCCGCGGGCACGTCGGCGGAGGTGGTGCTGGCGCGCTGGGCCTGGACGATTGGCACACCGTCGAGGTTCATCGAGTCCGCCAGGGCGGCCACCGGGTCGGCGTCGGTCAGATGGGCGGTCAGGTCCATCGACCATCGCGGCTGAAGGTCGAACGTGAACGACGCCAGCCGCCCGTTCCACAGGGCGGCGTAGAGCACGTTCCCGCCGGCCGTCAGCCGGGCCACGCCGCCCAGGTCGGCGCGGGCGTCGACCTGACCGGCCCCGTTCAGCCTCGAGAGCACGCCCGAGTCGTCGGTGAGGAACACCGTGTCGTTGATGTACGCCGCCGTCAGCGGGTGGCAGTTGTCCCACAACCGGCTGACCAGCACGCGGCCTTTCTCGTCGCGGACCTCGACCAGGCGGTCCTTGTACAAACTCACGACGCGCCCGGAGTCGCTCAGGGCCAGACTCGCCGGCGGCGTTTTGGCCTCCCATGTTCCCAGCACCTCGCCGGCGAGGTTCATGCTGTAGTAGCGGTACGACTCCTGACCCCAACTGCCCTGCTGCGCCTGTAACAGCAGCCGCTGGCCCGTGGGACTGATGAACAGCTCGACGAACAGCAGGGCGTCGGGAATGGGCACGTCGAAGTGCCATTTCCGCTGCCCGGTTTTGAGGTCGTACGCGGTCAGCGACGCCTTTCCGGGGAAGCGCGGCATCACCCAGCCGGCGGACAGTTCGCTGAACGCGACGATCACGAAGTCGGCCTTGGGCGGGATGTACGCGTTAAACCGCGGAATTCGCATGAATTCGGTGGAGATCGGCCAGGTGAGTTTGTCGAACTCCTTCCAGTAGTCGATGGCCCAGGCTTCGGACCAGGCGCCGGTTTCGGCGTTGCGATGCCAGCAGACCACACCGTACGGCCCGGGCGCGACGACGCTCTGCCCGTCGCCGCTGACGGCGAAGAGATTGCGGAACTTGCCGTACTCGCCGAAGGAGGCGACAATCTCGGTTTTGCCGCCGGCCTGTTCGCCGCCGGCGTTGAACAGTTGCACGCCCTGCGTCCACGGCTGGGCGAAGGTGTTGGCGCCGCCGAAGGTTTTGCCGTCGTTGGTAATGAACAGACTCGCGACCTCCGGCCCCTGCCCCAGCCGGACCGACTTCACCAGCGTCGCGCCGTTTCCGTCGTCCTGGAGTAGCGCCAGGTTACGTTGATAGCCCGGCGCGGACACCAACAGCCGCTTGCCGTCCTGCGACACGTGCACCGCGCCCAGCGTGATGCCGGTCATCTCGCTCAATGACGGCAGCGTCGCCTGCGCGGGTTCCCACGTGGCGATCCACGGGTTGTTGTTGGCCGGCGGCGGAGCGGGGGCCGTCGCGTCGCCGAACACCGAGGGTCGCTGTTCGATGAAGGCGACCAGTTCGTCCACCGCGCGGGACATGCCCAACTCGTCACCGGCGACGATCGCGATGCAGTGCTCCTGCCAGCCCCGCGGGCCGAACACCGCGCTGACGATGGAATTGCCGGGCCCCGGAAGGTTCGCCGTAATCGGCCAGCTCAGCAGTCCGCCGCCCACGATGGCGCGGATCAGCGGGTTGTCCGTGGGCCGCCCGGCGAACCAGGCGGCGAGATACACGCCGGGCGCGGGCTGCTCACCGACGCCCAGCGCGTCCAGTTGCCGGGCCTCGACCAGCTTGATCTTCCGCTTCTCCAGGGCGCGGGTGAGATACGTCTTCTGATGGGCGTTCAATGCATCCGTGGCGAGCATGATGGTTCCGCCAGACTCCTTGAGCAGCGCCTCGATGCGGTCGATCCGCGACGCCTCCACGGGCGGCCGGGGCTTCACGAAGGCCGTCGCCGGTTCGTCGCTCTCGACTCCGATCTTCGACGCTCGACCGCCCAGCAGTTCGCACACCTCCAGCGTGAAGGACTTGTCGTGCAGCGGAAGCGTCAGTTGACCGAGCAGCCTGCCCTTGTCGTCACTGCCTCTGTAGAGGCACTCCAATTCCCTCCCCGCCGAATCCATCAGCCGGACGCGGAGCGGCACGCGGGCGAGCATCCGTTTGCCGTCCTTGTCCGCCACGTGCACATCGTAACGCAATCCACCGCCCGGCTGGTGCTGCACCGCAAGGGCCGGCGAACCCAACTCCGTCGGGGCCATCGCGTACAGGCGGCCTGGGAAATTGCGGAGGTCAACCGTCATGTGCGACCGGAGCGAATCCAGCGGACCCTCCGCGAGCGTCAGTTGGTGACTGACCACCTTGTGCTCGAACACGTCGTACAGCACGCCCATCTTCGGCGCTGTCGGCAGCGTGAGCGTCACGCTCTTGGGCAGGAACCGCTTGTTGTACATGCCGCCCATCGACCAGTGCATCGGGCCGTCCCACGGGTACGGCGAGGTTTCGTTGGCGAGCATGACGTACGTGATCGCCCCGCCGTCGAAGAAACTCTTGCCGACGAACGGATCGGACGTGTCCACCGGGAGGCGGCGCTGGTCGCCGACGGCCTTATGCAACTGGCCGGCCAGCAGTTCCAGCGTGGGCATGATCGTGGGATACCACGAGTCGCAGCAATACGTCTCGCGGAAGGCGTTTCGCAGTTCATCGGTGTACGCCTGGAAATCCAGCCGCGTGGCGTTGGGATAGTCTTTCGAAACGGAATCAACGTACACCTTTCCGCCGGCCGCGACGTATTTGGCGATTCCCGCCCGCGTCGCCTCCGGAAAGTCCACCTTCACGCCGACGATGAACAGCATCGGAATTTTCACCGTGCCGTCTTTGTTCAGCAGAACGTCAGCCGCGACGTCTTCCTCGTAAACCATCCGCATGGGCAGTCCCGCCATTGCTCCGGCGGCGAGCATGGCGTAGGCGCCCTCGAACTGCGGCGTGCCGATGCTGTTGCGGTGTTCGGTGATGTCCTGCTCGTAGCTGTAGAGCACGGCCGCCTCGTCGGCCAATGGAAACTCCGCGAACACCGGCCCGTACATAGCCGCCAGGAGGTTCGTGACGCGGTAGGCGTCGGCCCCGAACGGGTCCATGTCGCCCATCGACGGTGTGCCCAGCGGCGTGGTGTGCTGCACGCCCACGCCCTGCACGCCGCGGGACAGCACGAGCATCGCGTTCTTCATGTACACGTCGCCGCCCTCGCCGGCGTAGGCGTTGTCGAACACGCCCATGATCGGCTTGCCGGGCCGCCGCAGCAGTTCCACACTGTGCAGCGCGTAGAACGGAACGTGCATGCCCTCGCTGAGGAAGTGGCTGTAGCTTTCGTCCATGCCCGCGTACATCGTGGGCGCGTAGCTGCCGTCGACGGCGGGGAACTGCCACATCGGCGTGGTCGTGGTTCGGGCCCGCGGAACGGCCTGTTTGACGGCCGTGTTGAACGAACTGTACATCCGGTCCAGCGCGAGGCGATAGGCGTCGGCCCGGGGGCGGCCGGGGAATTGCTCCTTGTTCACCGAATCCAGCCACTCCGTGTCGGCCTGGGTCCAGGTGTTGTCATAGATGTTGTCGAAGAACATCTCGTCGTTGTAATTCACGCCGTAGAACGACGGGTGGCGTTCGTTGGCCTGCGCGAACCGCGCGATGGCCGGGGCGAGCCGCTGAAGCTGCGATTCGCGGAATCGCGGGCTGGCGCAATGGCCCAGCACCTGGCTGTCGCGATCCATGCCCCACCGCGTCATCAGGTCCATCATCCGGTCGCGGTCGTTGGCGAAGGGGGCGAACCGCTCGCCGATCGGCATCACGTCGCGCTCCTCCTGACCCCACGGCCAGGCGTTTCCGACCTGCGGACTTCCACCGTTGGAGGCCCCGGCGAACGCGCGGTCGGTCTCCCGCGTCCACCCCTGCCGACGGGCGGCTTCGAAATACTGCCGCAGATACGCCGCCTGCTCCGCTCCGTCGGCCAAATAACCGAAACTCGGGCCCGGACCGAACTCGTGATACAGAATCCGCTGCATCGGCGAATCCGCCCGCTCCGACGCGATGTGCAGCGGCAGCGCGTAACTCTTGTGCCCGCCCGCGTGGGCCGTCAACGTGTAGTCGCCCGGCGCCAGCCGCCGCGTGATCTCGGCCGGAATTTCCATCGCCGCCGTCCGCGGAACGACCATATCCTCACCGCGAAGCGACAACCCCGGGCCCGTAAGCTGAACCCAGCCGTACACGTCCGTGTCCCGCCCGCCGCGACGGACGACCTGCAAACCGATCCGCTCGCCCTGCCGAAACGCCGACCGCAGCGATGTCGTCACCACGCTCACGCTGGGCGATTCCTTCGGCAGCACCAGCAGCCGACGCTGCAAGTACGGATCATTGGCCCGGTTGGTCCAGTCGATCGGCCCCTGTCCGTACCGCACCGCGAACTCGTAATAGCCTTCCATGTTCCCCGGCAGCGTCGCCTTGAGCGCCTGCGTTTCGCCGTCGTACTCGCTGGGCAGCACCTGCCACTCCAAGCTGCTGCCGTCGCTGGGGCGGACCATGATCTGCCACGTCCCCCCCGCCGCCGGCGCGGGTTGGCCCTGGGCGCGAACCTTCATCGACACCTCGCCGCCGACCGTCAGCATCTGCCCCGGCCAACCCACCACCACCCGCAGATGGTCCAGCAGGAACACGTCGAACGTTTGGAAGTCCGCCGACCACCGCGCGTACTTGACGGCCTGGTCGCCCAACACCAGGTACAACCGCCCGGTCGCGTCGGCGGCGATGTTCCGGATGCTCATGTCGAAACACAGCGGGTGCGCGGGAACGGTGAGGGTTTCCAACTCCTTCAGGTCGCGGTCGAAAATCGTGACCTTGTTTCCGCTGGCCAGCGCAACCCGCCCGCCGGGCAACATGCACAGCCGTCCCCGCTTTTCCTCGGCGGAGGCCAGTTCCTTGCCTTGATAATCGTAACAGACCAGCCGGCGGTAGCGTTCGAGAATCGTATAGATGCGCTTGGATTCGCCGTCGACGGCGAGCGTGTAGTACCAGGTGCGCTTGGCGTCGTTTTCCTTGGCGTCGGAGGCGTAGGCGTCGAAGCGGTTGAAATCGCCGATGTATTTGCCGTCGAAGTCCCACAGGGCGATTCGCGACCAGTCCAGATCGGGCAGGTTGCGGTCGTCGCGCGGCGCCATCGTGCAGTCGGCGCAGACGATGATTTTGTTGATCGGATCGACCGCCATCGCCGTGGGGCTGGTCCATCCGGTCATGTCGTGGCGAAGGTAGGACTCGTTCATCGTGCCGACCGTCGAGCCCATGTTGCCCTTGGTGATGAGCCTCTTGGCCTCGGTGCCGTCGGGACGGTACAGCGCCACGTGCCCGGTCCCGCCCGTGATTCCGGTGAGGAACCAGCCGTTCTCCAGGCCGTACAGCATGAACCCGCGCACGCCGCCGGGAAAACCGATCTTCCGCTCCAGCGTGCCCTGGTCGTCCATGAGCATGAAGTGGCTGGCGCTGAGGATCACGCGCTTACCGTCCGGGGAGACGTCGATGTTCTGCCGTTCCGCCATCGGCTCGATCGCGATGTACTTGCTCTCCTGCCCCGCCGCCGGAAGCGAGGTCCAAAGCGCGGCCAACACACCGACCGTCCACAAGCCCGCCAACCCAATCCAACTCTGGCCCAATCGTGTCATGATCTGCCCTTTCGAAATGCGTGATTCCGTACACATGAAACCGCCGCACGCCCGAAAAGTCACGCAAAATCCGGGGACCATCAGCCGCCGCTACGGCTCCCGCGTTCGGGTGAGGTTGATCAGTTGCTGGTGGGCGCCCGGTGCCTCGGGGTCGTCGGGGGTTCGCTGTGTGTAGGTTCCGTCGGTCCGGAGGTCCCACCCTTGGCGGCGGTCGTCCAGCAGAATGCGGAGGATTTGCCAGCACCGGGCCTTGAGCGGCGGAGAGTCGATAGGCGCAATCGCCTCCACGCGGGCCAGCAGGTTGCGGTACATCCAGTCGGCAGACCCGATGTAAAACTCGCCGTCGGTGGGTTCCTTTTGACCGTTGCGGAAGTGGAAAATGCGGCTGTGCTCCAAAAACCGCCCGATCACCGACGTCACGCGGATACGCTCGCTCCATCCCGCAACGCCGGGCACCAGGCAGCAAAATCCGCGGACGATCAGGTCGATCTCCACGCCGCCCTGGCTGGCCCGGTACAGCGCACGGATGATGTCCGCGTCCTCCAGGCTGTTCATTTTGGCGACAATCCCCGCCGGCCTGCCGGCGGACTGGTGAGCGATCTCCCGCTCGATCATCTCCAGGAAGCGGTCCTTCATGTTCACCGGGGCCACCAGCAGTTTGCGGTACTCTTTCTTGAGCGAGCGGCCTGTGATGTAGTGGAACAACTCCACGATATCGTCGGTGAACGCCCGTTTGCAGGTCAGCAGGCTGAGGTCGGTGTAGAGCTTGGCCGTCTGGCTGTGATAGTTGCCCGTACCGATATGGGCGTAGCATCGCAGGGCGTCGGGGTCCTGCCGGACCACCAACGTGGTTTTCGTGTGCGTTTTCAGCCCGACGATCCCGTACACCACGTGCACGCCGGCCTTTTCTAACGCCTGTGCCCAGAGGATGTTGCGTTCCTCGTCGAACCGGGCCTTCAGTTCGACCATGCAGACGACCTGCTTGCCGGCCTCGGCGGCCCGGATGAGCGTGGGAATGAAAATGCTGTCGGACCCGGTTCGGTAGAGCGTCATTTTGATCGCCAGCACGTGCGGATCGACGGCGGCCGTGGCGATGAACCGCTCCACCGACGCGGTGAAACTCTCGTACGGATGGTGCACGAGAATGTCGTGGGCGCGGATGGCACTGAAGATGTCGCTTTCCTCGTCGGCCAATGCGGGCGGAACGGCCGGCACCCACGGTTCGTATCGCAGGGCGGGCAGGTTCAGTTCGCCGATGGGCCTCAGGGCGGTGTAGTCCAGTTCGTCGGGCATTTCGTACACGTCCTCGTCGGCCAGGCCGAGCTCGCGCACGAGGAAGTGGAGCATCCATTTGCTGGGTTTTGGCCCATGTTCGAGCCGGACGGCCTTTTCGAACCGCCGCTGGCGCATTTCCTGTTCGATCAGTTCGAGGAGGTCGTCGGCGTCTTCCTCGTCGCGTTCGACGTCGGCGTTTCGCGTGATGCGGAAGGGCATGACGTCCAGCAGGACCATGTCGGGAAACAGGTCGTCGAGGTTGTGCCGGATGAGGTCGATGAGGCTGACGAATTCGTGGATGTCGTCGGGCCCGGCCAGTGGAATCCACGGAGGCAAGACGTTGTCGGGGACTTTGACGCGGGCGAAGAGTTTTTCCTCGCGACGGGGATGCCGCAGCACGACGCCCAGGGATGTCGAGAGGTTGGACATGAACGGGAACGGATGCCCTGGGTCCACGGCCAATGGGGTGAGAATCGGGAACACGCGGGCGCGGAAGTACTCCTGTGCGGCGGCCTTCTGGGGTTTGGAAAGCTCGTCCCAGCTTCGGAGGAAGACGTTCTGGGCGGCCAGGGCGGGCAGGATGTCGTCGCGATAGGCTCGGGCCTGCTCGTGGAGCATGGGCAGAACGGTTTGTCGAATGGCGGCCAGTTGCTGCGTCGGTGCCAAGCCGTCGATGGATCGCGTGACGACGCCCTCGGCGATCTGCCGTTTGAGTCCGCCGACGCGTTTCATGTAGAACTCGTCGAGGTTGGAGGTGAAGATGCTGAGGAATTTCACGCGTTCCAGCAGGGGCGTTCTGCCGTCGACGGCTTCGTGGAGCACGCGGCGGTTGAACTCCAGCCAGGACAGTTCGCGGTTGAAGAATTCGCGTTCGGGCGTCGGCGGATCGGTCGGTGCGGCCGGCGGGGCCGGTTCGGCGGCGGGTGCTGCGGTTTCGTCCGGCCCGGCCGGCGGCGGGGTCGGATGGGTCGCCGGCAGCGTGTGGGGTTCATCGGATTCCGCCGGTTCGGCGATCTCGACCGGTTCGATGGTTTTCGTAACGGTCCTGACCCGTCGCGGGGTTATGGCCCGTCGCGGGGTTGGGGTCGGCTGCAAGGCCGATGCGTCCGATTCCGATTCGCGTTGTCTCTTTTTGCTAGCCATGTACATGGTGTAGTGTAGCCTCTCTTGTCTGGTTTCGCGACGGGGTTTGCATGACTGTACCACCGCGGACCGGGTTTCCGATTAAGAATCGGTTAAATTCCACGTGCCGCGGGCGTCTCGCCCGCGACACGAGAAAGGCCTGTGCCCCACCGAATTTTCACCCATCGAATTTTCCCTTGTCAAACTGGGGAAGCGTGGTAAAAATACATGTATATGTCTCGGCGGCCATCGCTGGCCACGGGCGCAGTTCTTATTTCGGTTGCGATCGTTTGTCATATAAGGAAAGGAGAGGTGCTATGGGCGGACTTCGAATGCTGACGGTGTGTGCAGCGTGCGTCCTGGCCGTGTCGGCGTGGGCGGCGATGCCGACACCGGTGCTGGAATGGGACGTGGCCGCGTCGTGGGACCCGGACACGGGGACGGTCCTCAATTCGGGCAGCCTGCCCGCGGGATTGTTGAAACCCATGGCCGGGGATGCCGGCTCCTGGGCCGACCCGCCCGGTTGGGCCGGTTCTCCGGTGGATCCCGCCCGGTTCGGCGAGCCGCGGTACGTGCCCGGCGGCGCGGGTGCCGGCAACCGCGCGTACATCGACATGGAAAAATATTCGTGGATCAATCTCGAGGGGTCGTCGTACACCCCCAAGGCCGCCTTTGGCGAAGCGGCCGGCTATACGGAAATCGGGTATTTCTACTTCTCGTCGGGCATGGAGGTGTTGATGAACGCGGGCATCGGCGCGAACCATGGGTGGGGCAATATGGACATGTTCCTGTATTCCGCGGGCAGTTCTCCGGCCAGCCCGGGGCGCGTGTTGGAGTCCTCCACGGTGATGTATAACCCGAGCACCGACCGCTGGTGGCAGAAGCAGGAGGCCCTGACGGTGGACGGCGTCGAGGTGATTCCGCGTAACGCGTGGATCCAGTTCGTGAAGGTGAATGACCTCGCGAACCAGGAGATTCGTTACTACGTCAACGGCGAGTTGGTCAAGACCACGACGTATACGGACGACCTGACCGGCTATACCTTCGGAAGCAACGGCGACATCATCGGCATGATTGGCACGGGGCAGCGCTGCATGAACGGCGTGGGATTCAGTTACCTCGCCGCCTACGACTGCGTGCTGACGCCGGAACAGATCGCGGCGTCCTACGCGATGTTGACGACGGCCGTTCCCGAACCGGCGACGATGACGCTGCTGGCGTTGGGCGGCCTGGCGATGCTGCGGCGGAGGCGGTGACGGCGGCGTGGAGGTTGAATCTTTCGGTTTTCGATCATCCGGTGAACTTTGCGAGGAATACGGTGATGAAAATACATCGGGCATGGTGGTTGGTTCTGGCGGCCTTGATGGTGTCGGCGGGTCCGGCGGCGGCCCAGACGTTGTTGTTGCCGGCGAATGTGAATTTGCTCCGGCACGTCAACGCGTCGGGCGAGTTGGACACGCGGGTGGAATTTCTGGGCATGAATAACGGCGGGGCCGTGGGCGGAAACGTGGCGATGTACGCCATCGACGCCGGCCATCAGCAGGCACAGGTGGATTACGGCGGCGGCGGGGACAACGCGCTCAACACGGCCTCGTTGCGGATTTCCCTGGCCTCGCCGCAGGTGATCGGAACGCTGACGCAGTACATGGTGGATTCGCCGACGGAGTACCGGGTATGGGCGACCAACAACCCCAGCGCCCCCGTGGAGACGTGGAATGATTTGACCGGCGGCTGGCTGAAGTCCAACGGTGGCACCACGCTCACCACAACCGTCAACGGCGCGTCCGGAAACACCGCGTACCAGTACCTCCAGATTGACTACGTGGGCACGGCCAACAAATACTTGCGCGTTCAGGAAGTGATCGCCGCCCCCAAGGCCGACGCGCTCATCGACGCCAACAGCGGATACAATCTGATGTCGCTCCCGTCGAGCCAAGGCGGGCCCGGGCCCATCACATATTATGACGGCTGGCGCAGCAACGAAGGCAACAAGACCAATCCGAACAGCGGCATCGACAACAATTTCGGCACCTACTTTTTGCAGGGACGGGAAGATCACCAGAAACCTCTTGGCGAGACCAACTGGTTCATCCTTCCGTTGAACGAGTTGTATCGCCTGGTCGGGTTTTCCGCCGGGTTCTATCATGGTCAGCGGTGGTCGGGAATTACGATCGAGTACACCGACGAGGACCTGAGCCTCCTCGGCGCCGACATGGTGAACTACACCGGATGGCAGGTGGCCTTCGAGCAGTCAGCGCGGCTCGACTCGGCCACGTACGCCTTTGACGAACCGGTCCAGGCCCGCTACATTCGCGTCAGCGCGCCGCTGGGCACGTACGCCGACGCCATGTGCGAATTCCAACTGTTCGCCGCGCCGCCGCTCCCCGAACCGGCAACGATGACGCTGTTGGCGTTGGGCGGCCTGGCGATGCTGCGGCGGAAACGATAGGCATTTCCGCGGCGGTTCGGCCCGGGTGATGGAATGATCGAAACAATACAAGTTTTCACGACAAGGAGAAGAGGATGAAACATGCATGGATCGCGGCCGTCGTGGCGGCGGTGACAGTGGTCGGCGGCGCGAATGCGGAGGTTCCCACCTACAGCGTCGGGTGGGGCGCGTGTCCGTTCGGGACCGAGTGGATTGTCGGCGGTTACACGGCCGTACAGTCGGGAGGAGTCGATGGAGACGGAAACCCCATCTTCCTCAACCAGGGAACCTGGTCCAAAACGTGGACCGAGCCGCAGCCGGTCCAATGGGTGATCTGGGATGCCTACGGTGAACACTCCAACCAAAGCGGCCCCATTTCGGTCAAGGTATCGAATACCGGTAACGACGCCGTGGATTGGGTGACGCTGACCGATATTTCCTACTTTTCCTGCAACACCGTCGGTGCTCCCAACCCTCCCTTCAGTGTCAGAACCCCCAACACCGGCATCCTGATGAACCTTGGCATGAATGCGGCCTATGGTGTTCGGTTTGAATCCATCGCGACGCGGGACGCGTACTTCCGGCTGGGCCGCGTGGATTGCCTGACCGAGAATCCGGGCGTGAATCTGGCGGCCGGCGCGACGTTTGGCGCCTACAACGAAAACGGCGCCATGGCGATCGGGACTCGCGGGGCGCCCAACTGGGGGCCGGAGCGTTTATTCGACGGGATGGACTACGGTGACGGAACGACCTGGCGGGGAAGCACGGACGACGAGCATCATGCGGGCGTCGTCTTCGAATCGCCGGTGACGGTGGCCGCGCTGCGGTTCAGCCTCGACTCATGGGACAGGTTCGCGACGTGGGGGTGGACGGATTTCTACCTGGAGATTCTGCCTCCCGGCGGTGACTGGGAGGACGAGGACGCCTGGGTGCGGGCGGCAGGTCAGGCCGGTGCGACCAGCGAGTACTACTGGGTCGACATGGGCGGCATGAAACTCTCCGGCGTTCGTATCGCCGGAACCACAGGCGCGAACCATTGCATCGTGGCGGAAATGCAGGTATGGAGCGGCGTGCCCGTTCCCGAACCGGCGACGATGAGTCTGCTGGCGCTGGGCGGTCTGGCGCTGCTGCGGCGGCGGTAGGGGTTTGCGGACGTTTTTTGCGGTTGTGGTTTTTCGAATTTTCGATCACGGAAAGGAGCATCTATGTCCGGTCTTCGAACGATAACGGTGGTGAGCGTGGCGTGTCTGATGGCCTTGTCGGCGTCGGCGGCGGAGTTGTGGCTGGAATGGGACGTGGCCGCGTCGTGGGACGGCGAGGAGGGCGTCATCAACACGGGCTATATCCCCAGCCGGCAGCCGGATCAGCAGGGGGAATCCATGCTGTTGCGGGACGGAAGCGCGTATGTCCCCGGCGACGGCAGCATCATGGGCACCGGAGGCCTTGGCGCCGGTCCGCTCAGCCGGCCGTATCTTGACCTCCCCCTGGGCACCTATTCGTACCTCCAGGGAGCGTCCAATGCGTTCCAGAGTTCGCTGTTCGAGCACGCGGACCGCACGGGCTATTCGATCGTGGGGTACTTCTACTTCTCGTCGGCGATGACGATCCAGCATAACGCGGGCATCGGCACGGCCCACGGGGTGAGCGGGCAGAGCGAATTCCTGTATTCCAACGAAGGCGGCGCGAACTTTCAGTCCTGGACGCAGATGATCCTGAAGGAGAAACCCGACGGCTGGAGCGACGATGATTGCCGGTTCCGCCAGACGGACGACATCGACATGCCTCGCGACCAGTGGATTCAGTTCACGAAGGTGTTCAATGCCGTGACGGGCGAGATTCTTTACTACATCAACGACAACCCCGTGCCGCTGCTGAGTTCGCTGTTCGACGCCAATGGCGACGGCATCTCGGATGTCGCCGACTACAAATTCGAAAGCCGCGGCGACCAGTTTGGCTGGTTCGGCACCGGAAATCCCCGCCGCCTGGAAGGCATGAGCGTCAGCTACTTCGCCGTGTACGACGGCGTGCTGTCGACCGAGGAAATCGCGGCCTCCTACGCGATGCTGACGGTCAGCGTTCCCGAACCGGCGACGATGACCCTGCTGGCGTTTGGCGGCCTGGCGATACTGCGGCGGCGACGGTCGCGGCGGGGGCACGGAAAGGGACGTTGACGGTCGAAAAATTTCTCGCGGTGGCTTGCGATGCAGGGTGATCCACGCCAATCGCTACATGTTCCGACTTCGCGAAGACCGAGCGGGATGACGCGGATTACCGGATGAAAGGATTGCCGTATGGAATAGTGGTTCTGTTCCTGCAATCCTTTCATCCGGTAATCCGCGTCATCCCGCTCGGTCTTCGCGAAGTCGGAGTGACACCCAGTTGGCACCTGGAACACCCTGCCGCACAAAGAGGCCAGCCATCGCGAAACATTTCACGATAACCGACGCCTATCATCTCCGCGTCATCGCGTCGTCGCTACCCGCGTCTGGGCGTCACGCTTCCGGAACGGTCCGCGTCACGTGTTCCGCCTTGGGACCCTTCGGGCCGACGACGAGCTCGAACTCGACGTCCTCGCCCTCCTGGAGCGTGCGGAACCCTTCGGACTGGATCGAGGAATGATGCACGAAAATGTCACGCTCCTCGCCCGCCATCGTGATAAACCCAAAACCCTTGACGTCATTAAACCACTTCACTTTGCCCTTGGTCATACGGCCTCCACCCAACCGAAAAGAAAAACAAATCACATCAAGCCTTCGCCCGTCACAGACGCCATCCGTCACTGGCGCCGCCACGGGCCGCCCAATACAGATCGTTGCCCATCATAGGCGCCTACCCGTCGTGAACGCGGTTTTTCTTCACGTCAATGAAATGTACACAACATCCGGCGACTGTCCGGTATGGTTATCATGGAGATGAAACGCCGTTCCCGGCTGGACAGTCTCGCCATGTATCTATAGCAAAAATAATACCCGCGAATTGCCCGGTGTGCAATAAAAAATCACCAGATCGCCGGCACATGGGCGAGGTTGGGGGCGGTCCAGTCGGCGCCGCATTGGCGGAGCTGGTCGGCGGAGAAACTGGTGGTCAGCCCCAGGCAGGCGGTGCCGGCGGCTTTTGCCGCTTGGACGCCGTTGGGAGCGTCCTCGACGACGATGCAACGCGACGGCGGCAGCGACAGTTTCGACGCGGCCAGCAGGAAAATTTCCGGGTCCGGTTTTTTGTGCACCACGTCCAGGCCGTTCACGACGGCATCGAACGTCGACCATGGCAGGCCGATCTGCCGCAGATTGCCCTCCACCTTCGGTTTGTCGGCGCTGGACGCCACCGCCAGCCGCCACCCGCGGCGGCGGCAGTCGGTGATGAACTCCCGCACGCCCTCCAGCGGCTCCAACCGGCCTTGGATGATCTCCAGGTACATCGCGTACGTGCGGGCCTTGTCGCGCTCCAGGTCGAGCGTAACGCCGTATTTCTCCGCCACGCCGCCGAGGTAGCGGTTCTCGCCCGCGCCGACGAACGGAACAAAATCCGCCGCCGCCACAACCAGCCCGTGCCGCTCGCGAAACATCGCCATCGCGGCCTCACAGATGAACGGCTCGCTGTCGCACAGCACACCGTCCATGTCGAAAATCACACCGTCAAAACGAGACGTCGTCATGGGCAACAGCGTACGGCCGCGAGCGAGGGTTGTCAAAGGGCGCCTCGATTTTTACAAACCGGCAACGTGGCAACGTGGCGACAGTGTCCGAAAATGGCGCAAGAATCCGCTTTTCACCTTCCCGCCGGCAGCTTATAATTTTTGGCTTGTTGAATACGCGACAGGGTTCGGCGAAACGTTCGCCGGCCCGCGGAAAAAAGAACAAGAAAAGAGGCGAACACATGCTTGTACCGATGCGGATTTTGTTGGACCATGCTGCCGAGAACCACTACGGCGTGGCGGCGTTGAACGTGAACAACATGGAGCAGATTCAGGCCATCATGGAAGCGGCGAAGGAGACCAATTCGCCGGTGATCATCCAGGCCAGCCGCGGGGCGCGGAAGTACACCAACGACGCGTATCTGCGGCACCTGATGCTCGCGGCGGCGGAGTTGTACCCGGAGATTCCGGTGGCCATGCACCAGGATCACGGAAACAGCCCCGAGACGTGCTTCAGCGCGATCCAGCAGGGGTTCACCAGCGTGATGATGGACGGTTCGCTGGCCGCCGACGGAAAAACGCCGGCGACGTACGAGGAAAACGTGGCCGTGACGAAACAGGTGGTGGACGTCGCCCACGCGTTCGGCGTGACAGTCGAGGGCGAGATCGGCGTGCTGGGCGGGATCGAGGACGGCCACGGTGCGGGCGGAAGCGGGCTGGATCACGTGACCGACCCGGTGCAGGCCGAGCAGTTCGTGGCCGCGACGGGCGTGGACGCGCTGGCGGTGGCGATCGGCACCAGCCACGGGGCGTACAAGTTCAGCCAAAAGCCCACCGGCGACGTGCTGAAGATGAACATCATCGAGGACATCCACCGCCGCCTGCCGAACACGCACCTGGTGATGCACGGTTCGTCGAGCGTTCCGCGGGAACTGGTGGACCTGATCAACAAGTACGGCGGCAAGATGAAGGAGTCGTACGGTGTTCCGCTGGAGGAGATCAAGCGCGGCATCAAGCACGGTGTGCGGAAGGTGAACGTGGACACGGACAACCGGCTGGCGATCACGGGGGCGATCCGCAAGGTGTTCGCCGAGACGCCCGACAAGTTCGACCCGCGTGACTACATGGGCCCGGCCCGCGAGTCCATGAAGGCCGTCTGCAAGGAACGCATGATCGCCTTCGGCCAGGCAGGAAACGCGAGCAAAATCAAGCCCGTCTCCATGGCGACGATGGTGGCGTTCTACAAGAAGTAACGCGATCCACGGAGAACACAAAAAGCCCGGAGAGAAACAAACAACGTGTCTCTCCGGGCTTTTTGCATTCTCTGTGGATGTAATGACGTCTCTCACCGCCTCCGCAGCAATGCCACGCCTCCCGCCGCCAACAGCGTCATCGTCGACGGTTCGGGGATGGGTTCGTACGGCTTGCCGAACAACTGGAATTCCGAGATTTCCACGAGACCGGCGTCCGAACTCCGGCTGCCCCAGGAGAGCCGCACCTTGGTTCCGACAATGGGACCGTCGGTGTCGTCAAAGGCAATATAGCCCAGCGCGTTGTCAACCCAGCGGTATTCCGCGACCGGACCCCAGACCCGCCTCCAGTCCTTGAGGTCGTCGTCCCAGACCTCCAGCATCGCGTCGGCCAGGAAGCGCCCCGTGTCGTAGTGCGAAATCGTCATACCGTAGAACTCATACGGTTTCGAGAACTCCCACGCGCTGTACAGCGGATCATTCGTACTCCAAGTGGGCTTTCCGCCGTTTTGGAGCATCTCATGGTCGGTCCATCTCGGGTCGTTATAGCTGCCCTGAATCGACTTGTTTTCCTCCCAGAACACGTTGTAGGTTCCGTCCATCTTCAGTTGCTGCCCCGCGGCCAGATAGGCCCCCATGGCCACCAGACCCACCGGTTCGTTGGAAATGAACCCCGGTGCCTTCCCGTCATCGGCTTCGAATCGGAAGGTCACCGACTGGGTCAGCCGGGGACCGCCCAGCACCGGGTCCTTCTGGATGCCGGTAATGCGGGCGGCGCCCGATGCGTCCACATCGACGGACTTGCTCGCCATAACCTCGCCGAATTCGTCCACCCATTGATAGTTGAGAACGCCAAACTGACCGCCTCCGTTGGTGCACAACGCGCAGGCGAGCCGGTCGATATAGACGGCTTCGTCGAACGTGTACGTGATTTCGTACCACACCGTCTGTCCCTCGGAAGGACGGCCGATTCGCACGGCGTAATCCGACGGCGTATAGTTCACCAGACGCGCAAGGTTTCCCGTGTCGAAATTGGCTGTGAAACCCAACCCGTAGCCGCCGTCTTTATTCCATCGCTCCAGCAAATTGATGGAACTGGGGTCCGAAAAATAAACATCCGCCAACGCGCCGCACGTCAACGTCACGGCCAGACACGCCGCCAACAACACTCGACACATACACAGTCTCCTTTGAAATATACATGCGCCGGAACCTTCGACAATCCTACCGCCTCCGCCGCAACAGCGCCAGACCTCCCAACGCCAGCAGCGCCATCGTCGCCGGTTCGGGGACGGGAACATAAGGCCGGCCGAACAACTGGAATTCGTTGATCTCCACCTCGTTTGAGGTGAAATAGGTGCTCCCGTCTTCTCGTTCCCGTTCGATCAGATTGTCCGTATTGTCCCAGGACAGCCGCACGAACTGGCCAATGGCTTCGACGTCGAACGGGATGTAGACCTCCGCGTCCCGGAACCAGTACAACTTTTCCCGTTCCCAAACCGTCTCCCAGTCGCCCTCTTCGCCGGTCATGCTGATTTCCAGTTTCGCGTTGCCCAGGTAACGGCCATTTCCGAACTGGTCGTAGTTATCGTACAGGGTAAAAATCATGCCGAAAAGTTCGTACGCCTGCGAAAACTCCCACTGGCAGCTTCCGGTCGGGAAGGACGGTTTTCCGCCGGGAGTTGCCAGCGTCTGATCGGTCCAGCGCCCGTCGACATTGCCCGTCGCCGGAGCGGTCTCCTGATAGAAAATGTTGTAGGTGCCGTCCTTCATCGACAGTTGCTCGCCGTCGGCCAGGTAGACGCCCAGGGCGGCCAGTCCCGCGTTGTGGTAATACGGCCCCGGATCGGACGAGGACATGCCGTCGAGATACACGCGGTAGGTGAGCTTCGACGTCGCCACCGTTCCGGTCGTCGCCACGTTGGGCGTGTCCGAGTACGAACCTGTAAAACGGGCCGGATCGTAGGCGCCCGCGACGACGGTGCCCCGCTCATCCACCCATTCGTACCGATTGGCGGCGTGATCGCGTGCACGCCAGACGCAGGCGAGTTCGCCGATCGTGACCTCCCGGCCGAAATCGAACGTGACCTCGACAATCCGATCCTCGCCCAGCGTGTAACTGTGCGCGAACCCCGCTCCGCACTGGGCGTATGTCCACAGAAACACGGGATAAAAACCGCCCGCCCCGATGCTGTCATCGCGGGCATACATGTCGGTGACGGTTTCCGTGCCCATCGACCCGTAAAGATAGGTGCACGTGATCGTCACGCCGAGCCCGTAACTGCCGTCGGGCTTCCAGCACTCCAGCAGATTCACGCGGGAGGAATTCGTGAATTCCATGACGGGGTCCGCCGCCGCGCTGCCGGCCAGGGCGATGGCCAAACACACAGCCAATACACGTGTATCCATTGCTTTCTCCTTCCATTCCTTCCCTGCGGAAATGAACGCATGAATTCAGCCGGCGCACCACCCGCGCCACCGTACGTTCATTATCCCGCGCTTTGACAAAATGACAAGGGGTTTTGCGAAGTCTGGGAAAAGAAAAACGCCGCCAGACAGCAAATCCCGGCGGCATTTGGTGACGGTTTTTATGCAGCCCTGGGACCTGATAACCTTGACCGCCATGAAAATTTCTATGCATTTCTATCCATTTCTATGCCTTTCTATTTGACTTCGCATAGAAATGCATAGAAAATGGCCTCACTCAGCCTCAAACGGGCAAAATTAATCAACGAAGGCATGATTTACAGCCCGGCCCATGGCGACGTGGCCTTTACGGTTCCCCTCTTTGACGAATTCATGCGACGCGCAATTCCCGAATGGCCGATGCGTTGACGTCTGGGAAAAGAAAAACGCCGCCGGGAAGAATTCCGGCGGCGTTGGGTAGTCGGTTTCCGCGGCCTCAGGACTTGATGACCTTGACCGCCTTGGGACCTTTGGGGCCCGAGGTCAGTTCGAACTCGACGCTGTCGCCTTCGTTGAGGCTTTTGAACCCATCGCCGAGAATATCGCCGTAGTGGACGAAAGCATCGGTGCCGTCGTCGGCCGTGATAAACCCAAAGCCCTTGGCGTTATTGAACCATTTCACTTTTCCGTTAGCCATGCTGGCTCCTCTCAGGCCGGGACGACGAAACGTGCTCGAAGAAGTGTGCGACCGACAAGAGGCACAGCGCCCACCCGTTACGATCTCGATTTTCAACGGCACTACACATCGTGACAAATCCGGCAAACCACATCATTGACGGCCTGAGAAACCCTTCCTCAGTACGCCGCCAACCCTGCAACCTATATCCTGCACCATCGTCCAACCCGGCGTCAAGTTCTTTCTGGAAAATTTTCCTCCCAAGGCGGCACTTCGGGCAGGCCATTCAAAAACTCCGCAACGAGCGACTCCTCGAACGGACCGGCAAAATCGCCGTCGAGGAAACGCTCCAGCCCCGCCGGCACGAGACGGCGCCACGACGCGTCCTCGTCGCCCGGACAGATGGGAAAAAACAACATCCCCGCCCCACGGGCCGCCTCCAGGTCGGCCGGGGCGTCCCCCACCATCATCGCCCGCCCGGGCGCGTAGCGGGCCGCCAACGCCCGCAGCAAGGCCGCCTTGCCCCCCGACTCCTGGCCCGCCATCCATCGCACGTGCCCTGCCAACCCGCACCGCGACCACTCCCGCGCAAGCGCCGCCACCGGGGCCGCCGAAACCACCACCACATCCGCCACCGCCGATAACGCCGCCAGGCTCGCCCCGACGGCCGAAAACGGCAACACGTCCCCCGCCGCCAGCCGCTCCACGCGACGATCCACCTCCCGCGACCACTCCAGCACCGTGGCCAGCACCGTGGCGCGGACGTCCCGCCCGCAGCCAGTAGCACGGGCGTCCCGCCCGTGAGTCGCATGGGCGTCTCGCCCATGCAAGGTGCCGCCCGGCAAACGGTGCCCCGTGATGTGGGCGTCCGCGGTGACGTGTTTGGAATCTTCCGCCAACCTCGCCACGGGCGGGACGCCCGTGCTACGCGCCAGCGTGCGGTCCGACGGCGACGCCTCCCCCGCCAGCCACCGCCGCAGTACCGCCACATCCGGCAGACCAACGCCGCGTTCGCGAACCTCACGCCGCCGCGACAGCAGTTCGAACGTCTTCGCCAACGCGACAAACCGGTTCGTCCCCCGCCAGCGGCTATACAAATTCACAAACACCGCCGCCTCCCACACCGACGCCTCCACCTCGCCCAGACCCCACACGTCAAGCGTCGCCGGAATAAAACACCGCCGCTGCTTGACCTCCATCGAATCCAACACGCACCCGTCAGAATCCACGGCGATCAGCCGGGGCCGGACAGGCGAAAAATGTGCCAAGGCATCCATCGTCATGAAAACAGTTCCGCCACATTGCCCAGCAGCAGAATCGCCGCCACGCCGAACGCGAAACCCAGCCACTGCGCGCGGCTCATTTTTTCCTTGAACAACGCCCGTCCGACGACGGCGGAGCACAGAATCACGCCGCCGCTGCACACCGGAAAAAACAACACCGCCGGCAAGGCGCCAATCAAATACAGGTTAACATGGTTCAACGCCCCGACCAACACGCCGGCCCCGACCGTGATCGCCACGAAGCTCCAGGAAAGACCGGGCGTGACGGCCGTGGCCCCGCCGCGTTTTGCGCACGCCCGCCAGGCCAGGAACGCCCCGGCGGCACTGACCACAAAGGACACGGCCAGAAACCCCGCCACCTCGCCGGTGTACGCGGAGGACTGAAAGATTTTCTGAATCACGCCAAGCCCGCCGGCCAGCACGGCCGTGCATAAACTGACCGCCACCCACCGCCGGCCGATCCCGGTGACGTGGCTCGCGGAACCGCCGAAGACGTTGGCGCACAGGATCAGCGAAACGACCATGAGCGCGACCCCGACCCACTGAGGCCCCGCCACCGTTTCGCTCCAGATCAACATGCCGGAAAACGTCGGCAGCAACATGGAACAGGCGACCATCAAATTCACCAGCGCCATCGGGCCGATCGACAGGGCGCGGACCAGCATCACGGTGGCCGCCACGTGACACACGCCGAAGATCGTGCCCATGGCGAGCGTGTAGGCGGACATCCCCTGGCCGCCCGCGGCCATGAACCCGAGTGTGACAACCGCGCCGGCGGCGAACACAAACGTCAAGTATAGAAACCGGCCCGCGGTCCCGCTCAACCGCGTCTTGCCCACATGATTGTTGATGCTGTTATAGATCGTGTTCATCACGATCGCGCCAGCCAGGATCACATACATCATACGGCAACGCCCCCCGATTTCCGCAACCGGATCAACGCCGGATAATCCTTGATCCGCACCCCGCGAAGGATCGTCCCGCCGCCGGCGGAGGCGACCACCAACTCCTGTTCCGTTCCGTTGAATATATCGAGTATCCAGGCCCGGTCGCAGGGGCTTTCCGGCAGGATAACATCTATTGTTTTTTCCGTGACGAAATCGGCCAGCGGTGTTTGCATCCACGCGGCGATCATCTGTTGTTTTTTGTCGCCGCTTTCCAGCGGGAAGTATAGAATTTCCTCGCCGCCGGAAAATTCGACAGGGAAATCGGTTTCGGCTTGGTAGAAGTCATCCATGGCCGTGGCGATGTTTCGAATGCAATAATAGGACGGTTTGGGTTGGCTCGGCGCGCCCAACTGCGACGGCCAGGTTGTCCGGCACAGCGCCTGCGGATGCGGAAACCCGGTGAAATGCACATGACAATTCCCCGCCTCCACGTTCAGGGCGCTGTGCCCCACGATGCTGCGGGCCAAATACTTCGCCTCCTGAACATCCGACAACCGAAACTGATTCCGGCCGCCCGGTTCAGGCCCCGGCGGATAGACCGCGCCGGCATAAATTTCATTGCAAAAATACGCGCCGCGGAACCCAAGTTCTCCGCACGCCCTTTTGAACGCCTTAACCTTGTCAAAATACTCCCGATCCGGAATCGCCCCCGTGTGCCATCCGATGGCGTCCACCCGCCGCGCCGCAATCGGCCTGCCGTCGTCCCAGCCGGGACCCAGCAAACGGAGCAGTTCCTCCGTCAACAGATTGCACGGCGACCCCAGACAGATTTTCGCGTCCGGGGCGGCCCGTTTGATCGCGGCGTACGTGGGTTCGAATATATTGTTTTTATACCATTCTATTGTGCGCTGGCCGTCCCACAGGTTCCACTCGTTCCCGATTTCAAAATAGTCCACCCGGTCCTTGAAATGGGCGGCCATATATTCCACATATCGCAAATACCCCGCGAACATCTCCTCGCTCTCGTCCACCAGCGGCACGCCGCACAGGTACGATTCGTTAATTTCGCGGAACCGCGCCTCCCGCCAGTTCGTTTTTCGCGGCGGATTTTCGTAAATCCAGTTGCCTTTGAAATCCAGGGTCATCATCACACGAATCCCGTTGCGGACAGCCTCGGTGACGGCCTGGTCGAGTTCGGCGTCCACCTGAAGCACGCCTTTTTCGTGTTCCGTGAAACACCAGAGCGATGAACCGTTGTCGCTGCCGATTTTCGTCCACTTGTTCCCCAGATCGTATTGCAGCGGCCCCCACAGACTGTTGGCGGAGTATCGTTCGGTATTATGATGATTGGACACCGACGACACCGTCACGCCGGCCCCCTTCGACACCAGGGCCAAATTGTCGCCGGCGGGGTCCTTCACTTCCACGCCGTTGACGGAAAACATATAACCGTCGTACCCGATTTTCGTAAAATGACTGGCGAGAATCCATATCTGCTTGGCCGTCGCGGGCTCGTTCAATACCATCCGCACGCCGTCGGAATCTTCAGGGACCGAGCGGTCCTCATAGATAGTTTCCCACCGCCACGCGTCGCGGCTGATGCGGACCTCCAGTTCCTTCGGCAGTGAATTTCCGAAGTTCCATTGCGGCCTGTAGTGCGTGCCCTTGTCCTTGCCCATATAGTTTTTCAGACACGTAATCGCGATCTCCGCCACAAGCCGATCCGCGGGCAGGTCGATGCGTATCCACTCGGCGCGGCCGTCGGGCGAATGACATTCGAAACTCGACCAGATCGTGTTCGGATCGCCGTCGATCAGGTGAATGGGCAAATGCGGCTGCGAATCGGTCCACCGCGTCCGCGGCGTCATTTCGTGGCAACAGCCGACAAAATTGTTCCGAATATCCCACGTTTTCTTCAGTTCGATCTTCGACACGGGGAAACTGTTGTTATCCTGCCAGACCATCCCCGGAACCAGTTCCGGGCTTTGGCCATATATATAGATCAAATGATGAAAAGAATACACGGGCACGCCGTCGCAACTACTTTCCACCGTCGCGTAATCGGTAATGTCCGGGCGTTTTTTTGTGTTCGTCTGGATGTTCATACTCATCGGGTTCGCATCCTTATTCATATGCCGCCAGCGCGACGCGCAGCGAGTGGATGTTGTCGGCGGCGGAGATTGTCGGCTCGCGGTTTTCTTCTATACTCAGGAGCAATTCGCCCATCGTGCCGATGAATCCGTCGGGGAACCAGGCGAATTCGTTCAGTTCGAACCGTTGCGATTCGCTGCCGGAATATAGTGTAATGTGCGGCGCGGCGCCCATGGATTCGCCGGCCACTTCGCCGTTTGTGCCGGCCACGCGGAATGTGGACGTCGGCGTGACGGCGGCGGCCGCGGAGTTGTCCTCGACGATGCTGCCGATCGCGCCGTCGAAATCCAGCGTCATGGCGTACGCGATATCGCCTTTCACGGGCAAATCCCCACGGGTGAACCGGCGCGAACCGACCACAACCGGCTCGCGCCCGGCCCAGAACCGCAGCAAATCGATATGATGAATTCCGTACTCCAGCACCTGGAACCGTTCGGCGGTGCTGTACCATTTGTCAGGCCCGGCGAACCAGGTCTGGCTGGCCTGGTTGTTCATCATCCGATGTTCCAGAAAGTATAGTTCGCCGAAAAATCCCGCCTGTTGGAGCAGATGTGCCATGCGATAATGCGGCGACCAGCGGGCGTTTTGATTGACGGCGATCTTCACACCGTTCGCCCTGCCGATGGCGATGATTTCGTTGGCCGTCTCCAGGCAGTGCGCGAGCGGTTTTTGAATCATGACGGCCTTGCCGTGTTCCGCGGCCGCCTTGATCACCGGCAGACGATCCTCGTCACAGGGAAATGTCATATCGACAACGGCAATCTCATCGCATTTTGCCATGTCGACCGGATCGTCAAACATCATCGGAATGCCATATTCCGTTTGATAATGTTTCGCGTGTGCGGCCGTTCGCGAAGCAATGGCCCGAACGTTGAACCCGGCCTTTCTATAGGCGGGCATATGGCCGTAACGGGTGATACTTCCGGCGCCGACAATCCCAATCGGGTATTGGGATAGATCGGCGGGAACGTTCGGCGCCAATTCCGGCAACAGATAACGATAGTCTTTCATTTACGGTCCTCTCCACAGAACGGGCAACATGTTGTGTTGCCGCAACGTGTCCACGAACAGCGTCAGCGGCGGGATCATCAACACGCCGACGGCGTCGAGAATGGCCCGCCGCAGGGCCTTGACCGGGACGCTCACCTCCGAGTCGCTGCGATACGCGGACAGGCGAAACCAGAACCTCGGCGTGCATTGGGTGTATTGAACGTACTCCTGGCCGAAAATTCCGCGGAGATGTTTTTCCTCGGCCAGCACAATGGCAATGTGAAGAGGCACCACCACCGCCAGGGCAAACATACACATCACCAGGTTCTCAAGGCCCAACGACACGCCCAGGGTCAGCAGCACCGTGCCGACATAGAGCGGATTTCGACAAATCGAATACGGGCCGGTGGTCGTCAACTGGCGGGATTTTTTTGAGCCCACGTACAGGATGGCCCACATCCGCAAGCCCAGGCCCGCCAACACCAGCAGATACCCCGTGGCGTGATAGATCACGTCCACCATGAGATTCGTATCGGCAGCGGCCGACGGCCCGACGAATACCGCCAACAGCACCAGACAGCCGAGGGCTACGCGCAGAAGTTTCATGCGTGCTTTTCGTAAATTCATTTCCGTTTATCCTGTGCGTTTCACGCGCGGGCGATCAACATGTTTACGACATCGGGTGTGATTTCGCGGAGGGAGTCGACCACGAGGTCGGCGGCGGCGAGTTTGTCGCGGGTGACGGTGCCGGTGATAGCGATGACGGCCATGCCGGCCGCCTTTCCCGCGGCCACTCCGGCGGGGGCGTCCTCGACGACCAGGCAGTGACGCGGCGCGATTCCCAGTTTGCCCGCGGCCACCAGGAACACCTCCGGGTGCGGTTTTCCGTGCGTGACGTCGGCCGCGGTGGTCTGGGCCTTGAAAAACCTCGCGTTTCGCAGGTGCCGACGAATCACGTCCACGTTCTCCGGCGGACCGGACGAACCGATGCCCAGCGAAAACCCGGCCTCGTGCAGCGCGGTGAGCAACTCGGCCGCCCCGTCCATTTCCGGGAAATTTTCCATGAGAATTTCGCGGTACGCCTTCTCCTTGCCGCGGTCCCATTCGGCGATCTGCTCGTCGCTGACCATGCGGTCGGCCCAGAAATGCCGGATGATTTCGCGGCTGGTCCGGCCGAACGTCGTCCGAAACATCGCCTCGGTCATCTCCACCCCCTGCGCCGCCGCCAACCGCCGCCACGAGTCAAAGTGCGGCCTGTAACTGTCCACCAACACGCCGTCCATGTCGAAAATCACGCCCAAACGCTGCATTCATATACTCCTGTCGTAAATATGGCTCTGCCTGTTTGCGTTGTAGAACGTTATGTACCACAAAACGTTCCGTTGTACATCACGTTCTACAACGCAAACAGGCAGAGCCATATCATTCCTCGCCGTTATCATACCTTATTTCTTCGGCAGCGCCTCCTCGGTTTTGCCGAGCAGGATTTGATCGAAGCAGGCCACGCCGCCGACGGCGCCGAGGGACATGGCCTGGATGCGGACCGGCTGGCCGAAGAGTTTCCACAGGTCCACGCGGACGACCGTCCAGTCCGACGGCACGGAGTCGGCGACCTTTTCCTTCGCGCCAAGTTCCTCCCGCGTCGAACCGGCGAAGAGCACCACCGATTTGTTGTCGGCCGCGACGAACTTGATGCTCGCGCCCGTGGTCTTCTCGTCGCCGGCCTTCCAGGCGAACTGGGCGTAGCGGTATTGGCCGTCGACGGGGTTCTCGGCGATTTCGAAGTCCCAGTTGGGCACCGAATGGCCGAAGCGGTCGAGATACCGCGGACTGGCGATCTTGCCGGCCTCGATGCGGATCGAACGGTTGCCCGACATGGCGGACTTCAGATCGAACGAAAAACCGTTGTTATGGTACACCATGCAATCGGCCAGGTCGTTGCCGTCGTCGAACAGTACGGCGACGGGTTTCTTCGCGGCGACGTCCGGGTGCGAGCAGCCGCCCAGTTCACCGTGGAAGATGATCTCGCCCAGCCGGAAATTACCGACCAAACCATAAGGCATCATGATCCGCCACCGGGCAGCCGTGATCGGCTGCGGCAGTTGGTGCGAGTGCACGGCCGCGTCGGAAAGCAGTTTGACGGCGGGTTTCCACAGTTCGTCCTTGGCGTCCCAGTATTCCAGGCCGGCATCCCGCAGCCAGCTTTCGGGATGGTCCTTGTCCTCGACCAGCGTGACGGCCGACACGGTCATGTTGACGCGGAAGGCGTCGATGAGCAGGTAGTTGATCGGCGAGGTCTCGGCGAAGAATCCGACGTTGGCCCAGTCCAGCCAGGGGGTCGGCGGCGGGTCGAGTTTGCCGTCGTAGAACCGTTCGCCCTTATGTTGTAACTGCGCCCAGCCGCCCCATCCGCCCGAAGGAACGAAGAGGACGTAGGGCTTGGTTTCCGCCAGCAGATTGCCCTCCAGCGGCAGCGGTTTGTCGAGGTTGTTGGTCCAGCCGCCCATCGAGACGGTGGGCGTGGTGTCGTCGGCGAGTTGCCGCGTGATCACGTCGCTGCCGGCGGGTTGGAGCAGGCGCTGCCACATCACCTTGTAATCGGCGTTGAGTCGGACGACCTTGCCCATCCAGGTGGCCAGGAGGAGGTCGCCGTTGTCCAGCCAGGCGGGGACGGCCTTGGAACCGAAGTCGCGTTCCATGAGCATGTTGCCGTCCGGGTCGAGGACGTAGACGGTGCCCAGGTCGCTGGTGGCGGCGATCCGCTTGGCGTCGCGGGCGAAACGGGGCAGCCGCATCGGGGAATCGCCGCTGTAAATCCACGTCAGGCCCTCGGCGATGGAGTAGAGCTTGAGCTGGTTTCCGACGACGACAGCGAGCATCGCGCCATCGGCGGTGAGGTCGGCTTCCTCGCTGGCGGTCGGGATGGCGCGGAGCAGCTTGCCGTCGCGGAGGATGAAGATTCGCCCGCCCTGGCAGGTGGCCAGCAGGGCGACGGTTTTGCCGTCGCGGCTGACGACGATCTGCCGCACCTCGCCGTTGGGGAACATGTTCGGCACCTGCCAGACCGGCTTGCCGTCGGCGGCGTTGTAGGCGGTCGCGGTCAGGCCTTCGACCACCAGCAGCGTCTTGTTGTCGATGGCGGCCAGCCGGGCGGTGTGGCGCTCGGCCTTGTGCCAGTCCTGCTGGAAGAGCACTTTTCCGTCGCGGGCCGCCCAGACGGCCAGGCCCATGTCACCGGCGGCGGCGACCCAACTGCCGTCGCCCGCCGCGGCGAAGTTGTTGATCCGGTCACCGAGCATCTCCGGCACGAACCGATGCGGCAGCCGTCGCGGCAGGCCGAACAGGGCGAACCGTTTGTCCACCTTGCCGGCGGCGTCCATCGTGTACAGGTGATACCCTTGCGCCGATTTGAGGTCGTACCCCTGCGCGGCGAACCCTCCGCCGAACGCCTGCGGCGCGAAGGCGAAGTAATGGCCGACCTTTTTGCTCCAGACGGTCTTACCGTCGGCGACGTTCAGGGCGTACAGGTTCTCGTCCCAGTTCATCGCGTTCATCAACACCGTCCTGCCGTTGGCCGAAAGCACCATGCTCCGCACGTGCGGGCCGAACGACAGCTCGGCGGGGGCGAACGACAGCGAAATCGCCTTGCCGGTCACGCGATTCGCGTTCATCATGGCCTTGGCGTCGAGAACCGGCCTCCAGGACTCGTCGTCCTTATTCGACAGCGTGCCGGCCTTTCCGCGGCCGTCGTTGGTCATCTTCATCTGCGCCGTCAGGCCGCTGAACAGCTCGGTGGCCTCGATCGTCACCGGCGCATCCGTACCGGACACATGGAGCGGAAGCGTAAATTCGCCCTTGACCTCGCCCAGGGCCGCGATGATCCGTTCCTCGATGACCGCGCCGCCGGCGGAAAGCAGCCGCACGCGCACCGGAACGCTGGCGGAGAGCGGTTTGTTGTCCTTATTCACCACGGCCACGATCCAGTTCGGTGTTCCGCCCGTAAAGGCCGCTCCCCGAACGTCCACCATCACGCCGGAGATCGGTTCGTCCAGCATGGCGTACAGCCTCGCGGGGAGGGTGCGGAGATCGGCGTCGACGGCGCCGTTTTTCAGTTCGACGCGATGGCCGGCGAAGACGTCGTAGACGGCGGCGGGCGGCTGACTGAGCTTGATTTTCGCGATCACCGGAACGCGGGAGGCTTCGATCAGGGTGACGCGCCAGATCACGCCGGGGTCCAGGTCGGGCGTGGTGTTGTTGACCACCCACAAATAACGACCGCCGCCGGCGACGCGCTCGCTCATGAGCACTTCGGGGTTGTCGGTGATCGCGACCGGGGCCGACACCGCGTTCAGCGCCGCGGACAGGGCGGGAACGTTGGACTTGATCCACGCGGGGAAGCGGAAGTACGCCGCGTCGTCGCCGGCCTGGGCGCCCTTGGAACTCACCTTGTCGAAGGCGACGTCCAGCGGTTTGGCGCCTTTGGGCATCACGCTTTCGCGGCTGGTTTTGTCGTAGAAAATCGTCGCGCCGGCCTTCTGGGCGGCTTCGAGCGTGGCCATCAGTTTGGGTTCCAACTCGACCTGCTGATCCACCAGCAGCAACGCCTTGAAGGGTTTGAGCGTCTCGGCCGTCGCCTCCTCGGCGAAGACGAACGAGGCGGGATGATGCGCGTGCAGACACGAGACGTACGCCTCGTGCAGGCGGCTGAAATGCCGCGGCATTTCGTGGTCCCACGAGTCGATGCTGAACATCCGCCGCTCGGCGATGATGGCCACGCGGTCGTTGTTTTTCAGCGTCACCAGCCACGGGCCGTAGGTCCGCATCGTGGTGAACAACGCCCGGTACACGCTCGCCATGCCCGTGTCGCTCAGGCGGCTGTCCTCGGGCTGCGTTCCCCAGTTGGGGATGTTTCCGCTGAACCCCACGCTGTCCGAACCGCGCATGGCGACCATGAACAGCGTCGGCAGAATCTGCCCGCCGGTTCCGCCGTCGTTCCAGACCTCGGGGTGACTGAGCCCCGGTTTGCCGGGTCTCCGCATGAAGTCCACTGCGTGCGGGGCGTGGTACGGCACGTCGATCTGCTCGAACTGCGCCTGGTAATCAATCACGTCCAGTTTGGCGTGCGAGATCGGCGGATAGTGCTCCATGTTTCGGTACGGCCCGCCGGCGGAAGCAGTCTTGCCGGGCACGATTTCGTCCATCTTGCCGCGGAGCATCTCCGCCGCGTTGGTGATCAGCGTCCAGCGATGCGTGGCGATTTTATCCAGAATGGGGGCCCATTGGCCGGTTTCTTTCGCCTGTTTTTCGGCGGCGAGATAGGCGGCCTTTTCGGCCTGGTTAATCGTTCCGTCGGGGTTCTCGGGCGTGGCGTCGTTGTTGCGGGCACCGTCGGCTCCGCGCTGGCTGAACACCCACCAGTTGTTTCCGAAAATCCACCCCGTGAAGGCGGGGTACGGCACCAACACCTTCGTCACGTGCTGCAAGTCCGCGGAGGCTTTTTCTTCCGTTCGACCGTCGTAGGGATGGCCAAACGGCAGGCTGGCGTCCATGTAAAGCAGCACGGGCATCTGCTCGATTCCGTGGGCGGAGTACCCGCTGAGCAACTGCAAATACTGCGGCTGGAAACCGAACGCCTCGGCCGGCATCAGACCGCCCAGGGACAGCCGCTTGGCCATTTCCGCGACCATGTCGTCGCCGCCGGCCCGCGAGAAATAGTTCCAGTTGCCGTTCCAACCCAACCGGTCGCTGAGGAAATTAATGCCCATCCGGTTCAAATACGCGAGGTAATTCGCCGTCGAGTCCGTACCGTCGAAAATCGACTGGCCGTGATCGGTCGGGAACATCAAACCGTAATCACCGTAACGGATCGTGCGGAAGTCCCGAGGCCCCATGCCCGGACCGATCTCGATGGTCCGGCCCACGCAGGTGAACGTCTCGGCCGCCGATTCGTTCTCCACCTCCAGCCGATAACGCCCCGGCGCGAGGGAACTGGTCAGGCCGGCGGGCAGCACGAAGCTCAGCACGTCGTGCTTGGAGACGACGCCCTTGCCCGACGCGAGCGTTTTTTTGCCCTCGCCGACCAGCCGGAGCGTCACTTCCGTCGGCGACGACAGCCTGGAGTCGTGATCGTTCGCGTTCTCCACCGCCACCTTGGACACCGTGACCGCGATCGCCTCGCCCCGGCCGAACCACAGCCGGTTGCCCGCGGTGCTCACCGCCAGCGCGCCGTCCGCCCCGGACTTGACCACCGCCACCAGCGACTGCACGAGGTACTCGCTCGCCAGGCCGCGAACCTGCGGCGACAACTCCGGCGACACCTTCACGTGCACCACGCCCACCAGGTCGGCGGGGACGGACAATTTGCCGTCCTTCCACGCCAACTCCCGCCAGTTCGTGTCACCGAAATTCCGCGCCCACACCTTCCACGCCGGCTTGACCACCCGCCCGCCGTCGTCGAACGTGATCGTAAAATCCACCGCCTGCCCCGCAAACCAGACCTCGCTGGGATACTCCACGCTCAGCCGCTCGTGCTCGGTGGAGACGACGTTCTTCCGCTGACCGGTGGCCTTGTCGTACCGCTGGAACAACTCCGTCGGGTGCACGCGCTTGACGAAAATCTCGTTACCGCGCACCGACATCGCCGCGACGCGAGGACCGTTATGCACCGGGGCGAATTCGCCCATGTCCAGCTTGATGTCGCCGGCCGGCTTGCCGTCGGCGTCGTACATCTGCACGACCGTCTCTTCGCCCTTCAGCACGTACAGCGTGCCGTCGTCGTCGACGTCGAACCCGCCGTTTCCGCCTCCGTACGCGTACGGATTCACGCCCAGGGGCATTGCCCATTTCACCTTACCGTCGAAACTCATGCAGCGCAAATTGCCGCCGCGGTCCAGCACGTACAGCGACTCGATTTTCTCGCACACGCGGTGCATCAGGCCTTTGGTGTTATGGTCGTTGGGATCGGCGCCCAGCGGGATTTCCTTAATCACCTTCGCCTGCGGCGTGATGCGCAGCACGCGGTCGCGGTGCTGGTCCATGCCGTAAAAATCGCCGCTGGCCCCGACGTCCACGTGGGCGCACGCGTCCCAGCCGACCGCGTCGCTGACCAGGAACCCGCCCACGCGGTCGGTGATCTGGAAATTCTTGTCGTACAAATACACCGAGGCCGCAAAATGCGCGTGCGACCCCGCCACCACGCCGTCCGCGTTGGCCGTGACGTTGCACATCGCCTCCACACCCGCCGCCGACGCCGACTTGACCGTCCCGTCCGGAGACAACCGCATCATGTAACTCGCATGACCATGATACCCCAGGTACACATTCCCGTCGCGCCCGACGTTCATCACCGCACCGGCGCAATGGAACGTGGGGTCCTCGCGGGAAATGATCTGCTCCAACGTCACCGATTTGGCCGCCGCCTCCTGCGCCAGCGACGAAACCGGAATCAACGCCATCATCATCAACGGCACGGCCAAAGACTTGCGAAACGTATTCATCTTGTGCTCCGAATAGAGGGCCTGGAATCGAATGGCTGCCAACGTCGCTCTTACTATGTTCAACCCGGTTGGCCCTGTCAAGACTCGGCTTCATTTTCACATCCGAAACTCGAAAAATTTCGCGGTATTCGCGGCGGAAAAGAACATGCGGGTTTGATCATCCCGGCCCCGCAAATGCCGATAATAACACTATGGACGTTCGACAACATCCCGATCGGGCCGCCGACGCCGCCAAGCGAGGCGCCGACGAGGTCGCCTGCCTGGCCGCACTGGAGCAGGTGACCGACCCGCCGTCGCTGGCCGACGTCGCGAAAAACGCCCGGTCCCCCTTCGTCCGCCTGGCGGCCGTCGAAAAACTCTCCGACCCCGCCCTGCTGGCCGACATCGCCAAAACGCACCGGAACACCTACGTCCGACGCGTCACCATCGAACGAAAACTCGACGCGACGATCCATCAACCGCTGCTGGCCGACCTGGCCAAGCACGACAAGGCCTCGATCGTCCGAAACGCCGCCGTCGAAAAACTCAACGACCCGCCGCTGCTGGAAGACCTCGCCAAAACCGCCGAAGACCCCACCGTACGCGGAACGGCGACGCGAAAATTGAACGGCCAACCTCGTGGCACGGGCGTTTCGCCCGTGACGAGATTGGCTGGATGTCCCCTGCCGCGCGAAACGCTGACGCCCACGCCGGCGCGACGTTGAACCGGCTGGTTGTATAAGCTTTTGTCGAGAGGAACGGTTGCATGGACAAGACGCCCATGCGACTCACGGGCGAGACGCCCGTGCCACAAAGTGCCCATGCTACGGAGAAAATGCACGTGTTCACGAAGCAAATGCTGCGAAATCTGATTGTCGTTCCCCTGGCCGCCGTCGCCGGATGGCTGTTCGTCTGTTACACCAAACCGTCGACCTCCCCCGCCTCGGTGACGACCTCGCAGGCCGGACTGCACCGACTGGCCCAGGATTCCGGCGTGGACATCCACTCGCGGCTGGCGGCCGCCGAACAACTCACCGACCAGGACCTGCTGGCCGACCTGGCCAAAACCGCCAACGACAAACGCGTCCGGCACGCCGCCACACAACAACTCACCGACCAGAACCACCTGGCCGACCTCGCGCAGGCCGCCAACGAAACCGCCCAACGGCTGACCGCGGTGAACAAACTGTACCACCCCGCCACGCTCGTCGCCGTCGCCAAAAACCTCAACGAAGACCCCGCCGTCCGACTCGCCGCCATCGGACAACTCACCGACCAGACCCTCCTGGCCGACCTGGCCAAAACCCTCGACGACAACGCCCTGAGAATCGCCGCCGTCAAACAAATGACCGACCAGGCCGCCCTGTTCCACCTCGCCAACACCGACCGCCACGAACCGCTCCGACAAACCGCCGCCGAACAACTCACCGATCACACCCTCCTGGCCGAACTGGCCGAAAACGCCGACCACCCCCTCGTCCGAGAAACGGCGGAAAAAAAACTGAAAACTCCAACCGAATAAAAACGGGCCCTGCCATCTGGCGATGTCAGGATGAAGCGTTTTTCGATTACGCGGTGTCCTTCTCCGCGTCTGGACGTCCCCGCGTCCCCGCGCCTGCTTCCGTCACGGGCGCCCCGTGGAAAAAACCGAACGCCCTCCGAATCTTCTCCGCGCGTTCGCCGGCGGTGGGCAAGTCGAAGCGGGTTTCGTCCTGCGACATCTGCGCCCTCGCCATCCGCGCCCAGCCCTGATTCATGCCGTGCACGAACAACGCCGTCGTCAGCGAACGGTTTCGCCACAGCGATTTCAGCGTCCGCTTCCACACCCACGCCGATCCGGTGGCCGCTTTGCGAATCTCGAAAATCGCCTGGTCCAACTCGCGGCTGGTCATTTTGGCCGGTGCGTACACCGTTTCGACGAAGCTGTACCGTTCCCAGTCGGCGGGGTAATCGGTGGCCTGGATTCGCCCGGCCGCGAGGTAGCGGTCGTACATTCGCGTGCCCGGCAGCAGGGTGAGGTTGGTGACCTGGATGATGTCCACGCCCAGGTGGACGGCCTGTAGCGTCGTGTCGGCGACGGTGTCGGGCGTGTCCTCGTCCGCTCCGACGATGAACCCGCCGAACACGGCCACGCCGGCCTGGTGAAAACCGTCCACCATCTGCTTGTAGCGGTCCAGCAGTTTGGTGTTGATGCCCTTGCGGTAGGCCTTGAGCGTCTCGGGGTTGAAACTCTCGAACCCCACGAGCATTCCGCGGCAGCCGGCCTTGTACGCCAGCCGCAGCGAGTCGACGTCCTGGCCCATGTTCATGGTGGTTTGGCTGAACCACAGCCGTCGGCGGCCGTGGCGGATCAGTTCGGTCAGCAGTTCGCGGGCCCATTGGATGTCGTTGTTGGACAGGCCGAAGAAGTTGTCGTCGACGACGAAGACGAAGGGTTTGTCGCAGCGGTTCCATTCGTCGAGGATATCGCCGATAGGCCTGCGGCGGACGACGGGGCCGTTGGACTTCGTGACGCTACAGTACTCGCACCCGACGGGACAGCCCCGCGAGGTTTGAATACAGCCGATGTCATATCGGCCGTTGACGGGCTGGAGGTCCTGGGCCGCGCCACCGAGGCCGGAGGCGAGATCGGCGAGCTTGCCCTCATACCGCGACGCGAGTTTGCCGGCCTCGGCATCGGCGACAATCCCCGG
>Ga0123353_10000713_pt1 | contig 40469 bp, 39 predicted proteins | sample TergutLab28metaG_3_FD_92763 | JGI IMG/M metagenome (GOLD analysis project Ga0123353, IMG submission 92763) | Labiotermes labralis P3 segment gut microbial communities from Petit-Saut dam, French Guiana - Lab288 P3 | ecosystem: Host-associated > Arthropoda: Insects > Digestive system > Gut ... | reverse complement strand
TAAGTTTTTCTGTTGCCATGTTTTTCTCCCCTCCATTAGAGGGTTACCATATTACTTGGCTTTTGTCAAATCTTTATAATTCTTTTTATGATATGTAATTTTTTGGTCTTCTTTGTATTCCGTAATACGCTGTTGTTCGTAACGGGAATAGGAAGGCTTTTGAATTCCCTCGACCAAAACGTCAAAGGTCGTTTTATTGCCATAACTTGCAAGCGGGGCGTTAAGGTAAAAATCCGCACTTGTTTCAATCATTTCCATTGTATTGGTGAAAATAAAATCGGAAATGTTGCGCGTGTACATGATAATATGTGCGCCGTAATCCGTCCAAACAAGTCCGGACATTGTACCCCGTGTATCCACAAGTTCATCTTTAACAAGTTCATAATGGCCAAAAGTGTTGCTGCTTACTTCGAACTGGCGGACATATTCCTGCACGCGCATTACACCGCCGCGGTTTTCATCTTTGTTAAAGTTAAATAAATCGCGGGAGGCCTTTGTAAACTCTGGCACCATTTTGGACATTGTATCATCTTCGGTACTTTTTGCAGACTGGTCTTTGCGCAGGTCCGCACCAATTACGTATTCATATTCCGGATTTTTCATCCCCGGGTCAGAGTTAAACATATAGATGCAATCACGAAAGTCCTGGACCTTTCTGTCAAGTGATTTGTTGCGGCTGTGCGGAGCGACATAACTTTGTACGTATGTAAGAACCTCTTGCGCGCTCATCGGGTTTCCGGTGGCAACACCGTCTGCACGGCGGGTTACCCTTACTTGGTCTTTAAGCACCTGCATTGCGTTGGCACGATTGGCTTCATTTTTGTCTTGCTTGTATCTTTCTTCTATTTTTGAAAGTTCCGTTTTTTGTTGCTCGCTGTATTCAAGCAAAATGTGACTTACCGTAAAGAATTGATTTGCGACATTTGACGGAACAAAGTGTGTTCCGTTAAGACCGTCCAAAAGTTTGCTTTTGTAACTTTCTTCGGTGTCAAGTTTGCGATTGTAACGGTCGACTGCCGTGCGCACCTTTGAACGGTACTCTGCTTGCGCTTTGCGGGCAAGGTCGTCCGCAAATGTTTGGTTCTTTTTTGATAACGCCGCTTCGTATGCCACGAAATTAGTTTGACGCAAATTCGTTATCTGGTCATAGTTAGTTGATACACCGTCGATTTCAAAATCAAAATCCAAAATCCCCTGGTCAAAGCAATCCTCGATACGTTTTGCCAACAGGTTTTTTTCCTCTTGACGCTGCATGCGTTCAAGTTCACGCTTTACGGTGTCGCGTTTTTGCGCGGTGGTGTTATATTTATAACCAAGACCTTTTTCGTTGTTTGCAAGGAAACGCACAAGCCTTTCAAAGGCATCATTTGCAATGGTAAGTTCGAAACTGTTTGCGACACCTTCGATAATCCTTGAACCATCGCGCGCCATCTCGAGATAATCAAGGAACTTGTCATTTGATTCAAATGTATGTTCATTGGCAGGCAGTTCACGGTACCTTGCAAGATTTATTCTGTAAGAGTTTCCTTGGCGGATAAGATATTTTTCGTACGGAGTATAAACATCTTCTTTTACGGGAAGGGTCGAAGATGAACTTTTGTTATCCGCCCGGTCGGGCCATTTGCGCTCTTCCCGGATACGTTCTTCAAGTCCGCGGAGGCTGCTTTCTATTGTTTCAAAAGATTTCTTGCGTGCCTGGGCGGCTTCGTATTCCGTTGCGGCGACGCGCTTTTCTTTGGTGGGTGATGATATATCAACATATTTCATTTGGCCTTCTTGGGCATCGCCAAAGCCAAAAATATTGGCGGACAATTTTGCGGTGATTTCGCGGTCAATCAACATATCAAGTGTTGTTTCGTATGCTTTGTCCAGGGTGTAACCGAAACTTCCCACGTATTGATAACCCCAACTGTTATAAGCATCCATAAGTTCTTTTTTGGTGACGGTGATATCATTTCCGACCTGGGCAACAGGCAGATTATTATAGTATTTTACGTCGCGCGTAAAAAGCGAACAGCCCGCAAAAACAATACCTGTAAACACAAGTACGACCGCCACCGACAAAACGCGCCTGAATCCTTTAACCATAGATTGTACAGTATATTATATTGCCAAATCTATTGCAAGTAGTAAAATAATTTTGATACAATGAAATGTGCATATATTGGTAGTCTATAATCCACATGCCGGCCGGCGCAGGGCCCACCTTTATGCAGCAAGGTTCGAGCGAATGCTTTTAAAAGTAATCCCCAATGTTTTGGTGACAAAAATGTCCTCTACCTCACTTAAAGGGGTGCGCCAGTTTTGGAAGGCCAACGCAAATAATCCGCAAAACTTTGATGTGGTGGTGATAATCGGCGGAGACGGTACAATCGGCCCGTCGGTAGACACAATGATTAAAAACGGCCTTGATATTCCGATATATTGTTATGGGCATGGTACCGCCAATGACTTTGCGTCATACTTTGGTACGAATTGCGGCGCAAAGCGGGCCGCGCGTAATATTCTTAATAATAAAATCGTCGAGGTTGACACCATTCACGTAAATGAAAAAATGTATGCCGTTAATGTTGCTTGCGGCGGCGCATTTACCAATGGGGTAACAAAATACAAAGGCACCTTCAAGCGTATCCTTGGAAAATTCGCGTACCTTTTGCATGCAGCATTTGTGGCAATTACCTTGAAAAGCCAGTTACTGCGGTTCACAGTCGACGACCAAACATTTGACCGGGAAGTATACCTGTTTTACATCATCAACACTAAAAATGTTGGCGGATTGAAAAACTCTGCCCCGCTTGCTTGTCCTTGTGACGGGGTGTTGGACCTTGTCTGCATCAAAAAGTGCGGGTTTTTTGGGAAACTTGCAATAAAGATGCACCAGTCTCTTGGAACACTTAACCGTTGCAAGCACGTTAAAACAATGCAAGGTAAATCTTTCCGCGTTGAATACGTTCCCGGCAGCAAAGTCATCCAAACCTTTACCCTGACAGATACGGACGGAAACGCCAACGAGCCTTACCCGTTGACCGCAACCGTAGGACGCAAGATTAAAGTAATTACTTCCGGCAATTAAGAAACAAGGTTAATAGTAACGTCAATTATCAAATCATTGTAAAAGTTCGAGTCGATATTAAAGATTGCATGGGCAACGTATTTTCCGTCTTTGTCGGGTGCAATTTCGCTTTCGGGGAATCTCCATCGGTAATACAGCGGAAGTGTAATTTCTTTAAGCTGCATGCCGGAGGTATAATCCCATGTAATGGGGTCAAGTGCAAAAACCGCGGCACTATGGGTGCCTTTACCGATTACAAACGATACGCTTGTTGTTGCGACATTATAATTTTGCCAATCGGTTGGGAAAAACTCGACTATATAGGCTTTTGGTGTACCGATGGTAATATCTTGGTTGGATTTGAACCTGAATGTGCCTGCCACTGTATGTCCGTTTGCCATTGCGTTGCCTGTGAATTGAAGCGAGGCAAGGCTCATCCCTGCGTTGACTGTGCCGACTACTGCAACATTAGTGACCGTGACATTGGATGGGGTGATTGTCCAAACAAACGAGACCGTGCCCCCGTCTCTCCATTCAAATCCTTCCTTTGGCGTTACGGTGACAGTATAATCACCCGCGTCCTTGGCCGATGTGGTTCCGCCAAGTTCCATTCTTGCCGAACTGTAACCCGAAAGCCAATTATTCCAATCAAACATTTGTGTAAGTCCCGTGTACCCTACTGTTTTTGTTTCATAGGTTGGTTTATTGATTGGTGTTATAACCGGGTCTCCAAGTCCGCTTGCTTTTGAACTGCATGCAACCATAAGCACCCCGATTGCCAACGCAAACGGGACAGCAAGCAACATCATTTTGAATCTTTTCATCTGTGCCTCCTAATATAATCTAAATTGTGTTTAATTATAACTTTGCGCGGAAGTATTGTCAAACGATTTTCGTACTTGCTTTTTAATGAAAAAGATATTATACTGTCCCTCACGGAGATTTAGCGCAAGCCACGGAGAGCATTCGCCTTATAAGCGAAGCGAAACAAGGCGAAGGCGAAATCGTTTACCGTGGAGATTTAGCTCAGCTGGGAGAGCATTCGCCTTACAAGCGACAGGTCGTGGGTTCGATCCCCTCAATCTCCACCAAAAGCGTTCAAGTTCGAACCAAGTTTCGTTTTTATTTAGGCAATCGTTTCATAATAAACGCAATAATTTTCCAACGCTTTGTTACTACAACATCTTTTTTCTTTTTCTTGATTGCTTTGTATATTTGCTTGCTTGCCGTTTCAACAGGCATAACCCAAAATAATCCATCGCCTTGTGCCATAGCGGTATCTACAAGACCCGGTTTAATGTCGGTCACAGCAATTTTGTATTTTAGTTTTTTTGCTTTCAATCTCATACCTTGCAAATAATTTGATAAATATGCTTTTGACGCATTATAGGCAGGACACTCGCCAGCACCACGCAAAGCAGATATTGACGATATACCGACAAGGTGACCCGATTTCTTTTCAATGAAGTGGTTCATAGCGATATTTATTATTGCCGTTGCTCCCGAAACATTAGTATCAATAGTATCCTGTTCAGGTTGCCATTCGAGGTCGTCGTTTATATGTCCTATACCTGCACTCACAATTATGACATCTACACCACCCATTTCTTTTATCAATTCGTCAAGTCCAGCCATCGCCTTTTCTGTTTCCGATATATCCATTTGCTTGATACAAGTTTTGGTTGGCAACTCGCTTTTTAACTGTTCCAATAGTTCCAGACGCCGTGCCGTTATGCCTACTTCATAGCCATCGTTTGCCATAATCCTTGCAAGTTGTTTGCCTATGCCACTACTTGCACCGACAATAATCGCTTTTTTTGTTATCTCTGTTTTTTTCATGCTTGCATGATAACATAGTTTTAGTTATGTCACAACTTTCACCCCTCGACTGGTCGCGTATTTCGTGCTAGAATATAGCCGAGATTATAGGTGGCATAATCCTTGTTTTAATCGGTGTGAAAATTACGGATGCCCTATTGACATTTTCTTTTGAATAGTGTATACATATACAGAAACTATCAAAGGAGAACATGACTATGACATTAAATGAAATTCACGACTTGGAAGAAAGACTTTCAACTCTTAAAAGAGAACAAGTACTTGAAAATAGAATCAAAGAATTGGAAAAACAAATAATTGAACCAACCCCAAAGAACATTAACAGGATGGGCAGGCGTTCTTTTATGAAATCGGTCGGCATTGGATTGCTGGTCGGCCTTGGCTTGGGCAATGCTACCGGGTACTCTGATGCGGAAAAAGAAAGATGGATTGAATTAAACACCGAATTGGACCTTGATAAACAGGCTGCAGAGTTCCACACGCATGCGGAATATTCTGAACTGCAAGGGCACTATAACATGGAAATGAATGCCGCATCAGCCACCGCACAATACAGGGCAGACAAAGCCCAAGAGGTTGAAAACACCAACCGAGAGGCTGCCAAAACCCTTATAACAAAGGAAGTGGCATTGTCAAGGTGTGGGGCATTTGGTGCTGTAATAGGCGGAACATTGCAGTATTGTTTGGGAGATTCTGAGCGCGCAATTAGTTGCCGCAACGCCGAAAACCAAAAAGAAAGTACAAAAGCACAAAAAGAACTTGCTGAGATACAAAGCATTATTCTTGAATAACAACCAATTAATTGACGATATTGACGATTCGAATATTTAATGGTAAAATCTGCCATTATGAAATTTTTTATTGATTCTGCGGACGTTAATGCCATACGGGATTTGCAAAAATGCTTCCCCGTTTCCGGGGTTACAACGAACCCTTCGATTTTGGCAAAGGAAGGCAAGAATTTTAAAAAGGTTCTTTGCGAACTTGGCGCACTTTTGGGTGGAAAATTTTCAATCCATGTCCAAGCCGTGTCGGACAGCGCGGAAGAGATTTTAAAACAAGCCAAAGAGTACAAGAAAACGATGGGCGACAACTTTTATGTAAAAATCCCAATCACAGAGCAAGGGTTACGGGCGGTTGCGCTGTGCAAAGGTGCCGGTATCAAAAGTACAGTGACGGCGGTGTTTACCCCGACCCAGGCCCTTTTGGCGGCGACAAGCGGCGCGGATTATGTCGCGCCCTATGTGGACAGGCTTGACGCGATGAATTGCAACGGACCCGAAATTGTTAAACAAATTGTTGATATCTTGAAAATTCACAATATGAAAACCGAGGTTCTTGCGGCAAGTTTCAAAAACCTGCGCCAAATCTGCGAGGTTGCGCTTGCCGGTGCGCATGCCATCACCGTCAGCCCCGAGATGTTCAAAAAACTTTTGTTTCATCCGTATACCGAAAAATCAATCAAGGATTTCGAGGCGGATTGGAAGTCGATATCTGGTTAATTTTGGCTTGAAGTTGCTCTATGGCGGCCTTTTGGTCGGCGACTTTGAATACTGCGGTTGCAATTACACAGTTATCCGCCCCTTTAAAAAGGTCAAGATTTTCAAGGCGTACCCCACCATCCCAAATAACCCGGATGTTGGGGTTGATTTTTCGCACTTGTTGGATTTTTGCCAATGTTTCCGGACGAAGCGGCGTACCGCTTTCAGCCATTTTTATACCCAAAAGCGTTACGACATCACAGTTTCGAATAATGGCGGCAACTTGTTTGTTAATGGCTGTCGGGGCATCTATGCAAACGCCTGCCTTGACGCCCAAGCGTTTGATGTGGTCAAGTATTTTCATTATTTCGCCGTCGGAATGCGCGGCCTCCATTTGAAAAACCAACGAGCGCAGGCGCGGGTCAATATATCGCCCGATATTGGCGGCGGGGTTCGGGAGCATCACGTGGGCATCAATCGGACGGGTTACATTTTCAATGACAAAGTCGTATTGCCGGTCGGTCATCCGGTCTTTTGCGGTACAACCGCGACGCATCACGTCAAGGTGATATGCAAAAGGTTGTTTTGTTACAAGGGCGTCAAGTCTTTTGACGTTGCTTTCAAAATCTTGGTCGGCATAATATTCGAGAGACAGTTGTAATTCCATAGTTATTCTTTCTCCTTTGCATTGGCGTTTCTTTGCATCAATATTTCAGTGGGTTGCACCGCAAAATCATTTCCAAGGGGCAATCCGGTGGCAACCGCCTTGTTTACAAGCGTTTTAAATATTTCCTGGGGAGTGCCTTGCATTTCGGCCAAAACCCGTCCCCCGCCGGGAGCCGTCGTTTTTTGTTCAAGTTCCAAAAACACGCCCGCGCCGTTTATGTCTTGGATAAACAACACGAAACCGTCTGGGCCTTTCATGGGAAAGCGGGTTTGGGTTTTGTTCAAAAAGTTATAATACCCGTCCGTGCGAAGTTTTTCTTTTTCCGTCGGAATATCATCCACCTTGGTATCGGTTTTGTCCTCGCCGATGACTTTGCCGTGTTCGTTGAATTGTTTTGTTTTTTGGGTTAGCAACTTTACCTCTTTACAACCTTTGGAATCCTTGATCACCATTTCGCGCAATATTTTGCTGTCGTTAATAATTTGTTGATATGGCATGTTTTTGTGATTGGGCTCGCGTGTCCAAAAGGAATCGCATATTGCCACCTCGCACAATGGGACATAACCATTTTTTCGCAGTGTTTCAAGTGCCTCGCGGAAACTGCATAATACTTGTACCGTTATTTCTTGTTCCATAATTACACCTTATACCCCATTCCGATTAGCTGCCGCATTGTTTTGCCTGTTACCATTTTGCCGTCGTCGGTGTAATAGATTAATATCTCGTCCATCATTTTTTCACGCTCGCTGAGTAACAGTGCGGCAAGCTTGCGCCGCCCGCCGGTGGACATTGCTTCAGCGATTTCAGGGCTGTACATTTGCGGACGGCGCAGTACCGCCTGAACCCAAGAGAGAGGTATGCTTTTATCGACAAAGTCGTTGTAAAAATCAAGTATTGTGGAAAACACAAGAACAGTGTATAACAAAGCCATGGAAGAAGCAAGCCTTGCAGAGCGGAAAGCAAAAGCACGAAAATATCTTGCCGCCAAGAAAAACCAAAAAGTGCGCGACAAAAAGATATATTCGCTTGGCGGTGAAATCTTTTCAAGTGTTACCCATGGGGTGGCGGCATTTGTCGCCATCGCACTGATGATACTTTGTATCGTTGTTGCCGTAAAGAATGGCTTTGGGTGGCTTGCGATTGTCTCTATCAGTGTATTTGGCATCGCGGCAGCCGCCGGTTTTACAATTTCGTGCGTCTATCACGGTCTTGCGATAAACCTTGGCAAACGTGTCATGCGCATATTGGACTATTGCAGTATCTATTTCATCATCGCCGGCACCTATACCCCGTTCTGTCTTATTGCTCTTGAGGGTTGGGTTGGCTGGACTTTATTTGGAGTAAATTGGACACTGTGTATCATTGGAACAACGCTGTCCGCCATTGACCGCAAAAAATTCAAGAAGTTTTCCTTTATATGCTATCTTACGATGGGCTGGATAGCGGTTGTGGCGATTGTACCCATCATCCAGTCAATCGGTTGGGGTTTAAGTTTTTGGATGCTTCTTGGCGGAGGTGTAGCATATACGATAGGGGCAATGATATTCAAACTTAAAGGTAAATATACACATGGCGTGTGGCATTTGTTTACTCTGCTGGGTCTTGGTTTACACTTTCTAAGTATTTACTTTCTTTTGGTGTGAAAAGTCAAACGGCACATTATTTTGTCTTCATGAAATCTTTCAAGATGGTTTCAAGGGTCGGCTGGCCGATTTCTTGTAATTCGTATTTTACACGGGTGTTGGGCTTTTTAATCTTGATGATTCTGCCAAGGTCAATCGGTGTGCCGATAACAACGGAATCACAGTCTGTTTTGTCGATGGTTTCCGCAAGGTCCTTTATCTGTTGGGCACTGTACCCCATTGCAGGCAAAACCTTTCCGACGTTGGGGTACGTTTTAAATGTCTCGGCAAGTTTGCCAACGGCGTATGGCTTGGGGTCAACAATTTCCGATGCCGCAAATCGAATGGCGGCAACAGTTCCCGCGCCAATTTTCATCTCGCCATGCGTGAGAGTCGGGCCGTCTTCGACGACCAGTACTTTTTTACCTTTGATAACTTTTGGGTCGTCCACGGAAAGTACGGAAACCGCGTCAACAACAATCGCAGATGGGTTGGTTTTTTCGATGTTGGTACGCAGTTTTTGGATGTTGGCAAAGTCGGCACTGTCGATTTTGTTGATTATTACAACGTCCGCTTGCCTCAGGCCGATTTCACTTGGATAGTAACAAAGTTCATGCCCCGGTCGGTGCGGGTCAACCACGGTGATTGTAAGGTCGGCCGCCAAAAACGAAAAGTCGTTGTTCCCGCCGTCCCACAAAATCACGTCACATCCGTCGGGGTCATTTTCCGCTTGTTTCAATATTGCCGCGTAATCCACACCCGCATAGATAATGTTGCCGTTGATAACGTGCGGTTCGTATTCTTCCATTTCCTCGATTGTACATTTGTGTTTGGCAAGGTCGGCAACACATGAAAACCGTTGCGTCTTTTGTTTAACCAAATCACCGTACGGCATCGGATGACGGAGCGCAATGGGTTTGAAACCAAGGTCTTTAAGTATTTTCATGACGCGACGGCTTGTTTGGCTTTTGCCGCAGCCGGTACGGCTTGCAAGTATCGAGATTACCGGTTTTGTACTTTTAAGCGTGGTGCCTTTTGTGCCAAGCATGGAAAAGGCCGCCCCAGCAGTGTTCACAATTGCGCCAAGCGCCATGACATCGTGGTAAGAGGTGTCACTGTACGCAAATATACATTCGTCCGCGTCGTATTTTTTGATAAGTGTTGGCAATTCACTTTGGTGGTAAATGGGAATGCCCTGCGGATAAAGTTTACCGGCAAGTGCCGCCGGATATTTCCGTCCCGCGATGTCCGGGATTTGCGCCGCGGTAAATGCCACAACATTATATTTGGCATTGTCACGATAGTAAGTGTTAAAGTTGTGAAAGTCTCGGCCTGCGGCACCGATGATAATGATTTTCCTAGCCTCTGAGAATATAGATGTTGCTTTCATTTTGTGTTACTCCTTGTTGATTTTCTTTTTTTCTGCCGGTCAAGGCATTGTTCATTTGCGCATGCATGATGAAGTGGTCAAGGACATACTCCGGCGGTTGTTTTCCGCCATGAGTTTGCACATAGTCCTTGATAAAGCTTTGCAACTGTTCATCGCTGTTTTTCATTTTGTCACCTCCTTTTAAAATTAAAAATCCCTCGTGCGTCCAATTGCACAAGGGTTTCGGTTCCTTTTATTGTGCGGACGCGAGAGCAAAAGCCACACGTCCGATATGACGTATGGTCAAGTGATGCGGCGGCGCACGAAGTATTTCATAATACATTATATCATTTTCCAAAGAAGTTTGTCAATGAATTTTGAACGGTATATTAACGGACGACACTTTTTCGATAAAAGCATCAAGTTGCTGTTGTGAATAAAGCAAGTCTCCCGTGATGACCTTGCCAAAGTTTTGGACGTTGTCCTGTTGCCAGCCCCGGATAGTTTCGGCCAGTAATTCTTGTCTGCCCGACATTTCAAGTGACAATCCGTGTTTTTCAACAAGGTATGGGTCGTGGACTTGGCGGGTATGAATCATGCTGCGTACAAATATCGAAAAGTCGGTACAGTTTTTCATGTAATCCTTTGGGAGTAACTTGTTATAAAACTCATAATCGGTAAGCAAATGCAAATACACGGCAACATTAAAAGCGTTATCAAGTTTGTTATGCTGTAAAAACTTTTGCGGGTTTACTTTTTCGGCGTGCCGTTTGCCGATGTCGCGGGTTTCGGCGCGCGTACCAAAGTGGGTGGCTTCCTTGTCGTCGGTTATATCCGGTTGGATGCTTCCCCAATAAAATTCACGTAGCGTTTCTTTGTCCGCATTCCGCAGATAATCGTTTTTTTCGATGAACCGCTTTGCAACGGCAAAGTGCATAAAAAGTCCGGCCACACCCGAATATATCACAAAAGATTACTTGTCTTCAATACATAATTGCTGTTCTGGCGGCACCATGTCTTGCGGGTTGGCGGGTTCCACTTGGGTCGGGGTGTTTTGCTGGCGTTTATTGTAGAGTGATAAATCCTTGACCCCATGAAGGCATGTAAGTAATACCGCCGTCCCAACCGCCGTCGTCAAAACAGCTCTTTTCAATGATTTTTTGTACTGCGCTTCCCACGCCTGTTTCATCATGTTGCTTGATTCCACCAACTTGGCGTGCGCGTCTTGTGCAATTTCATTACAAAGCTGATGCACGCTTTCGTTCCATTGCTCTTCGCTCATTTGTGCCACTTCGGTAAAGTCTTTGCCTTCATTCACGATGAACATCGTCAATTTGGCATTTTCAGGTTTTCTATTTTCAGGTTTTCTATTTTCGTTTTTCATTATGAGATTATACAATAATTTAACCCAAAAGTCAATAACCTGTGATACACTTTGGCATGGTTGACAAAGCTGCTCTTTACGATTTGGTGAAAAGCCAAAGTCTTGAATATGACAAGTTCGAAAAGGTGCACCCCCTGCAAACGTGGAAGTACCACCTTTTACCGGTGATTAAAAACGCCTGTGACCTTGCGCGGCGTTTTGGTGCGGATACCGAAGTCGCTGAAATGGCTGCGTTGTTTCATGACTATGCCGCTCTTGTTGATTTCGAAAAGTATTATAAAACCCATCATATTGCTTCCGGAGAATTGGCGCAACCGATTTTGCTTGCCGCGGGTTACGACCAAGACTTTATCGACCGCGTCAAAAAGTGTGTCGCCAGTCACCGCGGCAGTGTTAACATAAGCAAGTCGTCAATCGAGGAAGTCTGTCTTGCGGATGCCGATGCGATGACACATATCGATAATGCTTTTGAAATTATTATGTGGATGGGACAACGCGGCAGTTCCATCCAGGATGGCAGTGCCTTTGTAAAGAAAAAGATGACCAACAGTTTCGCGAAACTAAGTCCCCAGACAAAAGAACTTGTGCGCCCCAAATATGAAGCGATAATGACAATTTGTTATTAAACGTTAAACTTAAAGTGAATAATATCGCCGTCTTTGACGATATAGTCTTTGCCCTCTTGGCGTACGCGTCCCGATTCGCGCGCTTTTAAAATACTGCCATGCGTTGTAAAGTCGTCGTAACTGCACACCTCGGCACGAATGAATCCGCGTTCAAAGTCGGTGTGTATTCTGCCCGCCGCCCCGGGGGCGCGTGTCCCGTTTTTGATTGTCCAGGCGCGTACTTCGGGCTCGCCCGCTGTTAAAAAACTTATTAGTCCAAGTGTTTTATATGCCTGGGTAATAAGTTTATCCAAACCGCTTTTTTCAAGGCCATACGCGGCCATAAGTTCTTTCCGGTCCGCTTCGTTATCGATTTCCGAAATCTCGGCTTCAAGCTGCGCGTCAAGTTCAATCACACATTCGCCCGCAAGGCACGCGGGTGGTTTGCCGCCATTTACACAATAAATCACGGGCTTGCTCCGCAATTTTGGCGCACCCGCTTTTGCCTCCAGGTCCGCAAGTTCCAATTCTATGTTAATGGTTTCAATATCGCGGGCGGGGTCAACATTTCCCTCGACGTGGACGATGTCACTTTGTGAAAATGCGCGAACAACGTGCACAATTGCGTCTACCTCGCGAATTTTTGCAAGGAACCGGTTGCCCAATCCCTCCCCTTGGGATGCGCCTTTGACAAGGCCCGCGATGTCCACGAACTCAATCGTTGCGTGGATGACACTTTTGGCTTTATAGTGCGCGGCCAAATAATCTACCCTTGGGTCGGGGACTTTTACAATTCCGATGTTGGGCTCGATAGTACAAAAAGGATAGTTCGCGCTTTGCGCCCCGCCTTTTGTCAGTGCATTAAAAAGGGTGCTTTTCCCCACATTCGGTAAACCTACAATTCCGATTTTCACGTGTCTAAAATATCATATGCCGACCGAGGTAGCAAGTCCAGCGAGATATATTCCGCACATTTCCAAATATATTCGCGGTTGGTGGGCTTGCCCGTGAACATTCCGTCTACCGCCAACATTTGCCATGTCTTTTCGACAAATGAACGAATACACCGTTCAATGTTGTCGCTTACAGTATTATATTTTTTTGCAAGGTCTTGATATAACGCTTTGGTACAATCGGGAACCTGGCATTCCAAGGCATTGACGATAGCGTCTTTGACATAGTGATAACCATTTACTTTCGTCGGAAAGTCGTGTTCCAATAAAAACTTCCGCACAAGTTTTTCCGCATCCATCATAAAATGTAACATTATTTTGTAAAAAAGCGCAAGGCAATCCGCATAATTTTTCAAAAATAGACAAAAAATTCGCCTCTTTAAATGTCAAGGTTGCGCCAGATATAGTTGTTATGATATTATTTACTATGAAAAAAACTGATGCATTCGAATGGGCAATGGCTGGATTACAAAAAATGCTGCCCGCGGAAAGCATAGAAAAGAAACCGAACAGCATTCGTTACAGTGCCGACACGCGCATACGTAACCTTGGACATGAGGTCACGGAAGTTTACCGAATTGACACGGGAATGTCCTTTCCAAACCAGAGATACGGGATTTCAATACAACTTATCAAACAAGGCGACCGCGTCTTTTTGCAAAAAGATTTTGGGATGAGCATCGTTGCTTATGAATTCCATCCCGAAAATAAGAATTGGTCAGATGAAAAAAAGAAACTTTTTGCAGAACTTGTTGAATACCACGACGTTGCGGTTGACCTGGAAACATGGATTGTTTCAGTCGAAGTAAAATATCATGAACACATTTGCAATCATTTTTGCCGCTTTTATTCCAACTTGATGGCGTTTTTGCTTGTATTACCTTGGCTTGAAGACCTTTAATTATTGTTGAACCTGCAATATTGTGATATACTTGGCTTTGTGAAAACAACGTGGCTTGTTGCCGGTCTTGGCAATCCCGAGGGAAAATACTTTCAAACGTTTCACAACGTGGGTTTTTTGGCGATGGACGCGCTTGCCGCACGTTTTGATTTGCAATTCAAGAAAAAAGGTAACCTGCTTTTCACCGAATACCCGGCCAACCCCAACACCCGGGTATTTGTCCTTAAACCGCTTACATACATGAATCTAAGCGGCCAGGCGGTGGTGGCACTTTCGCGCAAATACAAAATCGCACCCGAAAATGTTATTGTAATTTACGACGACCTTTATATTGATGCGGGTAATATCCGCGTCAACTTTGGCGGAAGCGGTGCCGGTCACAATGGTATCCGAAGTATAACGGAACTTCTTAAGACCGCAAAATATACAAAAATCCGCATCGGCATTAAACCGGAAAAACCACCCAAAAGCGGCAACGCCAATTATGTACTTTCCAAAATCGACTCCGATATCCGCCCCGCCATTGATACCGCAATTGAAAAAGCGGTCAACGTCGCAATGTCACTTGCACAGGGCGAATCTCTTGCCAAAATGCAGGCATTATACAACACGGTGAACGTGAATGATAAAACTGCCAAACAATAAAAATCTGACCGTGATACTTAACGACGTGTTGCTTGCACCTGTTTTTGCGGCGGGGCTTACGCCGCCTTTTGCCTATGTTGCCTATGACACGGATTACGCAAATCACGCGCGCGAGATTTTTGGGAACTGCGGCCTTGTTCTTGGCCAGGACGCACATGTGGTGTCGCAACAGGAACTTGAAACACGCGTCCCAGTAATGCCGGCAAGCCTTTGCATGTGCGTAGCAAACAAAATAAGTTTGAAAGCCTTTACGGATAAACTTTCTTCTTTTGGGTACGCCCGCATGTCCAAAATCGAAAACGAAGGCGAGTTCAGCATCCGCGGCGACATCGTGGATATCTGGCAGCCGTCAAGTCCCCACCCTGTCCGCGTTATGTTTTGTGATGTTGTGATAGAAAGTATCAAACTGGTTGATATAAATGGTTTTAAAAGCATAAAGTCCCTCGAGAAATGCCAAATCGCACCAATTCCCGGGGTATGCGAAATAACGGAATGGCGCACGATGCTTGACGTGTTACATGCCCTTACCAAAACTTTTATTCGCGAAACGGACAACGGGTTTACCGTGGACTGCGGCGCAAAAACCAAAGCCACCGTTACAATTAACACCGCGCCCGTCGGGAACTATTTTTCCGCACTGTCCATACTTGTACCTGAAATCCTTTGGAATGTTAACACCCGCGGAAAGACCGTTTTTGTGTTTGTGGGGGCATCACGCGCGTGCGAAAAATACATGGAATCAAAGGGCGTGCCATATACGGTCTCAACGCCGGACAATTTCACCGCGGGGGCAATCAACATTGTACGGCAATCCCTTGGCGTGTCGTTTGAACTTGTGGACCAGGGCCTTGTATTTTATTGCGTCACAAGTCCCAAAAGTGCACCCTCGCCGGAAACGGACCCATACGAAGCGGAACACGGTGAATTTTTCCTGCCCACGGTTGGCGACCTTGTAATTCACGAGACACACGGCCTTGGACGGTATCTTGGGATAAAGACAATGGAACTTGCGGGAACAATTCGCGAATACGTTGTTTTGCAATATGACGGCGGGGCGTTTGTGTATTTACCCCCTGACCGTACGCATGAACTTGTTAACTACTTTGGCCCGCCGCGCCGATTAAGCCGAATTTAATTTGACTTTTTCGCCAAAAACGTCCATATTTGAACCGTGGCTGGGGAAAAAGATAACGGGCAACAGGCGCCCCCTGAAAAAGACAGCGGGCAACAGGCGCCCCCACAAAAAGACAGTGACGAAAAAGGCATTGAACTCGGCGACGAAACTTTAAATGCCCTTTATGGCCAACTTGACGCGATGAAGGCCGAGGCCGCGCAAAAAGGCCAAAAAATTACCGGCTTTGATATTGACATTGATATCGACACGAAGGAAAAGGGCACCCAAGGCGGAGGCGACAACCAACAAACCGGCACCCAAACAGAAGGTTCCGACGACAAAAACCAACCACCACCAGAGCAACCCAAAGCAAACGCACCCGCACAACAGCCACCCCAAAAATCCGGCGGCAAAAAGCCGCCCGCCGCACCGCAACAGGCACAACCAAGCGCGGAAGCCGCCCAGCAAGCACCGGCCGGCGAGCCACCCGCACAATCCGATAACATGGAAAGCCAACTGCAAGAAGACGCGGACAAAGCCGAGGAAAAGAAAGATAAAGAAACGGCAGATAAAGAAAAAAAAGGCGATGATACCGCCCAAGCCCCTGCCGCGCAAAGCGACGCCAAACAGCCTCAACCAGAGCAGCAGCCAAAACAACCTGCCCCACCAAGTCAACCGAAAGACCCAGCCGAAAGATATGGATACGATACTTCGTCTATGGAAGACGCCATGCAAAACCGCGACGACGACGAGGCCGGCGACGAAGGCGATGGCGATGACGACGAAAGCAAAAATGGCGATGATTATACCCGTTTTGGCGGCGGCGACGATGAGGATGACGACGGCGACGAGGATGGCGAGGGAGAAGAAGACCAACAAGGCGATGCCGCCGAGCATGGCGGCGACAGCAGCAGTACCGGCGGGCGCAAACAACAACAGCAGCAAGGCGGCGGGGCGGGAAAAAAATGGAAAAAGCGCGGCTTTTGGTGGACAATCAAAGACCTTGAAGACTTTGTCAAGCATATTGACACATCTTCAAATCCGGCAGTTAAAATGCTTAAACGCGACCCAAAGGTGGCACTTGCACTTAAAGCAATTGCCACCGCTCTTGCAATATTTGCCAACATTCCGTTGGCCTTTATTGCCGAGGCATTTATAAACTTGAACTTTGCGACAAAAAGTACCCTTACCGCTGCCGAAAAGATACTGATGACTGTCGAGAAAATGTCTGGCTAGAAAGCCATTTACTATTTAAATTTTTCCACGAACTTTACAAGGTCGGCCACGGTTTTGATTTCAAGGGCGGCCTCGTCCGGTACGGTGATACCGTATTTATCTTCGATGTTCATTATTAATTCAACCACGTCCAAACTGTCCGCGTTAAGGTCTTCTCTTATGCGCATTTCAAGCGTTACGTCGGAAAGTTTTTTGTTTAACTGTTTTGCAAGCATCCCAACGATTACTTCGCTTTGTTTCTGTCCGTTTTCCATATAATTTTTATACGCCATTTTTTACGGAATGTCAAGAAAAAAATCAACGTCCGCTGCCCGGAGGTTTAAGGCTTAATTTTCCGCCTACCCCGGCAATTATAAGGTACAGTATAGCAATGATAAATATTGTGGCAATCGCCTTGATGAATCTTTGTTTGGCCTGGTTGCGCGCGGCCTCGTCCTTTGCTTTTGCAAATCCGATGCCAATCCAAATCCCCCAAATCACGGCCAGACTTAATACAACCGGAAAAACATACAATGTAAGCACATCGATAAGTCCGGGGGCAAGATTATTACCGCTTGAGATTAAATCAATAAGCAAAGCCATGCGCGTTTCCTATCCTAGCTTATTACCACTACCGCGCCGCTTCCATGATTCCATCGTTCAGAGAATCCGCCCGTTCCTCCCCTGACCACGATTTGTTGGGCGTTTGACCAGCCGCTGAAAGCATATGCTCCGACATAGGCTCCGCTTGGTATTTCTACTGATGTGGCAACAACACAACCCGCAAACGCATAATCAGCAATTTTGACCCTTGTTTGACCCGGGATGTTAAGGTTGAACGACGTGGCAGCCGGGTTGGCAGCAGTTACCACCCACTCGTCCATGGATACCACACCGGATTGGCCAGATGTTGCCGTCGCCGCGTCTGCAAGCATCGGAGTAGCCGAGAACGCATTACGCCCAAGCGACACAAGACCGGTTGGCAATTTTCGGCTTTGCGAAAGACCAAGACTGTTAAGAGAATAACAATTTTCAAATGCACTGTCGCCTATGCGTATAATCGTTTGCGGCATATTATCTATGGTTTCAAGGTTCCAGCATCCCCGGAAGGTTCTGTCACTGATTTCCGTAAGTTGGCTGCCCGCACCAAAATCAACTTTGGTAAGAGATACACAATCTGCAAATGCCCCTGCACCAATGCTTTTAATTTTGGATGGCTGGCCGGGTGTCGACCTGAAATCTACTGTTTTAAGTTGTTGACAGCCCGCAAACGCATTTTCGGCAATTCTTTCGAAAGTTGACGAGAACGAGACACTTGTTACATTAGGTGCGCCAGTGAAAAGGCCATTAACCATACCAACGGCACCTTCCGCAAACACGATACTTCCGCCGCCAAATGTCGTTATAAACACGTCCCATTTGGGTGTTGCCTTGAAAGGGAATTCCGCGTCATACCAAACAGAGAAATCTTTCGCCAAGAATGGGTTATTGCCCGTGGCGGTGGCACCATCGTTAGTCCACAGGTATGCACTGCGCCATTCGTCATAAGCGTCTTGTTGTCCGGTCAATCCATAATAAATGGTCATAAGTCCGTTTTCAAACACGTCATAGGCGGCCTCCCATTGTGAAGGCGTCATTGCCAAGTATGGTGCCACTTTCGGCCTCGCATCGTACATGTCTTCCATATACTTCTCATAGAAAACCATCGGAACAGACTCGCCCGTTTCCATCAATTCACCTACAGACGTTTTTACCTGGGCAGTTCCGTTAGGGTCAAGTTCCACGGCCCAGTTTCCTATGTATCTGATGCTGTTAATTTTGTAATTGCCCGACGCTTGTGCTGACGTGAACTCTATATTCGCAGCCGTAAGAGCAGCCGTTCCGGTAAAGACATTACGCCCAAGCCATTTAAGATTATCTGGGAAATCTGCACCGTCAAGGGCGGCGTTGTTCGCGAATGCGCTGTCACCGATTTTTTCAAGTTGTGACGCGGTTCGGCTTTGGTAAAGCCTGTCTGTCCGGAGAGATTGTATATTGTTGTTCCAAAACGCCCGGTCGCCAATTTCTTTAAGGCTGTTCGGCAGTTTTATCGCGGTTATTGTATTATTCGCGAATGCCTGTTCGCCAATCATCATCAGATTGCTTGCCGGTGTGAGGTCAAGTGATGTAAGACCACTGTCGGCGAATGCGAATGGCCCGATTTCACGCAAACCCGTCGCCGCGGTAAAGTCAAGAACCGCCCCGCTTTTTTGATAGACATAGCGCCCCACCGATGTAACGGATGCCGGGATTTTAATATTCCTTGAAAGGTTGGTGTTGGCAAACGCAAAATCATTAAGGGCGACTACCTTTGCGGGCGGAGACATTTCCTTGCCTGCCATCTCCGAGTGAAATGTTGTATTTTGGAAGGCATTTACGCCGATGTATTCAAGGTCGGTAAAGACATCAAGTCCAATGATGGGTCCGTCGGGAGTTTGGTTGCCCGTGGCCACAGCACCAGAGGCAGGAGGTCCCATTAATTTTACATTGGTAAGGTTGGCAAACGAGGCGTCACCAAAGCCGACAATTTTTTCCGGCGCCATAAACTGGATGGTAAGGCCGTCAATAGGCATTCCGGAAAAGGCATCGTGCCCGACCGTTCTTACCGTTGCCGGGATAACGACCTTTTTGATGCCGGCATCCGCGATTTTTTGTTTATTTTCCTCGTCTATGGTAACGTTTGTTGTTTCTTCGGGATTTTGTTTGGTTATATCCTCGAGTTCAAGTTGCTTGTCGTCGCTTTTTTTATCGGGGTCCGTGGGTTTTTCGGGGTCGGGGTTCATTATACCGTCCACAAGCTGACCCATAAGCGCGTTCATAAGGCCGTTCATCATTTTGTCAAGCATCCCGTCAAGGCCCTCGAAACCGCCGCCGCCGCCACCGCCGCCGCCCCAGTTACCGAAATTGCCTTGGTCACCAAGATTGGGAGCGGGAGGTGTGGTGCCGTCCATATTAAAATACTGTCCCGGGTTGCGCAACGTTTTGTCTTGACCGGGTATGCCATTTCCATACCCGCCCATGTGCAGGCGCAAGAATAAATGTCGGTCATTTTGGAACACATGATTACCCGGTTGTTTTGCTTCCTGACCGGGGTTTGGTATATTTTTCCCTTCCAGGATGTTTTGCCTCTGCTGTTCATAAAGCTTCTCATATGCTGCATTCGTTATCTCCCCCAATCCGGCCCGATGCAACATTATTGCCCTGTTCCCCCCCTGCAATTGTGCAGAGCCCGGGTCGCATATCCCGCCGCCGGCATAGCCAAGGAACTGGCCTTGTTTTACATACATACCCTTCATTGGTACCCCATTCGTAAATGGAAGGATGCCGGGGGCCGCATGGGTGGCTTCAGAAGAGGTTGCGCCAAGTTTTGCCTCTGCCGTATCTTTAACATACCATTTTAGTTGCGGGTTGAATACACTTGTCGGGAACCATAATGCACCAGTGACCGCGGACTTTCCCGAACCGGTTTTCCCGCCGTGTCCCAGGCCAGTACCGGCGGTGCCTGCTCCTTCACCTTTGCAGTTGTCACTTGGCAAAATCTTCTCGGAGCCCGCAGATTCGATAAATCGAAGGGTTATGCTTTCGCTTGTGCATATTTCTTCCCCGTTGACTTTGTTGACGCCGCCTTGTTGTGCCCAAATTGACCACCAGCGATTTTCATAGAAAATCCCGCCGGGGCCATAATCACACCCCGGACAGCGGCGCGCGTTGACGAAATCTTTGTTAGCAGCCGCGGTATGGGCGTTGGCGCCCACCTGAGCTGCCTGATACGCCGGCTTGTTTGCAGTAGTTGCGCTTTTGTTCCACCCTGCATACTGCGCACCCTCTCTGGCTACAGCGTTCCCAGGATATGATGGGCAATTGACTGGGTTGGGGCCGCCGGTAAATGCCTTAAGTTCACTGTCAAACTTTGGACAGACCCATACGCCACCGATTCCATCTCCACCCAAAGGTACCGCGTCCATCGCAATTTGCGCGTCACCGCCAAACCCATTGAGATGAAAACCCTGCAGCATGTCAAGCGACGGGTTTTGAAGGCCTGGTAAGGTTGCTGGAGTTGGGGAAAGAGTACATACTGAAAATCCTGGTACGTGGGCACAAAGAGGAACAGTACAAGCAACGTGTGGATTCCATGCATAGGGCACATGTGCGTCTGCGAGCGTTATTGCTGCTTGTCCTGCATCCGTAAGATGAGGCTTCACTGCCGCCCTAAGAGTTTCCATTGCATATGCGCCCGATTGGACAACAGCTTCTTGGGCTCCTTTAAGCTTTTCGACCATTCCTGGGTCGCCCGCTTTTGTGTGATTAAGTGAATAGGCCCAAAAGGTTTCATTTATAGGATTGTAGTTAGGAAGTGCGGCCGCCATTGGCCCCATCATTTTGACCGCCGGATATGTTGCAAGTGCGGCCATACGGCCCTCCATAGTCGTATATGAAAGTCCGGGACCGCCGTTATTTGCGGCAGATGGTTCTACCTGCCTTCCAGTTTCTGTGGGACCTGAAATGGGTGAAATCACTGGATGCATTGGCACAGTTGCCCCGGAACCCGGAGTGGTTCCGCAGGAATACCCGGTACCCTTCCAACCGACATAGTATTTTTTATCCGCGGGGCCCAAGGTATTATTTACTTCGAGTCCCGACCACACAAACGGATGTGTGTGGTAGTAATTATAAATGTCTTTTTCTTCTTTGCCGTCTTGAATTTTGGGTGACGCATACAATTTACCATAGTGGGTAAACGTTCCGCCGGTCAACTGGGTGTTGTCAAATGCAGGAGAGCCATGTATTGGTTTAGCGTGCAGTAACACAACTGCGGTTTGTTGGGTGGTGTTATCTGCTTCCGGGTGTTGAACCTGGTAAACAAAGCCATCTGCCGCAGCGAGGATAGGGGTTCTCATTAACCCATTGCTACCTTTGTATTTCACTCCCGCGCCGTATGTACTTGGGCGGGCAGTCGACGCGGTGCCGGAAGCCTTTGCCGCCTGAACACCAATCGAGTTTTCTTGTGTTGAAGGCGGCAATGGGGCGCCAACTATGCCATTATCGTTGTTTATTTTATTGGCTACACCGATTCCGACGGTTGACAATGTCACCGCACCGCCGTCATCAGGTCTTTCGTTTGTGTTTATTTGGAGGCCCGCGTGCGGTATCCATTGTTTCCCCGGCGCGTTTTTTGAATCATTTGTTCCTTGCACTGTGCTTGGAAGGTTGCCTGCATTTGTTCCTTGCATCGGGACTGCAAGTGGTCTTGTACAATCGAAACCGGGTGTACATTCAAGGTTGCCGTATACTGCCTTGATGTCTCGCGCAAATAACGGCCAACCGCGGATACCGCGCTTGCCAAGTCTGTTTTCGCCCCAGTTTTTAAGTCCCGCCTGGTACCCTGCCGCAAGCGCAGACATAATAATTTGTTGTTGTTGGGTAAGGTGCGGCAAGGCTTGGGTTGCCTCGGTGGACATGCCTGCGTAACTTGCCGTCCTGTCCACACCAAGGGTCGCGCCTCCCCCCGTTAAACCAAGGAATGCACCGCCGTTAAACACAGCGGCCAAATGGTCAACAGGATTAATAAAGCCGGGGTCAATCGGAACACCAACATAATCCGGGTCATTCGGGTCGGGCTTCCATTCCGGTGGGGTCCAATTCCCGCCGGAATTCGAACCGCCCGAATCGGTGCCACCGCCGCCGATTGTGATTCCCGGGTTTGTGTTGAATGTATTGGTCGGGCCCGTCCTTGTTGACAGGTTGACACCCGCCATAAGGGTAAACACACCCGCGAATATGAATACTATGGCAATCGCATTAAGAAAACGCTTTTTCGCATCGTTTCGTTTTGCCGGGTCAGAGGCCTGGATAAACTGCCAGCCTATCCAACACGCCCAAAGTACGATAACCCCCAATATTACGGGTATGATGTACCACGTTAATACGTTGGTCATCTGGGAGCCGAAGCTGCTCTGAAGTAAACTTGTTATCCCCACCATGTTTCCTCCTTAGTATGGTTCAGTATGGTTTCAGTATAAGCAAATTATTACATACTATTTAATTTAGTCAAAGCATTTTTGCATACTTTTCCGACAAAGGCACAAATTATTTACATGAAAAACTCCAAGTCATTTGTTTTGCTTGCTGTAATTTGCCTGGTTGCGGCGACCCAGTTCCTTGCAGGGGCGGCCGGGCCGTCAATCAATTGGGGTCTTTCCCCAAATACACGCGAAGAAGTTCCCATGGCACCGGACGGCGTGGCAAGTCTTTTCAAGCAATATAACGGACTTTATCATGCGGATACGACGGAAAAAAAAGTGTTTTTTACCTTTGACCTTGGGTACGAGGCAGGATACACCGCCGAGGTTCTTGACATATTAAAAGAACACAACATCAAGGGGATTTTCTTTTTGTGCGGGCATTATCTTACCGAAACGGAACTTGTTAAACGCATGCTGGCGGAAGGCCACCAAATCGGCAATCACACCGACAAGCACAAAGACCTGCCCAAACAATCCCGTGAAGGCGCCACCAAAGATATAATGGATTTTCAAAACATGTTCAAGGAACAATACCCCGATGCCCCTGCCCCAGTTTACTTTCGCCCTCCGCAAGGCCGATTTGACGAGAAAACACTTTCAATCGCGAATGAAAATAATTTAAAAACCATGCTTTGGTCCATTGCAATTGTAGATTGGGGTAAAAAGCCCATTGACGCGCAAAAAAATGCCGATAAAATTACAAGCCGTGTTCACCCCGGCGCAATCATTTTGTTCCATATAACTAACTCCGGTACACCCCAGATGCTGCGGAAACTTATTCCCCAGCTGCAAGAAAAAGGTTATGCAATCGGCAGTCCAGACGAGATTAATAGTAACGATGCAGGTCAGTAATACCTTCTTGTACTTTTTCCATCGCCATTGCTTTGGTAAGCCTGTTAAGAAATTGCGGAATAAGTTTATGTTCCTCACCCGCGTCAATTACTGCTTGTCTCCTCATCTTAACCCCAATCAATGATGATTATATAATTTTTTGCCTTATTTGTAAAGGGTCAATTCCGACCGCTTGGCAAGTGCACGGATATCCGAATTGGTGTCAAGCTCAATGTCCACCACCACTGCCCCGCCGATAAGTATCCCCCTCGCACGGGATACAAGTTGCTTTGCCGCCATGTATGTGCCACCCGTGGCATAAACATCATCCACGAAAAGCAAACGCTTTCCGCCAATGTCGCCAACGGGCAAGCAAAGAATGGTTTCAGAATATTCTGTCTTGTAACGAACCGTATGCGCGATTGCGTCCTTTGGTAATTTTCCCTCTTTTCGCAGGGGGATAAATCCCACACCAAGCCGTTCCGCCACCGGCATGCCCCAAAGGAATCCGCGCGCATCGGGCGAGACGATAAAGTCGATTTTATCCCGAAATAACCCTGCAAGGTCGTCCAATATTTGCGTCCGCACACATGGGTCGGCAAACGACGGGGTAAGGTCGATGAACGCCACGCTTTCCTTTGGAAAGTTTTTGTAACTTTTAAATAAAATTTTTGTTTTCACTGCCTTTGATTATACCTTGCCGAACACTTTGTTGGCAATTATATACTGGGCAATTTTTGTAAATGTCTTGTCACTTTTGAAATGCTTTTCAACATGGTTCGCAATCCAAATATCGGCAAACGCGCTAAAGCCTTTTTCCTCGTGATACTTGCATTGAAAGTCACATTCCATTTTGTCAATAAGATACGCAAAGCGGGCTTCCGGGGTTTTCTTTTCCTCGAATTCCATAAAAAGGTCAAGCAGTTGTCCGGAATTGTAAAGGCCGCCCAAAATCTTTTGAACCGCCGCTTTTTCCATTTCGCTTTTTTCCGAAACCGACACAGGGCATCCCGTCGCGGGCAGGTCCCCGATAATACATTCACCCAATTCATGCAGCGCAAGTAACATCGCGACCCGGGCAGCGTCAAGTTCAAGTTCAAACTCACTGATAATTGCGAATGCAAGCATTTGGCATCCATATATATGCTCTGCCACACTTTCATACCGGTCGGGGTTTACCGCCCACATTTTCCAGCCGATGCGTAACTCGTTTTTCAAGCGATGAGTAATTGCGTAAAAGTCACATACCCGTTTTATTTTATCAGTCATGTGGAAAGTTTATCAGACTGCTGCACACATTCCAAGCGCTTTGCCTGGGTACGTCGGTCGCGCTGGTCGGCAATCATAATAAGATTTGTACCGACAGAAACAAGGAAATTGGCCCAAAACCGGAGATTGTCAGCATCCATATCAATAAAACTCTGCGATACCAAAGTAGAAAGCGCAAGCAAATCGCAACTGCTTATGCACAAGGTTCCCGAGCCCTGCGAAGGGGTTCTTATATCAATGGTATCCATATGTCAGTCTATTCTGGTTATAACTCTAGAGGCACTATTGCAGTGGACCACGTATTACCGGCCGGTTTGCCGGACATTCGAAGTTCCACGACCAACACTTGTTGTGCGGCGTCGGTATGGTACGCCTTGCACCACACACTACCATTTTCAAAGGCACTTTCCTCTGCTCCGATAATTACTTGTTCATTGAATAAAGACAGATACGTGAATTTTTTGCCCTTGCCGGCGTCATAGGTTAACGTGATGGTTCCTGTCCACGGTGCTATGGCTATGCAAGCCACATTTGGTCTTTGGAACATCACCAATCCGTCGGTTTTCATTCGGCCTGCCTCGTATGCGAAAAGTGAGTACACACGTTGAAGTTGTGTGTTGACATCTGCAGCCAGTATTAATGAAAAATCATCCGCGTGTTCCAAAGCAGAAGTGAAAACCGAGATTGGTTCTGTTTCCACAGAAACAGAATAGTCATCTGCGAAATATTTGAATTGTCTAAGTGTCAATTCAGATTCAGCAAACAACCATTGCCCCACTTCCCAAATTCCATCCGGATGCTTTAGGATATACGCATCCGGGGCCCTGAATTCAATGATGTTACCACCCCAATACCATTCGCCGTAAAAGTATTCCGATGATATATGCTCAAATTTGTTTTCGGGTGCGGGCATAAGGTGTGCGAAATTTGACCAATTTGTTCCTGTTCTGTATGCGATTATGCTGTTCCCGGGGACATTAATTCGCTCAAGCGACGTCATTCCGCCAAAGGCATTTACATTTGCCAATGCGGTTATGGTTTGCAATGCCGTGCGCTGCAGCGTTATTTCTTTGGCGTCCGCACAGCCGCTGAACGCGCTTGCATTAATTCGTGTTATGTTGCTTGGGATTGTTATTTCGGCCAGACCCATAACATTTACGAATGCGCTTGCTCCGATTGTTGTGATGCTTGCAGAAAATGTTACTGATTGAATCTTGGATCTGGTATCGCCCAACACAACAGTCTGGTTTGAACCCAGATAGTTTATGTATCCGTAAAACATCTGGGACGGAACAGTGGTGACGTTTGGCCCAAACACAACATCGGTGCCGCTTTCCGTGGACCTGCCCAAACAACGAAAACTTGCGACCGCATTGGTATCATAGTACAACCTGCTTATGTTAAAGCAATCCTGGAATGCGGAACCGCCAATACTTGTTACGTTTGAAGGTATCGATAATTCTTTCAAACCGGTGCACTTTTCGAATGCACTTGCTCCGATTGAAAATGGCTTTGTTCCAAATGTTATACTTTCCAAAGCATAAACGTTTCTGAATGCTGCTGCCCCAATTTCATTTATCGTATCCGGAATTGTTATGGATTTAACATTTGTATTGTTAAGCCTGTCAACCGCACCTCCATAAAGGAAATAATTCGGAATTCTTGTTACATCGGGCCCGAAATTCATGATGAGTCCCGAACCATTAAATCCGGCATCTTGAAAAGGACTGAACCAATCTCGGCCGCCGTCATACTGGCTGTACGCGGGTGTATCCCACCTTCGACCGGCAGGAGGCACAGCATTATTGGCATTAAAATTTATCTCGGTTAAATCCGCACATCCGCCAAAGGCGCCATTTCCAAGTATGCCGACGGAACTTGGGATTGTGACGCTTGTTAATCCGGTTCCGCGGAACGCGCATAATCCGATTGTTGTGACCCCTTCAAGGTCCACTTGTGTCAAAGACTTTATACCGGCAAATGCGGCTTCTCCGATTGTTGTGACCCCGTTGAAAATCACGTTTTTTAACTCTGCATTCTTGAAAGCAACTTGTTTAATCTCTTTTACGCTGCTTGGAATAATAACGGTTTTAAGATTGGGCGGGGCATAAGCCAAATCAAGGTTTTCCCAGTAATCCTCTCGGTAAAACAAATAGTCTGAATAAAAAAGGGCATACGGAATGGATTGTACCCTATTGCCAAACTCCACGGTCACGCCGGCCGAATTTTTCCCGATTCCTTGAAAGGGACTGCAATGTCCGTTCCAATCATCGGTAAACAAATTGACGGCATTGTAATAAAGATTAGTAACCGCGCCGCAATTACTGAACGCATTGGGACCAAGAATTCTAACACTTGCGCCTATTGTAATTTCCGTCAACGAAGTGCACCGTGCAAATGCCTGCAACCCTATTTCTGTAATAGTATCGGGTATGACGATACTTTTTAATTCCGTTATACCCTGGAAAGCGTAATTGTCAATTTTATTGATTAAAAAAATTTGTTGGACACCGTCTGTTGTGCAGTATAAAGGTATTGGTATTGTTCCGGTTGCGGCAATAACTGCCCTGCCGGCGGGGGTCACCCCTTCGATGGTTGACGCATGAAACTTGAAATACCCCGTACCGTCAAGGGCAATTCCTTCAAGCGCGGCTGTGCGAGCATCTGCTTGCGGGTTTTCGTCCAAACTTGTTTGAATGTTTGTTGGCGGCGCACTTAGAATAAATGCTCCGCCTGCAATAACCAAAACACATATGCCAACGACAAAAGACCCAATTATACTTTTCTTTTTCATGTAATTCCTTGCGACCAAGATATCACATTTAACGCAAATTGTCAATGGAGAAACCTATTGGTGCACCGACGAGCGCCGTACTTGAACCTATAATAAGATGCAATTATTTTTGGCACGAAGTTCCACTTGATGCGATTTAATGTATCAATTATGTTTTGCTTTTTGCTAATATGTCGTTAATACGTTTGGTTACTTCTTCACATTCCACAACGAAACTTGCAATTCGTATAGTTGTTTGTTTTGTTGCCTTTTCCACCTTAAAAACTATGGCTCCGAAGTTTTCACCAGCACCGCTTTTTTTGTGATGCGGCTTTGCGGTAACTTCAAGTATTTTGTCTGTAATCGGTTCTGTCGTTCCGTTAGGCCTATGTATTACAAACACACCATCTGAACGCAACGTTATTGTCGGGTTCGAGTTTTTATTGCTTTTAATTATGCCGATAATGATTGGCACAAAGAATATTGACGCAAACACTACCATAGCGATTGCGATTATCCCTTCATAGTAACCATATAAAGGTAAAATAATTGAAAACGGAATACCTACCAAATACATAATGACAATCATAAACATAAACGCGTTCATTACTTTTACTTTTTTGGCTCTTTTGCCGATGACTTCTTCTTTGTCGCTCATAAATTATACTCCTTTAATGAGTTAGCATAACATAGCATATCTATGCTGATTGTCAAGTGGAATGAGTAAATCGAGCTTACAAAAGTTCAACTCGGAACAGTTTGGTGCGAGCGAGAAGACTTGAACTTCCACATCATTGCTGATACAGGCTTCTGAGACCTGCGCGTCTGCCATTCCGCCACGCTCGCATATATATTAGAATAATATCATAACACAAGTTATAAAGTAAAGACGCACCGTAATGCAATTATTTCCCTTGATTGCTGTTATCAAGCGAATATTTTTCCCGCAAAGAGTCGCATAACTGTTTAAGTTTTGGTTTCAAGGCTTGGACAGCAGAACCCAAGCAATACCCTGCCGGGGCCGTAATTGCACACGCCCTGAAATCAACACAGGCCGTCACAATACCGGAAATAATCGCAACATTCGAAGGAGTAAAATCCGCTACTGCGATTTCCGCCGCATCCAAAAAATATTTAAGTAAAGCCCTCTGCATATACTACCTCTATTTGAGCAATTATATCAGCATCCAGCACAAAAGTCAAGGTGTGATTTATCGGCAAGAAACTTGACATAGCGGTCGAAAAAGTTTTACTATTCCATATGGTGTTTATGAAACCATCAACCGGCAAACCGTGGCTTCGGTATTACCCAGAGGGGGCGGACAAGGTTCCCCTTCCCCAAGTAACGGCATATCAGGGAATTTGGGACGCGTCAAAACACTATATGAAAAAGGTTGCACTTGAGTATCGTAACCTGAAAATCACTTATAAAGAAGTGTTCAAAAACATCGACGCAACGGCCAAAGCATTCACCAAACAAGGCGTTGTTGCCGGTGACGTGGTATCAATCCTTTTACCGAATATGCCCGAAACGGTTTATTGTATGTATGCACTTAACAAAATCGGTGCGTGCGCGAATATGCTTGGGTTTAACTTGACAACGGAACAAACCATTGAAACCGTTAAATCCACCAAAAGCAAGGTTCTTGTTATTTTTGATGATTTTCCCGAATTAAAAAAAGTCATATCAGCGGTAAATATAAAAATCATCGTTGCCCCCGGCAAAGGTTGGGACGACTTCATCGGTTCCGGGGCGGACGCACCGGCTATTCATGTGCCTTTCAAGCCCAAAACTGCTGCAATAATGGTATATTCAAGCGGCAGCACCGGCGCACCCAAAGCAATCGTACATGGTACCGAAGTGCTTCTCTATTCGACGGCACAATACAAAGCGATAAAACTTTTCCCGCATCGCTTTCTTATGCACCTTATAAAATTCAAGGCGCTTAATATGCTACCTTTGTTTACGGTGGGCGGGCTTTCAAGTATTAATATCTATTTGACAATGGGCGCAACGGCAATTTTGGAACCGGAATATTCAAGTGACGCATTTATTTCCCATTTGAAAAACAAAAAGATTACCCAGGCCTTGGCAACAAGGGCATTTTATACCGAACTTGTTCAATCCGGGGTCACCGATTTATCAAAGCTGCGTGCTTTGGTGGTTACCGGGGACGACCCGGAAAAAGAGGAACAGGATATACTTGATTATTTGAAAAAGTGTGGCTCGGCCGCGAAAATATCGGTTCCATTCGGGACAAGTGAAAGCGCAAACGTTGCATATAACTCAAGACGAGACCCAAAACGTCAAGGTGCAGGGAAACCGTTGTCACATTCCATTGTAAGTGCATTTGACCCGGACACCAATGAGGAATTGGGATATAATGAACGCGGCGAGTTACGTGTCGCAACCCCGTGCCTTATGCTTGGTTACTTTAATAATCCAAAAGCAGATAAAGATTTTTTCCGTGAACATGATGGTTTAACGTGGGGACGGACGGGTGACATAGGATACGTTACCAAAGAGGGCGATGTTTTCGTCGAAGGCCGCGCATGTGATTTTGTCCCGGGGAAAAACGGACGAAAAGTTTATTTGTTTGATATTAAAAAGGTGGTTCTTGAGGATGCCGATGTAAAATCATGCGAGGTAATCGGTTTGGAAGTCAAAGGGAAAACTGTTCCGGTGGTACACTTGTTACTTGATAACAGTTGCATGAAACCTCATAAGGAAATCATTAAACGCATACACAAAAATTGTACCGACAAATTATCCCCGGACGCCGTTCCGTACGGATATAAAATACGTGAAAGTTTCGACCTGTTATTAAGTAAAAAAAGAGATACACAATCATTAAAAAAGGAACGTGACGGATACTTTACGGGCGGGGAATTAGCGTGACGGTCGGATTCTATATTGCCACGATTATTGTGATGCTTGTTATGGCGATTATTATCGCCGTGGGTTTTCGCTTTTTGCCTGAAAAACTTTCACAGGCCATTCTTTGCTCTATGGTGTTGGTGCTTTCCGCCCTTTTATTGACAGCAAGTTTAGTCACAGTGATTTATAAAGATACCGAAGTAAATCTTTTGGTGTTCGCATGTATTTTGGCGAGCACCGCGGCAATTGTTGTTGCGCTTGCATTTTATTTGACCTATCGTGTGGCAGACAAGGGAAAGAGGGAGCGGGTCTTTTTTTATACCGTGTTATCCATTGCCGTTGTGGCGTGTGTTTGTTATTTGGTCGATGTGATTGTCGGGGCAAAGGCGGGATACGCGACGTTGCTTCCGGCGGACATATGTCCGCAAATTGGTTATGCACTACCCCTTGTTTATTTTATGAAAGAAAAGGTGCGCAGGTGGTTGTTGCCGTCTGTGTGCCTTCTTTGCATAAGTTTGGGCGCGGGCGCGGTTTGTGCTCCGGTGTGGGTGGGGGCAACAAATCCGGTATGGGAAGTAATTCAAGCACTTTTTGTTCACTATTTAATGATATGGGTCCCGGTTGCAATTTTGGTCATGCGGCAAGTTGCCTATAGATATATTGACATTGCTGTTCTTGCGGGTTTTACGGCCGTTCTTTACGGCTTTGCATTTTTGGGTAACCGGGTAAACTTTTGGCAAGAAGGCGAACCGGGGAACTATGCTTTTCTTGACCATGGTTCGGAACTGGTTCCTTGGATATCGGCGTGGGTTGTCGGGGTGTGGACTTTTGTTGGCAATGCCGCGGCAATTGCTTTAATAAAAGTTATCAAACCTAGATTATAAAACAAACCTAGATTAGGTTTGAGTTTGAGTTATTGTAAACTTACAATAACGCTTTTAATCTTTTGCGGGTCGTCAAGTTTGGTATATCTGTATTCGCCGGTTGCCGTAAGAATTGTCAAAGTTCCGTAATTAAACATCATGCCAAGCATAGCAATATCGACCTTTGTGTTGGTAATCAGACTTAGTTGAATGTCAAGCACCGATTGACCCATCAGCCCGGTTTTTACCAAAATGCGCTTGTTGGTAACCGCAAGGTCCAACGAATAATAATTAATCACGTCGTTGAATAAAAGAATCAGCGCAATAAGGAACGGGGAAAGTGCGATGATGGTCCTTATGGTGTAGCTTTGTGCCGCAAAGAAATTGAACGAATACACACAAAAGGCAAACAGAATTGCAAGAATAGCAAAGGCCACCGTGTCCGCGAAAATAAACCATGTGCGCCGCGAGCGGTGCAGTATTACCTCCCCAGGTGCAAGATTGTCTAAATAGCTCATATTAATTTAATCCTCCCAATGTGTATTCTACACTAAAACTGCGAAAATTGCAATAGGTAAGTGACAAATAAAAATATAATAATTGACATATCCGGATATGGTGTTATGATATTCATTAGACATTAAGGGCAAGCTATATAGAAAGCAAAAGGAGCGGGGAAATGTTAAAACTTGAAAGCATCAGAAAGGAATACCGGCACGCGGACCAGACGGTCGAGGCACTTAAAGGTCTTAGTGTAACGTTCCGGAAAAACGAGTTTGTCTCGATACTTGGACCGTCCGGTTGCGGCAAGACAACGCTGCTTAACATTATCGGCGGTCTTGACCGGTATACAAGCGGCGAGATGTCGCTTGACGGCCGCAGTACAAAAGAATTCACATCGAAAGATTGGGACGTTTACCGCAATCACAAAGTCGGGTTTATTTTCCAAAGTTATAACCTTATCCCCCACCAAACCGTTCTTGGCAACGTTGAACTTGCCCTTACCATAGCGGGCCTTAGTAAAGCCGAGCGTGTTACAAGAGCAAAGGCCGCACTTGATAAAGTGGGGCTTTCTGACAAGTATTATAAACGTCCCGGCTTTTTGTCGGGCGGACAATGCCAGCGTGTGGCGATTGCCCGTGCACTTGTAAATGACCCGGACATTTTGTTGGCGGACGAGCCGACGGGCGCACTTGACACCGTGACAAGCACGCAAATCATGGACCTTGTAAAAGAAATTGCCAAAGACCGTCTTGTGTTAATGGTTACACACAATCCGGAACTTGCGGAAAAATATTCCACCCGGATTGTAAAATTGCTTGACGGTGAATTGCAAAATGACAGCAATCCGTTCACCGAAGATACAAAAGTAAAAGCCAAAAAAGAAAAAACCGCCCACGTTGCCGCAGACACAACCGCAATGGTTACCGCGTCCCCGGAAACGGCCAAAAAACGCCGTGCAAAGATGTCGTTTTTTACGGCGTTCCGGTTGTCGCTTCTTAATCTGTTTTCCAAAAAACGGCGGTCGATTATGACCTGTATTGCGGGCTCTATCGGTATTATTGGGGTCTCGTGCGTTTTATCAATTTCCTATGGGCTGCAAGGCTATATTGACAAAATGCAAAATGATATGCTGTCGGGTAACCCAGTGGAAATTACCGAAACTGCATTTGATATCAACAGCCTGTTTGGCGGAGGGAATAATATCGAGCGCGCAAAGTTCGTAAAGGAAAGCGGCTGGGTCAATGTGGATTCCATGGTAAAGCGTTTATACCAACGCTCGCAAAACATGGAAAATATGCAAATTGAAAATGCCATTGATAAAAACTATATAGACTATGTCAAGGAAATGCCTGCTGAATATATCGCCGCATTGATGCTTGATTATGGTTTGGATGTAAGTAACAGTATCTATACAACCTTTACAGACGGAAACGCAAGTTATCCCGACGGACGCGAAACATCGTTAAGCGCGATAAGGTCAATTTACAGTTCGGTTCTTGGCAAAACGGATTTTGCGGAATATTCGTCGATGATTGGTCAAGTGTCGCAATCTTTTGCCCAGGCACCGGATACCCGTAACACAAAAGCAGTTGAATATATGCTTTCACAATACAGCGTTTTAGAGGGTGAAGTTGCAAAATCAAAAAACGAGGTCATGATTGTGCTGGGCGAGGACAGAAAACTTGCCGACCTTGTATTGGCGCAGCTTGGTTATTATACCCAGGAAGAATTTGTAACGCTTATTAACAAGGTAACAAAAGATACCGATGACACTGTCCGTGAAAAAATAAGTTATGCCGAGCTTTTAGGCAAAGAATTTACATGGCAGCCGAACAACAATATTTTTGATGCATCTGCCATATATGACGGCAGCACCGTAACACCGGGTCTTGGCAAAAATATTATCTATTCGCCTTATGACGATGGTACTTTCGCGGAAGAGGGTCTTACTCTTAAAGTCGTTGGTATTCTCGAGCCCAAAAAAGACCTTATGTACGGTATGCTTGACACAGGGTTTTATTATACTACTGCTTTGGCAGAATATATCGTAGAGCGAAACCATGACAGTGAACTTGTTCAAATTTTGAATAAACTTGATACCGGCGCATTCGAAAGTTCGTACTATATGGGAATACACAACGGTATAATTTTTGATTACAGTTATACTTGGGAAGGCACAACCTATAATGGTGTCCGTGATATCGTTGGTAATACAAACCAAATTTTAACGTTTATTTATACCATGATGGGTGCCCCGGCCGATGCTGTTCCATCGACGCTGAGCCTGCAACAACTTGGCGGCAATGTCGAAATAAATGGCACAGAGGTCTTTGCACTTCCAAGCCGTCTGGCGCTTTTTAATGCAAACTTTGACCAAAAGACCAAAATGCTTAAATACCTTGATGCATGGAACGGTGACAAGGATATCGTCCTTGGCAAAGGAACTGCCGATGAAAGGACACTTACGGCAGAAGTCCGTGAAAAAATCGAATACACCGATATGCTTTCGCTTATCATAAGCATGATTAAGAGTCTTTTGCAAATCATCACCATTGCCCTTGTGGGATTCACGTCGCTTGCGTTGGTCGTGTCGTGCGTTATGATAGGAATCATCACATACGTATCCGTGGTCGAGCGCACCAAAGAAATCGGGGTCATACGAAGTTTGGGAGGGCGCAAGCGCGACGTTTCCAACCTGTTCATTGCCGAGACGTTTATACTTGGGTTTACTGCGGGTACAATCGGTATCGTCGTAACGTGGATAGTCTCGGGTATTCTTAACCTGGCCCTTCGCGGACTTGTGGGGGCGTCCATTGCGGTGTTCCCGATTCATTATGCAGCGATTATGCTTGCATTAAGCATTGGACTTAATCTGATATCCGGCGTGATGCCGTCACAAGCCGCCGCCAAGAAAGACCCCGCGGTAGCACTTAGAACCGAGTAAAATACTATGGGTTGGGCATGGTCATGGGACACATGGTTTATTTTGGCACAGGTGATGGGGCTTGTGACAATATGTATAGAGTTCGTTTCCTATCAAATTAAAAACCAGCGCAAATACCTGCTTGTTACTTCAATTGCAAATATCTTTTGGGCGATGATGTTCTTGTTTATGGGGTTTCATACCGCCATGTCTTCGGTGTTTATCATGATTGTTGCTGCGTTGTTCGGGACGCTCCGTGGTATGATTTTTTGGTGGATATTTGCCAAGAACACCCGCAAGCGGAAAATCATCGGCCGTGTTGCCCTTTATGCGTCGTTATTGGTCATGCTTCCCTTTACAATTATGGCAATCGTCAAGCTGCCTCTTACCACACAAATTATAATCCAAACGCTTGGGCTTGCCACGGGATTGTTATTTATCGTCGGCCAGTACCTTCCAAGCAAACACTACCTCCGGCTTTTCACATTTATGTACGCTACGATGGTACTTATCGGAAGTACCCCGCTTAACCTTATTGACGAGGCGGGAAACGGATATTGGAACTATTCCGGTATACTTATTGAACTTTCGAAAATTGTTTCAATAATTGTGTTTTACACGTTGCTTATTTGGGTCAAGCGCGCCGCTATTCCCGAGGCGGACAAGCAACTTGAAAAGACCCCTCTGCCCCGTTCCACCAAGTTTTTCGATAAAACAAGGGCGGCGTGGGGGTTTGGCGTCATAATAGATGGCAGTCCAATAGAGGACTTTGATGAAGAGCAACCCTAGTCGGAAATCAATTTTTTCGAATAAAGGTCCTGCATTATTATTTTGCCTACAATTGAAGTGACCTTGTCATTTATATATCCTACCCATGCGTATTCCGCGATTTCGTTACCGGGTTTCAATGTGCCGTTGTACGTGGCAAGGTAACACGTCATTCGCACCAAAACCCCTTCGGGTTTGCCGTGAGCCTGGGCGGTGAATGTTCCATAGTATCGTGCCGAAGCGGCGTCTATGCGGACGGAAAGTTCTTCCGCTATTTCACGCACAAGGCATTGTATGTCGCTTTCCCCCGGTTCGCGTTTTCCGCCGGGGAAATAGTGGGCGTCACTGTTTTGGGAACGGGCAACAAGCACCCGATTGTCACGGATACAAAGCAACGCAATTTTGTCGATTGTCATGGCACATGATAGCACAAAAAAGCACCCAACGTAAGGTGCTTTTTTATTTGCTTGGTAGAAAAGTTTTACGCAGTATACGTTACAGTGTAATGACCTATGTTCGTAGCCATACCATCTCTGCCATAGACAACTTTATAGGTTCCCGGAACACGGTCGACATAATTTCGGAAATCTGCTCTTGATATAGTGAAGGTGGTTCCGGCACTGATTATTGAACCAACACTTCTTGTTCCCATCCAAACTTCGTTTCCTTCGGCGTCAAAGATGCTTACATCATAGTCCACACCCCCAAGCTGCTGGCGGCCCGGTGCCGTAAAGGACATATTGCCTGTGTCAGAGGCACCAACAGTATGAGTCCCGGTATAAGGGAACGCCACGCGGAATGCAGTGAAATACTCTCCCGCGTAAACCGCAAACTCTGCGACCGCCCCTGCGGCAGGATTGGTTGTTCCGTTTTTTAACCCTTCGGTGTATATGGTAAGTTTACTTTCAACAGGGTCGAAAGACCATGCCGTGCCCTCGCTTATTGGTGTGCCGGCTCTTCTTACTTCTGTAATTATGGCATTGCCGTTTAAGTCTATATCCAGAACAAGGTCATCTGCAGTGTTTGTCGCAAAAGCAAATATAGGAGTACCTGCGTTAGTAAGGAGTTTGCTGTGATTTGCTATATTTTCAATTCGCGGACCACGCATCCAGTCAAGATTAATTGTGTAATCACTGTCCGCAACAACCATGTTTGCGGCACCTGAACCCGTTATTGTATCTCCACAGTCAACGCAATCACAAAGGTTGTCGGCGCTTGTCCTTAACTTGTGTGCACGATATGTAACGTGACCGTCAATGGTAACGTTCTTTTCATGATAGACAAAGTGCATTGTGGCATAGGTGTTTGTAGAAGCAGTGCCCAAAAGGGGAACTCCGTCCACTGTGTATCTGTCGATTGCGTGGTATCTTATAAACTTCATACTTGAATCAAGTACAAATGTAACGCTGCTGTGCGGATAGGGGGCGGTCATATTTACGCCGCCGGCCCATTCTATGTGTGCTCTGTTACCGGTTAAGTTCCCATCCATAAGGAAAGTAAACTCATACAGGTCACCCGTTTTTGTAAGTTTGCCTCGAGCTTCGGTATCAACCAAACCAAACGGAGCGGGTGTACCACCACCGGGATTTGAATTGTCAGAACCACTTGTCGGGTCCAGCCATTGTGTTCCATGCGCACGTGGGTTAGCATTATTTACATCATACGGAATATAAGCAAATGGATTTGTCTCAAATTGGTTTTTAAAGTTGACCCATTTGTCGGCTCGGGTAGTCATTGCCACAATATTATTCCAATTCCGTGTGCCTGTTGTATTTGGAAGTACCGTCGCGTCATCATTGCTTCCGGCAGCCCATCCCGTATTATTATCCACTCCGGCCGAGCGTGCCCTTAATTCTTCGCCATCATAATACCATTCGCGTAACTGGGTGGCGTCACCTGCTCCCGACAAGCCACCGTTTCCCTTTGCGAAGGTCGCCCCATACAAGTCGACAGGGTTTCCATCGTCATAGTTAACAATTGTGTGGCCGCGTGCATAAACAGCCGGAGATGATGTATGTGCCCGTCCGTGACTGAACATTTCCACTGCGCCAAAGTCATTTGCACGTGCATATGCGATGTTGTACAAGCGCAATTCAAGCATCGAAGTAGCGGCGATGTCACCCGGGATTACCGTCTTGCCGACAATGGTTGCAGTGACAACAAGGTCTGTTATCGTAATTAAAGCATTGTGGGCAATAACGTGCTGTTGCGAGGTAATTGGCGCGGTCGTTACCGTGTCCGAAACCGTTGTATCGGTAAGTTGACCTGCCTCAACCGTCAGACCGGAATAGTTATACGAAATTACAGTTTCCGATTCAAAGTCGTATTCTTGGAATCCGTTAATAAATTCCCAAGTGACAACGGTATCAATACCGGTTTCCGTGACTTCAACAAGCGTGTTAATTTTTTCAAGTTCAACAATTCGCGCTTTTGCAGCCGTAATCACATCGTAATTAGGAACCCAAGCCTGGACCGCGGCAGAACCAAGTGCAATATAAGCGACGTCAGCGGCCTCGACAGCAGCGATGTGTGCGCGTTCAGTAACAGTAACCAATGCAGCAATTTGCGCGGTAACCAAACCGGCGGCGGTCAATTGTGCGTCGATTCCCGAAAGGATGCCTTCTGCTTCGATGATTCTTGCGTCCTCTGCCCCTTCCATTACTCTTTCCTGAAGAGTTGAGCCAAGGTTATCAAATGCGTTTCGTGCAAGCGTGGTCGCCGCGCGGAATGCGTCTATTGCAATCGAGGCGGAACTTATAGAAACGTCTTCAGGTATTGCGTTAATCAGGATATTGACCGCTTCAACGGCGTCATAGTCCTGTACAAGACCCTTAATAGTATCAAGTTTTGTGGTGTCTACATCGGCTTTTTTAGCAATATCGTGCAGCAAAGTATCAAGGGCAGCATATGCAGCTTGTGCAGCACCGATTAAGCCTTCAAGTTCTTCCCGGTTGGTGTCGTCAACAAATTCCGGCAAGGCATTAATAATTGACTGGACACTTGCTACCGAGGCGTTGTCTTGCTGCTCGTTAAGTCCTGCAAGGGTGCTTTCCGCTTCAATTATTCTTGCGTCTTCGTCACCTTCCATTACTCTTGCCTGGAGGGCCGCAGCAAGATTATCAAATGCATTTCTTGCTGTTTCGGTTGCCGCGCGGAATGCGTCAATATCGGCAGGGTCGGAATCGTAAGATACGTTTGGAGGGATTGCGATGATAAGAATGTTGACCGCTTCAACCGCGTCATAGTCTTGGACAAGACCTTGAAGCAGGGTTAGTTTTGCAATATCAACTCTTGCCTTAAGCGCGGCGTCAAGGGCATTATAAGCGCTTTGTGCGGCACCTACGATAGCATCAAGTCCTTCACGGTTGGTATCGTCAACAAATCCCGGCAAGGCGTTAATAATTGACTGGACATTTGCCACCGAGGCGTTGTCGGTAAAGACCTTAAGTTTTGCTTTTGCCGTTGTAATTGCCTCGGCCATAGCATTTGTGCGCAGTGATTCGTCCAATCCGTTATAGGCACCTTCCGCAGTTTTAATTGCAGTATCAAATGCCATGCTGTCTGTTACTGTTGCGGGGATTGCGTTGATAAGGTTCCAGACACTTGAAACTTTTGCGTCGTCGGAAACTTTTTTGTCGTACGCGGTTAATTTAGTTTTGGCCTCGGCGATTTTGGCGTGATTGGTAACACTTGAACGAAGGCCGGAAGCAAGCGCGTTATACGCGGCCTCTGCATCGGCAATTGCTTTGGCAAAGGCATCGCGGTTCGTTACCGTGCCGGGGATTGCGTTAATAAGGGCTATGACCCCCGCAATTTTGGCATCGTCCGCAACTTTTTTGTCATAGGCGGCAAGCTTGTCTTTTGCTTGGGCTATTTTCTCAAAGTTGGTGACTTTCTCTTGCAGTTGAGTGTTCTTCAAGTTGTTATAGGCATTTTCCGCGTCTGTTATTGCATCCGCGAAACTTGTTTTGTTTTGTGCCGTTACGTCGGCAGGTATTGCGTCAATCAAGTTAATTACAGCGGTAACCGCCGGGTCAGGTTTAAGCGTGTCTGCCTTGCTTTTACATGCCACAAGAAAACTTGAGGTACATAACACAAGCGCAATTGCAACCGCAAGTATGCTTTTTTTCAAATTCATTATTTTCTCCTTATAATTGAAAGGAACGTTTACGGACAAACCTTTAATGATTATTCAAACGACAATGTCGCTGTATATTTAAAACAGGGTCGGGCGCGATATAGTTCCTGATATTTATGTTATATTAAAACGACACGGATGCCGTTGTCCCAATATATATGCCCCGAAAAGATTAGTCAACACTTTTTTTAAACTATTTAAAAAAGCAAGTTTTTATGCCAAATCACGCTTTCGAAGGAACATCCGTGTTACGGCAAATAACCCAATACCCAACAAAACCGAGCCCAACAGCGACATGATAAAAGTCAAAATGTTCGAGTCAAGATTTGCAAATATCGCAACCGGATACAACACCATACCAACAAGAAAGGTACAGATTATTGTAAGCCAAAGTTTGTCTTTGAAAAATACGGCGACCGCAAGGAACAATGAACAGAATGCAATCATCATTACCATTTTGGAAAGAAGGCATAGTATCAAACCTCCTGCATTGACATCAAAGCCCTTTGACATAATTGCACCGCACACTATCGTTCCAATGGTATAGGTCAGAATCATGCAAATGCCGCTTGATACCCCCACTGCTGTTTTTGAAATGATATAATCCTCTTTA